>UOFU01000132.1_pt1 | contig 12010 bp, 6 predicted proteins | sample 1988841 | NCBI WGS metagenome assembly UOFU01 (sample SAMEA4712195, study PRJEB27164) | hydrothermal vent metagenome | biome: marine basaltic hydrothermal vent biome; feature: marine hydrothermal vent; material: mineral | place: Pacific Ocean | collected 2011-06-14/2011-07-23 | depth 1719 m
GATTGGCCTGTTGGAGGCGGCGAAGAAATACGATGCCAACCAGGGCGCCAGCTTCGAGACCTACGCCGGCATCCGCATCCGTGGCGCCATGCTCGACGAGCTGCGCCGCAATGACTGGGCGCCGAAGTCGGTACACCGCAAGGTACGCGATATCACCGCCGCCATCCGCGAGATCGAGAACCGCGAGGGCCGTGATGCACGCGACGAGGAGGTCGTTCAGGTTCTGGGCATCAGCAAGGCGGAGTATTTCAAGACCCTGCAGGATGTCTCCACTCACCGGGTACTCAGCTGGGACGAGATCGGCATCGACGAAGATGCCATCGGCCAGTCCATTATGGACACCAAGCCCGGCATCCAGGATCAGCTGGAGAAACAGCATTTCCGTGAACGTCTTTCCGAAGCTATCGCCACCCTGCCGGAGCGGGAAAAAATGACGGTGGCCCTGTACTACGAATCCGAACTCAATCTGCGCGAGATCGGTAGCGTACTCAACGTCAGTGAATCCCGTATCAGTCAGTTATTGAGCCAGGCACATATTCGCCTGCGGGCTCGCATGAAGGACTGGATTGGGCAACAATAGGTGTTTTCCACAAGACCAGACAACCATGCCCTGTTTCACCTTCGAACCTGTAATACGCAAGCGCCGTCTCCACAACGCCACGCGCCTGCACGAACGTAATTTCTCCAAGTTGCTGTTGGTCATCCCGGGCATCCGCGACATCACCGCCCCACTCTGCCTGCAAGGCCGTGGCGACACGCGTCTGGCCGTGGAAGTCCTGGAAAAAAGCAAATACACCACCACCTTTTCCCTGCAGCTGCAGCAATGCAGCAGTCGCCGCTGGTTGCCCTCGCTGCACATGAAAGTCCGTACCTATCACGACCTCCATGTCGCCGAAGTCCTGGCCTTTCAGGGCCACCACCGCTTGGATCCCCGCTACGCTTACCCCAACCCATGCATGTATCACCGCGACGAGAAATGGCAACTCAACCACTTTCTCGGCGACTGGCTCGACCACTGCCTGCACAACCGTTGCATTTTCCGCGATGCAATCCAGCCTGTCGACGCCTGAAACAGGCATTTCAAACACTAAGGGCTTGCGAAACAATAACTTTCCGAATTTGGGAAGTCGAAGCGCCCGTCTGGCAAGGCGCGAAAATGCAGGAATATAGGTTATATTTCAAGTTGTCGCAACGCGGACAGACGGGATGAATCGGCCTTCCAAAACGGAAAGTTATTGTTGTGCGAGCCCTAAGCACCGGGAGAGCTGCAAAAAGGAGGGAATCAGAGGTAAAAAGTGGTCTTTCAGGTGACACAGTAACCGCTGTCTTAAGGGGCAAGTCCACATACGGCAATCTCCCAGCCTTAAGAATAAACTAGACTGTTCCGATAAGTCATTGTATAGGGATGGAAATCACCCTTTTGCGCTGTGATTATTCCATCGATTGGGTAATATGTTTTATCCGGCGCAACGTGAATACGGCGGTCGTTGGCGGTAAAAATAATAATAATCGATGCGTACCTGTGGCAAATAGCAGATAAACTGACCCGTATCTGCCATCAATTACACAAGAAGGTAACTATGGATAGATGGGCCAAGTGCATTATTTTTGCCCTGACAATGATGTTCAGCAATACGGCAGCCCTGGCGGCCATAGATTACATCCTGGAACAAAAATTCCACGCCGAGCTTGCCAAGGCCGAACAGGGTAATGCCAAGGCACAATACGCTATTGGCGAAATGTATGAAAAAGGCAGGGGTGTCGAAAAAGATCCACGCCGGGCCTTCAGCTGGTATAGCAAGGCCACCCAGCAAGGCAATATAAAGGCCGAATACAAGCTGGGTATGGCCTATCTGAACGGTACTGGCATCCGTGAAAATTACCGTAAAGCACACGATTGGCTCAGTAAATCCAGCAATCAGGGATATGCACGCGCCCAGTACTTCCTGGGAACGCTCTATGAAAATGGCCAGGGTACGGCGCAGGATCTTGACAAAGCCCTGGCATGGTACAAGCAAGCCCTCAGAGGGGACTATGATGTGGCTGCCACGGGCATGCAGCGCGTAAACCAAAGAAAACAAGAGAAACTCCGCCAACTTCGTCGTAACGCCCTTGCTACAGCGAAAAAACTGAAGGAAAAAAACCCCGAGCCAAAACCAGCGGTACCCGCAACCTTGGCGCCAAAACCCGCAACCTTGGCACCAAAACCCGCAGCACCCACAACAACAACGATACCGCTAACGACCAAACAACGGATACAGGCCGGTGCTTGGAAAAGGCTCGGCAAAGCGGTCGAATACCTGCCCTCTGCCAACACCCTCTGCGAGGATTTGGACAACCGCATAGAATGCGAATCAAAAACCCTGACGCGTAATATTGGCATAGCGGATATCGATTTTCAGACCAAGGCCACCCTATCCCGCTTCAAAGAAGATGGTTCATTCACCGTCTCGTACCAGAATAATGTGCTAAAAGTCACCATCACCGATGAAAAGTTCGCTGGCTCCGGGGCAAAACACCCCGTGCGCGAAGGCTGGCAAGAAACGGAACACGAACTCACCTGTATTTTCGAAGATGACACACATCTGAGCTGCACAAAAAACAAGTTGCACAGTATAAAATTACATCGTTAGACCGGCATAAGATTCAGGCGGCAAGCTGACGGGCCAGGGATTCCAGGCCCTCACGGTCATGCAAAATGGTCTCCCAAAGACCAACCACACACGGGACATCGATGCCAAGATGTTTCACTACCCCGCCCAGCCGTTCAGCACGAAGCTCGTCCCCGGCCTCGTCGTCCAGCAGGATATCCACCACCTGCAACAGATAAACATAGTCCGCAAAGTCCCCGTCATAATCCGTGCTATGATGCTGGGCAACCGCAGTAATCACTTCTTCGGGCAATTGCCAGCTCCGCAACAGTTGCTCACCCATGTGCGCATGATCCATTCCCAATACACGCTTCTCAATATCGACGGGTGGCGTCTCCGGTGACTGCGATTGGCAGTCCGCAATAGCATCACAAGCGTCTGCAAACTGACTCACCAGGAACAGACGGCCGATATCACGCAGCAGGGCCGACAGATAGGCCAGCCCGGGTTTAACACGCCTGCGCAGGGGGTGTTGTGAGGCCAGTGCCTGGGCCATGGATCCGGCGGCCACCGCTTTCCACCAAAAACCTTCGTGCGCCAGTATAGCCTTGCCGCTGGCTGGCAAAGATCCCATGGCCACCAATCCCAGTGCGATACCCATGACGCCGTCGTAACCCAGTACCGTGACCACCGCTTTTTCAATGGACTCAATACACCCCTGAAATCCGAAAAATGGGGCATTGGCGTAGCGGATAATCTGCGCCGCAAGGGCGGGGTCACTGGCAATAATATCGCTCAGCTCCCGGACATGGGCGTCCGGATCCTGCATCAGGTGTAGCAGTTTTTGCCCTACCTCGGACATCACAGGCAAACCGTTACTGGTTTTGAGCGCTATAGAAATCTGTTTTTTCCAGGGGGCATGAATATCGATAACCTCCGCCTCAATGGGAGCCTTCCATTGCAAGTTCCCCTGCTGCAGCATGACGGTCATTTCATCAACTGGCAACGGTTTGCTGTAATAATAACCCTGCACATAGGTGCAATTCAGTTTGCGCAGGTAGGCCTCTTGGTCGGCCCCCTCCACGCCTTCCGCCACCGTTTCCAGCCCCAGGGAATGGGCAAGGTGAACGATGGAATTGGTAATCGCCGCCGATTCGCTATCCACCATGACATCCTTGACGAAGCTGCGGTCGATCTTCAGTGTATCGATGGGAAAACGCTGCAAATAACTGAGTGAGGAATAACCCGTACCAAAATCGTCGATAGCGATACGCACACCGAGATCCCGCAATGCTGTTAGAATCTCAATGGTGAGCTTAGGATTTTTCATGGCGGCGCTTTCGGTAATTTCGAACTCCAGCCAACGTGATTCCAGACCGGTTTCCTGCAAGATCTCCCGCACCATACTGAGCAGATTATTCTCATCACCAAACTGCAGTGCGGAGAGATTGACCGCCACTCGCACTGGCGCCAGGCCCCGCTGTTGCCAGGCCTTGTTCTGGGCACAGGCCGTCCGCAGCACCCATTCTCCCAGTGGAATAATCATGCCACTGGATTCGGCCAAGAGAATAAAGTCCAGTGGTGGAATCATACCCAGCTCGGGATGCTCCCAGCGTAGCAACGCCTCCAGCGCCTTCACCATACCGGTCTTCGGATCAAGGATAGGCTGGTAATGGATGGAAAATTCACCTCGCTCCATGGCATGGCGCAGATCGACTTCCAGGGTTAGACGACGGATCTCTTCCGCATGAATCTTGGCATTGAAGAAACGCAGACAGGCACGCCCCTGCTGTTTGGCCGTGTACATCGCGGCATCGGCATGCTTCATCAATAAACAGGCATCTGCACCATCGCTCGGGTAGATGGCAATACCAATACTGGGCGTGCAGGCCACCCACTGCTCTTTCAAAGCAATGGGCTGCGACAGGGATTGCAGGATCTGACGCGCGACCTTTTCCGCATTGGCCGGGGAACCGATCCCCGTCAACACACAGCCAAATTCATCCCCTCCCAAGCGGGCAAGAATATCGCGACCACGCACACCGGCCACCAACCGCTCACTCACCTGCTTCAAGAGGTGATCACCGGCATCATGCCCATAGGTATCATTGACTGATTTAAAGCGGTCAAGATCGATGAACAGCACCGCCAGTTTTTCCGTATTGCGCTCTGCCTGTTGCAGGCTGGTGCTCAGACGATCACGAAACAGGGCGCGATTGGGTAAGCCAGTGAGCGGATCGTGGGTTGCCAGATGTTCCTGATCCAGCCGGGCCGCGGCCAGTTCACCATGCAACCGGCAACGTTCGAGGGCAAACTCCAGCGTACGTACCAGCAACTGAGGACTGGTCTCACCGCGCAGCAGATAGTCCATCACACCTGCCATACACAGAGCCTTGACCTGAGCCTCTTGTGCGGAATCGGCCAACAGAGTCAGAGGGATGTCTGACAGATGCTGATTCTGCCACTGCGCCAGATTCCGACTTTTGCTGCCGAAATCCAGCATGTCAGCCACCACGATATCGAAGTGACCCGCGGCAAGCATCGACTCTGCCGCTGGCAGATCAACCGCATGGGTCAGCCCGAAACAACCCTTTCCCGCACTGTGCAGGGCATCGACGACCCAGTGGACATTGCTGACATTACCTTCAATCAGTAAAACTCTGATCCTGACGGAAATTCCAGGCTTCATCAAAACTCCATATTACACATACTAGATAGAGGTAGCCCGATTAGTGCAGAATGCCAGGCTGGCCCATTGCAATCCTTCATGATGCCAACTTGTCGGCAACAAGTTGCTGTTTCTTTAAGGAAAAAACAGACCAAAAAAACAAAAAGCCCATCTACAGCACGTGTAGATGGGCCAATCTAATTCGGGTTATCGTGACCGAGGCCAGGAGACCCCAGCAATATCACATTGAAAAAAGTACTTGCAGCCTCCAACCAATAGGCTACATAGCGCGCCTTTCTCCGATTGCCGCCAGAACCCCCTCACTGGGGCCGGCTGCATCGGCATTCAACAACAGGCCTTCATTTTCATAAAAGCCGATGAGCGGTGCGGTCTTTTCATAATAGGTTTCCAGTCGGTTCGAGATGGCTTCTGCGGTCTCATCATCACGCTGGATAACCGGGCTGCCACATTTATCACAGATGCCTTCCTCTTTGGGGGGATTGCTTTTGACATTGTAAATCGCCTGGCAGTCGGCATTGGAGCAGGTACGACGAGTGGTCAGGCGATCCAAGATTACCTCGCGTCCAAGATTGAAATTGACCGCCATATCCAGCTTGATGTCCAGCTTTTCCAGCAGGCTTTTAAGCGCTTCGGCCTGGGGAATCGTGCGTGGAAAACCATCCAGCAAAAACCCCTGTTCACAATCCGGCTCCTGGAGACGCTGCTCCATAATACCCATGATAAGATCATCCGGGACAAGGTCACCCGACTTCATCAGAGACTCTATCTGTTTGCCCAATTTGGTGCCTGCCGCCACGGCGCCACGGAGAATATCGCCCGTGGAAATCTGCACCGAACCATCCAGCTCGGTCAATAGTTTTGCCACGGTGCCTTTACCCGCACCCGGCGCACCTAAAAGTATCAGCTTCATTCAAATCGCCTTTTCTTGTCGTAAAAAAAATACCTGGATCCGCGCCTCACCAAACCGATGAGTCCAAACGAACCATGTAGCAATCAGGCACTATAGCGTAATTTCTCTCATGAAGAGTCAGGCGCAGGAGGAAAGCAACCAGACTCGCGGCATGAGAACCTGACTATATATTAGAAAAAATGATACGAACTTAACTCAGGCTTCCTGACAGATTACTGACCAAGGAACGTGCACGTTCCCCATCGGAATCAATCACGGCTGTCAGATTGATAGACCCTGTCACCATCACGCAAAAAGAGACCGCGTGGCAGGATGATTTCTTCATGCCCTCCCAAGCCCTGACGAATCTCGGCCATGGAAAAATCCTCGATACCGGTGATTACAGGCTTTATTCGTACCTGTCCATCCTGTAATACAGCCAGATATACTTGGCCGTCCCGCTTCAACAGGGCCTCAAAAGGCACCTTGATGGCATGGGTACTCCAGGCCGTACGGATCTCCGCATCCACTGCCTGCCCCGGACGCAGGTCAGGTGCCCGGGCACCCAGACTGATGAACACCTTCACTGAGTCGGTATTGGCTTCCTGCTCAGCCATCGTGTCCAGCCGGGTGACTGTTTCCTGCCATTCCAGGTCTGGAAAGGCATCACTGGTGACCAGCACCACTTGCCCTACCAGAATACGCAGGCTGTCGGCAGCATCCACGCTCACTTCAATTTCACTCTGTGCCTCGCCGGCGAGCACAAACAGGGGATTTGTCGGCATCACCCATTGGCCGGCTTCAGCTTGGCGCTGCGTTATCGTGCCGGAAAAGGGTGCCATGACATCCTGCTTTTCCGGCACCAAGGTGGCATTCTGCGCCGCTTCCATCACCCTGCTGGCGCGCGCACGTGCGGCCCGCAGTTTCACTTCGGCATCTTTCACGAATTGTTCCGCCACGGCGCCTTTCTCATGGGAGCGGCGCAATTGCGTCCAGGTGCGTTCCGTCCGATCGATATCCTCACGCGCAGCGATCAGCTCCGCCTGTATCTGTTTCAGGTGCGCGGGTAACTCACGATCATCCAGGCGTGCCAATAATTGCCCACGCTGTACCCTTTCCCCCTGACTCACCAAGACCATTGTCAGGCGACCGGCGTGTGAGGGCCGAATCACCATCCTCTGCCGGCTAACGATGTTTCCAGGCGCCACGATGGTCTGATAGATCTCCCCCATTTCAGGGAAAGTGGTCTGTACCGCCAGTCCTTTGCTGAAAAAAAACGGCCCGCCCTTGACGGCGACAAAGCCCAGTGCCGCCAGTACCAACACGACCAGCAGGGTGCGGCGGGAAAACAGCCTCTGCAGCCAGTTTGGCAAACGTGACGGCATCTCATCGACAGCGAACGAGTCAGCGCTATGATGACGGTTGTCTGCACCCGGGTGGATGCTCTGGCGGTCTTTCTGCCCACAGCCCGAGGACTGCCTGGGATCAATGATGATCTCCACCTCTCCAGCGTATTCGATAAACTCATCCATCCCGCTATTGGATTCGACGTGATCTTCTGCATCTCGCCGGCGCCTGTCTTCTGCATCCGGCACGGACGTCTCCATCACGGCTTCCGGGGCCGTATCAGTCACCGGTTCAGGTGCCGGCATCGGTGTGTGACTGGGGTGTGTCAAGGGTGGTGTGCTGCTGCTGGCCACAGCCCGCTCGATCATGCTCAACGACCCGGCTTCCGGAGCCGTTGTCAGCGGTGACTCAAGCGGATCCACCGGCACACTATTTTCACCCGACGTCCCTACGTCCATCCTCCCCGGCACGGGATTTTCCACCGGGACATCCGCCACCTGTAACACCGGAATGGTCTTTTCGTCTTTGCTCTCGGGAACCGGGGGCGTCTGAACCGGTATCACTAACGGGACATCCATGGGGTCACTGTGACCGGCTTGAGACCCGGTCTCCATGGATTCGTGCCGATCAAGCAGCAGGCGGCGGATGTGGCCATCCAGCTCTCCGGCATCGACCGGCTTGGTCAACACCTGATTGGCCCCGGCATCGTAAACCTTGAGCAATACCTCCGCATCGGTAGAACCGGTAATGACGATAACCGGCAACTGACTCAGTCTGGATTGCCCGCTCTGGCGCAGGGTGCGAATCAGGTCATCACCATCCATCCCCGAAGAGGAGACCTTGAGATCGGTGAGCAATAAATCATAGTCACCCTGAATCAGAGCAACAACGGCGGGTTCCGCAAACTGAAAATAGTCTATCTGATAGCCACTGGGCTCCAGCATACGGCGCATAACGAAGGCGGCGGTGCGGCTGTCATCGACATAGCACAAACGTGCGAGAGGCTTCTCTACCTCCGGCGGGTGAGTGGAAAGCCTCTCACTCATGGCCAATTTTACTCATGGAAAACGAACTCTGAAACGATTTCAACGGGCACTTGGCAATATCCCCGTGACTGTCTACAACCTGCGGGAGTTCCATTTATTGCTTGTGGCCTCTGCGGGGCAGTGAAACAGAGCTGCCCATTATTATATCTGTGCTATACCCTATCCCAGCAGTTCACTTACAAACCGCCAGGTAACCAGGAGGCTGTCCGAGAATAGAAGACCGACTGCGGAAGATCCATTTTGGCCAGATTTCCCTCGCTACGATCTCTATTCTCGGACAGCCTCCTAGCATTGCTGCCACTATAAGATTACCCGCCAGCTAAGTAAACTCGACGCACCTTCAGGCATAAGTGGCCAAAAAATCACACGATTTACGGGCTAATTTGGGTGTAACATGGTCAGATAACATCGTCCATCAGCGCTACTATTTGCTGTCGCTGGATGGGCCGCGCGGGAGCATTTGCCACTTGACATATAGCGCGCCCCGCCTAGAATAGGTACTTCCTGCTAGTTTCGTAAAGGGTTGTTCTCATGAGTACCAAAATCACAATAAAAGAAGCTGCTATAGTACTTAATGTTAGTGAACAGCGAGTGCGGACATTATGCCGCTCAGGAATGCTAACAGCAACTAAATTTGGTCGTTCATGGATGCTTGAACAAGACTCAGTAACACAATATGGAATACAAACCTCTCATGTGATCGCAGAAGATCATGAGGCGTATGAGGTTCGAAAGAAAACGAATGCTAAGCCAATAGCATTGAGCTTCTTCTCTGGTGCAATGGGGTTAGATTTAGGAATTGAGAAAGCAGGTTTTAATATTTTATTAGCGTGTGAGGTTGATAAATACTGTCGACAGACTATTGCACTTAATAGACCTAACATGGCTCTACTCGGTGATATAAACAACCATACAAAAAAAGATATTTTAAATGCTTCGGGTCTTAGTGAAGCAGATCATATTGATCTCATTATTGGCGGGCCACCCTGCCAAGCTTTTAGCACCGCCGGAAACCGTAAAGCATTCAATGATAATCGAGGCAATGTATTTCTTAAATATATTGATTTAGCCATTGAATTAAATCCCACATATATTGTCATTGAAAATGTCAGGGGATTACTCTCTTGCCCCATGGATCATAGACCTCATGATCAAAGAGGCCCAGAATACCCTGACTTAACTGCTGACGAAATAAAAGGCGGGGCTTTAAACTTTATCTTATCTAAGCTTAAAAACTCTGGGTATGCCTATTCATTTAATCTATATAATTCAGCTAATTTTGGTTCACCACAGATACGAGAACGAGTAATAATTATTTGCGCAAAGGATGGAGTAAAACCTCCATTTTTGATTCCAACTCATTCTAAAAATAAGGAATTTGGATTGCAAAAATGGAAACCATTTAAGCAGGCGATCAAAGGCTTGAAAGAACATCAACACCTAAATTTCCCAGAAAAACGCCTAAAATACTATAGAATACTAAAAGCTGGGCAAAACTGGAAAAGCTTACCTGAGCCTTTACAAAAAGAAGCTTTAGGTAAGTCTTATTATGCTGGCGGGGGTAAAACAGGATTTCTAAGAAGATTAGACTGGAATAAACCCTCTCCAACTTTAGTTACTCATCCTGCCATGCCAGCAACTGATTTAGCGCATCCCGAAGAAGATAGACCTTTGTCTATTCAAGAATATAAAAGGATTCAGGAGTTTCCAGATAATTGGAAATTAGCTGGGCCTCTTATTCAACAGTATAAGCAAGTTGGCAATGCCGTGCCCTCAAGTTTAGGCTATGCCATAGGACGATTAATTTTTTCTTTAATAAAGAAAGAAAATACTGAACACTTTATTGGATTCCATTATTCAAGATATAAAAACACTAATGACCTGGAATGGGAGGAGCAATTTAACAAACTACTCCTCACCCACAAATCAAAACATGAACAGCAGGATCTTGGTTTTGGTTAACTAATAGATTTTTCAGTAACAATACTGATTGGACTTTTCTTAGAGTTATCAGCCATTTCTTGAAGAGATTCTGACACTCGATCTGCTGCTTCATCAAGCAGCTTAGAAAAGTCTTTTTTAACAGTCTTACCATCCTTATCTTTGAATACCCCAAGATCTATGGACTTCAAAATCTTTGGAATCATTTCCAATGAACTTGTTAATACGCTATTCAATTCTTGTTCTTCACCTGTTACAAGCTCGTATGATTTATTGCCTTTCTAACAGCTAGTTTCAACCCCCATATTGACACATTTACAGTAAACCTGAATGGATCAACCCCAGTTTTCAAAAAATCTTCGACACTAAAGCCATCAATTTTACTACGATAGCCATTAATCAGCTTTTCTAAGGCTTGTTGTAATACTTGCTCTTGTGCCATTGTTCTCTGTCAATTGTTTTGCTCTAATAATAAGATCTGCGGCAGCCTGTACGAGCCCGGTTTCAGGCATCAATTCTTTGCCTGGTAGGAATAAAAAGGCTTGCTGAAGCTTCGCACTGCTACGGTTTTACCCCTTCGGCCCCGCCGGCAGCCAGACGTGCACCGCCGCACCACCCAGCTCACTTTCACCAATTTCCAACGTTCCGCCATACAGCTGTACAATATCCCGCACGATGGAGAGACCGATGCCGTGTCCGGCAATATCCGAATCGGCCCGGCGACCGCGCTGCATGACATAGCGCACCATTTCGGAAGGAATGCCCGGGCCATCATCCTCAACATGGATAAACAAATCCATTTCACCATTGCGCGGCCCGGCCTTGGAGCAGGCCAGCACATGTACCTGTCCCCGACACCATTTAAAGGCATTGTCCGTGAGGTTGCCAACAATCTCCACTAAGTCGCCCTCATCACCGGAAAACTCCAGACCGGGCTGCAATTCAGTCAGCGTTTTCACCGCCTTGTCGGCATACACCTTGTGGAGACCCGCCAGCACTTTCTCCACCACACCCTGTACCGCGATGGGTGCCGACAATACGGTCCAGCCCGAAGTCGCGGCGCGCCGCAGCTGATAACCCGTGAGCTGATTCATACGCTCCACCTGCTCCAGCACGACGTTGGGCAGATCGGTTTTGCCATCACGGTTTTCCGCCGCGCTCTGCAAAATCGCGAGGGGAGTTTTGAGACTATGGGCAAGGTCGCCGAGGGTGCGCCGGTATCGCTCCAGGTGCTCTCGCTGATGAGAGAGCAGGCCATTGATATTACTGGTCAGTGTCTGCAATTCGGGCGGATAACGTCCCTTCATGCGTGTCTGCATACCCTCTTCGATGGCGCCCAATTCATTGGCGGCATGTTTCAACGGCAGCAATCCCCAGCGCAAAATGCCCCACTGCACCGCCAGCAGCAACAACGCCACTCCCCCCAGAGTTCCCCACAGGCTACTCCGGAAGGCGGTGATCCGGGCATCGAATTCGGTCATGTCTTGCGCGACGCTAAAGGTATAGT
>UOFU01000179.1_pt1 | contig 11958 bp, 10 predicted proteins | sample 1988841 | NCBI WGS metagenome assembly UOFU01 (sample SAMEA4712195, study PRJEB27164) | hydrothermal vent metagenome | biome: marine basaltic hydrothermal vent biome; feature: marine hydrothermal vent; material: mineral | place: Pacific Ocean | collected 2011-06-14/2011-07-23 | depth 1719 m
GGGCACGGGCGGAAAAATCGTCGCTGGGTGGGAAAGTACGGTTTTCGTGCAGGGTCGATTGCAAGTGCTTGTCCATGACGCCTCTTGGTTGCGGTGACAGTGGATGGAGTGGTTGAGCGGCCGATGGTAGCAGGCAGTCCGTGCTGCACCAATACCGAGGATGTTGGAAGCAAAAATTTTAAGCGGAATCATTGTCATGATTCGTCATTATTCAGCTTGCTACAGAGATAGGGGATTCATCGGACGGTGCCTATCCAATTTGTGCGCATGGCGCACACTACATCGTGCGCCATTTTGACAAAAATGGGCGAGGAAATGGGTCAAAATGGCTTTTCCATAGTCGGCTCTTATGTTCTCGGACTCTTAGGCTCCTGTCTCGTCGACGTCGGTGGTGATGGTTTTGCTGTGTGGCAGGCACGCGGGTTGCCAGTGGGCGATGGCCCAGTCCAGCAGTTCGCCGGGTGCGGCGCCCTGTAGCTCTTCCGGCGGCGACTGGCCGAGGAAAGTGAGGGCCCGGCCCAGTGCTGCGCCGGGCGGGCTGTCGTTGATGGCGCGGGCGTGGGCCTGCTTACTGAGTTTTTTGCCCGCGACGGTGACGGCAATCGGCAGGTGCAGATACGTGGGTCGAGGCAGCTCCAACAGCTGTTGCAGATACAACTGGGGAAAGGTGGCATCGAGCAGATCCGCGCCGCGTACCACCTCGGTGACCTGTTGAAAGGCGTCGTCCAGTGCCGTGGCAAGGTGGTAGGCGTAAAAGCCATCGGCGCGGCGCACGATGAAGTCGCCGACATCGCCGTCCAGCTGTCGACATTGACGGCCTTGCAGGCCATCGGTAAAGCAGAGCGTTTGTTCACCACAGTGCACGCGCAACGAACGCGCCTGTCGGCCCGCAGGCAGGCCCTTGCGGCAGGTGCCGGGATAGCGGTGGTGGGGGCTGACGGCGCTGATCTCCCGGCGGGTGCAGCCGCAGGGGTAGCTGTGGCCGGCGGCGGCCAGCTGTGTCAGAGCAGCGGCGTAGGCCTCGAAACGCTGGCTCTGATAGTGCACCGGGCCGTCCCAGAACAGCTGGTAATTTTCCAGGGTTCGTAAAATGTCATCGGCTGCGCCGGGAACATTTCGTGGCGGATCAATGTCATCAATTCGTAGCAGCCACTCTCCCTCTTGCGCGCGTGCGGACAGAAAACTGCCGAGTGCCGCCACCAATGAGCCAAAGTGGAGCGGGCCGCTGGGAGAGGGGGCGAAGCGCCCACGGCAGATTGCGGACTGACTTTTCGTGGATTGAGTGTTTGCGGAAAGGCCCATGCGACTATTTTAACCGGTTTTACCGTAAAGCTTTTCAGGGCCTGGACGATGCAGCGCATAGAACATTTAACGACACGGGTAACAAATCAATGATCACAAGCTGGATAATCGAGGGCATCATGGAAGACGGGCGCAAGTTTCGCCCCAGTGACTGGGTGGAGCGTCTGTCGACGGCGCTGGCATCCTTCGGGCCGGACCACCGCTTGCGCTACGCCGACGGTGTGCAGCCCTGTTTCATCAACGGACAGAAATGTCTGCGGGTAGAGGGTTCGCTGGCGGAGGAAAACCCGACGGCCTACCAGTATGTACGTGATTTCGCCCGCAGCAACAAGCTGCGTGTCACCGAAGTGAATGACGACACGAACTGACAAAATGATCGTAGGAGGGAAGCGCGGAACCCGCAGTGGCCATATTGGCCACTGCGGGTTTGCCCTTTTTAAAACGGAAAGAGCCAAACGGAAGCGCAGGGGAGGCTTTATTTGCCGAACTGTTTTTCGCGAATTTCGTTGAGGGTCTTGCAGTCGATGCATTGGGTGGCTGTCGGTCGTGCCTCGAGACGGCGGATGCCGATCTCGACACCACAGGATTCGCAGTAGCCATAGTCATCGTTGTCCAGGTTGGTCAGCGATTCGTCGATCTTTTTGATCAACTTGCGCTCGCGGTCGCGGGTGCGCAGCTCCATGGCAAATTCGGATTCCTGACTGGCCCGGTCGTTGGGATCCGGGAAATTGGCTGCATCATCCTGCATATGGTGAACGGTCTCGTCCACCTTGCTCATCAGCTGTTGCTTCCATCCATCCAGAATGCCACGAAAGTGCTCGACCTGCTTGGGGTTCATGTACTCCTCGCCGGTACTTTCCTCGTAGGGCGTAAAGTTGGTGTAACCCAGGTCGTCCATTGCTTTGGCCTTAGCCTTCTTTTTAACAGCCATTAGACTGTGCTCCTAATTGCAGGTGCTGAAAATCAGGGCGCATCTTATATCAGAGATGCCACGGTGACGCAAATTTTATCGCTTGCTGTCCGCCCCGCTCAGAAGCCTTTTTATCGACAGAAAACTGTCCAGCTTGAACTATACGTCGGGGGGTGGTGCATCTCCGTGGCCACTTGGTTAAGCTACGGTGCTTTGCCCTTTGGTTTTTCCAAGTATAGATTTCCAAGAACAGTTTTGGGAGCCGTCTTGGTGAAAGTATGGGTGTTGATTGCGTTTATAGAAAGGTTAACAACGTGTCTGAACTGAAAGCCCTGCTATTCGATGTGGACGGCACCCTCGCCGACACGGAAAAAGATGGTCACCGGGTGGCCTTCAACCGCGCCTTTGCCGATGCCGGTCTGGACTGGAACTGGACGCCTGAACTGTACGGCCAGCTGCTGGCAGTGACCGGTGGCAAGGAGCGTATACGCTATTACTTGTCGGATTTTAATCACGGGTTCGCGGCTCCCGTGGATCTGGACGCATTCATTCGTCGCCTGCACGCCGCCAAGACGGAACACTACACCCGCCTGCTGGCCGAAGGTGCTATCCCCCTGCGTCCCGGTGTGCGCCGTCTGCTGGATGAGGCGCGCGATGCCGGTCTGCGCATGGCCGTGGTCACCACCACCACCCCGGCCAACGTGGAGGCGTTGTTGACCCACGCCATCGCGCCTGACGCCATGGGCTGGTTTGAAGTCATCGCCGCCGGTGATATTGTGCCCGTGAAAAAGCCCGCGCCGGATATCTATCTCTGGGCGATGAATAAGATGAATTTGACTCCGACGGACTGTATCGCCTTTGAGGACTCGCGCAACGGTATTCTGTCGTCGTGTGGCGCCGGAGTGAAAACTATCATTACCACCAATGACTACACCCGCGACGACGATTTCAGCGATGCGGTGATCGTGCTGAACCAGATGGGTGAAGCGGATCAGCCCTTCACGGTTCTGGCCGGTGATGCCGGTGATGCGGCCTGCCTTGACCTGGATCTGGTGCAGTGCCTGCATTCGGTTTGAGATGCCTGTGATCCCACCCCACATTGCCCGCCGCATGGCGGACATTCAGCCCTTCCACGTCATGGACCTGCTGGCGCGGGCGAGGACACTGGAGGCGCAGGGGCGCGACATCGTGCATATGGAGATCGGCGAGCCGGACTTTGTCACCCCTGCGCCGATCCGCGAGGCGGCGAAACAGGCACTGGATGCCGGTCACACTCACTACACGTCGGCACTGGGGCTGCCTGCATTGCGCGAGGCGATCAGTGCGTTTTACCGCAGTGACTATGGCGTCGACGTGCCGCCCGAACGCATCATCGTCACCCCCGGCGCCTCCGGTGCGCTGTTGCTGACCCTGGGCGTGTTGGTGAACCCGGGTGATCAGGTGCTGATGGCCGATCCCGGCTATCCCTGTAACCGCCATTTCACGCGGTTGATGGAGGGCGAAGCGCTTGGTGTGCCCGTAGGGCCGCAGACGGATTATCAGCTCACAGCCGGGCTACTGCTGGCGAACTGGGCTGAACGCAGTGTCGCCGCACTATTGGCTTCGCCCTCCAATCCCACCGGTACCCTGGTGAGTAGTGAAAGCCTGCGGGCCATGCAGACGACGGTGGAAGAACGTGGCGGTCGGCTCATTGTCGACGAAATCTACCACGGTCTAATTTACGAGCAGGATGAGAACCTCAGCCACACCGCGTTAGCGATTTCGGATCAATTGTTCGTCATCAACAGCTTTTCCAAGTATTTCTGCATGACCGGTATGCGTCTGGGCTGGCTGGTGGCCCCCGAGGCCTATGTACGCGAGATCGACAAGCTGGCGCAGAATATCTTTCTTGCCGCGCCGACCCTTTCGCAGCACGCCGCCCTGGCGGCCTTCGAGCCGGCCACCCGCGCCATCCTCGATGAACAGCGTGATGCCTTCCGCCAGCGTCGTGACTTCCTGTTGCCGGCCCTGCGTGAGCTGGGTTTCGGTATCCCCTGCGCGCCACAGGGTGCCTTTTATCTGTATGCCGACTGCTCCCGCTTCAGCAACGACAGCGCCGCCTTCGCCACCACGCTGCTGGAGCAGGCCGGTGTTGCTGTCACGCCCGGCAAGGATTTTGGCGCCAATGCCCCGCAGCGTCACCTGCGTTTTGCCTATACCACCACCATGGCGGAACTGGAAAAGGGCGTTGAGCGGCTGGCGAAGTTTTTATCGGCACAAGCCTCACGCCTGTAGGAACGGGCCATGTCCGCGAATTTGTTAACAGGCAATCGCGGGCATGACCCGTTCCTACAAGATCCAAGATTTTTCAGACTTCGGAACATTGATATAAAATTTCTGAACTTTGCTATGTAACCACGTTCCTATCTCTTGTTCACGATGCAGCATGGCGGGAAAGAAGAGATTTGACCAATGTCCCCCCTACATTGGCTCAAAGGCTTTCCGTGGTACACGCTCGGTCTCGTATTGCTACTCCGAATCGGCGTAGTGGAAGCCGGCTTTGCCCCCTCCATCTCTATACCGCCGATCATCGGCGTGGTTGTTGTATTGGCCGTGGACAAAACCGCCTTTGGTCTCAAAGGCCGCTGACGGGTAGCCTACCTCCTAAAGGTAGAGGTGCTCCGGCGTGCGGCGACATCATTACCTCCCCCCCTCACGGATGAGGACGACACGCGGATCAAACGTGTGCTCGGCCTGCCTGGTGATGAGATTGAGATCCGGGGCGGTTTCTTGTTTTTAATCCCAATATATTTTGAATATAGACCGTATTAGTCCTCGATCAATTCGCCTATCTGCCCCTGAAATTGCTCCACCCACATCGCCGTGGCGCCCGCCACGGCGGCGGGCATGACCAGGAAATTCAGTACTGGCGTCATCGTGGCCAGGGTCACGCTGCCGCCAAAACCGAGTGACATCAGGCGCTTCTTGCGTAGGCACAGCTTCTGTTCGTCGGCGCGCAGACCATGATTACCCATCGGGTAGTCGGCATATTCCAATACCAGCATCCAGGCCATGAAGGCAAACCAGGCGAAGGGCGCAATGATGTTGAGACCTGGAATCAGGAACAGAATAAGGAAGGGGATAGTACAGGCCAGCAGGTAGAGCAGCTTGCGCAATTCGTCGATGAAGGTGGGCACTAGCTCGGCCAGCATTTTTTTCCAGCCGCTGTCAGCATCGAGCTGTTCACCGGTGAGATGAACCTCCACGGCCTCGGCCAGCAGTCCGTTGAAGGGGGCGGCAACGATGTTGGCCAGCAGGGAAAAGGCAAAGAACAGGATCAGCAGGGCGGACACGCCGAACAGCAGCCAGAACAGCCACTCGGCCCATTGCAGCCAGCCGGGCAGCTCTGGCATAAAGCTGTCCAGCAGGCTTCCGAACTGGCTGGCGCCGAACCAGACCAGGCCACCGAAGAGTAGCAGATTGATGGCCAGGGGGATGGCCACGAAGCGGCGCAGCCCCGGCTGGGTAATGAGTTTCAGGCCGCGCAGGAAATAGCCGGCACCGGTGATGGGGTTGCTCATGGGGTACCTCGGTTGTTTTGATGGGCGCCGCGACGGGCCAGCAGGGCAGTACCAACGGCGGCGTCGCTGTGCTTTGCGGTGAGCACGGGCACGCCAAGCAGCGAATGGCGTATGGCCGTCCAGGCCGGATTCCCCGCGCCGCCACCGGTGCTACATACAGTGACAGGATAGGGCGCACCCAGCTCGGCAAGCAAGTCATAGCCGCGTTTTTCGATGCGACTGATGCCTTCCAGCAGGGCTTGAAAGAAGCGCGTGTCATCGTGTGGGCGTGGCGTCATACACGGCGCAAGCTGGCTGTCATTGACGGGGAAGCGCTCGCCGGGGGCGGGCAGGGGATAGTATTCCAGGCACAGGCGTCGCTCAGGGCGCAGGCGGGGTGTCAATTCACGCATCTGTCGGTCATTGAAAAACTGTCGTAGTACCGCCCCTCCACTGTTGGAGGCGCCGCCTACCAGCCAGCGTTGCTGGCCATTGATTACCAGCGGCTGGCTGTAGATGCCGTAGCGGGCATCGAACACGGGCTGCTCGGCGATGACTTTCAATACCAGAGTCGAACCCAGGCTGGTGACGGCCTCGCCGGGGCGTGAGGCGCCGGTGGCGAGAAAGGCGGCGGTGCTGTCGGTGGTGCCGGCAACCACCCGGGTGTCCGTGGACAGGCCGAAGCGTCGCGCGTTATCCGTGCTCAACGAAGCCAACGGGGTGCCGGGTGTAACAACTTCCGGTAGCAATCGTCGCGGGATGCTCAGCGCATCCAGCCAGTCGGGCCATTTGTTGTCCTGCGTGTTGAAACCCAGCTTGAGGGCGTTGTTGGTATCGCTGACTCCGTAGCGGCCGCAGAGCCGTGCCGCGACCCAATCGGCTTGATGTAAGGCGTGCTGGGCCTGTTCGGTCAGCCCTTCATCCTGTAGCCACAGCAGCTTGGCCAGGGCGCTGCTGGGGCCTTGGGCGGCGGTGCCGGCAGGGGCGATGGCGGCGATACGCGTGGCCTGTTCGCTGGCACGGCTGTCGTTATACATCAGCGCCGGCCCCAGCGGCCGGCCGTTGACGTCGGTGAGCAGCAGGGTGGCGGAGGTGCCGTCGACGGCGATGGCCGCCACCTTGTTGGCCGGGATCTGTGTCAGCAGCTGTTCCAGGCAGTCGCCTACTGCCTGCCACCATAGGATGGGATCCTGTTCGCAATATGGGCCGTTATGTTTTGCTGCGGGCAGAGCGACGCTGATCTCGGCTTGCGGCCGGGCACGGTCGTCGATGGCGATGGCGCGGCAGCCGGAGGTGCCGAGGTCGATGCCGATGTAGAGCGAATTATCTGGCATGGTTTCCCCTCACCCCGGCCCTCTTCCTCAAGGGAAGAGGGGAATGAAATCCTGGATTTAGTGCAAATTCAATCATTGCGCTGTCGACTGGTGACGAAGTTGTTGGCCCGGGATTTCATTTTTTTCGCATTGGGCATCTATGCCAGTGCCACGGTCTCCGGCGCCACCCAGCCTTCCTTGCGGTGCTCGACGACGATACGGGTATAGATGCCACCCCGCACGTTGAATTTGCCCGTCAGGCGCATGAAACGGGGTGCGCAGGCAGCCACCAGATCACCCAGAATCTGGTTGGTGACGGCCTCGTGAAAGGCACCTTCCTCACGAAATGACCACATGTATAATTTCAATGATTTCAGCTCAATACAGTGCTTATCTGAGACATATTCGACATGGAAAGTGGCAAAGTCGGGCTGTCCGGTTTTGGGGCACAGGCAGGTGAATTCCGGTATGTCGATACGAATGGTGTAGTCACGCTCGGGATGCGGATTATCGAAGGTTTCGAGGCTTTTGCTCGGCTGGCTGGACATGGCTGGGTACTCGTGTGTTGACAAACGGATTCGTTGAAAAACGATCAAGGCGCGTACGATACCGAAAGTGTACCTTTTTCTCACCTGCCAGCAGTCAATCTCTCTGGATTGGACTCCACGCTGTTCGCCTCAACCGCTTACTTTTAGCCGTATAGTCTGAACGCGAGTAGGAGCAGATCCCCAGGCCGCGAGGTCAAGGCGGGAAAGCCATCGAGGCCTGAGGGGCCGCTCCAACACAATATTCCGTCAATGCTGCGCCTGCCAAAAGTCGTTCTTTAAGAAACGCGCCGACTTTTAATGCGACGGGATGGCACATTCCCGGCGCAGATTCCTTGATGCCAAATCGGCCCTTCTGTAACCTTGCGTCCCTATGCGTCTATCCAAAATAAAGCTGGCGGGCTTCAAGTCCTTCGTCGATCCCACCACCATTCCCCTGCCGTCGAATCTTATTGGTGTGGTGGGGCCGAACGGCTGTGGAAAATCCAACGTCATCGATGCCGTGCGCTGGGTGATGGGCGAGTCCTCGGCGAAAAATCTGCGTGGCGATTCCATGGCTGACGTCATCTTTAACGGCTCCACCTCACGCAAGCCGGTGGGACAGGCCACCATCGAGCTGGTGTTCGACAACAGCGACGGCACCATCAAGGGTGAATTTGCCACCTTTAATGAGATCTCCGTGCGGCGCACCGTGTCGCGTGACGGCCAATCGCAGTATTACCTCAATGGTACCCGTTGCCGCCGCCGCGATGTTACCGATATCTTTCTTGGCACCGGCCTTGGTCCGCGCAGCTATTCCATCATCGAACAGGGCATGATCTCGCGCCTGATCGAGGCCCGGCCCGAGGATCTGCGCGTGTTTCTGGAAGAGGCCGCAGGTATCTCCAAATACAAGGAACGTCGCCGCGAGACGGAAAAGCGCATTCGGCATACGCGCGATAATATGGCGCGCCTGACCGACCTGCGTGATGAGCTGGGCAAGCAGTTGGAGCGCCTTAACCGGCAGGCGATAACGGCCGAAAAATATAAAGAATTCAAAGGGAAAGAGAGACTTCTTAAGGGGCAGCTTGCAGCCTTGCGTTGGCGTACGCTGGATGAACAGGTGACCGGTAAAGAAGGCTTGATCCGCGAAAAGGAGCTGGCGGTGGAGGCCTCGGTGATGCGCCAGCGCGCCATCGAGTCCGAGATCGAAAAACTGCGCGAGCAGAATGTCGAGATGGGCGAGATCTTCAGTGAGGTGCAAGGCCGCTTCTATTCTGTGGGCGGCGATATTGCCCGCGTTGAGCAGTCCATCCAGCACACTCGTGAGCGCCGTCTGCAGCAGGAACGTGACCTGGCCGAGGCGGAGCGTGCCTTGGCGGAATCGCAGGCCCACCAGGCCGGGGATCGAGAGAAGATTGCCGAGCTGGAGCAGCAGTTGGAGATCCTGCGCCCGCAGCTGGAAGAGGCAAAGGAGCGTCAGGAAATCTCCAGTGCGGCATTGGTCGAGGCCGAGCAGGCGATGCACGAATGGCAATCGGCCTGGGCGGAGTTCAACCAGAATGCCGCCGAGCCGGCGCGCAGTGCCGATGTGGAGCGCACCCGCCTGCAAAGCCTGGAGCAGCAGCATATTCAGCAAGAGCAGCGGGTTTTGCGTCTGCAGGAAGAAAAAAAGCACCTGCTGAATTCGGCCTTGGAGGAAGAGATCGAGCAGCGCCAGGCGCAGCTCGAAGAGTATGCCCTACAGACCGAGGCACTGCAGGAGCGCTTGCAGAATCAGCTGGCGGCGATTGCCGAGGCGCGCGATGGCAATCATCAGCTAAGCACGACGCTGGACGAACAGCGCGGCCGCCTGCAGGCCATGCAGGGCCGGCATTCCTCGCTGGAGGCCCTGCAACAGGCCGCGCTGGGCAAGACCGGTGGCGAAGTGGCGCAGTGGCTGGCCGGTCATGGCCTGGCCGATGCCGAGCGTCTGGCGCAGGGGCTGACGGTAGATGCGGACTGGGAGCGCGCGGTGGAATGTGTGCTGGGTCAGCATCTTGAGGCAGTGTGCGTGGATGGCCTGGATCCGGTGGCCGGTCTGCTGGGCGGGCTGGAGCATGGCTCGCTGGCCCTGTTCGACACCGCACATGGCGACGTGGCGGCCAGCAGCGGCAACCTCAGCCCGGCACTGGCCGACAAGGCCGCTGCCCCCTGGCCGCTACCCATGCTGGCAGGGGTCTATACCGCAGACGATTTGCAACAGGCGCTGGCGTTGCGCCCACAGTTGGCGGCGCATGAATCGGTGATTACCCGTGACGGCGTGTGGCTTGGGCCGAACTGGTTGCGGGTGGCGCGCGATGCCGATGAAAAGGCCGGTGTACTGCATCGCGAGCAAGAATTGAAGGAACTGACAGCGAGTATCGAACAGCTGCGTGCACAGGTGGAGGAGGGGCAGGCGCAACTGGCCGCAGGGCGCGAAGACATCCAGCGGCGGGAGGAAGAGCGTGAAGCGGTGCAACGCGAACTGCACCAGGCCAGCCGCCAGCAGGCCGAGGTACAGGCCCAGCTCAGTGGACGCCAGGCACGTCTCGAACAGATGCACAATCGTAGCCAGAACATCGAGCGTGACATCGGTGAACTGCGGCAGCAGTCGAAGGAAAATGAAGACGAAACCAAGCTGGCGCGCGGCCGGTTGGCCACGGCCATGGAGGCCATGGAGCGGCTGGCGATCCGTCGTGAGGAACTGGAGCTGCAACGGGAGACCCTGCGTGAACGCCTCGATAGCACGCGCGACATGGCGCGCAGCGACCGCGATACGGCCCACGAGCTGAGCCTGAAAGTGCAGACCATGAGCACCGAACTGGCCTCCGTTCGACAGGGCCTGTCGCGCATGGAGCAACAATTGGAGCAGGTGTTGGCACGCCGTGAATTACTTCGTGAGGCCCTGGCGGAAAGCGAGGCGCCGACCGAGGAATTACAGGAAGAACTTGCGCGACTGCTGAAATCGCGATCCTCGGTGGAAGAGGAATTGACCGAGGCGCGGCGCCGGGTGGAGGCGGTGGATCACGCCTTGCGTGAGCACGACCAACAGCGACATGCGGTGGAGCGTGAGTTGCAGGAACTGCGCAGCGGCCTGGAGCAGGCGCGCATGGCCTGGCAGGCGTTGCAGGTGCGCCGCCAAACCCTCAGCGAGCAGCTGGAAGAATCCGATTATTCACTGGACGAATTGTGTGAACATATGCCTGAGGATGCCCGCGAGGACGATTGGGCACAGCACGTCGAACAGGTCGCTCAGCGCATTCAGCGCCTAGGCCCGATCAATCTGGCCGCCATTGATGAATTCAAGACTGAGTCCGAGCGCAAGGAATATCTGGATGCCCAGCATGCCGATCTCACCGAGGCACTGGATACCCTGGAAGGCGCTATCCGCAAGATCGATCGAGAGACCCGCACCCGCTTTAAAGAGACCTTCGAGCGCGTTAACTCAGGCTTCAAAGGCATGTTCCCGCGTCTGTTCGGCGGCGGCCATGCCTATCTGGAGTTGACCGGCGACGATCTGCTGGACACCGGTGTGACGGTGATGGCGCGTCCGCCGGGCAAGCGCAACAGTACCATCCATCTGCTCTCCGGCGGCGAAAAGGCGCTCACTGCGGTGGCTTTGGTGTTCGCTATCTTCCAACTCAACCCGGCTCCCTTCTGTATGCTCGACGAGGTGGATGCACCGCTGGACGACGCCAATGTGGGACGTTTCTGCGCCATGGTGAAGGAAATGTCCGAGCATGTGCAGTTCATCTTCATCACCCATAACAAGATCACCATGGAGCTGGCGCATCAGCTCAATGGTGTCACCATGCACGAGCCGGGTGTGTCGCGGTTGGTGTGCGTAGACGTGGACGAAGCGGCGAAGATGGTGGGATAGTGGGCCATGCAAACTATTCTTATTGCACTATGCCTTTCCTGTGACAGGCCCTCACGATTGAAGGAATGACAGCCGATGGCAAAAATCACCCAGAAAAATCGAGAAATCAAACTTAAGACACCGTTGGGTGATGATGTCCTGCTGATACGCAGCATGAACGGCCATGAAGAGTTGGGCCAGTTGTTCGAGTACCAATTGGAACTGACCAGCGATACCACTGACGCCGATTTCAACCAATTGATGGGTGACAGCATCACGGTGAGTTTAGAGGTGGGGGTTGGTCGTGCGCGCTATTTCAACGGCCATATCAGCCGCTTTGCACAGACCGGTATCAGCGGTCACACGGCCAACTATCAGGCCACCGTCGTGCCCTGGTTCTGGTTTCTTACCCAAACCTCGGATTGCCGTATTTTTCAGAACATGAGCGTGCCGGACATCATCAAAGACGTCTTTCGTGAGGCCGGTTATA
>UOFU01000228.1_pt1 | contig 11923 bp, 10 predicted proteins | sample 1988841 | NCBI WGS metagenome assembly UOFU01 (sample SAMEA4712195, study PRJEB27164) | hydrothermal vent metagenome | biome: marine basaltic hydrothermal vent biome; feature: marine hydrothermal vent; material: mineral | place: Pacific Ocean | collected 2011-06-14/2011-07-23 | depth 1719 m
TGACGGCCTGCACGGGGCTATTTGTCCAGTCGGCTATACTTTGAACCTTCGAGCGTCAGGTTGTACATCAGCCCTTTGTTACCGAACACAAATCCCACGATGGGTTTATTGAGACTGGTTGAGTCGATGCCGGCACCAGCACCCAGGGTGACGAAGGCCACAGAGCCATCCACGCCGGCCTCCCAGCCGTCACTATTGCGAAACCTGTCCAGTGCATTTTTCTGTAGAAAGACAATGACAACGGTCTTCATCTGCGCGCCAAGCTGAAAGCCGATGGAAGCTGCGGCCGTATTGTAGTAATCCACTGTCTTGCCGCCAACCAGCAGGGCACCCTCTCCATATTCTCCGCCGATACCGATGCCGGCCTTGATGACTTCCGGGAACACGAGCACTCCCTTGGCCGAGTCAAGAAACTCGCTGGCGCCACCCACCGTTTTCTTGAAACGTTTCAATGCGTCATTGACCTTGATGTCGATTTCCTGGGCGGATGCCGCCTGTGCGTCTGATGTGCCGCCAACGAAGGTGAGTAGCAGAAGCGTGGTGAGAAAGCCGCTAAAGAAAAGTGGGCGGTGGGTCATGGTGGACTCCAATGGATTGTCGGTGGGACTGCTGGTCAGGGATGTTGCCTATTCTCCCGGAGGAGTCCCTGGGGCGTCAATTCCGGGCAGTGGGGTTTGAGCGGTGTTTGGCGTAAACTGGCCGGTCGTTTGAGCCGTTTCAGGAAATATCATGTCTGCTGTTGATGATGAATTGGTCGCATCACTTTCCACTCTGGGTGATTTCGTGCGCTGGGGTGCGAGCCGCTTCGGCGAGGCCGGCTTGAATTTTGGCCATGGCACCGACAATGCTCTCGATGAGGCCTATGCCCTGGTGCTGCATGCCCTACATCTGCCGCACAATATTCCAGCCTACATGACCGGAACCCGGCTCACACCGGTGGAGCGCCACGCGGTCGTTGAATTGCTGCAGCGGCGCATCGACACGCGTCTGCCGGCCCCCTATCTGACCCGTGAGGCCTGGTTTTCCGGCCTGCCGTTTTATGTCGATGAACGCGTGCTGGTGCCACGCTCACCCATCGCCGAGCTGATCGAAACCGGCTTTGCGCCGTGGATCACCCCCGCACAGGTGCACGATGTGCTGGATCTCTGCACCGGCAGTGGTTGCATCGCCATTGCCTGCGCATTGGCCTTCCAGCAGGCCCAGGTGGATGCCTGCGATCTATCGGCGGATGCGCTGGTCGTAGCGCAGAAAAATCTGCAGCGCCATGGCCTCGAAGACCATCTGGCCCTCTATCAGGGCGACCTGTTCGCGCCGCTGGCCGGGCGTCGCTATGACATCATCGTCAGTAATCCACCCTATGTCGATGCCGAGGACATGGCGGCCCTGCCCGAGGAGTACCACCGTGAGCCCGTGCTGGCGCTGGCCGCCGGTGACGATGGCCTGGATATCGTGCGCCGTATCCTCGCCGGGGCCGCCGATCACCTCAAGCCTGGCGGGATATTGGTGGTGGAGGTCGGCAACAGCCAGCTGGCGCTGGCCGAGGGATTTTCCGGGGTTCCTTTCAACTGGTTGGAATTCGAGCGCGGTGGTCATGGTGTATTTTTGCTCGGCGAAGCGCAGTTGCGTGAATGCCATCCAATCTTTGCGGCCGCGCTGTCAGCGGGAGACTGAGGCCCGAAGCTCAGGCTATAATCCCCGTTATCTATTGCCAACCTGTTTACCGAACTGTGAGCCCCACTATGCAACCGATGGACCAGAAACTCGTCATCGATCTCGACATGATCCGCCGCCACGACAAGTCCGGCCCCCGTTACACGTCCTATCCCACTGCGGTGCAGTTTCATGAAGGCTTTGGCGAAGCGGAATACCGCGCCTGGGCCGAACGCACCAATGTGGAGAGCAGGGAGGCGAGCCGCGCGGCCGGCAAGCCTACGCCGCTGTCGTTGTATTTCCACATTCCCTTCTGCGATACCGTATGTTTTTTCTGTGGCTGCAACAAGGTCTCCACCAAGGATCGCAGCCGTGCCCAGCCCTATCTCGAACGAGTACACAAGGAACTGGCCTTGCAGTCGGCATTGTTTGATGACAATCGCAAGGTCGATCAATTGCACTGGGGCGGTGGCACGCCTACCTTCATCAGTCACGATGAAATGCGCGAACTGATGCGGGTGACGCGTGAAAACTTCCCCCTGCATGACGACGACACGGGTGAATACTCCATTGAAATCGACCCTCGCGAGGCCACCACCGAAACCATCGACGTGCTGCGCGAGATCGGCTTCAACCGTATGAGCCTGGGTGCACAGGACTTCGATCCGAAGGTGCAGAAGGCCGTCAACCGCATCCAGAGCGAGGAGGAAACCTTTGCAACCTTGAATGAGGCACGCAAGGTGGGCTTCAAGTCCATCAGTATCGACCTCATCTACGGCCTGCCGCATCAGACGGTGGAGAGCTTTGCCAGCACGGTAGACAAGATCATTGCCGCCGAACCGGATCGCTTGTCGGTGTTCAATTACGCCCACCTGCCGGAAATGTTCAAGCCGCAGCGCCGCATCAACGAGGCCGATCTGCCTTCGGCGACGGAAAAACTGGATATTTTGCAGCGAACCAACGAACAGTTGTCTAACGCGGGCTATGTCTATATCGGCATGGATCACTTTGCCAAGCCTGATGATGAGCTGGCCGTGGCCCAGCGTGAGCGCACCCTATATCGGAACTTTCAAGGCTATTCGACCCATGCCGACTGCGATCTGATCGGTTTGGGTATTACCTCCATCGGTAAGGTGGGTGCGACTTACAGTCAGAATATCAAAGGCCTGGATGAATACTACGCGGCTATTGATGCGGGTAAGCTGACCATTTTTCGTGGCCTTGAACTGGATGCTGACGACCTGTTGCGGCGCGAGGTGATCAGCCAGCTTATTTGCCATTTCTCGCTGATCGAGGCCGATATCGAAAAACGCTTCGGCATCGATTTCCACGACTATTTCGCACAGGAACTGAAGCAACTGGAGGGCTTGCAGGAGGATGGTCTGCTGACTATTCGTGACGGCGTGATTTCGGTGTTGCCCGTGGGCCACCTGCTGATTCGCAATGTCTGCATGGTGTTCGACAAATATCTGCGCCAATCCAAAGAGCAGCGTTTCTCGAAGGTGATCTGAGCCTTTGGGTCTCGTGCAAGAGCCGCTGATGGATCGCTCATCGGCGGTTTTTTTGCTTCTGTCGTCAATATAAAGTTCAGTAGGATGCGGGAGTGTGGTAGCGAACCGCATTAATAATTTTTTGTAACTACTTGCACCATGAAGGCAAGTCGCCTGGGTTGAGCGTAGCGAAACCCGGGAGTTCATCGTGCCGTTTTCTCTGGGTTTCGCAGGCCACGTTTCTTGCGGGAATGACGGTATGCCAAGTCTCTCAAGACTCAGTCAACACCCTTCAATACCCCGCTTTTGCGCAGCGAGATAGCTTGCTGCGGGGTTGTTTATTTGATATCTCGAAGGATGCCTAGCGTGTCGTCTGCCCTACGGACTGGCCATTAACATTGCCGTGAGATTTCGTTGATGAGACAGCAGTGGGTCATGCTAAATACTGCAAATTATCGCCCGTTATTCCAGAGATACATTGCGAAACTGGATTGATGACTTGTTGGCACGTAGATCAATGGCAGCAATTTTATTTGAGTCTTGACCTGATAGTTTGAAAGATACTGATGCTTTAATAGGTATACCGGTCAACAATGTCGCTTTTGAATAGTTTTGACTTTCTGATGATCCAAGCCGGGACTTGTAAGAAAGTATTTCATCGCCACTATCCAGGAAAATTCTGGAAACATAAGTTCTATTTTTCGCATACAGTATTAACGGGCGATCTGAGCCAACATTGGTCACTAAAAATGAGCATTTAATGGCACTGCTTGTTCCTTTGCACTGTTTTAACTCGAAAACAAATTCGTCTGACTCCACGGTTTTGTGTGCCTTGTTTTTCTTTGCTGTCTTGTTCTCTTCCTCTTCCTCGGCAGGAAAATCTAATATAGTCGCCATAAAGCTACTTAATTTGGTGAATTTTTCATTCGAATCCAAGTCTTCCGCATCGTTCAGAAAAGTGCAAAATGTATAAATAAGCTTTCCTTTGATGACCAATTTGTCTGCATTTGGATAGCTTTGATATAGGTTTTTAACTTCATTTTCAGTGGTGTTTTTGTAGCTGATATCACCACCAATTAATTTCACTAAAGTTTTTGCGGAACCCTCGATGCTTTTATCTACTTTTTTGCCGACTTGTTGGCGAGGATCAAGCGGTTCGCAATTCAGTGCGTGGGCAACGTTAGTGGTAGCTATGAAAGCTATTGAAAGGGTTAACTGAATAACTCTTTTCATATGAAATCTCCCTATATATGAAATTATTTCTAGTCCAGTATGTCACAAAATTTCCAATCAGGGGTTGCTTTTAAGCTGTGGTTGCCCTGCTTGTTAATTTAAAGCCAATTGATTCAATGGGTCTTGCTTGCTTGGTCATACATTCTTGATTTTATTCTGATTTTATATCTCCCGCAGGCTCTTTTCCGGCCCTGTGAATGAAAAAGGATGCCGGTTTTCAGGTAATCTGTTGATATATAAGGTCTCTTACAACTTTATATAGGGCAGGGTATGGGTATCGGCATCCCGAAGGATATTTTGGGCTTCAAGGGGCAACGGGTCAAGGAGCGGGTGGACACGGACTGCCTGGTCACCCACGAGATTCATCCGCGCGCGAAGAAGAGAATGCGAAGAAAAATAGTACCGTATGGGCTAATGCCCTCACTGGTGGTAATATCTGCCGATTCTGGATTTCATACCGATGTAGCTATATCCGAGGTCGTCATGGCAGGACACAGTAAATGGGCCAATATCCGCCACCGCAAGGGTGCGCAGGATGCCAAGCGCGGCAAGCTGTTCACCAAGCTGATCCGTGAGATCACCGTCGCCGCCAAAATGGGTGGCCCCGACTCCAGTGCCAATCCGCGCTTGCGTTCCGCCATTGACGCGGCACTGTCCAACAACATGCCCAAGGACACCATCGAGCGTGCCGTGAAACGCGGTGCCGGCGCCGGCGAGGGCGAGAATTATGACGAAATCCTCTACGAGGGTTACGGTCCGGCAGGTGTTGCAGTCATGGTGGAATGCCTCACTGACAACCGCAATCGCACCGTCTCCGAGGTGCGTCATGCCTTCACCAAGAGTGGTGGCAATCTGGGCACTGACGGCTCGGTGTCCTATCTGTTCACCAAGCTAGGGGTGCTCAGTTATCCACCCGGCAGCGACGAAGATGCCGTCATGGAGGCCGCGCTGGAGGCCGGTGCCGACGACGTGGTGGTCAACGACGATGGCTCCATCGACGTGCTCACCGCCTGGGAAGAGCTGCTCAACGTCAAGGAGGCCATGATCGCCGTCGGCTTTGAGCCGGCCAATGCGGAAGTCACCATGCAGGCCTCCACCTCGATGGAATTGGGTTTGGACGATGCGGAGAAGGTTATGCGCTTGGTGGATATGCTGGAAGACCTTGACGATGTGCAGAAGGTCTACAGCAACGCCGACTTTTCCGATGAGGTGATGGCGCAGCTGTGATGCGGTTTGTCCCTTTTCCCGCCGGAGAAAGAGGTTCCGACGGACACGTCGATATGTAGGGTGGGCATTGCCCACCATTGCGCATCTTGCGGCCTTGCCGGTGGGCCGTGCCCACCCTACCGGTAGCTGCCAAGAAGTACATTGCTTGCATGGCATACGCGGCATCTATTGGGTTATTGACGCAAAGTGATACGAAAATTACAAAAAATACTGCATGCTGAAATACCTTTAACGAAAGAAATGGGTGTTGAGGTAGAAGAATATGCTGATTTATCGTTAACCGTCAGCGCTCCCCTTGCGAACAATATCAATCACAAATGCACAGCATTTGGTGGCAGTCTTTATTCCGTCTCTGTTTTATCGGGTTGGGGACTTATCTATCTGGCATTGGAAGAGCATCAATTATCTGGGCATATCGTCATTCAGGAAAGCGATATAAAGTTTCTTAAGCCAGTTGCATCTGAAATAACGGCCAAGTGTTCGTTTGAATTAAAACAACAATGTGAAAAATTTATACAAATGTACAAGAGAAAAGGTATCGCCAGAATTAGGCTGGAGTCTCGAATTGTTTTTCATTCAGAGACCCTCGTTATCTTCAATGGCAGCTATGTTGTACATCGATAAAAAATGCTGTATTCCTCGGCGAATAGGCTGGGCATCGCCCACCATTGCGTATTTTCCGGCCATGCTGGTGGGCGATGCCCACCCTACCAATAGATGCTCCCGTGATTCGTATCCTCGGCATTGATCCCGGCTCGCGCGTCACCGGTTTTGGTGTCATCGAAAGCGATGGACGCAGCGCCCGCTATATTACCAGCGGCTGCGTGCGCGTGACAGGCGAAACCTGGGCCGAGCGCCTCGGCGTTATCTTTAACTCCATTAGCGAACTGATGGACACTTATCAGCCGCAGGAAATGGCCATCGAACGGGTCTTTATGCACCGCAACGCCGACTCCGCCCTCAAGTTGGGTCAGGCGCGCGGCGCGGCTATCTGTGCGGTGATTACCCGCGACGTCCCCGTGTTTGAGTATAGCCCTACGGAAATCAAGAAATCCGTGGTTGGCAAGGGCCATGCCGCCAAAGAGCAGGTACAGCACATGGTGCGTATTCTGCTCAATCTGCCCGCCAACCCACAGGCCGATGCCGCCGATGCCTTGGGCGTGGCGCTCTGTCACGGCAACACACGTACCTCGTTGATTCAACTCGCTACCACTCAAACCATAAAAGGACGGCGCCGGTGATCGGACGACTGAAAGGCATTTTGTTGGAAAAACAGGCCCCCCGCTTGTTGTTAGACGTCAATGGTGTTGGCTACGAAATCGACGCCCCCATGACCACCTTCTACGAGTTGTCCGAGGTCGGCAGTGCGGTGACCCTGCACATCCACTTCGTGGTGCGCGAGGATGCCCAACTGCTGTACGGTTTTTTGCGTGAATCCGACCGCAGCCTGTTCCGCACCCTGATCAAGGTCTCCGGTGTCGGCCCCAAACTGGCGCTGGCAATTCTTTCCGGCATGTCCGCCGATGAATTCGTCGGCTGCGTGCAGAGCGGTGACAGCGCGGCGCTGACGCGTGTCCCCGGGGTCGGCAAAAAGACCGCCGAACGGCTGGTGGTGGAGATGCGTGACCGGGTCAAGGACTGGCAGGGTGTGAGCCTGTCGCCGGATGCCGTGACTCGGGCGCTGGAGCCCGCCGTTGATGCGCTGAAAGACGCCATCAGCGCGCTGGTGGCGTTGGGCTACAAGCCGCAGGAAGCGAGCCGCATGGTGAATGCGGTGGAGAGTGAGGGGCTGGCGAGTGAAGCGGTGATTCGTTTGGCACTGCGGGCGGTGGTGCAGTAGAGAATTCGGTGATTTCTGTGCCTGAACTGCCAGTAGACTTGAGGTAACAAGGGCGCATATTTTTCTATACTTGAATTTCTTGGCCGCAATTTCAGTTTATCAGTAGTCCAATTTTATTTGATTTCCGGGCTGAAAATTCGTCTATCAGTACTTGATCAAATCAATCTGTTGAATCGTATCCCCCCGTGAACTATACATTAATCTCTAACGATAATTATAGGCGTTGTTTGTTGTCGATTTGAAAATCTCCGCACTTCTACTCATTTAAGGGCGGAGAATTACGCCAAAAGACTACTGCCTATTACTGCTTGGAATGGGTGTTTTTCTCTATGAAAAAGCACCATTCTCAGGGTATGGATAAATAGTAGGAACATGCGATGAAGGCGCGAGTGGTTTTCGCTGTTGCTGTAGCCGTATTGCTTGCTGTTTTATTGCAGGGATGCACTTCAGTCCCTACAACAGCAAAGACTGAAACTGTTGTGATCTACGATAACCACACCATACCCGCGAATATAGGAATAAGCACCGGCACGTATATCAAGGTGAGTGGTTATCGCTATGTGAATATTGTGGTGGAGTTTGAACAGAAAACAGCAGATGAAAGGCCGGTTTCCCTTGGTGTGGTATTTGCCCATAGCGTCAACGGCAAGCTGGGTGCAAGAAGATACTTTAACTTCGAAGAGAATTTCACTTCACCAGCCGATCCACAGATGATTACGCTTAGTGGAAAAAACAGTTGGCACGGACACCCGCACGATAAGAGTGCTTACATTGTGCGCATACCTGTTATGGGACCTTATGTACAGGTCTTCCCCTTTAATCACCATGAGCAGCCGCGCAAAATTAGCGTTGTGCTGTATTTATCGAGTTAGTTAATTCAGCTGGAGGGGTGGTCTTGGGCAGGTGCGCGTACTCAAAACTTCACCGCTGGCGTCTATGGGGCGGGTTTCTGCAGCTGAGGAGCGGGGAGGCGGTTGGCCTGGCGGCCGGAGTTGGCTGCAAAGTGAAGGTGCAGGTACTGAGGGGATATTTTTCGGAGGGCAGTGCTTTGTTGCGTCGTGCTCGTCTGGCCACACTGAGACCGGTGAAGCCAAAGCAGATCTTCGGGGTAAAAAATTGAATCTGATAAAGAGGAGGATCCTGTGGTTATTAAATGTAATGAGTTCCTGATCCATGGTGAGGTCGTTGTTAAGGAAACCGGCAGAGCCCTGGCAGGCCTGACCGTCGAAGCCCTGGATGACGACCTTTTTTTCGACGATCGTCTGGGTTCGACGGTCACCGACAAGGACGGAAAATTTGAGATCCGCTATGACAGAAGCGACTTTATCGATCTTTTTCTCGATCCCAAGCCAGATGTTTTTCTCAGAGTACTCGGTACCTCAGGCAAACAATTGCTGACCACCAAAGATCATGTCCGCTATGACGCCGGTGGCACTGAATATTTTCGTATTGAAATCCCCAAGAACCAACTTGAAGAGGAGCCCAACGATATGGAACGCTCAAAGTATGAAATCACAGGAAAAGTCGACCCAAAGCAGCTGAAAGACATTCCCAAGAAAGCACAATTGACCGCCTATGCCATTCGGGATCGCAAGTTGCTCGGCTCCGGGCCGGTAAAGAAAAACGGTAAATTCACCATTAAATACGAGTACGACACCTCTCTCGAAGGCAAGAAAAAGCTGCCCCTGGGTGTACAGATCACATTTGCACCGAAAATGCCTGGTGACAGTATCGTTAATGAGAAATTCAAGCGTGCCTTTCTACCGGCCAAGGATTTTTCCAAGAAACAAAATACCTATTTTATAGAAGCGTCCGATAAAATCGTGCGCGCCGCCTTTGATGATTATTTTATCATCGATTGGTTCGCCAGAACCTGTGTCACCCGTTCGCCGTGCATCCAAACCTTGAGTTGCTCCAGCATCGAAGATGGCTTGTGTTACGACGAGAAGGATGTAGAAAATGCATGGGTAAAGATTTATGAAATCCGCACCCCGTCCATTTTTCTGATGGGTACAACACCTACGGAAACATCGGCATTGGTTGCAGAAGGCAGCACCGATAGTAGTGGCCGTTTTCGTGCCGAATGGACCCGTTGTCGCTATCGATTTTTCTTCCCATTTTATTTCGTTAAGGGTTACCGCATCGAAGTGGGCCAAATCATCGATGGTGGCTATAACCAAGTCTTCATGGATCCGTCCGATGTGTTACGTGATTTAACCGATGATATTTGTGAAGAAGTTTATATCGATCGTGCCGATCTTGAAGAACCGGTGGATGCTGAAGGTGAACTCACCGGCAGGGTATTCAAGCTCACCCGCATCGGTAACATCCCCGTCGGCTATATCGAACAAAACAACTCCAGTGCCTTCTACGGCTACGCTGATTCCAGTGACGCCAGTGACAGCGCCACTTTGAAAGTAAAAGATTGTGCCATCGGCCGGACGATCAAACTGTTTGCCAACATCGGCTCCGGTCTCCTTGCCGGTGCCAATAAAGTGGGCCACTTCCGCTTGAAATACAGCTACACGGTTGGCGGTACCACGACTGAAGACTATTTCAAAATGCCGTTTCGCAATCTGCGTGACGCCACCGCTGCCGAAAAACCTCTGACCGGTCCCTATGTCACGGAAGATCTCGGGCCGATAGCCGGTCCCGATTCCTTACGCAACGTGTATGTCTATCCTAATCCCTACGATCTGACTGTAGACAAACAATGGGTTTACAAAGGTCTGGTGGCCGTAATTGACACACGCCAGTTGCCCTTGGAGAGCGGCCTGGTCACCATCACCATTGAGCCACTGAAAAATGATATGAGCACCTATCCCAGCGGTTTTATCACCAGTCCTGGTGATCTCAGCTTCACCATCATGGTGGATAACACCCTGCCTACGGTCAATATGGGCGATATCGCAGGGCCTTACGGCACTGCGGTAGCTTGTGCCATGCTTGATCTGGATCTGCACAACACCTACACGGCCTGCGACGGAAACACCCGCAAGCAACTCACGGGGATGATTTCAGTTCCGTATAATGTTTCCGATCCCAACCAACATCTCTGGCGACTAAGCGTTTTTGCCGAGTACGGTGATGTGTGTGACAGGAATATTGCGATGCAAACCGTGTCATATACCGATACAACCGTGGTACCGCTCTCGTCAAGACCCGACTGGGGTGGCGGTAGTTTCACCGCCACCAGCCAGGGCAAGACCCACACCACCGACGTTCGGAATAATCCGATTCCAGGCAGCCTGTTGAACAAATGGGATCAGTGCGCTTACCAGTTTACCGTGAGGGTACACAAGCGTGTCAGCAATGGTGAGCATGGATACTCCAGGTGGGATTTCAGTAAGCACATCACGGTCAAAGACAAAAAAATCTGAGACGACACATGGTTTATTCCGACAGCATCACACCCCGCGGTTTGCGGGGTGTTTTTTCAGCGTCCGTCAAGCGAAGTGATCCGTCGAAAGTAGGTGGAAAAATAAAGGAATAGTCACCCCTTCCATATTTTTGATCTTCAACCAAGTAGACACTGGTCTCTATAAGAGTCGCACTTTGTAATCAATGGGTTGACGCTTAACTTACTGGCATTGGGTGCGGCCCCATATTGCTCTCTCGTTGTTAATGGCCCTATAACCCTGTCATGCCCCTATGCTACTGAGACTCAAAAGCCCCCCCCTGTGGTGTAGTACACTCCTGCGCCATGATCGAAACCGACCGCCTCATCAGTCCCGCCAGCGCCCCCAGTGACAACGCCGAGGAGGTGCTGGATCGCGCCATTCGCCCTAAAACACTGGCGGATTACGTGGGCCAGCCGGTGGTGGTGGAGATGCGTGACCGGGTCAAGGACTGGCAGGGCGTGAGCCTGTCGCCGGATGCCGTGACCCGGGCGCTGGAGCCTGCCGTTGATGCGCTGAAAGATGCCATCAGCGCGCTGGTGGCGTTGGGTTACAAGCCACAGGAGGCACGTCGTTAAACTGTAGTACACTGACCGGATGCTCCATCCCGGCCATTTCTCTGACCTGCAAGCTTTTTTCGCCCCTTGGGCATACTCCGCGCATGAACCGCCAAGCACTGCTTAAACGGCTGTTTGGTGTGCTGTCGGAGGATCAGCTGCTGCACCGCGCGGAGGATCTCAAGCCCTACGAGTGTGACGCCCTGTCGGCCTACCATTGCCTGCCGCTGGCGGTGGCCATCCCCGACGAAGAGGCCCAGGTGAAAGCCATCCTCGCCCTCTGTCACGCCGAGGGTGTGCCGGTAGTGGCGCGCGGCGCTGGCACTGGGCTGTCCGGCGGCTCGCTGCCGCACGAGGACGGTATCCTGCTCAGCCTGGCGCGTTTCAACCGAACCCTCTCCGTGGATCCCGAGGGCATGACCGCGGTGGTGCAGCCGGGGGTGCGCAACCTGGCCATCTCCGAGGCGGTGCAGGAGCACGGCCTGTACTACGCCCCCGACCCCTCCTCGCAGATCGCCTGCTCCATCG
>UOFU01000112.1_pt1 | contig 11837 bp, 7 predicted proteins | sample 1988841 | NCBI WGS metagenome assembly UOFU01 (sample SAMEA4712195, study PRJEB27164) | hydrothermal vent metagenome | biome: marine basaltic hydrothermal vent biome; feature: marine hydrothermal vent; material: mineral | place: Pacific Ocean | collected 2011-06-14/2011-07-23 | depth 1719 m
GTACGTGACGGAAAACCATGGTTTTTGGTAGAAGTGAAACAGCGCGACGAATCAATAAGCCCTTCTCTGAAGTATTTTCAGCAGCAACTCGCCGCACCTTTTGCATTCCAGGTCGTGCTTGATGCAACCTACGTGGATGCCGATTGTTTTGCCCGAGCTGGAGCCCCCATTGTTGTGCCTGCCCGAACGTTTCTATCCCAGCTTCTCTAACGCTTGATTAGATTTTGCATAGGCAAGCTTAGCCAATTGTGCCGCAGGCTCAGTCCAAAATTCCTGGATAATAGGGGTGCATATTCTGGCCCTCACCGGCCCACGGCGCACCTACACGAAGGCTCAGCGGTTCGCTGGGCCTTTTCCTATCTACCCCTGGTGATGACCATGGCCGGTACACATTCCCAACGAACCGACTGGAAGAAGGAGCAGCTGCGCCAAGAGGCCCAGCGCTACATCAAAAGCAGCAAGTAGCCCATCACCCTGGTGGCGACCTAACGCACACCCCGCCGGCCCATCGGTTCGCTCTGGAAAGTTACCCGCCGGTTCGTCGACACGCCCCCACTCATCGGATGAAACACGTTCACCGCAAGCAGGAAGGTGGTGGCGACACGTTAATTGCGTCAATATTTTGACGAAAGGTACTCCTAACCCTTCGAAATGTGCAAGTATTGCAGCGGCAGGATTCGAGAGTTTTTTCTGGTTCCTATGGGCTTCCTACCTAGCATTCATGCGGGCCACGGGGCACGCGTGGCCCAGCGATCCGCCGGGCCGGTGGATCGGCACCGGATTAGGCAGCGGTTTGATGGGTTCCGGCTCGGGAATAGGCGGGCCGTCGGGGTCGTGTCTGTGTGGGGCGAAGACCTGGTGGACACCCTGATCGAGGCGAGGCATGGGACCAAGGACTTACCGCCTAGGTGCTGGGGTAGCTTTTGCTTTCTGCTCTAGGCCAAAAGTAACCTTTGATACAGTTCGGGTTTATAACCGCCACTTGTACATGATTTTTTTCTTTGAACCCTGCCGTCGGATACAAGGGTTTTCCCTCCCAAAAAACACCACGCACACTATCGAATGACCTCAGTTTCTGCTGTTTTCTTTGGGTGTGAAGGAAGGTTAAGAGGCGACCCGTAAGGCTTTCTTGAATTGCCTTTTTACTTCACCTTTTGAATTCATAATGCCCGCAGCCTTTAGTGTGTCTACGGCCTGTTTTTTTGACGATGACACCTTAGTGCCAAATTCTTTCATTTGGCGGATTTGCTCCGTTGTTTCTCGCTTAGTCATTTTCACAACCTCACCGATGTTACGAATATAGGTCATTACCAATGTTTCTATAATTTCCCAATAGACAAAACAAATTGTGGCACGTCTTAAGGAGTCAGGAAAGGAAAGTTTATTTGCGCCCAGGTAAGAACTTCCGTAGAAAGTACACAGAAAAACAAAAGGCTCACACCAGAATGATGTAAGCCTTTGTTTTATATGGCGTCCCCAAGGGGATTCGAACCCCTGTTACCGCCGTGAAAGGGCGGTGTCCTAGGCCGACTAGACGATGGGGACATCGACTTTAACACTCGCTTTCGAGTGATTTGGTGGAGCTAGGCGGGATCGAACCGCCGACCTCCTGCATGCCATGCAGGCGCTCTCCCAGCTGAGCTATAGCCCCGAAAAGCGAAGGCGCCATTTTAGAGAAATGGCGCTTTCTGTCAAGGATTAAAGCGCGTTATTTTCTACTATTTTGCTGTTTTTCGATCTTTGCCCAGGAGTCGCGCAGAGTAACCGTGCGGTTGAAGATGGGCCTGCCATCGGCGGTACGCGCAGGATCCATGCAAAAATAGCCTTCACGCTCGAATTGGAACAGCTCGCCGGACTGCGCACTGCCCAGATTGGCTTCCAGATAGCACTGGGTGAGACTGCGCAGGGAGTCCGGGTTCAGGTACGCCGTATACTCGCTGCTGTCTTTTGCGGCATCCGGCGTCGGACGGGAAAACAGGCGGTCATAGAGGCGAACTTCGGCCTCGATGGCGTACTTTGCCGATACCCAGTGAATCACTCCCTTAATCTTGCGCCCTTCGGGATTGGCACCCAGGGTGTCGGCGTCGTAGCTGCAACGCAGTGCGATAATATCACCCTGCTCGTCCTTGATGACTTCGTCGCAGCGGATCACGTAGGCATTGCGCAGACGTACTTCGCCGCCGGCCACCAAGCGCTTGAACTTCTTGTTGGGCGCTACCTCCATGAAGTCCTCACGGTCGATCCAGATCTCGCGGCCGAAGGGGATCTCACGCGTGCCAAAGCTCTCATCCTGCGGATGATTGGCGGCTTCAAGTCGTTCCGTCTGTCCCTCAGGGTAGTTTTCGATCACGACCTTGAGCGGCCGTAACACGCCCATACGGCGTGGCGCATGGGCGTTAAGGTCTTCGCGGATGCAGCTCTCCAGCACGCCCATCTCGACGCTGTTCTCGGATTTGGTGACACCGATGCGCTGGCAGAACTCACGGATCGAGGCCGGTGTGAAACCACGCCGGCGCAAACCGGCGATGGTCGGCATACGCGGATCGTCCCAGCCTTCGACGAAACCTTCGTCCACCAATGCCGTCAGCTTGCGCTTGCTGGTGATGGTGTATTGCAGATTGAGGCGCGAAAACTCGATCTGCTGCGGGTGACAGGGCACACCGAGCTGGTCGAGATACCAGTCGTACAGCGGTCGGTGGTCTTCAAATTCCAGGGTACACAGGGAATGGGTGATGCCCTCAATGGAATCTGACAGGCAGTGAGTGAAGTCGTACATGGGGTAGATGCACCACTCTGCCCCCGTCTGGTGATGCACCACGCCGTGGCGGATACGGTAGATGGTCGGATCACGCAGGTTGATATTCGCTGAGGCCATGTCGATCCTAGCGCGCAGTACGCGCTCGCCGTCGACAAATTCACCGGCGCGCATACGCGCGAACAGGTCGAGGTTCTCTGCCACGCTGCGACTGCGGTAAGGGCTGTCCTTGCCCGGCTCGGTGAGGGTGCCGCGATACTCGCGCGTCTCCTCGGCGCTCAGGTCACAGACGTAGGCCTTGCCCTGCTCAATCAACTGCACGGCATAGTCGTGCAGTTGCTCGAAATAGTCCGAGGCAAAAAACACCTTGTCGCCCCAGTCATAGCCCAACCAGTGCACATCACGCTGAATAGCCTCGACGAACTCGGCGTTCTCTTTGTGCGGATTGGTGTCGTCGAAACGCAAGTTACAGGTGCCGTTATAGTCCTCGGCGATGCCGAAATTCAGACAGATGGACTTGGCGTGGCCGATGTGCAGATAGCCATTGGGCTCAGGTGGAAATCGGGTCGCTACGCAGCCGTCGTTCTTGCCCGCGGCAATGTCCGCGTCGATAATCTGACGAATGAAATTGCTGGGCTTGTTTGAAGTCTCGTTCTGATCCATAGACAAACCTCAGTTTGCTGCGCGCTGGCGAATAAACGCCAGCGCTTTATCGATACGCCGCAGACAGGCATCTTTACCCACCAGATGCAGAGTGACATCGATGCCCGGCGAGGCCGCACGCCCCACTACGGCCACGCGTAACGGCTGGGCCACCTTGCCCATCTTTACGTCCAGCGCCTCGGAAACATCCTTTACCACCTGATGCAGGATCTCGGGCTGCCAGTCCTCCACCGCCGCCAGCGCCTCGCGTATCTTTTCCAGCGGTTCTTGTGCCACCGGGCGCAGGTGCTTTTTTGCCGCCGTTTCATCGAATTCATCAAAATCGCGGTAGATGAACTCGCTGATCTGCGCCATCTCCACCAGCGTCTGGGCGCGCTCTTTCTGCGCCATCACCACACCCATGATGTCCGGCCCATTACAGGGATCGATGCCCAGCTTGCCAAGGTGGATACCCAGGTGGTGAGCGATCTTTTCCGGTTTAGCGGCCATGATGTACTGCTGGTTTAGCCACAGCAGTTTTTCGGGGTTGAAAGTGGACGCCGCACCGTTGACATCGCTGACATCGAACAGCTCGATCATCTCGTCGAGGGAAAAAATTTCCTGGTCACCGCTGGACCAGCCCAGGCGCACCAGATAATTGAGCAATGCCTCGGGCAAGTAGCCCTCCTCGCGGTACTGCATCACGCTCACCGCGCCGTGGCGCTTGGACAGGCGCTTGCCGTCCTCGCCGAGGATCATGGGCACATGGGCGTAGATAGGCAGTTCGGCGCCCAGGGCCTTGAGCAGATTGATCTGGCGTGGCGTATTGTTAAGGTGGTCGTCGCCGCGAATTACGTGGGTGACGCCCATGTCCCAATCGTCCACTACTACGGTCAGATTATACGTTGGCGTACCATCGCTGCGGGCGATGATCAAATCATCCAGCTCGGTATTTTGAAATGCTACCTTGCCCTTGATGAGGTCGTCCACCACCACCACACCACCGGTAGGGTTTTTAAAGCGGATCACCGGCTCCACGCCTTCGCGCGCCTCGTTACGTGTACGGCAGCGCGCATCGTAGCGCGGTTTTTCCTTACGCTTCATGGCCTCCTCGCGCATTGCATCCAGCTCTTCGCGGGTACAATAACAGTGGTAGGCCAAGCCCTTGTCCATCAGTTGCTGGATCACTTCGTTGTAACGTGCGAAGCGATCCGTCTGGTAGAACGGCCCCTCGTCGTACTCCAGCCCCAGCCAGGTCATGCCCTCGAGAATGGCGTTCACCGATTCCGTCGTGGAACGCTCCCGATCCGTATCCTCGATACGCAACACGAAACGGCCTCCATGCTTGCGGGCATGCAGCCAGGAATAGAGGGCGGTGCGGGCGCCACCGATGTGCAGATAACCCGTGGGACTGGGCGCAAAACGCGTACGCATGATTGGCATTCACTCATTCAGACGGAAAAGGGGCGCCATTGTAGCAAGCCATCAGTGAAAAAGGAGGGATTGGCCAACGACAACCCTGCCGGAAAGACCACATCAATCTCCATGGATTTAGTTCTCTATCATTTTCCACAATGACTCTCGTCTTCTGGCACAGACCGGAATCCCGCAGGCCGCTTGTGGACACCCGCCTGCCCATCCCCGTGATCCATGTAGACGTTCGCCAACGTGGTGGAAGCACTATAAATACCTCATTAGTTTGCAACGGGATTATTTGTCCGGTTTGACGCAGCCCCCGTCAATTCGTAGAATCCCACCCCTCGAAAGATTCGGGCGATTAGCTCAGTGGGAGAGCACTGCCTTCACACGGCAGGGGTCGCTGGTTCGAACCCAGCATCGCCCACCAAATTCATTTCAGAGTTCGATTTGGCCCCAAAACACCGGGGCTTTATCCCGCATAAGTCCAACTATCTCACTCCGTTCGTAAGTTTGACTAAGCTGGCTCGAATCCAGCATCGCCCACCATTTCATTAATCTGACTGATGCCCCACCTATCGTTCCACCACGTAAGATAAGGAACGGGTAGCCTAGACGGCACTTCACCCTCCTGGACAAATGGCCCATATTACGCTTAAATTAATCAAAATGATCAATATTATCCGCAATGAGGTACAACACCCATGGAAACGTTGAATGCCAGCGATGCCAAGCGTGAGTTTGGCGAAATGCTGATGAAGGCCCAGCGAGAACCCATCGGCATCAACAAAAATGGCAAACTGATCGCCGTCCTTGTTTCCGCTGTCGAGTACCAGGAAATCGAACGGATGAAAGAACAATACCTGAAGTCAACGATTCAGGAAGGACTTGCCGATCTTGAGGCAGGCAATGTGCAGTCCGGCAAGGACGCGTTCGTCGAGCTGAGAAAACACATCTAGTGGCGGAGTACATACTGACCTGGAGGGCAAAAAGAGACCTCCTGGAAATCATAGAATACAACACGGGAAAAATGGGGGCGCCCACAGATCGGCATCTACATCGACCGCATAGAGGGACAGTGCCAAATGCTTGTCAACAATCCCGATATCGGCAAAGGTGCGGATGAGGTATCACCTGGCTTACTGAGTCACTCGATAGAAAGTCACGTCATCTACTACAAACGCCAAGGCGATGACATAGTGATCGTGCGCGTGCTTCATAAGAGGATGCTGCCTGACAAACACCTTTAGCAGCGTCAGCCCTTCCTTAACGTGAAGGGCTCAAGACAGGGTATCTGACGAAAATACGGGAGTGAACTGAAAGCTTTTTTCTGGCCTACTCCCGTTCGCCCACCGACATGACCCTGAGATGTTCCAGTTCAGGTAATTTTCCACCTAAATAGAGCCTTCCTGGCTTGGCGGTCGGCCGATACGCCCACCAAGGATAATTTGTATCGCAACGGAGGCTGCAACGGTGCGATTGTCCGCGCCGATCTTGGGAAACATCTGTTCCAGGTGTTTATTCACGGTTCTCGGACTCATTTCAAGAATCTCGGCAATTTCTCGATTGGTTTTACCGTGCGCTAACCAAAGTAAAACTTCTGCTTCACGGTAGGTTATGGCCAGCTTTTGTTCCAGAATTGCCGGATCAATTTCAATATTGGGCGATTGAATCTTCAGAAGATATTCATCTTCCTCGGTCTGTTTGAAATAGTACACCGTCAGCATGGTATCCTGTTTTTTCAACGGCAAGGCCAAATCATGTCCAACCTGACCATTGGGTAACCAGCGGCTGAATCGTTCCTCCAACCTTATTGAACCCGCGTCTGTTTGTGCTTGATCCAACAAGGTTTGAGCCTCTGGAGTCGCCCACAAAATATGCCCTCGATTGTCGATGCAAAATACATATTGACGCAGTGAATCCAGTGCCTTTTGTGCCTCCATCAACATGCGTGTGCTGTTGATATGCTGGCGGATACGCACCAGTAATTCCTCGGGATGGATTGGCTTGATAATGTAATCATTGCCCCCGGCATCAAATGCTTTGACGATATGTTCAACTTCGCTGAGACCTGTCATAAAAATAATCGGAATCAGCGGCAATCGTTTTCGAATCTCACTGGCACATTCAAAACCATCCATTACCGGCATGATGGCATCCATCAAAATAATATCGGGCGTAATTTTATCGAGGACATTCATGGCCTGTTGGCCATTGAGTGCAATCAGTACCGCTATACCTGCTTCATCCAGAGCAAGATTAACCATGCTCAATGAATCCGGTGAATCATCCACAACCAGCACGGTTGTCTTGTCCTTAAATCTCTGCATCAGGGTACCTTGCCATTGGATTCAGCCAGCTCGTCAATCATTCGAGCAATACTATCGAGTTCACATTTATCCGTCAGTGCTCTTATTTTTGCTACCCAGGGCGATCGTGGATACGTTGATTCAAGAGATTCAGTGCACTCTATCACTCCTTTCAAATAGCCCATGCTTGCAAAGTTACTCAATGAATCAATTGTGTCCTGGTCTGGATGAAATACCACATCATCGCCACTGTTTCTTGCATCCGTTTCTGAAACAGGTTGAATACTACGCCACTGCAAATCAAGACAACGCTGCAATTGTTCAAGTATTTTTTCAATTCGCACTGGCTTATTGATATAGGCATCAAAGTCCGTCTCTTTTTGCTGTAGTGTGGCATTTTCATACGGATTGGCCGAAAGGAGGATGATGGACTTTTTAAAGCCACGCTGGCGGAGTTCTTCCAATAATTGCCAACCATTAACTTCAGGCATGTTGATGTCCAACAAGAACAGATCAATAGACTGAAGCCGCCCGTCTAACAGGGCAAATGTCTGTTCGGCCGACTCTGCCTGATGAACGACAAAACCTAGCGGTTGCAATAAATCACGAATCAAGTGCCGATGACTGCTTTCATCATCCACAACCATGATGTGGCGGGGTTTCCCTTCATAGCCACAGATGTTGGCATGACCTTGACTGGCCGTAAGACGTTCAGACACACTCGGCAAAAAAAGACTCAGACAAAATTCAGTGCCTTGCCCAAGCTGGCTTTTCAGCTCAAGGTTGCCACCCATCATTTCCACTAACAGGCGGCTAATCGACAAACCCAGCCCTGTACCACTAATCAGTTGAGTCTGTTTATTGTGTACCCGCTCAAAGGGCTCGAAAATCCTTGACTGGTCGTTCTCGGCAATGCCTATACCGGTATCTCTGACGATCATGCGGGAAACCTGATTTCGGTAGGTGATTTGCAACTCAACTTTACCCTCAAGCGTAAATTTTATGGCGTTGGACAGCAAATTTAACAAAATCTGCCGTAGCCGTTTCTCATCGGTGGAAACAAATCGAGGCAGTTCCGCCTGACAATTGACAACAAAATCAATACCTTTATCCTTGGCGAGTGGCCGAAACATATCTTCAAGTTGCTGAATCAATAAACGCAGATCCACCGTATCCCGATGCAAATCAAACTTGTGTGCTTCGATTTTTGAAATTTCCAACAGACCCTCAATGACATCCGAAAGGTGTTCACTGCTGCGTCTTATCACCGATGATATTTTTTTGTTTTTTGTGTCCAGTCGGGCATCAGCCTCCATGAGCTGAGAATAACCAAAAATGGTGTTAAGTGGTGTCCTTAGCTCATGACTGACACCTGACAAATAGCGCGATTTTGCCTGATTGGCCGCGTTGGCCGTATCACGCGCCTGCGCCAATTCTATCGCGGTTTGCTCGTGTGCCTCTGCTTCATTGACGAGCAATTCTGCTTGCTGCCGTGTTTCATTGAGAGCGAAACGGGCACTTTGCTGGGCCAGCACATAAAGCCAGACCAAGACACCGGTGATCAACATCAAGAGGAAAAATACTTGCCATAATGCACCACTGATCAATATCAAATCAGCTTCTGTCTTGTTTTGCTGAGCATAAAAAACCACTGCGAGCAAACCGGCGATAATGCCAGTGGTTATGAAGAACATGCCCAAAAAATGTCCCGTGACAGAATTCAGTCGCTGGTGAATGAACGCCGGCAGTATCCGACTGAACAGTGACGATGATTGTACCGATAGATGGGCATGCGGGCGGCACTGATTACCACAACGGGAATCCAATGCACAGCACAATGAGCAAATCGCGCCATCATAACTCGGACACTGACTCATATCTTCGTGATCAAAACTGTTTTCACAAACCTGGCAACGTTGTTGTGCTGCCTCATGTGGCGATTCAGGCACGGCGTCTTCCTCCGCTTGACGACAAAGATAATACCGCCCTCGGGTGAGCCAGGCGATCAGTGGTACCGTAACAAAGGGGATCAACAAGGATATGAAAGCAGCCAGGGCCTCCGCAACTTCGCCAAAAAAACCCAAATTGGCGAGAATACCGGCGCAGGAGGCGATAAGCATCGATGCCACACCCACTGGATTGATGTCGTACAGGTGACTGCGTCTGAACTCAATATGCGCCGGACTCAGGCCCAGCGGCTTGTTGATCACCAGATCCGCTACCACACAAGCTACCCAGGCGACCACCAGACAGCCGTAGGTAATCAAAATGCTTTCAAAGGCCTGATAAAGTCCAAGCTCCATCAGCATCAGTGCAATCGTCACATTGAACACCAGCCATACCACACGCCCCGGATGACTGTGCGTCAACCGTGAGAAGAAATTACCCCAGGCGATAGATCCGGCATAGGCATTGGTAACATTGATCTTCAGCTGTGAAATGACCACAAAAATACCCGCCAGCCACAGTGCCATATCGGGATTCACCGTGATGTAGTTGAATGCCACGGCGTACATATGCGCCGGGTCATCGGCCAAGGTGGGGGATAGGCCATGATTCAGGGCAAGCACCGCGAGGAATGAGCCGACAAACAGCTTGATGACACCGAATACCACCCAACCCGGCCCGGCACCCACCACGGCCAGCCACCATTGGGTTTTATTCTGTTGGGTTCGCGGTGGTAAAAACCGTAAAAAATCGGCCTGTTCGCCATTCTGGGCGATCAGGGGAAAAATCACCGCTGCCGCCGCACCAAACAGCAGCAGTTCAAACCCTTGCTCTCCCCCGGCGGCAGAACCACCAAACGTGAGCCATTGTGAAAAGGCTTCAGACTCGTGCATGCCGATAAACACCAACGGCAGGATTTGCAAAAACAGCCACAGAGGTTGTGTCCAGGCCTGAAAATGGGAAATACGCGTGATGCCGTGAGTCACCAGAGGGATCACCACGATGGTGCTGATGAAATAGGCCAGCGACATCGGAATACCCGTGGTCATATTGATGGCCATCGACATGATGGCTGCTTCAATGGCAAAGAATATAAAGGTGAATGAGGCGTAAACTAGAGATGAAACAGTGGAACCGATATAACCAAAACCGGCGCCCCGGGTGAGGAGATCGATATCGAGGCCATCGCGCGCGGCATAATAGGCAAGCGGCAATCCGGACAGAAAGATAATGCCTCCCACCACCAATATCGCCCACATGGCGTTGCTGAAGCCGTAATTCAGGGTGATGGTGCCGCCGATGGCTTCCAGTGCCAGGAAAGAAATAATCCCCAGCGCGGTATTGGCAACCCAACCCGGAGACCAGCGCCGTGCCCGTTTGGCGGTATACCGCAGGGCATAGTCTTCCAGTGTTTCATTGGCGACCCACTGATTGTATTCGCGCCGGATGCGTTGTGCGTCTTTATTCTTGTTCATCGAGATCTGTTACACCTATTGCATCGCCTCGGCACTGACCGCCACCTCGTGACGGCCAATCGCCCGGCTCAGATGAGCTGAGATAAGGAACGTGCACGCTCCTAAACACCGATATGACCAAGTCTACCGCAAATCCGCCAGATAGATGATTCCAAACGGCCTAAATCACTAGCCTAAACAGCACTTTTTAACCATGCGTCATTTGACGTATCTGCCTATGCTACATGACGAATTCTTCCCCTGTTCATGCCCCGATAGACTAAAACCTCAAGAAAGCCATCTGAACTGTTCATCTGCCTCATTTTCAGCGCTTTCCCTTGATGTTTGTTGATCTCTCATCGGCCATTGGCTGTAGCTACAGGAAACTCGAAATGCAAATAAAAAATGTAGTTGGGACGTCACTGCTTGTGGCGGGTTTTCTCGCCGTAAGCAGTGCACCGGTCTTGGCCGGTGGGAAAATTGTCATTGATGATACCCGCTGGGTCAGTTTTGGCGCCGGCATCCGCACCTCCATCGGCTCGGTGAGTGATGCCGCACCGGATGGTAGCAGTCGCGCCAGTAACTTTAACCTGGAAAATATGCGTTTGTATGTCTCTGGTCAGGCCAGCAAGGACTTCAAGTTCTATTTTGGCACTGACAAAATCTGGGGAGAATATGGCGTGCTGGATGCCATCATCCAGTATGAACCCGGCAAGGCATTCAATGTGTGGATGGGGCGCATGCTGACCCCGGCCGACCGCATAGAAATGAATGGCCCATTTTATAGCCTGACCTGGGGGCAGTATACCGTTCCTCTTTACCCATCAGACAACGACATCGATAACGGCGCCAATGGCGTGGCAGGGACTTACGGCCGTGACGAAGGCATCACAGCCTGGGGTTCGCTCGGGAAATTTCAGTACGCGGTCGGCATATTCGATGGCTATAGCGGCGCTGAAAACCAAACGGATGCGCCTTTGTACGCAGCCCGCTTCGCCTACAATATCCTTGACCAGGAATCCAACCCCGGCTACTACACCAGCAGCACCTATTTTGGTAAAGGTGGCGATATTCTGACCCTGGCCATCTCGGCCCAGTCGCAGGATGACGGCTATGGCACGGTTGCACAATCAGGTTCGTTCATGGGTTATGCCATTGATGGTCTGTTTGAGAAGCCATTGGCCGGTGGCGCAGCGGTGACGGTTGAAGCGGAATTCAAATCTTTTGATGTCTCCACCGATGCGGCAACCCCCGTGTTTGGGATGTTTGATGGCGATGCCTATTTTGCCAGCTTTGCCTATTTGCTCGGCGACA
>UOFU01000391.1_pt1 | contig 11654 bp, 12 predicted proteins | sample 1988841 | NCBI WGS metagenome assembly UOFU01 (sample SAMEA4712195, study PRJEB27164) | hydrothermal vent metagenome | biome: marine basaltic hydrothermal vent biome; feature: marine hydrothermal vent; material: mineral | place: Pacific Ocean | collected 2011-06-14/2011-07-23 | depth 1719 m
CGCCGTGCATGAAGATTTTTGTGCCATTCTGCGCCAGCAGCAGGGTGCTGAGGATGAACCAGGGCAGCTGGCGGCGCTTGCCGGCGTAGGACGACCAGTCCAGATCTACCTTGGGCGCATCGGTGGGCCGTTGAATGGTCTCGCGCACGGCGCGGATGAAGCCGGCCAGTTCTTCCGGTTCTTCTTCCTTCACGCGCAGCAGCATCAGGTAGGCGCCCAGCTGTTCGGGCTGCACCTCGTCCTGCATCACCATGCGAAAGGAGGCGAGGGCTTCTTCTTGGGTGAGGGCGCGGGAGCCGTTCTTGCCCTTGCCGAGGATGCGAACGTATTGGGCGAATGGATGTTCGGTTTGCATGCTATGTCCAGAGTTTGGGAGCTGTGTGTGGCCGTAGATTCTAGCCTATTCTGCAAAATGACCCACGCAGTGCTGGAGCGCCCTTAGGCGCGATAGTTTTTTCATCACCGGGTGTCGTGCCTAAAGGTGTTTCTACAACACCATAGGCAGGCCATCGCGGGCATGGCCCGCTTCCTACCGGTGAAACAACATCGCACGGGCTCTAACACCAACTGGCTTCCCCGCTGTCGCCGTTGTTCAGCAGCTCGCGGATGTTGGCCTCGATGATGCGGTAGCCGACGTTGCCGTACAGCCGCTGACGGCCGTCGTTGAACACCAGGGTGGGACTGCCCGGTACCCTATATTGGTCGCGGGCGTCGATGTCGAGTTGCAGGGCGGCATGGGCCTCGCCGTTGTCGAGCCGTTCGTGCACGGGCATCACGGGGATGCCCATGTCTTCGGCGAGGGTGTCGAGGACGGACATTTCACCGATGTTTTGCGTCTCTTTGAAAAAGGCGCAGCGCATATGCCAGGAAAAGGCCTCGAACAGGCTGTGGCCGTCGTGTTCTGCTAGTGCTTGTGTAGAGATGATGTGCTGTTCCTGCAGCAGCTGGACGGCTTTCAGGTACAGGTGTGGCACGGTGGATGATTTCGGCCGGTTTTGCAGCCAGATTTTCGGGTGCAGTTCGACGTGATCCCAGCCGGCGGCTGTCTTGTGCAGATTTTCGTTGAAACCGGCAAAGCCGCCCTTGTCTTTCCAGCCCTGGCCGATGCGTTTTTCAACGGCGGCAAAGATGGGAATGTAGCGGTACTGGAGTTGCAGTTGGTCGCCGAAATCCCGTTTCAGCTGGTCGAAGCGGATCTGTGCGCTGTAGGCCCAGACACAGAGCACGTCGGAAAAGATTTCGATGTGGATGTTGTTTGTGGTGGTGTCACTCATTATGCAGTTCCTCCAGCCAAAGGATTCTCCGATCAACCCGTCATTCCGGCGTAGGCCGGAATCTAGGCGTTAAAGCCACCGGATTTCGGTCGGAGTCGGAATGAAAAAAGGCAAATTAATCAGCGCTTCCTTAATTGCCGCCATCGATCTGTCGATTCAACACATCTATGCGGTTGTCGTTGAGATCCTGTACCGCGCGGGCGTCATCCAGGAGTTTTTTCGCTTTGGCCGGTGAGGGCAAGCCGGGGATGCCAGGGTCTAGTTCTGTCGACGGGGCGCTGCTTGGCGGCGGTGTGGCGTCGATGGGTTTCTGCTGTTGCTGCGGGGGGGCCTGGATGACATTGGTGTCGGCGCGGTAGGTCTGTATCTGGCTGGCGACGCCCTGTGGCGGCGGGGTGTTGCTGAAGTGCCATTCGCCGTCGGCATCCTGCCATTTATAGACCGTGGTGGTGTGGCTTTCTTCGTCGCCCAGTCTTTCGGTCATGCTGCGAATCTGCGACAGCCCCTGTAACAGGGCCGGGCTGCCATCGTCCGGATTATCCGGGGCGAGAAAAAAGGCGCCGGCAACGAGGACGATGATCAGTACGATAAGCAGGCTCAGGAACATGGCGGTCTGTCTATCTCAGAAGGTATGGCCGTCCCAGCCCCACAGGTGGCGCCTGGCGTTGGTGAATTCGATGTAGATGCGATCTTGGGCAATAGTCAGCTCTTCGCTGACCAGTTGGCACAGTGCGGCGGAAAGGGCGGTGGTTGCGTCATCGGGCAGGCCGATGCTCTTGAGTTCCAAATAGGCCAGTGGCGCGCTACTGCTGGCAAACAGCATCGCCTGGTCGGTGTCCAGGGCGATCATTACATAGTGCTCGGGCTTGCCCAGCAGCTCGGCGACTTTTGCTGAGGCCTTTTGCATCAGCGCGGTTTGCGCGGTGTCATCCAGGGGCTGGTTGGTATGGATTTTCAGTAGTGGCATGGGCTGTTCCTAGCCGGTGGATTGTACGTCCTCGTCCATTTCCGAGATCTTCAGCTCGTTGTTGGCCGCCCAGCTCATGATATAGCTGTAGGTTTCGGGCGCGACCTCTTCCAGCTGAGGATCGATGATGATGCACTTGATGCCGTTGATGGTCTTTGGGTGCAGCAAGGGGGAATAGTGGATGCGGTGGTCGCGGCCAAAGGTGGACAACGAGCCGCTCATGCGCTCGGCCCAGTCGCTGGGACGGAACTTTCGGCCACTCTCGGTGATGCCTTCGATGATGATTTTCTTCACGGTGCTCGGATGGGTTATCTGTCTAATTAAAGTCGTCGTTGGCATGGTCGTTGGCGATGAGTAGGGGCGGGGTTTGATTCTGTTGCCATGACGCTACAGCTGGCCCGCGAGATTTCGCGGCGAATTATAGCGCAGTTCTTCCCGATACAATGCAACAATTTGCGATTATCTCGTCTGTCATTACTGTCAGGGGGTGAAGTCGCCTTCGCGGGTGTTGCCGTCTCGGCCCGAAATGCCCAAACCGCTTGACCTGGCGGGCGCTTCCCAGTAATTTCGCTCCCTCAACCCTGTTTTCAGGAAATCGCCCGTTTTGCGGGCGTTTTTTAGTAGTGGCTCCAGGTTTTTCGGGTTTTCCCGGCAAGGGTGGGGCGGAGAAAAAGAGAGTCTTGACGTGAAATTGACTGGTGCGGAAATTCTGACCCGTTTCCTCGCGGACGAGGGTGTTGAATACATCTTCGGTTATCCCGGTGGTGCGGTGCTGCACATCTATGACGCCCTGCACAGGCAGGACAGACTGAAACATATTCTAGTACGCCATGAGCAGGCGGCCACCCATGCGGCGGACGGCTATGCCCGTTCCACTGGCAAGCCTGGTGTGGTGCTGGTGACCTCCGGTCCCGGTGCGACCAATGTGGTCACCGGTATTGCCACGGCCTTTATGGATTCCATTCCGATGGTGGTGATCACCGGTCAAGTGCCCACCAGCCTGATCGGTAACGATGCTTTTCAGGAAGTCGATTGCGTGGGTATCACGCGTCCCTGTGCGAAGCACAACTTCCTCGTCAAGGACGTGAATGATCTCGCGATGGTGCTGAAGAAGGCCTTTTATATCGCCACCACCGGCCGGCCTGGCCCGGTGGTAGTGGATATACCCAAGGATATCACCGCTGAAGTGGCCGAATACAAGCACCCCAAGCAGATCGAAATGCGCTCTTATAATCCGGTGGTGAAGGGGCATCCTGGCCAGATCAAGCGTGCCGTGAAGATGATGGCCAGTGCCAAGCGGCCGATGATCTATAGTGGTGGCGGCGTGATCCTCGACGACGCCAGCAAGGTGTTGACGGAGCTGGGGCATGTGCTGAATTGTCCGGTGACCAATACCACTATGGGTCTGGGCGGTTTCCCCGCCAGTGACCGCCAGTTCCTTGGCCTGCTGGGTATGCACGGCACTTACGAAGCCAATATGGCCATCTCCAACTGTGACGTAATGATCGCCATTGGTGCGCGTTTCGATGACCGCGTGACGGGCAATATCAAAAAATTTGCGCCCAAGGCGAAGATCATCCACGTCGACATCGATCCGGCCTCTATTTCCAAGAACGTGAAGGTGGACGTGCCCATCGTTGGCGGCGTCAACAACGTGGTCAAGGCGATGCTCAAGCAGCTCAAGGCTGAAGGCTTCAAGCCCAACGAAGAGACGCTGGGCAAGTGGTGGGAGCAGATCGAAAAATGGCGTGCCAAGGACTGCCTTAAATACAATACCGATGGTGACCGTATAAAGCCGCAGCATGCCGTGGATTTAGTGTACCAGGTCACCAAGGGCGATGCTTTTGTGACCTCGGACGTGGGCCAGCATCAGATGTGGGCGGCGCAGTATTATGGTTTTGACAAGCCACGTCGCTGGATCAATTCCGGCGGTCTCGGCACCATGGGTTTCGGTCTGCCAGCGGCGATGGGTGTGCAACTGGCGCACCCCAAGGCGCAGGTGGCCTGCATCACCGGCGAAGGCAGTATCCAGATGAATATCCAGGAGCTGTCCACTTGTCTGCAGCATTGCCTGCCGATCAAGATTGTGTGTCTGAACAATGGCTATCTGGGCATGGTGCGGCAGTGGCAGGAGTTCTTCTATGACAACCGCTATTCGCATTCCTACATGGATTCGCTGCCGGATTTTGTCAAACTGGCGGAGGCGTACGGACACGTGGGTATTCAGGTCGACAAGCCGGCGGATGTGGAGGCAGCCATCAAGGAGACCTTCAAACTGAAGGATCGTCTGGTATTCCTCAACATCCTTACGGATCCAGAGGAAAATGTTTATCCCATGGTGCCTGCTGGTGCCGGGCTGGATGAGATGATTTTGATATGAGACATATCATTTCGATACTGATGGAAAACGAGGCGGGCGCGCTGTCCCGCGTGGCGGCCCTGTTTTCGGCGCGTGGTTACAATATTGAATCGCTCACCGTGGCGCCCACCGAAGATATCACGCTCTCGCGCATGACGCTGGTGACGCGCGGTTCCGACGAGATCATCGAGCAGATCACCAAGCAGCTGAACAAGCTCATCGACGTGGTCAAACTGGTTGATTTGGCTGAAGGCCCGCACATCGAGCGTGAGATGATGCTGATCAAGGTCAAGACCTCGGGTGTCGGTGCGCGCGAAGAGGTCATGCGTTTGGTCGAAATCTTCCGTGGCAATATCATCGACGTCACCCCCATCACTTACACCATCGAACTGACCGGCCATGCCGACAAACTCGATGCCTTCATCGTCGCCTTGAACAAGGCGCCGATTCTGGAGACCGTGCGTTCCGGCGTGTCGGCCATATCCCGCGGGACGAAAAGTTTACACATTTGAGCGTTCGTCTCGGACTGAATGAATTTAAAGAAAGAAACAGGAGCAATACCATGAGCTTGAATATTTATTATGACAAAGACTGTGATCTTTCCATCATCAAGGGCAAGAACGTGGCTATCATCGGTTATGGCTCACAGGGCCACGCCCACGCCAACAATCTGAAAGATTCCGGTGTCAACGTGGTGGTGGGTCTGCGTGCCGATTCCACCTCCGTGGCCAAGGCCGAGACCGCCGGCCTGACCGTGAAGAACGTGCCCGATGCGGTGGCTGGCGCCGACGTGGTGATGGTGCTGACCCCGGACGAGTTTCAGTCCAGCCTTTATAAGGAAGAGATCGAGCCTAGCCTGAAGCACGGCGGCACCCTGGCCTTTGCCCACGGCTTTGCCATTCATTACAACCAGATCGTGCCGCGTGCCGATCTCGACGTGATCATGATCGCCCCCAAGGCTCCGGGCCACACGGTGCGTAGTGAGTTCGTCAAGGGTGGCGGCATTCCCGATCTGATCGCCATCTTCCAGGATGCTTCCGGCAAGGCCAAGGACGTGGCGCTGTCCTATGCCTCTGGCGTGGGCGGCGGCCGTACTGGCATCATCGAGACCACCTTCAAGGACGAGACCGAGACCGACCTGTTCGGCGAACAGGCCGTGTTATGCGGCGGCGCCGTGGAGCTGGTGAAGGCCGGTTTCGAGACCCTGGTGGAGGCCGGTTATGCGCCGGAGATGGCCTACTTCGAGTGTTTGCACGAACTCAAACTGATCGTCGACCTGATGTACGAAGGCGGCATCGCCAACATGAACTACTCTATTTCCAACAATGCAGAGTATGGTGAGTACGTCACCGGCGAGAAGATCATCAACGAAGAGAGCCGCAAGGCCATGCGCGAATGCCTGCGCAACATCCAGACCGGCGACTACGCCAAGCGTTTCATCCTCGAAGGCCAGAGCAACTACCCGGAAATGACCGCACGTCGCCGCCTTAACGCAGAGCACCCCATCGAGACAGTGGGCGAAGATCTGCGCAGCATGATGCCGTGGATCAACAAGATCGTCGACAAGTCCAAGAACTGATCGATGACAAACAGACAGACCGGAGACAGGCCGGCAGGCTTGTTCCCGGTTTTGTCTTTATCCCCCTCCGACACGATCAAATTTTCATTATGCTCGCCTATCGCTATCCCCTGATTGCGCGTGAAGGCTGGCACTGGATAGCCCTCGTTGCCGCTATCGTCCTGTTGTTGCAGTGGCAACTTGGCTGGTTTGCGCTACCGCTGTGGTTGCCGGTGGGGCTGCTGTTGTTTCTGTTTCGCGACCCGCCGCGTAAGGTACCGGCCTCGCCACTGGGTGTTGTCAGTCCGGTGGACGGGCGTGTACTGTCCGTCGATACCGCACAGGATCCCTATCTGGATCGGCAGGCAATATGCATTACTCTGCAAATGCGCAAGACCGACATCTTTTCCGTGCGCAGCCCCATGGAGGGCAAGGTGTTGCAGCAGTGGATCGGTCAACACAATAAATCGGCCATTGGTGCACGTTACGCGCAGTGGATTCAGAGCGATGAAGAAGACGATGTGCTGCTGGTGATTGCGCCCACCGTTCGTGTCGTGCGCCCCAAGTGCTATGTGCACAGTGGTGAGCGGGTTGGTCAGGGGCAGCGTTGTGGTTTTATCTATTTCGGTGGACGGGTCGAGATCTGGGTGCCAACGGGGTCGCGCATCGATAGCAACGTGGGTGACATGTTGCAGGCCGGTACCGACATCATCGCCACCCTGGTGCATGAGAAGGCTACACCGCCAAGGGTACCGTCAAAGGTGGACAGCAGCGACACAGTGAGTGGAGATCATTAAGCAATGACTGAAAAAACCAGCCCGGAATCCCCTTCAGAGGATCCCACAGAAAACACCCCGGAGAAGAAGCGTCCGCGCGGCATATACCTGCTACCCAACCTGTTCACTACCGGTTGTCTGTTCGCTGGTTTTTACGCCATTGTCGCCTCCATGAACGGCCGTTTCGAGGCCGCAGCCATCGCCATTTTTATTGCCATGGTCATGGATGGGCTGGACGGCCGGGTGGCGCGCATGACCAATACCCAGAGTGCTTTCGGTGCCGAATACGACAGCTTGGCGGATATGGTGTCCTTTGGTCTGGCGCCCTCGCTGGTGATGTTTCAGTGGGCGTTGTCCGACCTGGGCAAGCTGGGCTGGCTGGCCGCCTTCATCTATACCGCAGGTACCGCGCTGCGCCTGGCACGCTTCAATACCCAGGTGGGTACTGCCGACAAGCGCTATTTTCAAGGCCTAGCCAGCCCCGCAGCGGCGGCAGTGCTAGCTGGCCTGATTTGGCTGGGACAGGACTATCAGTTCGAAGGCCTCAGTATTGCCATTATCGCTCTGCTGATCACCGTGGCCATGGGTGTATTGATGGTGAGCAACGTGCGCTACCGCAGCTTTAAGGATCTCGATCTGAAGGGCAAAGTGCCTTTTGTCGCGGTGCTGGTGGTGGTGCTGGTGTTCGTCTTGGTGTCTATCGATCCGCCACAGGTGTTGTTCGCGGTGTTCTTTTTCTATGCGGTCTCTGGCCCGGTGGGTACGCTGATCTCCTTGCGCCGCCGTCGTGCTGAACGGCGTGCGCAGAATCCACCAGGCTCGCATTCCGGGGACTAAGGGACGTGCACGTCCCCTATGGGTAAGTTGTTGAGTTCATGTTTGGCATGACACAGTGAGTGTCGGATAAATTTACACTTAAAAGAATGAGTGATGCCCTCTTCTTGTTAACCGATTGGAATTGATCGATATAATATTTTCGGTATAAATATTGCATTAGTGTTCTGGCAGTGGTAAAGCGAGTTAATGGAAGTTATTAGTTAGGGCAAAGGAGTCGCTTTTTGTTTTTCTCAATCAGTATTCTTGATTTCCCCCTGTTTGATGCTGCTCGATGGTTTTTGAGCATTATCGGCCAAAATCTTTTACTATTATTCTCATCACAAACTCAATAAGAATTCTTGTTTGAATATTTCATGCCTGAATGGCGCCAGACTCTACATGATTATTTGCAAAACTGGCGACGAGATGGTTGTTTATGTCGAACCACGCACTTGCATGGGCCGGAGGATAAACTGTTTTATTGCTGAGGTAGCGGTATTGGGGTCTGCCCCCAAGGACGACGATTGATCAAGACAGACCCTAGTCAAGATTGATCAAGTCTGATCCCAATACCGCTACCTCAGCAATAAAAGAAGACAAAATTATTTCCAATAACCCAATGAAAGCCGTGAATTACTGATTGGCTCTGACAATTATGACACGGGGAGTGCGTGTGAGTAAATTGTGGATCTTGGTATTAGTGACAATGTTGTCAGGCTGTAGTTCACTGCCGGATAAAGATTTTAAATTGGAAATGGCGAGTATTGTCGCCGAGGGGAAGTATTATCAAGGCGAGGATTACATCGTGTATGTTGAGGAAAACAGATCCTCAACTACAAATGACAATGTAAGCGTGGACTTGCATATGCTGACCAGGTCAATGGTGGAGAAGTCGCTGTTAACAACAAAAACAGTTGTTTTGACAAAAAACAAGGAGAAGGCGGATTACCTTGTCGAAAGCAGATTGGAAACGGCAAGCTATGGGAGTAAGCCGACAGAAAAAGGGATGGTTCACCTGGTAACGACTACCGGAAGAGTAAGAATTTTCGAACTGCCCAACAAAAACCTGGTTAAAGATATTCCGTTTAATGACAATTCCCGTGAATTTTCTGTCAACTCAAAGAATAGAGACACTCTGTATCAAGAGGCTCTGTATACCTCAATAGGTTATGGGGTTTTTGATCATCTGCTGGATTTTTTTTCACCGAAAGGAATTGTTATTGATGGTCAGCAGTCGTCTGATGGTTTGAAATTAAAGGCTATGCTGAACGGTAGCTTGGTTGTTGCTGGTGACGATATTGATGTATTTTCGATAGAAAAAATAGATAGCGAGCTCATTAGCGATGTAAAATTTAACCATCACAAAATTTGTTCAGGTGAAGTGTTTGAAAATCCCGGATCATTTGTTGTATGGGTTGTGGTTGATAAAGATTGCAGGGTAAAAAAAGGAAATTATGTTGCCATTTCCAGATCGGCTGGCTGGGTTGGGAAGGGATTTAACCTTCTCGGTAAGGGATTGAATAATGTGTTTCGAAAAAATCCAATAAAATAGAAGCAATCAAGGCGATGGCGTCAAGGGGGCAGGTCTTGCGTTTTGCCTTTTTAGGTTATCTTTTATAGATGGCTAGACTGTTTTGAACAGGGAAAAAAGAAAGACCTGACCCCCACTTTTCCGAAAATCCTAACAAAAACACGGATAAAATAAAGCTGCGCCGCTTCGCTATGCAGCCTTATTTTTCCGGTGATGTTAAGCGTATTAGGGCTCACATGAAAATAATCAAGGAGGTAAAAATGGGTTACGTTGATAATAATCTTATGTCTGGAGAGGGTGTCGTTTATAAAGCTAATATTCATTGGTTTATTTTTGTACCAGGGATTCTGATATTTGCTATAGGCATTTACCTCTTTACCTTGGATATTGAGGGAGATATTGGCCCGATTTTTGGCTTTATTACAATTATCATAGCGATATTTTCCCTTGTAAAAGCAATGATTACAAAAATCACCACTGAGTTAGCTGTAACAACAAAACGAGTAATCGCAAAGGTTGGGTTGATTCGTCGCAATACGGTTGAGCTGAATCACAGCAAGGTGGAAAGTTTCAATATAGACCAGAGCATTTTGGGTAGAGTATTTGGTTTTGGAACTCTTATTGTTAATGGAACGGGAGGTGGTAAAACTCCAATTCCAAGCATTGATTCCCCCTTAGATTTTAGGCGAGTTAGATTTTAGGCGAGAGGCAATGCAAACAATCGACTCATCTCAATAGTCATTAAAGCCCTAACAAGGTGGGAAAGCGGGCCGGCCTGGCCTACTGCGGCGTTTGTTAAAGTATGGTAGAAAAGGGCCAGACTCGAATGGCACTAAGTAAAGGAATAAGCCTGTGTAATCAAATGGTTACCAGAGAACTTTTAGCTAATTCACTATCAGTCTGCCTATAGAATATATACATATGAATGAAAAAGCGATAGAAGCGCACTGTACTTGCCTAATCAGACGCCATTCTAACTAACTGAAATATAACGTCATTCCCCCTTAACTTAGTGCCATTCAGACCTGACCCCGATTTCTGTGCAATTTTTTGCATAACCAGGGCTTAACTTGTGGCGAAAAAAGACTCGCCACAAGTTAAGCCTGATGTAATGAATTTAAATCAATAAACATACATATGGAGTTGAAATGAAAAATATATATTTATACTTTTTTGTTATCAGTGCAACCGTATTATGCTCAAGTGTCTTTGCCAATGAATCTATTATGAAAAATATCACAGACAATATTGTGAAGGTTTGTGATAAACCAGAAGATGCTGGGAAATATTGGGATATGAAGGTTAAAGGGGATGGCGCGGCTGAACTCAAGCTTAAATTAGCTGAGTTTGGAATAACTGGAGGCGCAGAATTTTCTAAGGGTGAATGGCAAGGGGTAAGGACAACAATAGAAAACAATAAGAACTATAGAGATTGTGTAAAACAACTAACACCTATATTTATAGAAAAATTCACTCCTATAATTGATGTTGTAAAAGAACCTCAGACAAAACCGCGAGTCTTGGGTGGGGTTAAATGGTTAGAGTTTGGGCTAGGCGTGGAAATGACTCTTGATTCTTGCCGGAGACAGGCTAGCTCAGTTTCATGTATTTTTATTGTTAATGCTAAAGATAGTGACTCACAACTTTATGTGTATGGAAGCTCTGCCATATATGGAGGAAATGGTAATAAATTCAATTCCAACTTCGTATCAATAGCTAATTTTAAAAGCGTATTAAAAAATCATAGATCATATTTGATTGGTGAACTAATAAAGCATGTAGATACTAAAGTAATAATCAGGTTTTCTGATGTGAGTGAAGATACCAAAATCATTAGTAAGGCTATGGTTAAAACACATATAAAAAGCAAAGGCATTGCGGACTCCTATGACTTTGAATTTAGAAATATAAAAATCAGCATATAACAAACCGCCCACTGAAATATTTGTCAGGTTATTTAGTCGTTATATGTGATCGATAATTTTGTAATATTTGAAGGAGCCGTCAGGAGCCGTCAGGAGCCGTCAGGGTCAGACTCGAATTAACCTAGCCGTCAGGGTAGCCGTCAGGGTCAGACTCGAATTAACCCATCATTCGAGCCGTCTGACCCTGACGGCTCGGGCTGGCACTACGTAAATACCGGCAGAAAAACGGGGGATTAGGCTAGGCGAGCCAAATTGTCGATGCCCTGAGATAGAGCATGGCTTGGTAATTTCGTTTCAGTTTTTCGTAGCCAGTCGCTCGGTGATATAGTTCCCGATACCGCTGATAAATGCCTCCAGGCTTGGTGAACAGGGAAAATCCAGATTTAGCTGAGGACTGATCCGGATCGCCCATTCATGCTTGTCTGCGCCCCGGCACTGTTGAGGGTTT
>UOFU01000058.1_pt1 | contig 11534 bp, 12 predicted proteins | sample 1988841 | NCBI WGS metagenome assembly UOFU01 (sample SAMEA4712195, study PRJEB27164) | hydrothermal vent metagenome | biome: marine basaltic hydrothermal vent biome; feature: marine hydrothermal vent; material: mineral | place: Pacific Ocean | collected 2011-06-14/2011-07-23 | depth 1719 m
CGCCCATCAACGAGGGCGGTATCGGCCAACTGGGTTACCCGCTGGTAGCCGACATGACCCATGGCATCTGCAAGGCCTATGATGTCGAAACTCCCGACGGTGCTGTGGCCTTCCGTGGTTCCTTCCTTATCGACAAGGAAGGCATGGTGCGCCATCAGGTGGTCAACGACCTGCCCCTAGGCCGCAATATCGACGAGATGCTACGTATGATTGATGCCCTGCAGTTCCATGAGGAGAATGGCGAAGTCTGCCCGGCCAACTGGAAGGAAGGCGAGAAGGGCATGAAGGACACCCCGGAAGGCGTGGCCGAATACCTGGCGGAGAACGCTGACAAGCTGTAAGCAATCTTGTGTTTTACACAAGCACAAAGAAGATGCAACGAAAAAGGCCGCTCAATGATCGGCCTTTTTCGTCTCTGCGTGTCTATCTTCACGCACGGCCGTCAGCGCAGCGAACGGCTGGGATACTCCCGTCCATGGATCTCCGGTCGCGGCGGCACTTGAAAGTAGTAGCCTTGCTCCGTCAGTGACTGCATGACTTTTTTTACGTCCGCCTGCATCAGCCGGCGTTTCTCGTTCAGCTCGATATTCATTACCAGGCTTAGTTCGCCGAGCAGCTCCAACAGGTGTTGCGGCACTCGATCAAAGTCGTCTTCACATTCAACGTATAGATAGTGATCGGCTTTTTTGGAGCCCTTGTAGATGGCGCAGTTCATGACGATGGGTCTCGAGTGGGTGACGGGAAAGCCGGGGAGGATTTTAGCGTAAGGCCGTGACCAGGGTAAGTCTTCGCCGGCCGGTTTCAGGCCTTGAGGTATTTTTATAGCCGTGTTTTCAATGTGAGTCAGAACCCTTCCCTCTGCCTTTCCCCTTTATCTGTGGCTGTACAAGTCGCCAACTCTTGTCTATAGCTTTCCATGTGAGCTTTGCCCATGCGCTGAAGAGCGCGTCAGAAACAGGAGAGATGATCATGGCTGTTGCAATGACATTACAGGAATATCTTGATCGTTGGGGCGTGGAATATGAGGTACTGAGTCACAGGCACAGCAGCAGTAGTCTGGAAACGGCAGAGGCGGCACATATTCCCGGTAGCAAACTGGCCAAATGCGTGATGACCGAAGACTACCAGGGCTATCTAATGGTGGTGGTTCCGGCCGATCACCAGGTGGAGTTCGAGTTGTTGGATGAAGTGCTGGATCGGCGCCTGGAGCTGGCCACGGAGGAAGAGCTGGAGGATCTCTTTAGTGATTGTGAGATCGGGGCGATTCCGCCGCTGGGCGAGGCCTATGGTATCGATGTGGCGCTGGACGAGAGCCTGGCCAATTGTGACGAGGTGTTTTTCGAGGCGGGCAACCACACCGAGCTGATCCACCTGCGCGGTGAGGACTTCCGGGATTTGATGGTGGGCGCCAGCCGGGGCCGTTTCAGCGCCCACTTGTAAGGCACTAGACTATTTAGATCATCGATATCAACAATATCACGAAGCCAATTACCAGGGCGATGGGGATGAGTAGCCCCATCCAGTCTTTCTGCTCCGCCTCTGCGCTGCGCTGAAAGGCGGCCTTGAGGCCGGGACGAAACCAGAATATCAGCAGCAGGGCGAAGACGCCCAGCAGCAGCTTTTCCCAGGTTGCCAGCGGATCCATCAGGTGGTCTTGCGGCGCTGACGCACAGCGCTGGCCAGCTCACGCAACAGGGGTTCGCTGTCATCCCAGCCGAGGCAAGCGTCGGTGATGCTTTGGCCGAACACCAGATCCTGTCCTTCCTCCACGTTTTGCCGACCCGCCACCAGGTGACTTTCGATCATAGCGCCCAGAATGTTGCGGTTGCCGGCAGCAATCTGACCGGCCACGTCGCGGCCCACTTCGATCTGGCGCTGGTGCAGCTTGCAGCTGTTGGCATGGCTGAAGTCGATCATCAGGCGTGCTTGTAAACTTGCCTTTTCCATCTCTTTCGCGGCCAGTTCGACGTTGGCGGCATCGTAGTTGGGCTCGCGTCCACCACGCAGGATGATATGGCAGTCTTCGTTGCCGCTGGTGGCGAAGATGGCGGAATGGCCGGCCTTGGTCAATGACAGGAAATAGTGCGGCTGACTGGCGGCCCCCACCGCATCGATGGCGATTTTCAGCGCGCCGTCGGTGCCGTTTTTGAAACCCACCGGGCAGGACAGGCCGGAGGCCAGCTCACGGTGTGCCTGGCTTTCCGTGGTACGCGCGCCGATGGCACCCCAGCTGATCAGGTCGGAGATATACTGCGGAGTGATCAGGTCGAGAAACTCGGTGCCCGCTGGGATGCCCAGGCTGTTGATGTCCAGCAGCACTTTACGTGCCAGCTTCAGACCCTGGTTGATCTCGAAGCTGCCGTTGAGGTACGGGTCGTTGATCAATCCCTTCCAGCCCACGGTGGTGCGCGGCTTTTCAAAATAGATACGCATCACGATGAGCAGATCGTCGGCCAGCTCGTCACGCAGCTGTTTCAGGCGCGCGGCGTATTCCAGCGCGGCCTGCGGGTCGTGGATGGAGCAGGGGCCGATGACCACCAGCAGACGATCGTCTGCATGGTTGAGAATGCGATGAATGGCCTGGCGAGTGGTGGCTGTGGTCTCAGCAGCCGTGTCGGTAATGGGGTACTCGGCGAGAACCTCGGCCGGGGGGACGACCTCTTTGATGGCCTTGATGCGCAAGTCGTCTGTTTCGTATTTCGTGGACATGGGTTTGCTTGTTTGGGCGCGTGGTGGGCACGGCGCGGGTTCTTGTGGTAACGCGCAATTGTCGCCGATTCAGCGCCCTGCGTCGAGATGGAAGATGGTTTGCGGTGACCGAATCTGTATGAGTGGCCCGTCAATACACTTTAACCCCTTTAGAATTGCGGCATATCGCTCGCCAGCCACCAGCGTTTTGCCTCTTCGTCGTATTCCCATTTCTGCCGGTCGATGATCTTCCTCACGCTTGGCGAATCTGCGAGGTGGTAGGAGATGTGCGCCGTCTGTGTATAGCTCAGATTGTCGGCGCCCATATGGGTGTTGACGACCTTGTAATCGGTGACACGCAGATCCTTCAGCTTTTCAGGCGGTTCCTCGCGGTTGCCCTCTTCCCAGCGGCGGAAGGACCAGGCAGCGTCGAATTCTCCCCAACGGATGTCGCGTTTATAGTTTTTCAGCGTGTTGTTGAGGTCATCGATACGCTCACTCTTGCTGATATTGGCGCAAGCGCTGAGCAAAAGAGCAGGCAGCAGCAGCCACAGGGCGTGTGTGTGGGTGAATTTTGGCATGCCGGATTCCTGTTCTTGACGATGTACGATGGCCTCCTTATACCATAACAATCTCAAGGCCTCTGCTTATATTTACTAGAAGTGGCCTCAAGTTTTCGGTGTATTTGCCGATGGGTGTGGCGTATATCCCACCCCACAAACAGGTGGGGTCGCTAAATATATCGCGGTAAAAAACCAGTGACAGCCAGCCCAGCGGATATCGATAGCCTTTCCGGCTTAATTCCCTTCAGCGAGTGCAATGACGATGAGCTGATCGTGCTTGCCGATCATGCCCGGGTAATTGATGAACGCAAGGGTTATGTGCTCGCCGAACTGGGCAGCACTGACGAATGGGACTATTACCTGTTAAAGGGAACACTGCATCTGGTATCGGATGATGGCAAGGTGCTGGAGATCCGGGCCGGGACAGAGGCGGCCCGACATCCAGTTGCCCATTTGCAGCCGCGCAAGTACACCCTTCAGGCACAAACAGCGGTGCAGTTTCTGCGTGTGAAAAAGGCCTTACTGGTCAGTCTGAAATATGCGCCCGGCAGGCAGGTGTGCATGCTGGTGGAGGATGATGAACATCACGGACTGGGTGTGCATCCCCTGTACACGGAAATCTATGATGATCTGCTCAACGACCGCCTGGTCTTGCCCAGCCTGCCGGATATCGCCGTGAGGATTCGTCAGCTAATCGATCAGGAAGAGGCCTCTGTGCAACAGGTCGCCACACTGGTACAGGTGGATCTTGCTATCAGCGCCAAACTGATGAAGATTGCCAACGGCGCGCTCTATCACGGCCTGCGGCCTGTGGACAGCTGCCAACAGGCCATTTCCCGACTGGGGCTTGAGTCCACTCGGAATCTGGTGGTGGGCTTCGTTCTGCGCAACCTGTTCAAAGAGAAAATCCACACGGCCTTGCTGACCCGGCATGCTCAGCATTTGTGGGAGCACAGTGTCGAAGTCGGCGCCATTGCCCAGGTGTTGGCGGAGGTGACACCGGGAATGAGTCCGGATGAAGCCCTGCTGGTTGGTCTGCTGCACGACATCGGTGAACTGGTGATCCTTTCCTATGCCGAGAACTACCGGGAGCTGGCGGAAGATCGTACTGCTCTGGAGCGGATCATTGTCGAGTTAAAGGGTGAGTTGGGGGGAATCATTCTGCATGAATGGGGTTTTTCAGAGGCCTTTGTCACCGCCGCGCAAGAGGCGGAAAAATGGTCTCGTGACCCGGCCCCAGAACCCGACTATTGCGACATCGCCATGGTTGCGCAATTGCACAGCTTTGTGGGTACAACAAAGATGCAGCACCTGCCCAAGCTCAGCGAAGTACCCGCCTTTTGCAAAATCGCCCATGGCGAGCTAACACCAAAACTGAGCATGAAGTTGCTGGATCAGGCCAAAGAGCAGATCTTAGAGGTCAGACAATTGTTGATGAGTTAGTACTCCATCAACGTAACATTGACGGATACCCAGGTAGCGTTATTCTTAAGCGAATAGGTTTAGATATTTTCATGTTCAATCAAATGCAGGTTGTCCTGGTGCAGGCAATCAGGCGTTGTGCGCCATGACAAAACAAACCACAGATTGCCGCATGGTTTCCCGTGCGGCAATCCGGTATAGTTTGCCCTCGACCTCAGTCCCTGCGGGAGAGAGTGGCCAATGAATCGTTGGCTGCCGCCGAAGGCGCAACCGCCCGGAATCGCTCAGGCAAACGGACCGCAGACGACAGGTTGACTCTGGAGAGAGGCCGCGCGACCGGCCCACCGAAGGGGTAAAGGACGCTTCTGTTCGCCGCTGCGCAGGCAAACAGAAGCGTCCTAAAGCTCTCAGGTAAACGGACAGAGGGGCTGCAGGCATGTCCTGCCAACCTTCTTTCGTTCTCAAACAGAGGCCTGACACCATGCCCCAGCAGACCCCCCTGTATCAGCAGCACCTTGCGGCCAAGGCCAAGATGGTGGATTTTGCTGGTTGGGAGATGCCTGTCCACTACGGCTCACAGCTGGAGGAGCACCACCAGGTGCGCCGCGATGCGGGTATGTTCGATGTCTCCCACATGGTGGTGCTGGATCTCACCGGCCCCGCCGTCACCGACTTCCTGCGCCGCTTGCTGGCCAACGATGTAGCGCGCCTTAATCCCACCCCCGGTCGCGCGCTCTATTCCTGCATGCTTAATGAGCGTGGAGGAGTCATCGATGATCTCATCATCTATTTTATGAATGACAACGGCTACCGCATGGTGGTCAACGCCGCCACCCGCGACAAGGATCTGGCCTGGATCACCCAGCAGGCCGCCGCCTTCGAGGTGAGTATCCGCGAGCGTGACGACCTGGCCATGATTGCCGTGCAGGGGCCCAACGCCCGCGACAAGACGGCCAAGGCGCTAGGCGAGGCACTAACTCCGGCGATGACGCTGAAACCCTTCTTTGCGATAGAGAGTGCGATGATGTGCGGCGATGAGTTGTTCGTCGCCCGCACCGGCTACACCGGCGAGGACGGCTTTGAGATCATGCTTCCCGCCGCGCAGGCAGGCAACGCGTGGAAAGCCCTGCTTGCCGCCGGTGTAGCCCCCATCGGCCTCGGTGCGCGTGATACCCTGCGTCTGGAGGCCGGCATGAATCTCTATGGCCAGGACATGGACGAAGACATCAGCCCGCTAGAGGCTGGACTTACCTGGAGCGTGGCCTTCGAGCCCGCCGGACGCGATTTCATCGGCCGTGCGGCATTGGATGCCCAGCGCGAGACCGGCCCCGCGCGCAAGCTGGTGGGTTTGGTACTGAACGGCCGTGGCGTGCTGCGCGCTCAGCAAAAAGTGCTCACCAGCGCCGGTGAGGGCGAGACCACCAGCGGCAGTTTTTCTCCCACTCTCGGCCAAGCCATCGCTCTGGCCCGTGTGCCGACCGATGCCGACGAGGCCTGCGAGGTGGAGATCCGCGGTAAGCGCCTGCCCGCCCGTATCGTAAAATACCCCTTTGTGCGCCATGGCCAGCCATGCATCACCCTGTAACAACGGCATGGAAAGTCTGCCGGGAGCCGCACATCACGCCCCTTGGGCATTAGCCGCGAAGATTCGTTCCAGCTCTTCTTCGTGGCTGAAACCGCCTCCACAAACAGGCTTGAAGGATTGATTGCATTTACTGTTTTATGAATTAAGGAGAATCCCATGAGCAATACCCCCAGCGAACTGAAATACACCAAGTCCCACGAATGGGTGCGTATCGAAGGCGATGGTACCGCTACCGTGGGCATCAGTGACCATGCCCAGGCATTGCTGGGTGACATGGTGTTCGTCGAGCTGCCCGAGCCCGGCAGCACACTGGAGGCCGGTGAAGAATGCGCTGTGGTGGAATCGGTGAAGGCCGCTTCCGATGTGTATACCCCGCTGACCGGTGAGGTGGTGGCGGCCAATGAGTTGTTGGAGGATGCCCCGGAAACCGTCAATACAGACGTCTACAATGATGGTTGGTTGTTCCGTATCAAGCTGGAAGATGAGGCCGAGCTGAAGGAGTTGCTGGATGCCGAGGCCTACGCCGAACTGATTGCCGAAGAGGATCATTGATGCCCTTCATTCCCCACACCGAGAATGACACCCGGGCCATGCTCGCAGCTTGTGGTGTGAACAGCATCGAAGACCTGTTCGACGAGATCCCGCCCGAGTTGCGCGCGGATGCCCTCAACGGCATTCCCGCAGGTCGCGACGAATTGGCCGTCAGCCGGCTGCTGCACGCACGCGCCGCACAAAATGCCCAGCCCCTGTGTTTCGCCGGTGCTGGCGCCTACGAACACCATATTCCGGCGGCGGTGTGGGAGATCACCACCCGTGGTGAATATTACAGCGCCTACACCCCCTATCAGGCCGAGGCCAGTCAGGGCACTCTGCAACTGTTGTACGAATTCCAGACCATGGTGGCCGAACTCACCGCTATGGAAGTGGCCAATGCATCGTTATACGACGGCGCCACGGCGTTGGCCGAAGCGGTGCTGATGGCGGTGCGTGCCAATCGCAAGTCCAAGGCCCGGCGCATCTTCATGCCACGCACGGTGCATCCGCGCTATCGCGACGTGGTGGCGGCTATCGTGCGGCATCAGGGCATTACCCTGGAACTACTCGATTACGACAGCGCCGGTGGCCACATCGTCCCCGCCAGTCTGCCCACTGAACCCGGTGATATCACCGCGCTAATCATTCCCCAGCCCAATTTCTTCGGTGCACTGGAAGATACCGATGCCCTTACCGACTGGGCCCACGCCCATGGCGCACTGGTGATTGGCGTGGTCAATCCCATCGCCATGGCGGTCATTACACCGCCGGGAGAATGGGGTACTCTCGATGAAAAGAGGGGGGCCGATATCGTCTGCGGTGAAGGTCAGCCGCTGGGCATTCCACTGGCTTCCGGCGGCCCCTATTTTGGCTTCATGTGTTGCAAGCAAAAGATCGTACGGCAGATGCCGGGACGTATTATCGGCGCCACCGTGGATCTCGAAGGCAAGCGTGGCTACGTGCTGACCTTGCAGGCCCGTGAGCAGCACATTCGCCGCTCCAAGGCGACGTCGAATATCTGCACCAACCAGGGCCTGATGACTACCGCCGCGGCCATCTATATGACGGTGATGGGCCCCGCCGGGCTGGAGCGTGTGGCGCGCCAGTGCCATGCCAACACCCGGGTGCTGGTGCAGCGGCTCGGCGAGATCGACGGTGTCGAGACCCTTTTCGACCGTCCCGCCTTCCACGAGGCCGTGCTGTGTCTGCCGCGCCCCACAGCCGAGGTGTTGGCTGGCTTGAGTGAGCGCGGCATCTTTGGCGGTTTCGATTTGTCAGCCGATTATCCCGAGCTGGATAACGCCCTGCTGGTGTGTGCTACCGAGACCAAGTCTGCCGAGGATTTGGATGCTTATACCGACGCCCTGCGTGAGGTGCTGGGGTGAGTGAATTCATTGGCCACAGAGTCACAGAGAACACAGAGATAATGAAAAAGGTTTTCTCCGTGTCCCTCTGTGACTCTGTGGCAAGTTCCTTTTTCGCAGGTACGCTCTGCACTACATCTAACCGCAAAATGCCCAAAACACCATGAGCAATGAACCCCTGATCTTCGAACACTCTCGCCCCGGCCGCGTCAACCGTGCCCAATCGGCGCACTTGGGCGGCGAGCTGAACGGTATCCCCGAGTCCCTGCGCCGCAAGCATCCACCACGCCTGCCCGAGGTCTCGGAGCTGGATGCCGTGCGCCACTATACGCGGCTGTCGCAGAAGAATTTCTCCATCGATACCCATTTCTATCCGCTCGGCTCCTGCACCATGAAATACAATCCGCGGGCCTGTAACACCCTGGCCTCGCTGCCCGGGTTCCTCGGCGTGCACCCGCTGAGTGCAGCCAGAGACTCTCAGGGTATCCTCGCCTGCCTGTGGGACTTGCAGGAGATGCTCAAAGAGGTCACCGGCATGTGTGCCGTGTCGTTGACTCCCATGGCCGGAGCGCAGGGCGAGTTTGCCGGCGTGGCCATGATTCGCGCCTATCACGATGCCCGTGGCGACGCCGCGCGGACGGAAATCCTTGTCCCTGACGCCGCCCATGGCACCAACCCCGCCACCGCCACTATGTGCGGCTACACCGTGCGCGAAATTCCCACCGACGATCAAGGTGACGTGGATGTGGCGGCGCTGAAGGCTGTCGTGGGGCCGCACACGGCGGGCATCATGCTCACCAACCCCTCGACCCTGGGTGTATTCGAACGCCGCATCCACGAGATCTCGCGTATCGTGCACCAAGCCGGCGGGTTGCTGTATTACGACGGCGCCAACCTCAACGCCATCCTCGGCAAGGTGAAACCGGGCGACATGGGTTTCGACGTGATTCACATCAACCTGCACAAAACCTTTTCCACGCCGCATGGCGGTGGCGGCCCGGGCTCCGGCCCAGTGGGCGTAAGTGAGCGCTTACGTCCGTTTATACCCATCCCGCTAGTGGGGCGCGACGATAATAATGCTTTCCGCTGGCTGGACGAACATGATCTGCCGCAAAGTATTGGCCGCTTGTCGGCACACATGGGCAATACCGGCATCCTGTTGCGAGCCTATATCTATGCCCTGATGCTGGGCCGTGAAGGCATGGTGCGTATCGCCGATTATGCAACCTTGAACGCCAACTATCTGATGGTGCGTCTGCGCGATGCCGGCTTCGATATGGCCCTGCCCAAGCGCCGTGCCACTCACGAGTTCATTCTCACCCTCAAGCATCAGGCCAAAGAACCGGGCGTGACGGCGATGGATTTCGCCAAGCGTTTGCTCGATTATGGCTTCCATGCACCCACTACCTATTTCCCGCTGATCATCCCCGAGTGCCTGCTCATCGAGCCCACGGAGACGGAATCCAAAGAGACGCTGGACGCCTTTGTCGAGGCCATGACGGCGATACAGGCCGAGGCGGAGAAAGACGTCGAGACCCTCAAGGGTGCGCCCTATTCCCTGCCGGTGCGGCGGCTGGATGATGTGAAAGCGGCGCGGGAGCTGGATCTGCGCTGGCAAGCGGAGGCGATGCCATGAGCAAACCCGGCGATACCGGCATCAAACGTATCATCAAGGCCGGCGGCTATTCGTGGGCTGGGCTGCGCGCGGCGTTTCGCCATGAGGCGGCCTTCCGTCAGGAACTGGCGCTGTGCGTGGTGTTGATCCCAATCGGCTTATGGCTGGGTGAAGACGGTGTGGCACGTGCCCTGCTGGTGGGCAGCCTGCTGCTGGTACTGATGGTGGAGCTGCTCAACTCGGCCATCGAGGCAGTGGTGGATCGTATCGGCGCCGAACACCACGAGCTGTCCGGCCGTGCCAAGGACATCGGCTCGGCGGTGGTCATGGTTGCCCTGGCCAATGTAGTGGTAGTCTGGGCCTTGATTCTCATCTGAATTCTCGCCACGGAGGCACGTAGGACACAGGGAAAAGATTCTGTTTCTCGCCAATTTTTCGTTACGCCGCTCTGCGGTGTAGCGAAGCAGGCTGGGTGAAACGACTGCCAGCAGGGTGGCGCTAAGTGCTGCCCCGACAAGCTTTCTCTAGTCTCCTCTGTGGCGAACAATCCATAACAAACAACGAAGGAAATCCAATGTCTGCATTGATCTGCGGCTCTTATGCCTACGACACCATCATGGTGTTCCACGACAAGTTCAAGAATCACATCCTGCCGGACAAGGTACACATGCTGAATGTCTCCTTTCTGGTACCGGACATGCGCCGCGAGTATGGCGGTTGTGCGGGCAACATCGCCTACAACCTCAAGCAGCTCGGTGGCGACCCTCTACCCATGGCCACGGTGGGCAGTGACTTTGATCTGTACGCCAATTGGATGGATCGCTGCGATATCCCGCGCAGCCACATCAAGGTCTATCCCAGCACCTTCACGGGTCAGGCCTTCATTACCACCGATGAGGATGACAACCAGATCACCGCCTTTCATCCCGGCGCCATGAGCCTGTCGCACGAAAACAAGGTGGCAGACGCCGAGGGCGTGAGCATCGGCATTGTCTCGCCGGACGGCCGCGACGGCATGATCGAGCACGCCGGACAGTTCGCCGAGGCGAACATCCCCTTCATCTTCGACCCGGGCCAGGGCATGCCCATGTTCACTGGCGAGGATCTGCTGCGTTTCACCGAGCAGGCCACCTGGATCACCCTCAACGACTACGAGGCGCAGTTGTTCGAGGATCGCACCGGGCTGTCACCGCACGAGATCGCCGAGCGCGTCGAGGCGCTGATCATCACCCGTGGCGGCGAAGGCTCACACATTTACACCCGCGAGCACCGGCTGGAGATCCCGGCCGCGCCGGTCACCGCCATCAATGACCCCACGGGTTGCGGCGACGCCTACCGCGCCGGCCTGCTGTACGGGCTGATGAACGACATGGACTGGGAGACCAGCGGCCGTATCGCGTCCCTGCTGGGGGCGATAAAGATCGAAAAACACGGCACGCAAAATCACCAATTTACGCGCGACGAATTCGACCAGCGTTTTCAGGAGGCCTTTGACCGCAATCTGTGATCGCGGGCCAGGAGACTGAGCCCTGTCACGAATGACCGTTAGTGGCCCAGGTCAAAAACCGGAATGCAAATGTCATTCCTACACCGCGTCTACCGTGGCGAAGGAACAAAAAGATGTGGACGCATTTCCTGCATGGCCCACTATGCTCTTTGAAAGATGCTTTGGGGAACGTTTGGAGATGATGTCGTTTGGAGAAAGCTAAACCTCGCGCGCAATCCCTGTTGCGCGGACAGTCGATCAACACCCTGCTGATCCT
>UOFU01000107.1_pt1 | contig 11258 bp, 7 predicted proteins | sample 1988841 | NCBI WGS metagenome assembly UOFU01 (sample SAMEA4712195, study PRJEB27164) | hydrothermal vent metagenome | biome: marine basaltic hydrothermal vent biome; feature: marine hydrothermal vent; material: mineral | place: Pacific Ocean | collected 2011-06-14/2011-07-23 | depth 1719 m
TTGCATGGCGTGGATTTTTTCTTCCAGGGTTCCTTCGCAAATGAGCTTGTAGACGAAGACTGCCTGTTGTTGGCCAATGCGGTGGGCGCGGTCGGTGGCCTGACGTTCCACGGCGGGGTTCCACCAGGGATCGTAGTGGATGACGGTATCGGCGCGGGTGAGATTGAGTCCGACACCACCGGCCTTGAGGCTGATCAGAAACAGTGGTATCTCGCCCGCCTGGAATTGCCCCACGGGCTTTTCCCTGTCACGGGTCTGGCCGGTGAGTTTGACATAAGCGATGCCGGCGTTTTTCAATTCGTCTTCAATCAGTCTCAGCATGCCGGTGAATTGCGAAAACAATAAAATACGCCGGCCTTCTTCGACCATTTCCGGTAGCAGTTCCATGAGTAGGGTGAGTTTTGCCGATTGCTTGACCTTTTGCGCGCTTTCCAGTTTCACCAGGCGTGGGTCACAGCAGACCTGACGCAGTTTCAACAGGGCGTCCAGCACCACGATGTGGCTGCGGCCCATGCCCCGGCGTTCGATTTCCTCGCGTACCCGGCGGTGCATGGCCAGGCGCACGGTCTCGTAGAGTTCCCGCTGTTTTCCTTCCAAGACCACGGTCTGGATGATTTCTGTTTTCGGTGGCAGTTCCGTGGCCACTTGCTGCTTGGTGCGGCGCAACAGGAAGGGGCGAATACGGCGGCTGAGTCGTTCCGCAGTGGCTTCGTTGGCCCGTTTTTCGATCGGTGAGCGGAAAAAACGGCGGAACTGTTTGCTGTCGCCCAGCAGGCCGGGTAGCAGAAAATCAAACAGCGACCACAGCTCGCCCAAATGGTTTTCCAGTGGTGTGCCGGTGAGGCACAGGCGATGGCGGGCGTCGATTTCACGCACCACATGGCTTGCCTGTGCCTTGGGGTTTTTGATCACCTGCGCCTCGTCCAGGATCAGCAAGTGAAACGCGTGGCTCAGCAGGCGTTCCTTGTCCCGGGACAAGAGGGGGTAGGTGGTGAGAATCAGATCGTGGTGGGCGATCTCGGCGAACTGTTCATGGCGGTGTGGGCCATGTAGAACCAGTACCTTGAGTTGCGGTGTGAAACGCTCGGCCTCGTTGCGCCAGTTGAACATCAGGCTGGTGGGGGCAATCACCAGGCTGGGGCGGTCGGCACGGCCCTGTTGTTTTTCCAACAGCACATGAGCCAGAGCCTGCACGGTCTTACCCAGCCCCATGTCATCGGCCAGAATACCGGCCAGCCGGTATTCGCGCAGGAACTGCAACCAGTCCAGGCCCTGTTGCTGATAGGGGCGCAGGGTCGCCAGCAGGCCGTCGGGTGGCGAGACCGCCGGGATGCCGTCCAGCTCGCGCAGGCGCCGGGCCAGTTGCTTGGCTTCGTCGTCGCCCAGCCAGTGCAGGCCGGGGCCGTTTCCGTCATGATCCAGGGCCGTGAAACGCGCCAGTTGCACGCGGTTGAGATGCAGGTGTTGGCCTTCATCCCGGGCGACGCTGTCGACCATTTCCAGCAGGATTTCCAACAGGGGCAATATCCGTTTTGCGGGCAGGAGCAGCAGACGTTCGCCAAGTTGTTGCTTGGGCTGTTCGTCCAGTGGCTCTTCGTTCGGCTCATTACCGGATTCATCATCGGCTTCATCGAACAGAGGAATGACAAAGTTTTGTGTGGTAATTTCTTCCGCATTCGGCAGACCGCGAGGGAAGTTGTGCAGGTATTCCAGCAGGGTGGGTAACAGATCGACGCGCCGGCCATCAATCTCCACCCCCAGGCTCATGCTGAACCAGTCCTGTTTCTCCAATTGATCGACGTCGCAATACCAGTGTGAGGCCTCGACCAGCTGGAAGCGGAAATTGTCGTATTCGATGCGCCAGCCCTGAGCGCGTAACTTGGGGATGCCTTCCATCTGGAAATCCAGCCAGTTTTCGGCATCGTTGCCGACGTCATCGGATCCAAGAAAAAAACAATCATCGTGGGCTTGCAGATCCCAGGCTTCGCCTTCCTCGAAACCCCACTGGCACAATGTCTTTATCGCAGCCTGCTCGGTCTTTTTATCACGTATCACCTGGGTGATGCGTTCACCATCGAAATACGTGGAGGAACCCTGATACGCCAGGGGGATGCCGTCGTAATCAAAACTGAGACGGGCGAAGTCTTCATATTCGCTCAAGTCTCCCCAGTCGTGGTATTCAGCCGAGCTTAAACACAGGCAGGGCGTAGGTTTGGTTCGCGCTGCGGTGACGACGTCGAAGTGTTGCAGCGGCGGGATGTCGGCGTCGGGATAACGTTGTTGCAAATCGGCTTGCACGGTATCGGCCTGGCCGGCCTCCACGGCGGGCAGATCGAGCAGCTCTGTGACCAACGCCACCGGCAATCCACAGTCCAAAATCCCGCATTGGCCTTGTTCACGATCCAGGTACCAGAGGGATGACAGTCCCAGTATCTCCAAGTCATCGTCCTCGGAGCGGAGTGCCCAGTCGCAGCACTGATTGCCGAAGTCATCGACCACCCAGTGCAGTGTTTCTGCACGCGCGGCGCCTTGTTTCAGTTGAGGGCCCCATTGGATGTCTTGCAAAAAACAGCGTCCACTGGCGAGCATGGTCTCTAACAGATGGCTTGATTGTGGGCCGCTGAGCAGGGGGATTCCCGAGGGGTGTGCGCGCGGCAATTGATTCAGGGCGTCAAGCAGCTCAAGATCGCCTGCTTCCAGGAAACGTGCCGGAGTCCGTTGAGTTGCCTGGCCGGGCTCAAAATAAGTACTCCCCGAATACGTCCCGTTTTTCAGGCGGCGTGCGGCGAAGGTCTCTATCAGTAGACCGTCTTCGCTGGGCTGTAAAACATACAGTAAGGCCTGTTGAGGGCTGGCTGCGGGCTTGTTTTTCTTGTGTGTGCCTGACGTGGGTGTTGCGGGTAGTGCTTGTTTGTCCTCTAGTGCCTGCAACAACACCGCCGCCACATGTTCGCAATTCCTTTTCCTGGCACAGCTGCATTCGCCGTCAATGGTAATGGCATCCCCTGTTTTGTCCGTGCGGACATAGACCCGAATCGGGTGATTGCCGGAGTGCGGGATGACGGCGGTAATCAATGCGCCGCCGCGCTGAATATTTGGCGCGCTGATCCGGCCTGTCGTGAATAATTCCCACCCCTCGTTGAAAGGCTGCGGGGGGATTTGCGCGGTGATGTCTGCTAGCGTAAATAACATGCGCGCATTATAACGTGCACGGGACAAAAAATATTTCAATATCTGGGTTTTAATCTAAAACAGTACCTTATAGCGCATTATTAATGTTTTTGTTGAGTGTGTGTGTGTGGGCTTAAACGTTGTCTGCGCCTGGTTCTGCAATGCCAGGATCATATTGTTGCCAGGGAAACGGGGTGCTTATGTGAGGGGGGGCAACGGAGAGTGGCAACAATGACTGATAGAGAGAGGATAGTGTGGCAGCGGCGGGAAACCGGCCAGAAGTTATAGTGAAGACAAACGCGATCCTGAGCCGTCAGAGGAGCCCATCTACATATTCAGACTTGGGGCAGGTGGGCATCTTGCCCCCAAAACCGGTTACAATGCGCCGATGGATGATTTGACTCTGGTACAGCGCATTGCGGTATGGGCGCTGCCCGTGCTGTTTGCCATCACCGTGCATGAAGTGGCGCATGGCTGGGTAGCGCGTAAACTGGGCGATCCCACGGCCATGATGCTGGGCCGCCTGACCCTCAACCCCATCAAACATATCGACCCCATTGGCACTATCCTGGTGCCCTTGGTGTTGATGTTTCTTGGTGGGTTTATCTTTGGCTGGGCAAAACCGGTGCCGGTGACCTGGGAGAATCTGAAGAATCCCCGGCGCGATATGGCGCTGGTGGCCATTGCCGGGCCGCTTTCCAATCTGCTGATGGCCATTGCCTGGGCCTTCGTGATGAAGCTGGGTTTCTCGCTGGGGCAGGGGGTGGAATGGCTGGCTTGGCCACTGATCTACATGGGGGGGGCGGGGATCACCATCAACGTGATCCTGTGTCTGCTCAATTTATTGCCCATTCCGCCGCTGGATGGCGGGCGTGTGTTGTCGGGGCTGTTGCCGGGCCCCTGGGCCTGGCGCCTCAATCAACTGGAGCCCTATGGTTTTTTCATCCTCGTGGGTCTGTTGGCCACGGGCGTGTTGGGCAAGATACTGGGGCCACCACTGACCATGGTACAGATGGCCTTGTTCAGTCTTGCGGGATTACATTAATACATGTCTTTAATAGACTGTTAATGAATGAATTTTTTGTCAATAGAGAGGGAGTGCGGTTTGAGTTCTTCGGTTTCGAACCAATATCAGCGCGTGCTGTCAGGCATGCGCTCCACGGGTAAGTTGCACCTGGGTCACTACCACGGGGTGTTGAAAAATTGGGTGCGGCTACAGCACGAGCACGAATGTTTTTTCTTTGTTGCCGATTGGCACGCCTTGACCACTCACTATGAAGATCCGTCGATCATCGGCGACAGCGTGTGGGAAATGATCATCGACTGGCTGGCGGCCGGTGTCAGTCCCGGTTCGGCGAAACTCTTTATCCAGTCGCAAGTGCCAGAGCATGCCGAGCTGCATTTGTTGCTGTCCATGATGACGCCACTCAGCTGGCTGGAGCGCGTGCCTACCTACAAGGATCAACAGGAGGCGCTGAAAGAGAAGGATCTGGCAACCTATGGCTTCCTCGGCTATCCGTTGCTACAGAGTGCCGATATCCTTATCTACAAGGCCGGTCAGGTACCGGTGGGCGCGGATCAGGTCGCGCATGTCGAACTGACCCGCGAGGTGGCGCGACGCTTCAATCACCTCTACGGTCGCGAGCGCGGTTTCGAGGCAAAGGCGGAAGCGGCCGTTAAGAAAATGGGAAAAAAGAACGCCAAACTTTACAATAGCTTGCGTAAACGTTATCAGGAACAAGGTGATCATGGGGCGCTGGCAACCGCGCAGGCCCTGCTGGAGTCGCAGGGCAATATCACTCTGGGTGATCGTGAGCGCCTGTTCGGCTATCTCGAAGGCGGTGGCCGTATCATTCTACCCGAGCCAAAAGCTCTGCTTACGGAGGCCTCGAAGATGCCGGGACTGGATGGACAGAAGATGTCCAAGTCCTACGGTAATACCATCCCCCTGCGCGCCGATCCCAAACAGGTCGAGCAGGATTTGCGCACTATGCCCACCGACCCGGCGCGCGTGCGCCGCACCGATCCCGGCGATCCCGGCAAGTGTCCGGTGTGGCCGTTGCACGAGGTCTATTCCGACGACGCCACCCGTCAGTGGGTCGATGAAGGCTGCCGTTCCGCCAGCATCGGCTGTATCGACTGTAAGCAGCCAGTGATCGAGGCGGTGCAGGCCGAGCTGGTGCCGATCCGTGAGCGCGCGCAGGAGTACATCAATAATCCCAAGTTGGTGCGCAGCATCATCAACGAGGGTAATGAGGCCGCCCGTGACGTTGCGCGTGACACCCTGGAAGAGGTGCGTGAGGCCATGGGGTTGTCATATTCCTGATGGGCGACGATACCCCTCAAGCCACGGACACGACAGCGGATCAGTCCGCCGCCCCGCCGCCGCCCGAGCAGGGCGAGCTGGTGGCGGACGCCCTGCCGCATAATCCACAGCAGGAAGAGATGCCCTTCGCCGTGGTATTGGGCGAGGCGGTGACCACCCTGCCTAAGGATCTGTATATCCCGCCGGAGGCACTGGAGGTCTTTCTGGAGGCCTTCGAGGGGCCACTGGATCTGTTGTTGTATCTCATCAAACGCCAGAACCTAAACGTGCTTGATATTCCCATCGCCGAGATCACCCGGCAGTACATGAAATACGTCGAAATGATGAAGGCGTTGAATCTGGAGTTGGCGGCGGACTATCTGGTGATGGCCGCGATGCTGGCGGAAATCAAGTCGCGCATGTTGTTGCCGCGTCCGGTGGAAGTGGAAGATGAGGACGACCCGCGTGCCGAACTGGTGCGACGTCTGCAGGAATACGAGCGCTTTAAACAGGCGGCGGAAGACATCGACGGACTGCCGCGTCTCCACCGTGACGTGTTCCAGGTTTCGGTGAAGAGCCCCGACCTTAAGCTCGTCAAGCCCGAGCCGGAGGTGGATCTGCGAGAACTGATCACCGCTTTCCGTGAGGTGCTGACGCGTGCCGAAATGTTCACCAGCCACCAGGTGACGATGGAATCCCTGTCCGTGCGTGAACGCATGTCCGAGATACTGGATCGGGTGTCCACGGATCGGTTCATGCCCTTCAGTAGCCTGTTCACGCCGGAAGAGGGGCGTTTGGGCGTGGTGGTGACCTTCCTCGCTATTCTTGAGTTGGTGAAAGAATCTCTGCTTGAACTGATCCAGACAGACCCCTTTGAACCCGTACACGTCAAGGCCCGGGCACAGCTTAGTAGCGAACCCGAGTTGGAATTTTGAGTAATGATGGCATGTTATTGAGCCCCGAAAAGATCAAGAATATTGTCGAAGCGGCACTGTTGGCGGCTGGCCAGGCGCTGTCCATCGATCGCCTGCTGACCCTGTTCCTGGATGAATACCAGCCCTCGCGCGACGAACTGCACGCAGCGTTGGCGGCCCTTGCCGAGGACTGCGCGGGCCGAGGCATCGAACTGGTGGAGGTCGGTTCTGGCTTTCGTTATCAGGCGCGGCAGGACTATGCCCAGTGGGTGGTGCGGCTGTGGGAAGAAAAGCCCGCGCGTTATTCCCGTGCCTTGCTGGAAACACTATCGCTGGTGGCCTATCGTCAGCCCGTTACACGCGGCGAGATCGAGGACATCCGCGGTGTCAGTGTCAGCTCGCATATCATGAAGACCTTGTTGGAGCGCGAGTGGGTAAAGGTGGTTGGTCATCGCGACGTGCCCGGTAAGCCGGCCATGTTCGCCACCACACGTCAGTTCCTCGATTATTTCGGTCTCAAGGGCTTGGGCGACCTGCCTACCCTGGCCGAGATCCGCGACATCGACAGCATCAATGCCGAGCTGGATCTGCTGGAACCGGGCAGTGAGCATGCCGATGCGGAAGGCGGGACGGAGAAGGCTCCGGCCAGCCAGATGTCCATCGATGATGTTGTGGCGGCGGAGGAAGCAGCTGTGGAGGCCGCCGAAGCGCGTGCCGGAAGTGGCAGCAGCGAAACGCCGATAGTTGGAGCGGGTGCCGATGAAACCACGCCCGCGAACCATGATGAAGGTGCCGGGCTGAGCGTAGCCGATACCGTATCGGAACACGGCACAGACGAAGTCAAAGGGGAGGAGGATGAACCCATTACCGCCAAGGCCGCAGAATCCCTCCATGAGCCGAGCAGTGATACGATGGACGAAACCACTCGGAAATTATCTGCGGAAACCCCACCGTGAGTGAAAAGTTGCAAAAAGTGCTGGCTCGTGCCGGCTTCGGTTCACGCCGGGAAATCGAAGGCTGGATCAGCGAAGGTCGCGTCAAGGTCAACGGCAAAGTGGCGACGCTGGGCGACCGGGTCGATGAGGCCGACCGCCTTGAGGTCGATGGCAAGCGCATCCACCCGGGAAAACTGAAGGACAAACGTACCCGCGTGCTGGCCTATCACAAGCCGGTGGGTAAGGTCTGTACCCGTCACGACCCGGAAAAGCGCCCGACTATTTTTGAAGACCTGCCGTCACTGGCCGGTGGCCGCTGGATCAGCGTCGGCCGGCTGGATCTCAATACCGCTGGCCTGTTGCTACTCACCACCGACGGTGAACTGGCCAACCGGCTGATGCACCCCTCACAGCAGATCGAACGCGAATACGCCGTGCGCGTACTGGGCGAAGTCACTCCGGAGATGTTGAAAAATATGCAAGAAGGCGTCGAGCTGGAGGACGGCAAGGCCCGCTTCGATGCCATCCGCGACGTCGGTGGCGAGGGTGCTAATCACTGGTACCACGTTATCCTGCGTGAAGGTCGTAACCGCGAAGTACGCCGCCTGTGGGAATCACAGGGCGTGCGGGTCAGCCGTCTGAGCCGTGTGCGTTTCGGCCCCATTACCTTGCCACGCTGGCAGAAACCGGGGCGCTGGGAAGACCTGGACGAAAAGACCATCGAACGTCTGCTGGGCATGAGTGGACTGGCCACCAGGGTGGGCCAGCATGGCACCAGCAAGGCCTTCCAGAAACGCCGCCCGCGCAAGGCGCCGCACGTGCGGCGGCGTTGAGTTTGACCCGGCCCGGTGCCGGGAGAAAAATATTCAGGGGTTTTTTTTTGTCAGTTTGACTTGTTCAGTGCTTTTGATGCGGGCAATGAATACAACATTAAATAGCAATATTGCCGTAACGAGGATCTTTAAAAAGGTCATTTCAATGAAAAATATAATGGATAATCCACCCATCAAAATTATGCTGAAGATAGCCACTAGCTTGGATTTTTTGGGGATACTTCGGGTTTCTTGCCAGTTTTTGATGAGTGAGCCGAATACGTGGATATTGAGAAGCCAGTCATAAAAGCGGGGAGATGAGCGGGCAAAACAGGCGGCGGCCAGTAGCAGAAAGGGGGTTGTTGGCATAATAGGCAGCACCAAACCCAACCCACCCAGGGCAATAAACAGAAACCCTAACGAGATAAAGATAAATTTTGGCATCTAGGGTCTGTTGACGTTCCATTTCCCCCACTGCTGGGGCCGCTTTTTTTGTCCTGCAAGGCGCAACAGTGATGAAAATGGAACATCAACAGACCCTAAAGGGCTAGCGTTAATTTCTGAGGGTTAATTCCCGCAGACTTGCTGAGGATGTCGCCCCAACACGGTTGCTGCCACGGCTGCCGGGATGGTCTCGCAGGGTGGACACTACCGATTCTAAACTATGTAGGCTTTTTGTTCGAACGCCTAAGAACCGCGCAGGTAATAACTTCCGGGTATGGCGTTCGGTTTTGCCGCCCAAGTCGCCCACCTTCCCCATCCATAGGGGTCGTCATATTGAATCTGTATTTATTTGCTGGCTCCTGGCCTATTTTACGTCGATCATCTGTACGGTGCCGTCCGGCATGATTTCGGCCGTTTGTCCCTTGGGCTCTTCCAGGAAGACGAGGATGAGGAAAAATACAAAGGCCGAGACGATGCCGATGACGAGGAAGAACTGGTCATAATCAACCAGCGAATTCACGGTGAGAAAAAGCACTGCGCCGACGTTGCCGAAGGCGCCAACCATGCCGGCGATCTGTCCGGTCATCCGGCGCTGTACCAGTGGCACCATGGCGTATACGGCGCCGGAGCCAGCCTTGGAGAAAGTGCCTGCGACGATGGTGATACCCACCACCATCCACACCGGCCAGGTCTGCTCCACTAGCCCCAGTATCAGAAAGCTGGTGGTGATGCCGGCAAAGACGATGCCGAGCGTCAGCTTGCGGCCAATCTTGTCGCTGATCCAGCCGCCGCCAGGGCGCGCGAACAGGTTGATGAAGGGATAGACGCCGGCCAACAGGGCGGCGGTCACTTTGGGGATGTCGAACCACTCGACATAGAACATGGCCAGCATGGAGACCACGGCCAATTCGGTGCCAAAGGTCACCAGGTAGGCGAAATCCAGGATCGCCACTTGCTTGAACTTGTAGCGATGCAGGTCGGGTACCGGCTTTTTCAGCACATGGCCATTGATGTGCCAGATCTTCCATACCTGCAGTAAATAGAGTCCGGCCAGTACGGCGTAGATCAGAGAGGTGGCGGCCTCGCCGATCAGGCCCATATTGGCCGGGGAGAGCTTCCAGGTCAGCAGCCCCAGAGCGAGGAACAACGGGATGTTCATGAGGATGTAGAGCAGCAGATCACTGCCGCTGGTGATCTCCATGGCGCCAGTCTTCTCCGGTTTGAAATAGGTCGAACCCTTGGGGGTGTTGCTGACACGGGTATAATAGAAAATGCCATAGAGAATGGCTGTTACGCTGGCGACGGTCAGGGCAATACGCCAACCTGTATCATCGCCGATGCCGACAGCGATGAAGGGCAGGGTCATGGCCGCGCCGGCGGAGCCGAAGTTGCCCCAGCCACCGTAGATGCCTTGGGCGATGCCGGTCTGTTTGGCGGGGAACCATTCGCCAATCATGCGGATGCCGACCACAAAGCCGGCGCCGATGAAGCCGGCGAGGAAGCGCAGGATGGCCAGGTGTTCGTAGCTGTCAGCCCAGGCGAAGGCGATGCTGATCAGTCCGCCCAGGGTGAGGATGCCCGTGTACATGATGCGTGGGCCGAGCTTGTCCACCAGCATACCGACGATGATGCGTGCAGGGATGGTCATGGCCACGTTGAGAATGAGCAGCACCTTGGCCTGCTGGTCGGTGAGATCCAGGGCTTCTTTGATGAAGGGCATCATGGGGCCGAGACCAAGCCAGACCACGAAGGTCATGAAAAACGCAAGCCAGGTGTAATGCAGGATGCGTATGTTGTCCTGTTTCAGATCGAAGATGTTGAGTTTCAGCGGCATGGTGGCGAACCCTTGGAGCAAAATTGAACATTCTGTATATGCGCCTCGCAAGCAGTAATCATGCCAGGCATTCAACCTGTTGATCAGTATTGATATTTTCTGTAATTGGCAATTTTGGTGATGCGAATTGCACTTTCTCGGTGCGCTTGATGACAGTTGTCCAGGACAGGGTGACGGTTTGGGTGCGTCGGTTTCGGGGGGGATGCAGAATGGTTGGGACGGGAATGTTTTGAGTCATGCCTGATCGCAATGCGTAGAAGGGTAGACCTGCACTGAAATGGTGCAATAAATGTCTCCCAGGCTTGTTTTTCATCTCGATTTTTATGTGTCTTTGCCCAATATAAACAGTAGGTTATCCTGGTGATTTGTTGTTTGGCATGGTGTTTGCATTTCAGGCAGCCATATTCAGCGGTGTCTTGGTTTCAACCAGACACCACCCCTAGTACTCGGAGAGGTTAATGAAAGAAAAACTCGTCCTGATTGGCAATGGCATGGCCGGCGTGCGTACGTTGGAGGAACTGCTGAAACTCGATCCGGCGATGTACGACATCACGGTCTTCGGCGAGGAGCCTTACGGCAATTACAACCGCATCCTGCTCTCTCCGGTGCTGGCTGGCGAGAAGACCGTCGACGATATCATGCTCAACGATCTGCAGTGGTATGAGGACAACGGCATCACCCTGCATACGAACGAAAAAGTGGTGGAGATCGATCGTCGTGCGCGCAAGCTGATTACCGACACGGGCCGCGAGGAAAGCTATGATCGCCTGCTGCTGGCCACCGGTTCACATCCCATCATCCTGCCGGTGCCGGGAAACGATCTCGATGGCGTCATCAGCTTCC
>UOFU01000275.1_pt1 | contig 11070 bp, 11 predicted proteins | sample 1988841 | NCBI WGS metagenome assembly UOFU01 (sample SAMEA4712195, study PRJEB27164) | hydrothermal vent metagenome | biome: marine basaltic hydrothermal vent biome; feature: marine hydrothermal vent; material: mineral | place: Pacific Ocean | collected 2011-06-14/2011-07-23 | depth 1719 m
CGAGGGCGAGCAGGCCTTAAAGGGTGCAAGCGATTGATGGTCAACATAACACCCACAGCACCGCAGGCGTACCGATAAAGCCAGATGACAAAGAACAAACCGCTATGACCACTCTGCTCCTGCTGTTCATCGATATCTGCCGCCTGCGCGGCACACCCCAGGATCTGCCCGGCGCCCGTTTTCTGATGATGCTCACCACCGCCGGCTATTTCGCCATCGGCCTGGCGGTGTCGCTGCTGGAGCTGCCGCTGGGCCTGGCGATACTGTCAGCGATGGTCGACACACTCATGCTGGCGGCCCTGGCCTGGTTCAGCCTGTGGATCACCGGCAAGACACCGCGTTTCACCCAGACCTACACCGCCCTGGCCGGCACCGGCGTCCTGTTCGGCCTCGTGGGCTGGCCACTGCTCACCTTCCTGCAGGGCCTGCCGGAAGGACAGAGCAGCAGCCTGCCGCTGTTGCTGCTCGGCCTGGTGATCTGGAATATCATGGTCATCGGTCATATCCTGCGTCACGCCCTGGGCATCATGATGTGGGCCGCCTTGGGCCTGGCCCTGTTTTACATGTATCTCTCCCTCCGCGTCATGAGCGCTCTGTACATTGCGGGAAGCTAGACATTGAAAACAAACACTATGCACATCCATATTCTTGGTATCTGCGGCACTTTCATGGGCGGCATCGCCCTGTTGGCCCGGGAAATGGGGCTGACCGTGAGCGGCTCGGATCAGAACGTCTACCCACCCATGAGCACTCAGCTGAGTGATGCCGGTATAGAACTCACCGCAGGCTTCGACCCTGCACAACTGGAACCATCAGCCGATTTGATCGTCATAGGCAATGCCCTGTCACGCGGCAATCCGGCGGTGGAGGCGGTGCTCGAACGCGGCCTGCCCTACACCTCCGGCCCGGCCTTTCTCGCCGAACAGCTGCTGGCGGATCGCTGGGTATTGGCGGTGGCCGGCACCCATGGCAAGACCACCACCGCCTCCATGCTGGCGTGGATACTCGAAGATGCCGGCCTCGCGCCGGGCTTTCTCATCGGCGGCGTGCCCCGCAATTTCGGCCGCTCGGCGCGCATGGGCAAGACGCCCTTCTTCGTCGTCGAGGCGGATGAATACGACACTGCCTTCTTCGACAAGCGTTCCAAATTCGTCCATTACCGCCCGCGTACGGTGGTGCTGAACAATCTCGAATACGACCACGCCGACATCTTTCCCGACATCGAGGCCATCGAACGCCAGTTCCACCACCTGCTGCGCACGGTGCCCGGTAATGGCCTGATCATCGCCCCGGACGACGATCCACACATTACCAAGGTACTGAACATGGGCCGCTGGACGCCACTGGAACCCATCGGTAAAACAGGCTGGCATGCCCGACTGAACACCCCCGACGGCAGCGACTTCGAGGTCTTCTTCGGCGACGACAGCCAAGGCCACGTACACTGGGAGCTGCTCGGCCAGCACAACGTACACAACGCCCTCGCCGCTATCGCCGGCGCCCGTCACGCCGGCGTACCGACAAAATACGCCACTGAGGCGCTGGGGCGTTTCCTGTCACCCAAACGGCGTATGGAAATACGTGGCGAGATCGGCGGCGTCACTGTCTACGACGATTTCGCCCACCATCCCACGGCCATCACCACGACTCTCGCCGGGCTGCGCGCACGGGTCGGACGGGCCCGTATCCTCGCCGTATTGGAACCACGCTCCAACACCATGCGTCTCGGCATCCATCGCGACACCCTCGGCCCGGCACTGAGCGAAGCAGACGACATTCTGCTCTACCAGCCCACCGGGCTGGACTGGAACCTCAACAGCGTAACCCGTACGCTGGGTACAGCGCAGGTCTTCGATGATATCGACCGACTGGCCGCGCACATCGCCGAAACTGCCCGCTGCGGTGACCACGTAGTGATCATGAGCAACGGCGCCTTTGGGGGGCTGCACGAAAAGCTGCTACATTTGTTGACCATACGCCAAGAAAATAATGAAGACCCCGAATAGTCCTCTCTTTCTCTGAGAGAGGGTTAGGGTGAGAGAGCCTCTGGCACAAAGGCACCCCTCACCCCGGCTCTCTCCCCCGGAAAGAGAAGGCGCAGATGAGACAAACCGTTAACGTAATGAATCCCGACCGTATCATCCTCGCCATCACTGGCGCCTCCGGCGCTCAGTACGGCCTGCGCCTGCTGGAATGCCTGCTGGGCGCGGAATGTGAAGTGTACCTAATGATTTCGCAGCCAGCGCAGGTGGTCATCGCCACCGAAACCGACCTCGACTTGCCAGGGCGGGTCGATGAACAACAGATATTTCTCAGCGAATATTTCGACGCCGCTGATGCTCAGCTCCACGTCTTTGGGCGTGACCAATGGATGTCACCCGTGGCCAGCGGTTCCAACACCGCCCGAGCAATGGTTATCTGCCCCTGTTCCTCGGCCACCCTGTCCTCGGTCGCCAATGGCGCCAGCCGCGACCTCATCGAGCGCGCCGCCGACGTGATGCTCAAAGAGCGCCGCCAGCTGATCCTGGTACACCGCGAAACACCCGTTTCCAGCATCCACCTTGAAAACATGCTCAAACTGTCACGCGAAGGCGTCGTTATCATGCCCGCCAGCCCGGGCTTCTATCACCAACCGGCGGCGATCGAAGAACTCACCGACTTCCTGGTGGCGCGAATACTGGATCAATTACACATCAAACACTCCCTGATTCCCCGCTGGGGAGAACCGCAATGAGCATCATCACCATTCCCATTTTCCCACTGCACACGGTACTGTTTCCCGGTGGCACCCTGCCGCTGCGCATCTTCGAGCCGCGCTATCTCGACATGGTCAGCCAATGCATGAAAGCCGGACATGGTTTCGGCGTCACCCTGATCCGTGAAGGCTCCGAGGTGGGTCAGGCAGCCGATACCTTCGACACCGGCACCCTCAGTGAAATCGTCTATTTCAACCAGCACCCGGACGGCCTGCTGGGCATCACCGCACGCGGTCAACAACGCTTCCGCATCATTTCACGGAAAGTGCAGGTCAACCAGCTCACCATGGCCAACGTCGAATTACTGGAGAACGAACCCAGCTCACCACTGCCACCGCAATACCGCACCGCCGCCGACGTACTGCGCAGCCTGCTGGAACAGCTGGATCAACCCTTCATCAACATGCAAAAACACTATGATGACGCCAGCTGGGTCAGCAGCCGGCTGTCGGAGCTGCTGCCCATCCGGCTCGAACAGAAACAATATTTTTTACAGTTAGATGACCCAATCCAACGCCTGGAGCGGCTTTCAGCCCTACTCCTGGATCTGGAGATTCACTGACGACGGCATTGCCTGCAAAACCGACAGACTGTAAGACGTGCAGCCTTCGGCCCACTCGCCATCGATACCTACCACACCCCGCTCGACCATGTACATGACGCCATGTCACTCGGCAGGTTACATTTTGATACAAATATCGTACACACAGACAACAGTATTAACGGCTCTACTCGTTAAAATTAACATCTGAAAAATTATTTCGACCCTTCTATTTCCTACGTGAGGTAACGTGAAGTGTCTTTCAACTCTTCAAAGCCTGAAACAACTCTTCAAATATTGCTGGTTGAGGACGATGTCCGGCTCTCTACGCTCATCCAGGAATATTTGCAGCAGCAGGCAATGACGGTATCCATCGAACACCGAGGCGACAAGGCCTGCCAGCGCATCATATCCGAAGCGCCTGATCTGGTGATTTTGGACTTGATGTTGCCGGGCCTGGATGGGCTGGAGATCTGCAAAGCAGTCCGCCCAAAATACCCTGGGCCAATCCTGATGCTGACGGCACGAGACGAAGATATCGACCAGGTCGTCGGCCTGGAGCTCGGTGCCGATGACTATGTCACCAAACCTGTCCAACCCCGGGTGCTATTGGCCCGCATTCGTGCATTGTTGCGCCGCTTCCCCACACATATCCGCCAGACTGTGCCGCAGGGAAGCGATACAAATGATATTCATTATGGCCGCCTCCACATCAGCGCCACGGCCCGTGAGGTCTGGTTGGATAACAATATACTGGATTTCACCAGCAACGAGTTCGAACTCCTGTGGTTGCTGGCCAGTCATGCCGGGGAAGTGCTGACTCGGGACACGATTCTGGATCAGCTGCGCGGCATCGGCTATGACGGCCTGGATCGTTCCGTGGATATTCGTATTTCCCGTTTACGAAAAAAACTGGGCGACAACGCCGGCCGTCCTTTCCGCATCAAGACGATTCGCGGCAAAGGCTATCTGTTTATCAAAGAAGCCTGGCAGTAAACGCGATAAAGATGGGACACCTGTTTTTAAAGCTATATTCAGTTTTTGCGCTCGCAGTAGCGATCTACTTCTTTGTCATCTTCAATCTCAACGGCATTTTGCAGGGCACTCTGGAGCGCTATTTAGGTAGCACGACCCAGGGTACCTATGCCCTGCTTGAACGCCGTCTAAAAACCATGCCTGAAGAACAATGGCAAAACCTGATCAATGCATTGAATCAGGGCGATGGCTACACGATACGCTTGCAGCCGGTTGCATCGCTGACCTTCTCCCCATCCATGATGGATCGCCTAAATCGTGGCGCAGTGGTATTCACCAGAATAAATGGTGCTATTCACTGTTATAAACGTGTCCCCGAGAGTGAATGGGTGCTGGAGTTTCCATTTGAACAAACACAGGATGATGATAACCGGCGCCTGTCCAACAGTACATTCAACCTTATTGATATGAGCCTGCGAGAGCAGCCACAGGATAATTGGCCAACAGTAATAGCCAGCTTAAGTCAACACTTCAAATTTCCTGTTGTTTTATTGCATAAAACTCAGATTGGACTGTCCGCTTCACAGCTGGCCATGCTGGAAAGCGGTAATATTTTCGTACAAACCTTTGATGGCGATGATGCCGAATTCATCTATCGCCGCATAGCCGGCAGCCCCTATGTTACAAAACTGGGGCCATTCGATGAACCATTAACGCTCAGTTACCTGCAATCCATTCTGATCGCGTTTCTCGCCGCCCTGGTGGCCCTGGCCGTGTTGTTTTGGGTTTTTCCTCTATGGCGAGACCTCAAGCGCCTAAACGTCAGCACCAACGCTTTTGGCCAGGGCGACTTCAGTATCCGTGCCTCACTATCGAAGCATTCAGTTCTACATCACCTGGCAGAAACATTCAATGGCATGGCGGATCGTATTCAACGTTTGATTTCCTCACACAAGGAACTCACTAATGCCGTTTCACATGAGCTTCGCACACCACTTGCCAGACTTCGCTTTGGCATGGAGATGTTGCAGTCATCTTCCGATGAAACAGACAAAAAACGCTACATGGCCAGCATGAATGCCGACATCGATGAGCTGGATCAACTGGTGTCGGAACTGTTGACCTATGCCCGCTTTGACCGCGATAAGCCGGAATTGAAATTTCAACGCCAAAATATAGAACTCTGGCTGACAGAAGTCACCCGGCAGATAAGAATAGGTGAAAGCAATTTATCGATAGACTTTAAAATTACTGGAAATAATCTCAAATATGCCCGCTTTGAGCCCAGGCTGATGGCCAGAGCCGTGGGAAATTTGCTGCAAAATGCAAAACGCTATGCGCGCACCAGGGTTTGCATTGTCTTTACACAAGACAACGAGAACTATCAGGTCATTATTGACGATGATGGGCCGGGTATTCCAGAAAATGCGCGTACACATATCTTTGAGGCATTCAAACGTCTCGATGCAAGCCGTGACCGGGACACGGGGGGTTACGGCCTGGGCCTGGCCATCGTGCAACGTATCTGCCAATGGCATGATGGTGCTGTAACGGCTGAAGATTCACCACTGGAAGGTGCCCGATTTATTATTCGTTGGCCAAAAGCTGATATTTCATAAGCCCCCCTGCGGTCGTTTCACGGCAAGCGCCCTGTTACACAAAGTTACAGTTCACAACACTCTTTCAATAGACCGGGCCCACTCATTACCCTAAACTGGCACCTGGGCAAAACACACGAAGGGAGAGGTAGATGGGCATTTCAGTCAGAAATGGCACTCCAGGTGCGCGCTATCTTGGCTGCCTGTTCATCATGGCCATATTCAGCACAAAAGCCGCTTTCGCTGCCGACATGACCGTTATTGTCAAAGAAAAAGGCAGCGGCGAGCCCATTGAAGGAGCGACCGTTGTTATCGATAACGGCGATGTGTATGACGAAACCACGCACACCGGACAGGTCGTATTTTCTGATATTTCACCGCCCGAGAAAATCAAAGTACTGGCAGCAGGATTCGAAACCCTGACTAAAACCAGCGGACTGAAGCAAGCAGAAATCGTTCTTTACCTAACACCTTTTGTCATTGAGGGTGAAGGTCTGAAGGTAACCGCGGAGCGATTGACGGAAAAAACATCGAAACTGTCTCTTTCCGTGGAAGAGCTAACCAAGGCTGCCGGCAGTGGCGGAGACCCTCTCAAGGCCATTGCGGCGTTGCCAGGAGTCATCCCCACGGAAGAAGGTTCAGCGGAAGTCTATATGCGAGGCAGTGATGGCAATGAAAACATTACATGGATCAACAATGCCCCCGTCGGCTATCTTTACCATTTTGGCGGACTTCAATCGACAATCAATCCAGCGCTGGTTGAAGATATTAACGTCTTTTTAGGTGGTTTTCCCGTTCAGTATGGCGACGCCCTGGGCGGTGTGATCGACGTCAAATTACGCCCGCCAAAAAATGACCGCATGCATTACAAATTCGACATTTCAACCATCGCCAGTTCTTTTCTGGCAGAGGGGCCGGCGGGAGAAAGCGGTGACAGTTTTTTTGTTGCCGGTCGTCGCAGCTATATCGATCTGATTTTATCCCCCAGCGCCGCCACTGACCTGTTTTCCGATGATGATGAAAGCGACCCGGATCAAGTGTTGCTGGTACCGCGTTTTTATGACTTTCAGGCACTCTATCGCCATCAGCTTGACAACGGCTATCTTGATGCATATCTGTTTACCGCAGGTGATGCCATGGAGATGGAACTGCGCAGCTCAGCCAAATCCGACCCCCAACTGGCCGGAGAATTGCGTAGTAAAAAAGAATATCAAACCACCGGCCTTACCTGGCAGCAGCGCTGGAACAGCAAATGGGACAGCCTTTCAACCCTGGCTTATCTACATGAGAAAAATTCAGTTCGTATCGGCCGTGATGAGCAGGGAAAGCCTTTTTTTGTCCGTACAGAAAGCAACCAGATCCATCTACAGCCAGAATTACGCTGGCGGGTACAGGAGAAATCACAACTCAGCTTTGGCCTCTCCAGCGGTTACGCGGATATTCCTGTGGATATCTATGCCCCCCGACGCTGTACTGAAAATGATCCTGATTGTGATTTCACCTCACAAAAGAAATATCGTCTAAAGAACGTGATTAAAGGCCGTGAAGCCTCCCCCTACATCAAGTACCGCCAGCAATGGACAGACCGTTTGACCAGCCAGTTTGGCTTGCGCCATACCAATATTGAAATCACCGGCGGATTTCATGCCCACAAACTTTCACCGCGCGCCACGGTGGAATATCAATTGACAACCGACACTCTGTTGATGGCCACCTGGGGCCAATTTATTCAAATGCCGCGTGGTAGCGAGATCATTGAGTCCTTTGGTAATCCGGCCTTATTGATGACAGAGGCAGAGCACCGAATTCTGGGCATTGAACATCAAATTAATCCGCTTTACAGTGTCAAGGCAGAGGTTTATCACAAGCCCATGAAAAACTTGGTCATCGCCCTTGATGAGAAAGATCCCCCCGACAACTTCGCCAACCGAGGCACCGGCGAGGCCTATGGTTTTGACCTGTTTATCAAACGAACCCCCAGCCAGGGAAAGATCGGCTGGCTGTCGCTCTCCTGGGCCAAATCCCGCCGCACTAACGAAATCACCGGCATTACTCGCGATTTTTCCGGTGACCAACCACTGACTGTGACCGCCGTGTGGGGCCAGCCTTTTCCTGGAGACTGGAAGCGCTGGGACTGGAGCATCAAAGCCCAAGCGAACTCCGGCAGGCCCTACACCGCAATAACAGGCCGCCACCGGGAAGACCCCAACGACCCCAGCAGCCGCTGGATTGCCGAATATGGTGAACACAATGCCAAACGCCTGCCCACCTACTACAAAGTCGATCTCCGTATCGGACGCGAGATTTTATTTAATAATTCGAAGATGAAATTTTATCTTGATCTGCAAAATGTCACCTTCGCCAGAAATATTGTTGAGTATGACTATGGCGATGAATATGAAAAAACTGACAATCCCACCGAAATTACCGGCATGTCATTTTTTCCCTTCTTCGGTGTAGAAATGGAGTTTTAGAAGAATGAATATTAAAAATGAATTTATGGCCTTGATGGGTAGCGGCGGCCCCATTATGTGGGTCATTTTCTTCGTCGCCTGCATCGCCATGGCGCTGGTGCTATGGGAGGCATTACGCGGGCAAAAGCTAGTAAAAAGTGCCAGGCGTGATTACTACAAACTGCGAACAAGTGACGACTATCTACCCATAGAAAATGGCAGCGTAAGTCCCGTCGCCCAATTACTCGCCACAACCCATTGGCCAGAAGTTCAATCAAGAGAAGACATGGCCAGAGAGTTCAATATTCACTTGGCGGAAATCACACCCAAGGTGGAAGGCAGCCTTGCCACCATCGCTATCCTTGCCTCGCTACTCCCTATGCTGGGTTTGCTTGGCACCGTCACTGGCATGATCAATGTATTTGAAGTCATTGCACTGCACGGCAGCGGCAAGCCGGACGAAATGGCCGATGGCATTTCACAGGCCCTGCTCACAACAGCCAGTGGTTTGATTATCGCCATTCCCGTGATTTTTCTGCACCACCTGTTATCACGCCGGGTCAATATTTTAATGGCGATGACGCACCAAGCGATCCAAGTGATTTTACATCGTGATGTCAGCACATTGAAAAAGGCGTATCACAATGTCAACAGATGATCTATGTCCTATGCCGGCCGTCAATACGGGAAAGCCCGAAATCAGCATGGCGCCACTGGTCGATATCGTTTTTCTGCTGTTGATATTTTTTATGGTGACGACCGTATTCCCGGAAAACGATGGCCTGCTCATCGAGAAACCCAGCTCAGAAAATGCCGCCGCACTCGATAATGAACATGTCATTATCAAGCTTGACCGGCAGGGGATTGCCTATATGGAAGAGCGGCCCGTGACGGCTGACGACATCAAGCGGCTGCTTGAAATTGAATTGACCAGCAAACCACAACGGGCCGTCACGATTCATGCTGACCGCCGCGCCACCACTGAGTCATTGATTGATGTCATTGATGCAGCAAAGGCCGGGGGAGCCCGGCAACTGGGAATCGCCACCGATGAAAAGCGTGACTAGCCGGGCCTTCCCTCATGTCGGTCTCGCCATGGCAGGCGGCATTCTGATCACCCTGGGCATGTTGTTATTTATCAATGTACTGGCAAATTACCGTGCCCATGCCACAGAGCCGCGCCCTCTGCTCGTGGTGGATCTGACGGCATGGCCCATGCCCGTAAAACAGGAACAGCAAGCTCCGCCGCCCAAACCCGAGAAGCAACTCATACCCAAGAAACCGGTGGTGAAAAAGCCCCTGCCAGCCCCTGAGCCGGAGCTTTCCCCTCAAGCAAAAAAAATTGTGGACGAGATACTACCGGCTCCTACGGAGCATGAGACCACAGAGGAAATCATCGAAGAAACCGATGAAACAGTTGAACCCGCCCTCAGCGAACCCACACCACCGATGCTCATCGAACCGGCAGAAGACGCGTTGCCAAACCCTGTGCCCATTTTCAAGCTCACACAGGCCCCGCGCTTTTTACACCGGGAAGTTCCTGTGTACCCTGAAACGATGCGCACGCAGGGCATCAGCGGCATCGTCAAGCTGGAGGCATTAATCGATAAAGAAGGGCGAGTGAGGAAGGTCAATATTTTAAAGTCCGCCGGGAAACATTTTGACGAGGCCGCCAGGCGCGCCATTTTGGCCTCAAGTTTTTACCCGGCCGAAGTAGAAAATAAGCCCGTAGCGGTGTTACTGCGTTTACCGGTGAGATTTGATTTGCTTTGACCTGAATCCGTGGTTTCCGGCTTACCCAGCCATAATCCAGTCGAGGCAACACACAAACGATGCGGCTCACTCCTTTATCGTTGTTACCACCACCTGCAACAGCAGCATCTCTACACGTACACGCCTAATTTCCCTATAAAAATTAAGGCATTATACCTAATCGACATTCATGGCCGCAGGCGACCCACCTCCCTCCCGTCAACATCGCCCCATCAGATTGTTGCAAATAAACAACGAAAAATGCCGATCCCTGTGATTTTTTATGGAAAATTGTTGCATTTTTACCAAATACTGCTATAAATACGCTCGAGGCATTTGAAATGCAGGATTTTTAACCACACTTTTGTTAACAACACCTGGAGAATTCTCCCATGAAAAAGAGTCTGATCACCCTGGCCATCGTTGCGGCCGTTGCCGTGCCGATGACCGTTAGCGCCGCCGAAGCCAAGTTCTTCGGTTATTCCCAGATCACCGCTGCCATCGGTAAAGGAGCTGAAGGCAACGACGACAACGATGGCTTGCGTTTCGGCGCCGACCGTATCCGCATGGGCTACAAGATCAAGCAGGGCAATGCCTGGGGCAAGCTGCAGGCAGATTTCAATAAGACTGACAATGCCTCCCCGATCGGCGTGGACGAGATCATCAAGGACGCCGTGGTCGGTTACAAGTTCAATGATGCCGCCAACGTCATGGCCGGTGTCTTCAAGACCCCCGTCGGCATGGACTTCAACACCTCCGGCAAGGGCCTGGACATCGTGCAGCGCGGCATGGAGAAGAAGCTGGTACTGGAACGTGCTGCCGGCCTAATGGTCAGCGGCCGCAACATCAGCGGCTTTGGTTATGACATCGGTGTATTCAACCCGACCCAGCGCTCCAGTGCCGTCAACTTCGGTGGTGCCGGTGACGCCATGGCCTACGCCGGCCGTGTGATGTACGACATGGGCGACTCCCTGCACCTTGAGGCCTCCTATGGC
>UOFU01000354.1_pt1 | contig 11069 bp, 5 predicted proteins | sample 1988841 | NCBI WGS metagenome assembly UOFU01 (sample SAMEA4712195, study PRJEB27164) | hydrothermal vent metagenome | biome: marine basaltic hydrothermal vent biome; feature: marine hydrothermal vent; material: mineral | place: Pacific Ocean | collected 2011-06-14/2011-07-23 | depth 1719 m
TGCCAAACGCAGCGATTTCAATAACATTTCCAGGACTTGCTCTTCCGCAATGGCGATCTTTTTTTCTTCCATTGCCCGGGTCAGCTCCGGATCCCATTCGGCGTTCACGGGTCTGCCTTTCAATGCCAGTGTTCCTTCTGCCGCAGCCTGACGGTAGGCCGCCTCATCAAAATACCACGGCCTGGCAGCGAAGCAACACATAATGCCGTTGGCAATGGTGATTCCCGGCCAGTCGAAATCACCGTGATAAACCAGCCTGGCCCCGGCTGTCTGTAGCTGGCGGAGCAGGTGATTGACGGCCGCGCGCGGCTGGCCATAGGTGCAGACCAGCGGTGCACAATCAGCGCCCAGACGGTCGGCCGCTTCGGCCACCACGGCGGGATTTTCGCAAATATAGACCGTTCGATCCTTTACTTGCCACTGAGGGGGATCACGCACCAGTTGGCGCAGCGTCAGCCAGAGTGGCTGTCCGTGCTGACGGGTAATGTTGCCCGTCAAAGAGTCGCCGGCGACGGGCAGGTTGAGCGCCAATACCGTGCTGGTGATGGCACCTCCCACCAGAATTCCGGCGCTGGCCCACTGTTCACGGTCATTCTCTTCTTGCCTGTCAGCGGGTTCTTCCGCGGGCTCTGTTTGCCTGAGGGCCCTTTTGACCAGTGTCGCCACCGGGCGACCGGTATCCAGGGCATGGGCATCACCCAGGGTGTTGGCGGCCAGCGTGCTCAGTGTTTGTCCCTGGCCGGGGAGTTGACGGATAACGGTCAAGGCCTGATGCAGCAGTATTGTTGCTGTCTGTAGATCGCCTTTGGCCAGACGTTTGAGCAGGCCGTCGGTGCGCAGTTTATCCAGCCACGTTTCAATAGCCTGCGGGTTAACGTCTGCCTCGATGCCTTCGAATACCGCTTGCCACGCCTGTTGTTCAGCTGCTTTTTCGCTGGCCAGGTCTCTTAATGGACCGCAGAGCAGTTCCACAGCGGTGAGCAGATCGGGGGCCAGTTCTGCTCTTTGGATAATGTCTTCCAGGTCGGCGATGGCGATGCGGATGGAGCGGCCGCTGCCGGGTGGCCGACCCAGCAACGAGGCGATGGCCTTGCGTTCGTCCAGTGTCGGGTTGGGCAGCGTGAGTGTGGGGCCGTCAATACCGCGCTCGAAACGGCTTTGCAATCGCCCCAGCAGGCGGGCCAGCGCCGGTTTGTCGAAAATGCGTTTCAAGCGTGCACGATCTATTACCGGGGTCACGCTGTTTCCTCAAATCCTTCGAGCGTTTCCAGATCAGGAATGTGTTCTTCAGCGCGTTGCCGGTGTTTGCCATCCCACCACCAATGGCCGACGTGGACGGCATCCACTCCTTCACGGCGGGTCAGTTGGGCGATGGCGATGCCGGGGACTTCGGCATAGCAGCTCCACTCCCTTTCGCTGGTCATCACCACATCCATATCAAACTGTGCCAACAGCCCCAGGCTTTTGGCGCGAGAGTCGTCATCGACACCGGCAAAAGCCTCGTCCAGCAGCACCAGGCGGGGGGCATGGGGGCCGGCGCTGGAATAATGGCTGGAGGCGGCGGCGAACAGCGGGATGGTGACCACCAGTACCCGTTCACCACCGGAGGCGGGGCCATAGGCGGGTCGCCATTCGCTATCCTGCCAGCGCTCAACCACAAAACGGTGCCAGTAGCGGTAATCGAGCGCCCGCGCCATCACCTCTTGCAGGGCAGTGGCCTCTTCGGCAATACGCGCATCATCGATCTGTTTTTTGAGAAAAGTCCCCACCGCCCGGCGGTCTTTCAGTGACCAGACCTCGGCACTCTGGCGCAGCAGTTGATTACGGGCCACGCTGAGGCCGTCGGGGGCGGTGTGGTCGAGCCAGGTTTCACCATCGGCCAGGGGCTTCCATTTGAGCCGTAGCTTCATGCCGGTGCTGGTGGGTCGAGATTCCAGTTCCTTGTTCATGGCGCTCACGGTGAGTTCTGCGTCCTGAATCAGGCTTTGCAGATGGCTGGCCAGCTCGTTGACGAGATGTTCTTCCAGCAGTGCCTGTTCCTTGGCATCCAGCAGCTCCCCCCGTTCACGGATGGTGTCGGCGATGCGCTGTGCCAACACTTCCGTGTCGCAACGCTGCGACTGAAAGACCACCCGCACGGCAATCAGGTCATCGTTCTGTTCGGCGCTGGCCTCGTGGCCATGGCGTGAGAGTGCGCTTTGCAATTCATTGATACGCTCGTGCAACTGGTGTTGCTGGTTCTGCCAGGCCTTGTCGCTGTCATCCACCTGCTGGAGTTGCTTTTCCATGCTGCGTGCAAGGTGCAGGGCATGCTCGATGGGCCATTCGCCTTGCCGAGTCTCTTCTGTGTGGTCGGCCTGGTCTGACAGGGCCGTGTCGAGCAGCCCCAGGGCGACGAACTGGGTCAGGCGGTTGATGGCCTCGCGCCGTGTCTGGTTGTGTTCGATCAGCGCTTCACTATGGCTTGCCACGGCGGTGGCGGCGGCAGAAATCCTTTTTGCGGCGTCAACGCGGTCATTCTGGAACCGATCCTGATCCGTCTCCAGTTGTGCAATCTGTCCGCTGGTCTGCGCCAGTTTCTGTTCCACGATGGCGATGGCCTCACCCAGGGTTTCACGCAGGGTGTCGCGCTGTGCCGTTGCCTCGTGGGCGCCGCGCTGTGTCTCGGCGAGTCGTTGTTTTTTTTCTTCCAAGCGCTGTTTTTCCTGCGCCAGCGCCCGTCGTGCCTGGTGCAGTGTGTCAAATTGACCCCAGTGGAAGCGCAGGCTGGGCCAGAAACCCTGGCTCTCGGCGCGGTAGTTGTTGAGTGCAACGTCAAGTTCGGCCAGTGCCGTCACTGTCGTGGGCAGGTCAAGATCCTGGGCGGTCAGATCCCGCGCCTCGCACTGTTGCTCCATCTCTGTTTGTGCTTCGGCGAGGCGTTGCGCCTCTTTTGTCACTTTTGTCTCTTGCGCCTGTTTTTGTGCGATCAGTGCCGTGACGTGCCGATGAGCTTGCCGTAAAGCTTCATCGTCGGGTGCCGCTTTCCATTCCTCATCGAGGTGGATTTTCCGTTGGGCCAGCCGCTCGAGTTGCTGTTGCAGCCCCTCCAGAATGGCTTCGCTGTCGCTGATTTCGATGGCCAGTGCCGCCAGGCGTCGGCGTCGGGCGGCTTCGCGAGCGCCATGGCCGATATATTCGGCCTCGATTTTTTGCCAACAGCCTTGCAGTGGCCCCAGCCGCCACTGGCCGTTGTCATCGATCCAGGCGTTGCGATCCGATTGGCCCCAGCCGATGCCGGCCAATAAGGCCGTCAATACCGGGTCGGTGACGGCATTGGCCTGGGGGTCGTTAGGATCCACGGCCGGCTTGAGAAGCTGGACCAGGGTTTTACCCGGGTTCTGATCAGGGCTTTGGCCGGGTGGCGGGCCGGGCGTGAATACGGTATCCCAGGTTTGGCACTCTAAAAGCGTGCCGTCGGGCATGACCCAGGCGTCGAGCAGGCCACTGGCTTCAAGCGCTGCTTCCACGGTTGCCCGCAGTTGCGGCGTTGTGTCGCCGTGAAAATCGATCAATTTCCACAGAGGGGCGCCCAGGCGATTTTGGCGACCCTGCTGAGATGAGGCGTCCTGGCGTGTGTAAGGTCGCGGTGGTTGTTGCTCTTCACCGGCATCTAAGCGTCCCTTTTCCTGGCGCAGTTCGTCCAGTGCGGATGCTTGCTGTTCTTTTTTCTGTGTTGTTAGTGCCTTTTCGTCTGCCAAACGATAGCTGGCCGTTTCAAAAGCGCTGCTTAGCACGCGGGTGGCGGGGTTGTTGCCTTCGAGGGTGATCGTCCAGGTGCGCAGTGATTCTGCGACTGCATCGGGGTCGCTGAGCGGTAGCTCGCTCAGTCCGCGGCAGTAGTGGAGAAACTCGCTGACCAGGGTTTGGCCCGCCGCCTCGGTGGTCGTTTCCGCCTCCAGCTGATCTTCAGCCAGCCGCTCCAGTTGGTCGCTCGCCTCCTGCCACCGTTCCTGGATGTATCGATGATGGCTGAGCGCCTGATCCACGGCCAAGTTAAGGTTCTTGATATGCTTGAGCTGTTCCGAGCGTCGTTGATGGAGCTGTGCAATGGTGGCCTCTGTGGTGCCGATACGAGGATCAGCGCTGCCGGCCGTTTCACCGCCGTTGGGGAGTTGCAGCGGCGTTGTCAGGCGTTGGTGCTCGCCATCTATTTTCAGTGCTATCGCCAGTTCCGCCAGTCGGCTGCTGCGGTTTTTGATGTCTACCGTGGAGCGTTCGACCTGGTTTCGGTATTGCTCGGCCCGTTGTTTTCGCTGCTCCACTTCATGAGTGATCTCCCGTGACTCGTTTTCTAGGGTGGCCAGGTTTGCCGTTTTTTCTCCGGCTCTCTCTTCCGCCAGACGTAACGTATTGGCATCACGCATCTCAGGGCTTTGTTGCAGCGTTCGTTCACGCGCCCTGGCTTTTTGCAGTGCCGTTTTCGTCTCTTCGATCCTCGCCAGAATGTGTGACTCTTCTTCTCGTGCGGTTTGGGCAGAGGTGCGGGCCTGTTTGAGAGCACTGCTGACTTTTTCGTGACGACTTTGCGCGCGACGCACGACAGCCGCGCGGCGGCGACCGGCGACACGGGCATACTGGCGGTAGTGATGGCGGAATTCATCCACGGCCTGCCCCGTTTGCCGCAGTCCTTCCAGTTCTTGTCGCTCGGCCTCCAGGTTACGAAAGGCGTCGGCGACATCGCTGAGAATCCCCGCATCGAGCGGCGGCAGGGCCTCGGTCAGTGCCTTGGAGAGTGCTTTTTCGTCGGGCCGTTTGGAGAGCTGAGGCTGGCGCAGCTGGATCAACAGGCTGATCAGGGCGTCATAGCGCTCTGGCCCCAATTGAAAGAGTTTATCGTCCACTGCCTGGCGATAGCGGGCGGCCTGCTCGATGACCGCGTGTTCGCCCAGGGCTTCTTTGAGGCGCTCTTTGCTGAGGGTGCGTTTGTTGTTGTCCAGCAGGGAGAAATCTTGGGCGACACGCCGGTCGGTGGTGAAAAACCAGGTGTTCAGCGGCCGTCCTTTGACCGCCTTCATGGCGCAACCCAGGGTAAATATTTCTGTTGAGCCGTCCTCGCGCAAGCGGCCGAACTCCAGCCAACTGTAACCCGTGCGTTCGTTATAGCGGTTGCCCATGAGCAGGTTCCACTCCATGCGCTTTTGGGCATCGCCATCCGGCTCGACGCGGCTGGGGGTTGCCCGGCCATCCAGCAAGAAGGGCAGGGTGAGGGCCAAGACCTTGGATTTTCCGGTGCCGTTATTGCCGCGCAGCAGCAGGCGGCCGTCGCGAAACCAGAACTCTTGATAATCGTAATAGAAGATATCCACTAGCCCGGCCCGCAGCGGTTGCCAGCGTGTTTTGTTGGGCTGGGGGAGATGGATTTCTGGGTTGTTCATGGTTGTTTTTCTGTTTGTTGATTACGCTTGTTTTTCTCTAGGCAGCACTGTTTTTACATAGTCTTCAGTTGCTTCAAAGAGGGGTTCAACCTGGTTCATGCGCTTCATTAAAGGGATAACTTTGGTTCGAACTCCCATTCCCCTGGCGTCGGCATAGCCATAATCACGCAGCACATCCATGATGATGGCATTTCTGGGTGAGCGTTGTCCGGCAATCATTTTTTCAATGGACATGGCGTTTGGCAGAGCACCTGGGCTGATCACTTCGAGCCTGTTCGAGTAGATACCGATCTCTATATCAACGAAGCGTGTCCAGTCACGATGAGCCAGTGCATTGAGCAAAACTTCTCGCACGGCTTCAATGGGGTAATACCATTTGCTTTCTCTTCTGAAGTGTCTATCAATGCCAGAGGCTTGTTCGGAAATAAAAGGCGTAACTTGTTTAATGAAACGTTCGATGATTCCACCATCAATCAAGCTTTTTCCAGAGTCAGTAACATCCCAGCGCCCTACTAACGGGCCATCAAGGGTCTCATCCAGGAGAGCCTGATACTCTTTGTCCTCTCCAGCGAAGGCAAAAACTCGTAAACCGGATTGTTTTAAATAACGACGTGGGTTTTTTCCAAATAAAACCAATCCTGCAATCGAACAGCAAACATTATCGCCTGCCTCTGACAGGAAACCTAAACCCAAAAGCCTTGATTCCCATTCTGTCGATGTTTGAGGGACTTCAGGGTCTGCAATAATATCCTGAAAATAGTTTTGCAGTCGTGCTTTATCAAGACAGTTTATGTTGGTTCGGGGCACTGGCATGACTTCCGTATGCAACATGCCGCCCAATTCAAATAGCCGCATTTGTTGCTCACGTGTGGCTAGTCGTGATGTTGATCCTACACGGATATAGATTTTCTCCGCACCACTTTCTCTAACTACATAAGGCTTGGATATTCCCTGGGGGAAAGTGATCATTGCGACGGTTTTGTTTTCGTCAAATTTAATTTCTTCATAGAACGGTAGAATCAAAGGGTGAATTTTATCTTGAATAACGTTCATAACCCATTCTTCCAGATTGTTGCGCTGAATGCCGGAGAGGGTTCCATCATCTTCCACGCCCAGTATAACTCTGCCACCCTGAAAATTGGCCATGGCAACAATTTCTTTCGCTAATTGCTCTGGACGGACATCATCTCTCTTGAACTCAATGCCAGAGTTTTCACCGTTTGCAATAAGTTCTAATAATTCAGTTTTCAGCATGATTCACCTTCACCTCAAAACCCATACTTTGCCTTACGTTGGTTGAAAGCTGTTTTTCCATCTTCATGCAGAAAGCGTCAAACTGTTTACGAGCCAGATTGAACGGCGTTGTTTTTGCATTTTCCCAGCGATTTTATGGTCGCAAAACTGACCCCTAGCTCATGGGTAAGCTCTTCCTGAGTCTGCTCCAGTTGCTTGCAGGTCTCTTTTATCCACTCCGAAAAATTGTTTGAGCTTGTGGCTATTTCGCTGTGTTTGCTTGGTTCGTTGTCGTGGAAAGTATAACAGGTGACATGGCAGGTGCGAGGTTGATATGGAGGATATTCGAGGGTGATAGGTACGGTTTTACCGCCACTTGCTGAAAGTGGATGGCAACTCAACAACCACCCGTTAAAGCAGGTCGGTAGACCCGTTTTTCAAATCCAGCCCTGCCATGATTCTCGGCAATCCCCTGTAGGATGTGGTGAGTTCCACGAATCGCATCGATCGAGGGCGGTGACACCTGTCATCACCCGCGCCCAGAACGTGATAACGCAAACGATGCGGTTCGCTACCGCTTACCAGCATCCTACAGCGACGACCGAAACAACTTGCCTTCATACGCACCTTCAACAACCCAGACAACAAGCGGCACGGATAAATCTGCCCGCCTATAAAGGCGGTGATTTTAACCTTAAAACGAGACGAATAAGATGCTGTGTCACCAGAATTTCTGGACAGTTTGTACAAACTTCTGGTTGGCGAGTGGAGATTTTATGGCTGTTGCTGTTTGCCAATGACTGTGGTCTCACCCAAGGCATGGCGACCGATGGCGGGCAGTGCCTGAACCCCGTCTGCGGAAATTTCCACCAGACGTAACGCACTCAGTCGTTGTAATGCGTTATGACACAGCGCCACTTCGGCGCCGCTCTCACGCACCGCTTTTTTCCAGTAGCGGCTGTATTCGTCAATCCAGCGGCGCATCTGCGTGTGTAGGGTCTCCAGGGGTTGCGGCGTGCGATGGCCTGTCAGGTAGTCTGCCAGCAGCAGGGTGGCGTGGCCTTCGGTGCCTTCGCTGGGCAGCCGTTCATCGCTCAGCTCATCGGTGGGATCGACCATTGCCATGCCTTCGGCCCGTACTTCGTCGATGAGACCGACCGCCTCGCGAATACGGCGGGCGATGTGAGGGCGTTGGCTGGTGAGGTAGGCGAGTTCCTCATCACTGAGCTCGTTCCAATAAACTACTGGGTCATCCAGCAGGCGGGCGGTGAGGTGACGGCGCAGTGCGGTGTTGCGTGCATCGGGCGTGTCGGGCACAAAGGTTTCGGTGACGGCGGCAATGCGTTGTGACAATTCCGGCTGTTCACCCAACTCACTATCCACCAGCGATGGGCCACGGCTCACCACCAGCAGTGCCGAGAGCAGGCGGCGGTTGACATCGTAGAGCACGTCTTGCTGAGCGTGGACAAAAGACTCCTCGTCGCCCGTCACGCGGCTGAGGACACCGAGCTCAAGCAGCAGTCGAACCACAGCCACCAGATCGCGCCTTTCACTGCGTTCTTCCAGGGCGAATTGCAATCCCAGCACCTTGAGTTCGGGGGCTGCCGCACCCTGGCGGATGGCTTCGCCGAGCCGGCCGAGGGTGATTTGCGGTTCTCCCCGCTCGAGTTCCGCCAATGCCAGACAGGTCAGGGTGTAACGGCGGCGGCTGAAGGGGGGCGCAGCGGCCGGTTTGCTCAACCGGGCGGGGCGGGTGGTATCGCGATGGTCGGCAACACGTTTGTGCAAGCGGGCGAAATCATCTTCCACAATCAGTACCCAGCCGGTCTCGCGATTCAGCCATTGACGCAGTGTGTCGGCATGTTTGCGTACCAGGGGATAGGCCGGGTCGGTGTGCGGCAGCATGGGGCGGGCGAGCAGGCTGCGCAATGCCCGCTGCTGTTCGTCCTGACGGTTACGTTCGAGGACATCAATGAGATGGCTGGCACTCATGAAGACTTCTCCAGATCGGTGATCCGAATCTGATAGTCGCGCCCGGAGAAGGTGCCGATGGGGGTACTGATTTTGGCGAGCTTATCAATAGCCAGTGGTCTCATTTCGATCTCTATCGCACCGTCACCAGTGGTGGTGTAGATTGCCGCTTCGGTGTTTTCAGCAGCGGCCAGGGCTTCGCCCAGGAGTTGCAGAAAATAACGAAAGCTGCCTTCATCCAGTTCGCCGATGGCGCTGAGGGTGGTGGTTTCACCGGTGGCCAGATGACGGCGCGCCTGGCGGGCCTCTTCACTCTCACTGGCGATTTGTTTTGCCAGTTGTGCCTTTTCTTTACGTCGGTCACGGATTTGCGCCGTGGCGCCGCGGCGGGCATAGCTGCCGGTGGCACGCAGACGGGGATTGATGATGAGGGGTGGTGCATCCCACCACGAACTTTGCGCAGAAACCGGTGACTGTTCGCGCGCGGCCAGGGTCTCCTCATCAATACTGAGATGGCGCGCCGGCGCCAGACCAAATACGCCGCGCCACAGGCGGTGGGCCTCGCCATCGTCTTCGCATTGCATGAACCAGCCCGCCAGGGTGCGAAAATCCGCAGAGCGGTCGCTGCGACCCAGTCTTTTTTCGTTCAGCCGTACCACGGCTTCCAGCAGCGATAAAATGGCGTGCCGGGCGCTGGACTGGAGCACCGAGGCCTGGGATGGGTGGCCTTGAGTGCCGCTAAACCAGGCCTGTAGCCCCTGCCAATGGCCTCGCCAGTGACGCAGGGTTTGTTCTAATTGGGGGTTGTGAGGTGGTTCGTCTGATGAGTCTGTATCCAATGTCGCATCGGGTGCCAGGTCTTTGGCTTCACGCGTAGCCACCAGAATTAATAGCCCTTCGATGGGGCTGTCCAGTCTGCGTATGAGCTGGGCAATGTCAGGGGAGAGCACCGCCAGGTCACCGACAAAGCGCTTGAGATAGTCGATGACTTTTTCCTTGTAGGCAAGAAAGGCATCGCGATCGATACCGCGCAGATCCAGAGTGCGTCCCAGGCCCGCCATAAACGCTTGGGCGTTGTCGGCCAGATCCTCGAATACCCGACTCAGGTCGCGCAACAGGGCGTGAACCCGCCCCGCATCAGGCTTCTCATCAGATCCGGTTTCAGCGCAGAGTTGTTCGATGGCGATAAGGGTGTCACGGATATCGCGCAGCGCCACCGCCTGCAGGGCCCCTCGACGGCCCAGTAATTCATCGAAAGTCGCCAGTGCCGCCTCGGCGGCCTCGCCCTGGCGGGAGAGTTGGTAGAGATGACGGGCGCGGTAGAAATCCTCCACCGTGGTGACGCGACCTGTATCGGGCTGAGCCAACAGGTTTCCCCAGGCGACCAGCTGTTCCAGGGCTGCGGGTATCTCCTCCGGTGACCAGCCGCTATCAGGGGGTAGTCGTTCAATTACTTCCCCCGGGCGCAGGTGGACGATGAAATGGGCCTTTGCCGTGGTGAAGGCCCGCATCACGGCCCGATAGAGGGCTGTTTTGTCTGCGGTCACGTAATTGAAGGCTGTCGATGACATGTGTTGATGGCGTTTTGATTGAATTTTTCTTGAGTTCGCAGCTACGGTTTAAGTCCGTGTTTCAATCGTCGCTTGGCCTGTTGCGGCGTCAGTCCGGCCACTTGGCTCAGTGCCTCCAGGGTACGTTGGCGAAGCTTGAGTTTGCCGCTGCCTTTTTCCCAGTTACCCACCGTCGGTGGGCTGACACCCAGCAATGCTGCAAATTGTGCGCTGTTCATTTCGAACTGTTTGCGCAGGCGGCGGACGGCTGCCGCCGTTGGCGTAAACGGTCGTTTTTTCTTCACGGTACTTTTCTTCTTTGTTACGGTTTTTTTGCCCACCTTTTTTTTCACGGCAGTCTTTTTATGCGCAATAGTCTTTTTCTTCACAGCCACTTTTTTCCGGCGCGGTTTGATGGGCTCTTCCATGTCGACACCAAACAGATCGGAGAGATCCGTGCTCGCGAGTCGTCGTTTTCCTTTTCCGGATGCTGCCGATGCAACATCCAACTCTGCACTGATCAAGGCTTCCTGGTCGACATTGCGCAGTAGAAAAAGCAGCTCAGGCTGATGATCCAGCCTGGCGCCAACACCGTAGAGAACGGCGGCGATGTGCTTGCACATTTCGGCCCAGTCGGGGCAGTCGCAGGCGAGTTTTATCTCGCGGGGCTGGGGGAACAGGCCGTTCTTTGGGTCGGTGACGATTTTCATGACATTGTCAGAAAAACGCCCCTGCAACAGCTCCAGTATGGAGCCGATCTGGCCGGCACATTGGTCACGTACTTTTTTCCATTTTTTTGCCGGCAGCGGGGTGATATCGATGTTGATATTGTAGAGTTCCGAGCCACTGACAATGGCCTCGATTTTGCCCTTTGAGATGGCGAGGTGACATACCGAGC
>UOFU01000331.1_pt1 | contig 10959 bp, 10 predicted proteins | sample 1988841 | NCBI WGS metagenome assembly UOFU01 (sample SAMEA4712195, study PRJEB27164) | hydrothermal vent metagenome | biome: marine basaltic hydrothermal vent biome; feature: marine hydrothermal vent; material: mineral | place: Pacific Ocean | collected 2011-06-14/2011-07-23 | depth 1719 m
AATCTGGTCTATATTGATCGATGAGGTGTATATCATGCTGAAAGAAGTTGGTTCTTACGATGCAAAAACTAAACTGCCAGAAATTCTTCGCCGTGTTGAAGCGGGCGAATCCTTTACTATCACAAACCGTGGGAAACCCATTGCTGATCTTATTCCCAGCCGCTCAAGTCATAGACATAAGGCGGAGTCTGCGATTAGCAACATATTAAATATCAAGAAGCACCGCATTTCTGAGTCATTTTTTGCTGAGCTAAAGGAAGCTGATCGTAAATGACGGATTTTGTGTTGGATAATTCGGTCGCTATGCGTTGGCTGTTAGAAAGCGAAAAAGTTTCCGACCAGAAGTACGCAGAAAAAGTGCTAAAAAGCATGACAGATTCTGACGCGTTTGTGCCTAATTTCTGGCAGCTGGAAGCTGTGAGTGTCTTGGTTGGTGCTGAAAAATGCTGCAATGTGAGCCTGGGTGAGATAGAAAGGTTTATATCTCAACTAGAAAACCTGCCGATTCATACAGACCCATCGACAGCGCATCATGCCTTTAGTCGAACCCTGATTCTGGCCCGGGCTTACGATATTAGCAGTTACGATGCTTCATACCTTGAGCTGGCAATTCGTGAGGGGCTGTCATTAGCCACGTTGGATAAAAAATTGATAAAAGCTGCTAAAAAGGCTGATGTAGACATATACCTTAAATCACCGCTGTCCCGTTAACGGATTTTTGCAGTATTTCAAACCCCCGATTTGCGGGGAAAGCAGTATGCTTGAGGGTGTTTGGAACATGAATCCTGGCACATTCACTCATGCCTTTCCTCCCGGCTTTCATTTCATCAATGTATTCTCTCCGTGAATAGTTACATTCAATATTGAGTTTCTGAAATTCTTCTGTCCCGATTAGCGCTGGCCGGTCAGTGGCGCATGATCAAATCTGAAGTCATGGCCATGCGCCACGCCGAAGGGGCTGTTTTTACACGTAGGTGATCAACGAAAGGACGGCGCCCTGGGGATCCTGAATCACGCAAAAGCGACCAACATTTGGAATATCCCGTGGCGGCACCAGTACTTTGCCGCCCAGCTTCTCCGCCTTTCCCGCCTGGGCGTCAACATCTTCTACGGTGACATAGCTGCCCCACATTGCCGGCATGCCGGCCGCTTCCGGCGGTGTCGCCATCATGCCCGCGACTTCCTGCTCACCGACCTTCAGCATGGTGTAGGTCATATCCCCTGAGGGCAGGTCGTCCATGGTCCAGCCCAGTAGTTCAGAGTAAAACGCCTTTGCACCATCGACATCCGTGGTGGTGAGTTCGTTCCAGCTGAACGCGCCGGGTTGTTTCATTGTGTCGCTCATGCTCATGACAGTTCTCCTTGGTATTTGTGAGTAAGCATGAGTCTAACAACCCCCTGCTGACAGCATAGTGTCAGTAGTTGTCAAGCATATTCGATAAACGAAGATGAAATACTGTCGAGAACTCATGTGGAAGCCTACCACTGTGCCGCCTGGCTGTTGCGGCGCTCGGCGAACATGGCACTAAAGGCGGTAGCTGAACTGTTTGGAGTCTCTCCGTCTCGAATCCCTCATCTTCAATGATCGATGGAGACCAGATCGCTTACCCGGTTACAGGAAAATGTGATGATACGGTGCAATGTCAAGCAATGACCCCCATTCCGTTCCAATAATCCCGTATAGATGCCATGCCGATATAGACGCCCGAGAGGGCAATCGAGTAAACTAGGTCGGTTCAAGTCAGCACTGAACAATGAGCGGGAAGGACGAGCCATCGTCCCTCCCGCTTTGCACATCTAAAGTGGCGTATCTATGGCGGAGGTCAGCTTGAGAAAACCGGCGTTATTGGCCCTGGAAGGCGGGACACTCTTTTGGGGAGAATCCATTGGCGTGGATGGCCAGACCACGGGCGAGGTCGTTTTCAATACGGCCATGACCGGCTATCAGGAGATCCTCACGGATCCCTCCTACAGCAAACAGATTGTCACCCTGACGTACCCCCATATCGGCAATGTGGGCACCAACCATGAAGATGCCGAGTCCGGTTTTGTCTGGGCCAGTGGCTTAGTGGTGCGCGACGTGCCACTGCTGGCCAGCAGCTGGCGCTGCGAGTTTACGCTGGAGGAATATCTGGCGCAGAACGAGGTGATCGCCATCGCCGATATCGATACCCGCCGTCTGACCCGCGTACTGCGCGAAAAGGGTGCGCAGGGCGGTTGCATCGTTGCCGGTGACACTATCGACTCCGAGGCCGCCATTGCGGCTGCCAAGGGCTTTCCGGGTCTCAAGGGCATGGATTTGGCCAGGCAGGTCACCACCAAGGCACCTTATGAATGGGCGCAGGGTACCTGGACGCTGGAAGATGGCCTGCCCGCTGCGCCACATCCCATCGCCGAAAAGCTGCCGCATCACGTGGTGGCCTACGACTATGGCGTCAAGCACAATATCCTGCGCATGCTGGTGAATCGCGGCTGCCGCCTGACGGTGGTGCCAGCACAGACCCCGGCCAGCGAGGTGCTGGCGATGAACCCCGACGGCGTGTTCCTGTCCAATGGGCCGGGTGATCCCGAGCCCTGCGACTATGCCTTGGCGGCCATTACTGAAATCGTCGACACAGGTTTGCCGGTGTTCGGCATCTGTCTGGGTCATCAGTTACTGTCATTGGCCAGCGGTGCAAAGACACAGAAGATGAAGTTCGGTCATCACGGCGCCAATCATCCGGTGCAGGCCCTCGACGGCGGTCGGGTGATGATTACCAGTCAGAACCACGGTTTTGCCGTGGACGAGGCCAGCCTGCCGGACAACCTGCGCGCCACGCATAAATCCCTGTTCGACGGTTCCCTGCAGGGCGTACATCGCACCGACAGGCCGGCCTTCAGTTTTCAGGGACACCCCGAAGCCAGTCCGGGGCCGCACGACGTGGCGCCACTGTTCGATCACTTTATCGAGCTGATGGACGAAAGCAAGAATTAGCCACAGAGACACGGAGTTCACAGAGCTAAAAGGGATTAACTCCGTGTCTCTGTGGCAAAAACCAGAACCGAGCATATGCCAAAAAGAACCGACCTAAAAAGCATCTTGATCGTTGGCGCTGGCCCCATCGTCATCGGCCAGGCTTGTGAATTCGACTACTCCGGCGCCCAGGCCTGCAAGGCCCTGCGCGAGGAGGGCTATCGAGTCATCCTGGTCAACTCCAATCCGGCCACCATTATGACCGACCCGGAGATGGCTGACGCTACCTACATTGAGCCCATCACCTGGCAGACACTGGCGAAGATCATTGAGCGTGAACGCCCGGATGCCATCCTGCCCACCATGGGTGGCCAGACGGCGCTCAACTGTGCCCTGGATCTGGCCCGTGAGGGCGTGCTGGAAAAATTCGGCGTAGAGATGATCGGCGCCACCCGCGACGCCATCGACAAGGCCGAAGACCGCGAACGCTTCCGTCAGGCGATGCTGAAGATCGGCCTCGACATGCCCAAGTCGGCGGTGGCGCACAGCCTGGAAGAGGCCTTTCAGGTGCAGGCCCAGGTGGGTTACCCGACTATCATTCGTCCGTCCTTCACCATGGGCGGTAGTGGCGGTGGTATTGCCTACAACAAGGAAGAGTTCGTCGAGATCTGTGAGCGCGGGCTGGATCTGTCACCGACCAAGGAATTGCTTATCGAGGAGTCTATTCTTGGTTGGAAAGAGTACGAGATGGAGGTGGTACGCGACCACAAGGACAACTGTATCATTATCTGTTCCATTGAGAACTTCGACCCCATGGGTATTCACACCGGTGACTCCATCACCGTGGCCCCGGCGCAGACCCTGACCGATAAGGAATACCAGATCATGCGCGACGCCTCGCTGGCGGTGCTGCGCGAGATCGGCGTGGACACTGGCGGCTCTAACGTGCAGTTCTCCATCAATCCGAAGAACGGTCGTATGATCATCATTGAGATGAATCCGCGCGTGTCGCGTTCCTCGGCGCTGGCTTCCAAGGCCACCGGCTTTCCCATTGCCAAGGTGGCGGCCAAGCTGGCCATTGGCTATACCCTGGACGAGTTGAAGAACGAGATTACTGGCGGCGCCACCCCGGCCTCTTTCGAGCCGGCCATCGACTATGTCGTCACCAAGATTCCGCGTTTCACCTTCGAGAAATTCCCCCAGGCCGATTCGCGCCTGACTACGCAGATGAAATCCGTGGGCGAGGTGATGGCCATGGGCCGCACTCAGCAGGAGTCGCTGCAAAAGGCTATGCGCGGGTTGGAGACGGGCGTCGACGGTTTCACCGAGATCCTCGACCTCGACGCCGAGGATGCCATGGACACCCTCAAGCAGGAGCTGAAGGCGGCAGGGCCGGATCGCTTGTGGTACGTGGGTGACGCCTTCCGTGCTGGCATGAGCCGCGAGGAAATCTTCGGCCTGACCTTTATCGACCCCTGGTTTCTGGTGCAGATCGAGGAGCTGATTTTCCTCGAAGGCGAAGTACGCGAGCAGGGCATGGCGGCACTGGACGAGAAGCGTATGCGTCAGCTCAAGCGCAAGGGTTTCGCCGACAGTCGTTTAGCGACCTTATTGGGCGTTAGCGAAGGCGAATTCCGCGCCCACCGACATGCGCTGGGTGTGCGTCCGGTGTACAAGCGTGTCGACACCTGCGCCGCTGAGTTCGCTACCGATACCGCCTACATGTACTCCACCTACGAAGAGGAGTGCGAGGCCAGCCCCTCGGATCGTGACAAGATCATGGTGCTGGGCGGCGGGCCTAACCGCATCGGTCAGGGCATCGAATTCGATTATTGCTGCGTGCACGCAGCCTTCGCCCTGCGCGATGATGGCTTCGAGACCATCATGGTCAACTGTAACCCGGAGACCGTGTCCACGGATTACGACACCTCGGATCGCCTCTATTTCGAGCCGCTGACCCTGGAAGATGTACTGGAACTGGTGGATCTGGAGAAGCCCAAGGGCGTTATCGTGCAGTATGGCGGGCAGACTCCGCTTAAGCTGGCGCGGGCACTGGAGGCCGCAGGCGCCCCCATCATCGGTACTTCGCCCGACTCCATCGACCTGGCCGAGGATCGCGAGCGCTTCCAGCAGTTGGTACAGAAACTCGGTCTCAAGCAACCGCCGAACCACACCGCACGCTCCGCCGAGGAGGCCATCGACCTGGCCACGGACATCGGCTACCCGCTGGTGGTACGCCCGTCCTACGTGCTGGGTGGGAGAGCCATGGAGATCGTTTACAAGGAATCCGAGCTACAGCGTTATATGCGCGAGGCGGTGAAGGTATCCAACGACTCACCCGTGCTGCTCGACCGTTTCCTCGATGATGCCATCGAGGTGGACGTGGACGCCATCTGTGACGGTACCGACGTGCTGGTGGGCGCCATCATGGAGCACATTGAGCAGGCGGGTGTGCATTCGGGGGATTCCGCCTGTTCGTTGCCGCCGTACAGTTTGTCACAGGACGTGCAGGCGCGTCTGCGTGAACAGGCGCGCAAACTGGCCCTTGGGCTGAACGTGGTGGGCCTGATGAATGCCCAGTTCGCCATCAAGGACGACGAGATCTATATTATTGAGGTGAACCCGCGTGGTTCACGTACCGTGCCCTATGTCTCCAAGGCCACCGGCGTACCACTGGCGAAGGTGGCGGCACGCTGCATGGCGGGCAAGAGTCTGAAGGCGCAGGGCATCGGCGCTGAGGTGATTCCCGGCTATTATTCGGTGAAGGAGGCGGTGTTTCCGTTTAACAAGTTTCCGGGCATCGATCCCATCCTCGGCCCGGAAATGAAGTCCACCGGCGAGGTAATGGGCGTGGGCCGCAGCTTTGCCGAGGCCTATGCCAAAGCCCAGCTGGGCGCCGGCGTTATTTTTCCCAAGGGTGGTCGCGCCTTTGTCAGCGTTCGTGATGCCGACAAGAAGCGTCTGCTTTCGGTGGTGCAGAAGGTGGTGGCGCTCGGCTTCGATATCGTCGCCACCGAGGGTACCGCCGCCCTGCTCAGCGAAGCCGGCATTGCCTGTGAGAAAGTGAACAAGGTGATGGAGGGCCGTCCCAACATTGTCGACATGATCAAGAATGACGAGATCGACTTGATTATCAATACTACTGAAGGTAAAAAGGCCGTTGCGGATTCGGGCGCCATTCGTAGCAACGCCCTGCAGCGTAAGGTGAATTACTCCACCACACTGGCCGGTGCCGACGCGATGTGTATGGCGATGCAGCAGGGTGACTTTAGTGAAATTAATAGATTGCAGGATCTTCATAAGGAGATTTCGAAATGACGGGCAAGGTACCTATTACTGCGCGCGGTGCGGAGATGTTGCGCAAGGAACTGCAACAGCTGAAGAGCGTCGAGCGACCAAGGGTAATCCAGGCTATCGCCGAGGCGCGTGAACACGGTGACTTGAAAGAGAACGCCGAGTATCACGCCGCCCGCGAGCAGCAGAGTTTTATCGAAGGTCGTATTGGTGAGATCAACGGTAAGCTGGGTAATGCACAAATCATCGACGTGACCACCCTGAATCCGGGTGGCAAGGTCGTGTTCAGTGCCACCGTGGATCTGATCGACGAAGAGACCGGCAAGGAAGTGACTTATCAGATTGTTGGTGAGGACGAGGCGGATATTTCAAAAGGCATGGTTTCCATCACCTCGCCCATCGCACGCGCGCTGATCGGCAAGGAAGAGGGTGATATCGCCGAAGTGCAGGCACCGGGCGGTATCAAAGAATACGAAATCATCAGCGTACGCTACGTTTGAGATGACACATCTTCTGACGGCATTCGAGCGCATTCTACTGACCCTGTGGGTGGGCGGACTGTGGATCACTGGCTACTTGGTCGTGCCAGCGCTGTTCGCCTCACTGGATGACCGCATGCTCGCTGGCGATCTGGCGGGGAGCGTATTCAACTTGATGAGCTGGGTCGGCCTGGCCTGTGGCGGCCTGCTGCTCGCTGGTGTGCTGCTGCGTGAGCGTAGCCAGTGTTTCAAAGCGTGGCGCTTGTGGGTATTGGCGGTAATGTTGTCTATCGTGGCTATCGGGCTGTTTGCCTTGCAACCGCAGATGCTGGCGCTGAAGGCGCAGGGAATTGGGCCGGGAAGTGTGCAGGCCATTGCGTTTGGACGTATACACGGGATTTCGACGGCCTTGTTTCTGCTCAACAGCATCCTTGGCTTGTTGCTGGTTGGGATGGGAATACGCGCCCCGCGCTGATGGGCTCAGGCCTTTGGCAAGTTAATGAGCTTTTGCTTGCTGGCGCGATAAAAGATGCCGATGTGGCCGATGCTGCCGACCAACTCGCTGGTGGTTTTCTGGCAGATCTTGTCGATGGCTGCGGTGCGGTCGTCCCGCTGCATGCCGCCGAGACGGATCTTTATCAGTTCATGGTGTGCCAGGCTGCCATCGATTTCGCTGATCACACCGTCGGTAATACCGGCATTACCAATCATGACCACGGGCTTGAGTGTGTGTGCCAGGCTGCGTAAGTGACGTTTTTGTTTGGAAGTCAGAGACATATGAATCAACAGGTTCCACAGGAAAATGATCGCCAGTCGGCGGGGAAGGGTTTTGGTGTCGCCGCCAGCCCCCTCAACAGCGTCAAGCTGGAATTGGGGATTATCCTCCTTGTCGGACTGCTGCTGTGGCTGGCGGTGGATTCTATCACAGCCGATTTTGCAAGCCAGCTGCTGATTCTCGCTATTTTTGGTGGGGCGGGCGCCCTCTGGCTGGTGTTTCGAACCCGCCGTACTCTCAAACAGGTATCTGAACAGGCGGGAAAACAGCCGGACAAAACCCATGAAACGCAGCAAAAGTAGCCAGAACTGGCTGAAGCGCCACTTCGACGACCCCTATGTCAAGCAGGCGCAAAAGGCCGGCTATCGGTCGCGTGCCGTGTTCAAGCTACTGGAAATACAGGAAAAAAAGCGCATCATTAAGCCCGGTCAGGTCATCGTTGACCTGGGTGCCGCGCCCGGTGGTTGGGCACAGGCTGCCGTGCCATTGGTCGGTAAAAAGGGGGCGATAATTGCGGTGGACATCCTACCCATCGAGCCCATCGAGGGGGTCGTTTTCATTCAAGGCGATTTTGCGGAACAGGATGTGCATGAACAGCTATTGCTGGCGATAAACGGACGCAATATAGACCTTGTAATGTCGGATATGGCGCCCAATATTAGTGGTCTGAAGGCCGTTGATCAGCCGCGCGCCATGTGTCTGGCGGAGTTGGCGCTGGATTTTGCCCGAGGGGCACTGAAACCCGGCGGTGATTTTCTGGTTAAAGTCTTTCAAGGGGAGGGCTTTGACGGCTACCTGAAAGACGTTCGGAAGACCTTCAAGAAGGTCGTTATCCGCAAGCCCAAGGCATCTCGGCCGAAGTCCCGCGAGGTGTATCTGTTGGCGATGGACATGAAAAAAGAGGCAGGAGCTTGAGTGGTGCGCTTGTATTCGCGTCCGGTATAATGTACCTAACACAATTGAAATCATTTATTAGAGGCAAGCCAGTTTGAACGATTTATCAAAGAACCTGATCCTATGGGTTGTCATTGCCATCGTGTTGGTGTCTGTGTTTAATAACTTTGGCCCACAGCCAAATGCCACCAAGTCCATGGAATATTCCTCTTTCATCAGCGCTGTAAAAGAGGGCGCGGTGACCAAGGTGGAAATCATGGGCCGCACCGTTCACGGTCTCACCGCCTCTGGCGAACGGTTTACGACCTACACCCCGGATGACCCCGGTCTGATCGCCGATCTGCTGAATAGCGGCGTGGTGATTGACGCCAAACCACCGGAACAGCAGGGCTTGCTGATGCAGGTGTTTATTTCCTGGTTCCCCATGCTGTTGCTGATTGCCGTGTGGGTGTTCTTCATGCGCCAGATGCAGGGCGGCGCTGGTGGCCGTGGCGCCATGTCTTTCGGCAAGAGTAAGGCGCGCATGCTGGGAGAGGATCAGGTGAAGGTGAGCTTTGCCGATGTCGCTGGCGTGGAAGAGGCCAAAGATGAGGTATCGGAGCTGGTGGAATTCCTGCGTGACCCGGGCAAATTCCAGAAACTCGGCGGCAAGATTCCCCGGGGTGTCTTGATGGTGGGCTCGCCGGGTACGGGTAAAACCCTGCTGGCCAAGGCTATTGCCGGTGAAGCCAAGGTGCCATTTTTCACCATTTCCGGCTCTGATTTCGTCGAGATGTTCGTCGGCGTGGGTGCTTCGCGCGTGCGTGATATGTTCGAGCAGGCCAAGAAACATGCGCCGTGCATCATCTTCATCGATGAAATCGATGCCGTCGGTCGCCATCGCGGCGCCGGCCTGGGTGGTGGCCACGATGAGCGCGAGCAGACCCTGAACCAGTTGTTGGTGGAAATGGATGGTTTTGAAGGCAACGAGGGTGTCATCGTGATTGCCGCCACCAACCGTCCGGACGTGCTGGATCCCGCACTGCTGCGTCCTGGCCGCTTCGACCGCCAGGTGGTGGTACCTCTGCCGGATGTGCGTGGCCGCGAGCAAATCCTCAAGGTGCACATGCGTAAGGTGCCGCTGGCCGATGACGTCAAGCCCAGCATCATCGCCCGTGGCACGCCCGGTTTCTCCGGCGCGGATCTGGCCAACCTGGTCAACGAGGCGGCATTGTTTGCTGCGCGTGCCAATGAAATCCGGGTCAGCATGAATGACTTTGAGCGCGCCAAGGACAAGATCATGATGGGCGCCGAGCGCAAGTCCATGGTGATGAGCGAGGCCGAAAAACGCCTCACCGCCTATCACGAGGCCGGTCATGCGATTGTCGGCTTGAGCGTGCCATCGCATGATCCGGTGTACAAGGTGTCGATCATTCCGCGTGGTCGTGCCTTGGGTGTGACCATGTTCCTGCCCGAAGAGGATCGTTACAGCTATAGCAAAGAGCGACTGGAAAGCCAGATCACCAGCATGTTCGGCGGGCGTATCGCGGAAGAACTGGTGTTTGGGGCAGAACATGTCACCACGGGCGCCTCTAACGACATCCAGCGTGCAACGGAAATCGCTCGCAACATGGTCACCAAGTGGGGCCTGTCGGAAAAACTCGGCCCGCTGACCTATATGGAAGAAGAGGGCGAGGTATTCCTGGGGCATTCCGTGACGCAGAACAAGCATATTTCCGACGAGACGGCGCACATCATCGATGAGGAGATCCGTGTCATCATCAATCGTAACTATGAGCGTGCGACAGACATTCTCAATGAACATCGTGACAAGCTGAACATGATGTCGGATGCCTTGATGAAGTTCGAAACCATCGACCGCTCGCAGATCGACGACATCATGGCTGGGAAAAAACCGCAACCGCCAGAAGACTGGTCTGACAATGATCAGGGCTCTGACACACCCACGGATAGTGGTAGTGCGGCTGCAGGGAAAGAATCGAAAGGTGGTACGGATTCCACCATTGGCGGCCCGGCCGGCGAGCACTGATTCACCGACCTTGTGCACCGGGGGAACTTTTTCCCCCGGTATATCGTTTTCCTGACAGCCAGTGAATTTCCATGTCGCAAGTCTTGCAGTGTGCTGACAGACAGCTGGATCTGACCTGCCCACAGGTCATGGGCATCCTCAACGTAACCCCCGACTCCTTCTCGGACGGGGGTTTGTTTGTTTCAGTGGATGCCGCATTAATGCGGGCACGGCAAATGGTTGCGGAAGGCGCGGCCATTATTGACGTCGGTGGGGAGTCGACCCGTCCCGGCGCCACTGCCGTCTCCGCGCAGGAGGAGCTGGATCGCGTGGTACCGGTGGTCGAGGCCATTGTGCGCGAGCTGCCGGTGATCGTCTCGGTGGATACCAGCAAGGCAAAGGTCATGAGCGAAGCGGTGGCGTTGGGCGCAGGGCTGATCAACGATGTGCGCGCCTTGCGTGGGCCAGGTGCACTACAGGCGGTGAGTAATGCCGGTGTGCCGGTATGTCTGATGCATATGGCGGGTGATGATCCACGTTTCATGCAGGAAGATCC
>UOFU01000173.1_pt1 | contig 10868 bp, 6 predicted proteins | sample 1988841 | NCBI WGS metagenome assembly UOFU01 (sample SAMEA4712195, study PRJEB27164) | hydrothermal vent metagenome | biome: marine basaltic hydrothermal vent biome; feature: marine hydrothermal vent; material: mineral | place: Pacific Ocean | collected 2011-06-14/2011-07-23 | depth 1719 m
CGCCGTCAGACTAGAGGCGCTGCCCGGCTATGCATTATTAAAATATTTCATTATCGACAGCCCCCACGACGAGCCGCCAGAAGATCTTACCCGGCAGATAACCACAGCCCGTGACTATTGGCAACGCTTTCATTCACTACAGGAATCACAAAACCTGTTACGTGCACTGGATGGTGAATTCATAGCTCCCTGTAATGGCAATGACCCCATTCGCAACCCGGATGCGGTACCGACTGGATGCAACCTGATTGGCTTTGATCCCAATAGAGTACCAACACGTGATGCCTGGGAAGTCGGCCGGCGACTGACTGAAAATATCATCGCTGATTACTACCAGCGACACGGCAGATATCCGGGTAAACTGGCGTTCTCTTTATGGTCACTGGAGACCATGCGCCATCATGGTGTGCTGGAAGCGCAAATTCTTGCAGCGCTGGGAACTCGTCCTGTCTGGAGTGAAAATGGCCGCATAGTCGGCATCGAGATTATCCCTTTCAGTGAACTTGGGCGTCCACGCGTCGATGTCGTGGTATCAGCTACCGGGCTGTATCGCGATGCTTTCCCCAATGTGATGCTGCGTATGGCCCAAGCAATAAAAGATATCTCCGTGTTGAAAGAAGCAGGCAACCCGGTATATCGAAACAGTGAAACGGTCTATCAATCATTGCTCAAGGCGGGGAAAAGTGAAGAAGATGCACGTTATCTTTCCACGGTTCGTATTTTTTCCAACCAAAGTGGGAACTATGGAACCGGTCTGGAAGGTGCAGTCCTGGCATCAGACACCTGGGAGCAAGAGAGTAAACTTGCCGATCTTTATACCCGCCGAATGGGTATTGCCTTCGGTGCCGATGAAAGCCGCTGGAGTGAACGCGTAGAGGACGTCAACCTTTACGAGCAAGCCTTGTCAGGCACAGACGGTGTGATTTTTTCACGCTCCACCAACCTTTACGCCCTGCTCACCAACGATGACCCGTTCCAGTATTTTGGCGGCATCGCACTGGCAGTGCGTAACGTTGACGGCAAGACACCGGAGATGTTTGTTTCCAACCTGCGAAAAAAGAACGGCGAAAAAGTACAGACCATGGAACATTTTCTGGCCGCTGAGCTGCGCGCCCGTTATCTCCACCCACGCTGGATCAATCAGATGCAGAACGAAGGTTATGCGGGGGCTACCGCCATACTTGACCGGATGAACAATTTCTGGGGCTGGGAAGTGATGGCGCCGGAGTATATCAAGGATGAGCAGTGGCAACAGTTCTATGAAGTCTATATCAACGACAAGTATGAAATGGACATGGATAAGTTCTTTGCACAGTCCAACCCGGCGGCGCAAGCGCAGATGTTGGAGCGGATGCTGGAAGCGGTGCGCAAGGGCTACTGGCCGGCCGATGATAAGACCGTCCGCCATATGACCGAGCGTTATATCGAGATTGCCAACAGAAACGATGTCTATACCAATAACGATATCTTCAAAGAGTACGTCAATGGCACCGCCGCCGGCTTTGGTCTGGCGTCACTCACACAAATTTCTCAACCAACCAAGGCTGCGATACCCCCGGATGCTCAAGCTGCTACGCAAGACAACCGCGTAGAAGGACAGGTGATGGAGAAGGTAAAACAAAGCGAAACATCTGAAGACAGTCGCTATTATTATCTTATTACAATGATGCTGATCGTCTTTATCGCCGGTTTTTTGTTTCAACTTGTCTCATGGCCACCATTATCACGGAGGATGGCGCATGGATAAGAAACGTGCACAAAACAACATCCTGATAGAGCGCTCATACTTAGTCTGAAACGCAACTTGAAGTCACAGGAAGAGGGTACCGGAGAATTCGATGCGCAGAGGTCTCGCCATGAACGTGGGACTACATTTCCTACTGAGGTGTTACAATGCAAGAACCCTCTCCTCTCTTCCCGGGTTTCGCAAGCTCAACCCAGGCCACTTGTTCGTCGGTAGTATGACATTGTAAATTTAGTAATGTACCGACATGTGCGAAAGATAATGTCGGATGCTGGCGAGCGCAGCGAACCGCATCAATGGAGGTAATATCCGCACCGTTCGCTACGCATACTGCGTCCTACGGCCTCAAAAAATTCGTAGGTTGGAGTGAACGCTTTTTGTGAACCTCAACATGCCGGAGCAATGGGCCGCCACCGAGTTCATATTGAGGTTTGTTCCTCACCCTAACCTGCCGTGCTCGCCCTAAAGAAATAGGGTTATTATTCTCTATCCTTTCGATAAGACCGCTTCTATCTCGGCAAACGTTTTGGCTTTATCACTAATTTCTATGGATTCCCCCAGCTGCCGGCCTATTTGAGTGCTGGAAAAAATACCGCAAATGGATTGGGCCTCGTCTGGGATGATGGATAATACCAACGCATGTTGTCTCCCAACATTTCTCAGGGTTGCAATAACGTCACCCACTCGGGCATTGGCGACATCTTTTATATCCAATGCCTCTAGCTGTTCTCTGGGTGTCATAATATGCCGCACCAGGATATCCGCATGTTTGCCACCCGTTTGCTGCAGGTATTTCATAGGCCGCTCACCGAGAATATCGTTGGCAGTGATCAGACCGATGACCTGATCTTGTTTATTCGTTACCAGTAACAGGCGCACCCCGCTGGTCATCATTTGCTGGTTGGCGGTGTCGATATTGACATCCGGCCCGGTGGTTACCGCAACAACCTTTTCCAGATCGGTCATCACCTGGAGTGCCGGGGAATCCTTGTTGATTTTTCTGCTGGTTGGCAGCGCAGGGCGGCCATAGGAGGTGCCAGTATCAATGGGGTGCAGCGGGACAGGGGCATAATGAATTGGCATGTCAGGGCTCCATTTTTGTTATTACCCTGAAGTCTATAGACCATAATGACGCACTATGCAAAATCAACCAACAATTGTATGTTATTCACGCTGGTATTTGTTTTCAGACGAACAGGCAACCCGGACTCACGGAATCCGGCAGGCACTCAGGTTGCCGTACACTGCATGCGGCGATGCTCCAGCACCGGAAAATTGCGCCGAGTGGATTCCAGGTTACCCATATCCAGCTCAGCCAGCACGAAACCGGAACCACTGGGTAGGCGATCCAGCACGCGCCCCCACGGGTCGACAATCATGCTGTCGCCATAGGTTTCGTGGCCGTTGACGTGATAACCACCCTGACCGGCAGCAATGACATAACACAGGTTCTCGATAGCCCGCGCACGCACCAGAGGCTCCCAGTGGGCTGCACCGGTGATGGCGGTAAAAGCCGAAGGAATGGCAATGAACTCAACACCCTGACTCGCCATCTGTCGAAACAGCTCCGGGAAGCGCAGGTCGTAGCAGATAGCCAGCCCCAAACGACCGAAGGGGGTATCGACCACTACCACCTGATCACCCTCTTCAATGGTCTCCGACTCCACATAGCATTCGCCATTGTCCGGCAACGCGACGTCGAACAGATGAATCTTGTCATAGCGGGCTACGCGCTGGCCCTGGCCGTCGATCAGCAGGCAGGCACTGCGTACCTTGTCGGCATCATGTGCGGCCAGAGGAATGGTGCCCCCTACCAGCCACACGCCGTGTTTCGCGGCCTGTTCATTGAGAAAATCCTGAATCGCACCCTGGCCGTCGGCCTCACGGATTTTTACCTTGTCGAACTCCGACAGGCCCATGATGGCGAAGTTTTCCGGTAACACCACCAACTCTGCGCCAGCATCCGCAGCCATGGTGATCAGCCGTGTGGCCTCGATGAGGTTTGCATTGACGTTGGGCCCGGAGGCCATCTGAATTGCCGCCACTTTACTCATAGAATTTCCTGTTTTTTAATCATGCCGCCATCCCGGCGGGTGATATAATCAATGGAGAATAACACCCCGGAAAGGCAGCAAAAAATCAACTTTTTCACCAACTTGATGTCTCGTGTCATGTCACGGGACTATTGCAGTTTGACAACATCTGGCGACTCCCAGGAGCCAGTAACGTTGTACTGTGTTTGTGTGGCCTTGTTGATCTGCGGCTCCATGATCTTTTGCACAAAAAGAATCGCCGCGCCGATTTGTGGCGATGTGAGCGCCAATGCACCAATCAGCGGCAGCGTTTCCGAAATCTTTGGCGTTACCGTCACCAACTGGTCGTAGTCCTTCGCCACCAAGCCCGTGCGTCCGGAGATATCCACCCGCGCCGCCGGCCCCGTCATATAAAGATTGCTGGTATAGGCGTCGCCATCCTCAATGAGGAAATCACCTCGAATACGATCAAAACGGAAGCCCTCACGGAACACATCGGCAAAGTCCAGTAACAGGCGTCGCGGCAGAGTCTGTAGGCTCAACAGGCCGAACAGGCGGCCCGCCCCCGGATCCACGTCCAGCAGCTGTCCCTCACGCAAATCCATGCTCGCGCGGCCACGCACCAGCTCCATATTATCATCCGGTAGCACCGGTGAACCCGGCCACTGCAATGACAACGCTACCGTTCCCTTGCCACCACGAATGCTGTCCAGATAACCGAAGGCCTTCAGCGTCCTTTCGACATTTTCACTCTCCACCTGAATATCAAATTTTGAGTACTGCTCGCCACTTCCGCGCACAAACCAGCCGCCACTGGCGCTCAAACGTGTCTTCCTGGGGGTCAGCAACAGTTGTTTGATTTTTAGGCCATTGTGCACCGGCACCGTTTCCAGCTGCAACCCGCCAAAGCGTCGTTGCTTGTAGCGCAGGTCACCGATGTGCACTTTTAACGGCGGCAGGCTGCGGGGATCCGTCGTCGCCTCAGGGTCGGCTGCAAAATTGAGGGAATCGAGCCTGCAGTACTCCAGCTCCACCACCAGCGGCCGATGCACATTGCTACGGGGGATCTGCAGCAATCCCTTCAACTCCTGACTTTCCACTTGCGCCTGCCAGTACCATTCCTCCGCCACCACCTTCAACTTCAGGTTATGCAGTTTCTGCCCAAAGACTTCGGCTTCGCGTACGGCCAGATCCGTGGACAGCAACCACGCGGCGCCTTTTCCATCGCCAGGCCCCAAAATGCTGCCCCAGTCGTCCAAGGAAAAGGTATCCAGCCAACCCGCCACGCGCAGACCGGGCTGCTCGGGCAGCACAGCCGCATCCGTACTAAAACGCAATTCCCCGCGATGCAGCCCCATGGGCCCACCCTCGCCAAACTCAAAGATACCGGACAGAAAACCGCCATAGGCCAGACGCAGCACAGGTTCTTGCGCCGGCGGAAAACTCACCCGCAGCTTCAATGGCAACAGATCATCCGCGCTCTTTGTCAGCGGCGATGGTAGGCGCGCCGCCACCCCCAGCATGGAACTCTTTACCCGCAACACGACAGCCTGCTGCGTCGACGACTGACCATCCATGGGCACATCCAGGCTGACATCCCACTCGCTGCCGCCTTGCAAAAGATCAGATACCTGCGGCAAATAGCGGCGACTGAGATCAACGGCATCGAAACGCCCCGTAGCATGAAACCGGGTCTGACCATTGGCCGTGCGCAAAATATCCATCACCACTGGCTGCCCCAGCAGGTCGGCGCTCATCGCCTCGGCCTGCAAGCCGTCACTGGAAAAATGCAACGTGCCTTGGGTGCGACTCAACACCTCACCCAGTGGCGGAACGAATAAGGCATTGTCATCCATGTGCAGCGTGCCACTAACCCGGCTGTCTTCCATTTCCTGTATCGGCAGGGCCATATCCAGACTCAGCAGACTGCGGCCTTCCGCCCGCAGAATCTCCAGATACTGGCCAAATTTCTCTCTCAGCGGTGGGCTCTGAATCAGATAGTCCAGTTTTTCCTGGGTTGGCCCGTCGACATCACCCCGCACCGTGACAACCACCGGCTCGGCCTGCATGTCCTCAATGACGACCTTTGCCCAGCGGATGTCCGACTGAAAGATCCTGCCGCGCTCGGCATTGATTTCCATCGCGCGCCCCCGGAACAGCACTTCGGCGCCAATATCCGATAGTGGTGGCCACGCCTGAGCATAGTCCAACAGCGCATCCTGAACCTGAAAACGCACTTCAAAATGGCCATTGCCAGCATCGTAGGGAAAGTCCGCCAAACGACCGTGTAAAATCACACCGCCGGTGCTGACATGTCCTCCCTTGATGGCGTAATCCAGCCAGTCCACTGTGTGCTCACCAAGAATGCCGACGGGAAGATAACGTGATACTCGACGGCCATCAGCGTCGGAAAAACTTCCCACCAGGGAAATAAATGGCGAAGGGTGATCCGCCGTTTTCTGCAAATCCAACGTCACACGGGTACGGATATCCGGATTCCCGGCGCGCAGGTTTCGGGCCATTAAATGCCAACCGCCGGCCCCTGTCCGCCAGGCAATCTGGCCACTGAGATAATCCAGCGGCAGCGGGTCGCGAAACAGATCCGGCAATTTCACCGCCAGCACTGCCTGTTCGATAAGCACCTGCCCGGCGTTATCCTTCAGCCACAGTTGTCCCTTCGCGTCACTGACTGGCGGTACACGGTTCCAGGCATTGCTGATGAGGCTTTCAAAACGGGCATAGCTTTGCAAACGTGTATCATCCCCCGTCTGCCATGTCGCCCGCAGGTCGTGGATTTCACCGCGTAGGTTTATGCCCTGCAAGGCCTGCAACAGTTGCTGCGCTGGCTTTTGCGCAACCTGCTGCCCGCCCTCAGCCACGGTTTCATCCCCAGACAAGGCACTGGAAAGAACGGGTAACAGCTCGCTCAATCGATCGAGGCGCAGAAAGCTGACCGCCAGATCCAGTTGCGCGGGCAACGCGACCGCCGCCTCTTCTTCACGTAGCACGTTAGGCGACGCCGTCTGCAGATAGGACAGCGATACACGACTCGGCAACCAGAAATCATCACCGCGAATGAGAACAATATTATCGCCGTCAAAGCGCCAACCATCGGCATTTTTCTGCCAGTTTATCTGCCCGGCAAGCCTGTCCACAGAATGCTGTGTCCGCCCAGTACTCGACCCGCCAGCCAGTGTGATTGCCTTTAGCTCGGCCGTGCCCTGCACCTTCTGTATTTCGCCATTACGCCAATCCATCCATAACTGGAAGTCGGCGTTCTCAACACCCGTCTCTATGCCCAAAATCTGCAACTCAGGCAGAAGCCCGGCAAAATTGATCGCCGTACCCTCGACATAAAGACGTGTTTTTCGCCCCTTGGCGGGCGCCAGCGGATTGCCGTGCATCTCCACCGACAGGCTCAGCGACTCACCGGCATATTCCGGCAGTGTGAGTGAAACATCGAGCCAATGCTGTTGGCCCACATTACGTAACAAGACATTGACATCCGCCAGTTGAAGCTTGGGCGAATTTTCCAGGCGCTGATCGACCCAGGTGAGATCACTGTCCTCGATGCGCAGCTCACCTTGAGAAAACAGCCAACCCGTCAGCGCATCCAGATCCTGATTACCACCCCTGTCCGTCAAACCCTGCAAGGCAATGTGACCATCGGCAAACTTGGTCAGTGTCAGGTCAAGGCCGACCAGGGTAATACCACTGAACACCACATCCCGAAGGGCAAGGGACGCCAGCCAGTCCAGACCGAGGCGGATTTTCTGGAACTGCAGTACTGCCGTCTCACCACCGGCATCCAGCAGTGTGACATTTTTCAGCACCAGTGAAGGTTCCAGGCCCCGCCATTCGGCATCCAGCGTATCGATATTCACAGGCTGACCGATATAACGGGACAATTCGTTCTGGATCTCGCTACGATAATCCACGGCATAAGGCAGCAACAGGCGCATGCCGCTGAACAGCACCGCCAGAAGCACCACGCTGATGGCAATGGCATACCAAGCAGTAACCCAGGTATAACGAAAAATAGACAGTAGAGTCTTCACAGTACGGTGACAGATGCCCTGATTGGTTTACAGCAACACCACATCAAACTGTTCCTGGGTATACAGTGTTTCGACCTGGAAACGGATGGGCTTACCGATAAACTCTTCCAGCTCGGCAACGCTGGTGGATTCCTCATCCAACATAATGTCCACCACTTCCTGCGAGGCAAGCACCAGAAACTGCTGCGCATCAAACTGGCGCGCCTCACGCAGCAGCTCGCGGAATATTTCATAACACACGGTTTCTGCGGTACGCACCGAACCGCGTCCCTCGCAGGTGGGGCAGGCTTCGCACAGTACATGCTCCAGGCTTTCCCGGGTACGCTTGCGCGTCATTTCCACCAGTCCCAACCCGGACACTTCACAAATATGGCTCTTGGCACGATCCCGTTCCAGGCTCCGATCCAGCGCACGCATTACCTGCGCCCGGTGTTCAGGCTCTGACATGTCGATAAAATCGAGAATGATGATACCGCCCAGATTGCGCAGTCGCAGCTGACGGGCGATGGCCTGAGTGGCCTCGAGATTGGTCTTGAAGATGGTCTCTTCCAGATTGCGATGACCGACGAAGGCGCCGGTATTGACGTCGATGGTGGTCATGGCTTCGGTCTGGTCGATGATCAGATAACCGCCGGATTTGAGCTGCACCTTGCGCCCCAGTGCCTTCTGAATTTCGTCTTCGATACTATAGAGATCAAAAATAGGCCGCTCGCCCGGATAGTATTCGATGCGTGGCGCCAGCTCGGGGATAAATTTGCTGGCAAATTTCATCACTTTGTCATAATTCTCGCGCGAGTCGATACGTACCTTTTCCACCTCTGCACCCACCTGGTCGCGCATGGTGCGCATCAGTAAACGCAAATCTTCATGCACCAACGCCCCTCCCGGCAGGGTTACCGCGCGCTCCTGGATTTCCGCCCACATCTTGTGCAGAAACGCCATATCGGATCGCAACTCGGCCTCACTCATGCGCTCGGCCACGGTGCGCACGATGTAACCGCCCTGACCGATCTCTGTCACCAGCCCAGTGACAATTTCGCGCAGGTGCTGGCGCTCTTCCTCACCCTCGATCTTCTGCGACACGCCGATATGTTCCTGCCCCGGCATAAAGACCAGAAAACGTGCTGCGATGGACAGGTGGGTGGTCAACCGCGCCCCCTTGGTGCCAAGGGGGTCTTTCACCACCTGGACGAGGATTTCCTGCCCCTGATGCACCAGTTGCATGATGTTGTCGCCATTTTTCTCGGCGCCATTTTCCGTCACAATGTCCGAGGCATGCAGAAAGGCGGTGCGCTCCAGGCCGATATCGACGAAGGCCGCCTGCATACCCGGCAGCACGCGCTGAATCTTGCCCTTGTAGATATTGCCCACTAGCCCCAGACGGCTGGCGCGCTCGATGAACACCTCCTGCAGCATGCCGTTTTCCACCATCGCCACGCGAGTCTCGCGCGGGGTGATATTGATCAGAATTTCTTCGCTCATTGCTTGTGTAATTTCCTTGAAATGCTGGTGACGACAGGCAGTGTTTCGATAGTTTCACCACCACAACGCAGAGGCGCGCGGAGCAAGACTGAAAAAACATGTCCGCTTTTGCGTTCATTGGCGAGTATTGGCCAACATTCCTTCCCTGCCCGCCAACTGTATTCTCTGCGTTTCTGTGGTGAATCATTCAGTTTTCCAAAACGGGCAACCGTTGGACGCCACAGGCCCGCAACAGTTCGGCGGTCTCGAACAGGGGCAGACCCATGACACCGGAATAGCTGCCTTCCAGCCGCTCGACGAACATGGCGCCGAGGCCCTGGATGGCATAAGCCCCCGCCTTGTCAGTCGGCTCGCCACTGGCCCAGTAAGCCTCACGCTCCCACTCGTCGATACGGCGAAACCACACCCGGCTCTCGCTGAGGCGCACCGACGCCCTATATTGCCCTAGTCTTTGCCAGAGTTCTTCCTTGTCGGTCACATCACTGACCCTATCGGCAACCACGGCCACTGCCGATAACACCCGGTGCGCGCGCCCGGACAGCATCGCCAACATCGCCAGCGCCGCCTCACGGTCGGCCGGTTTACCCAGCACCCGGTCATCCACGATGACCGCCGTATCGGCCCCCAACACAGGGCCGTGAGCATCAATGGGCAAACGGTGCCGCCCCGCCTGCGCCTTTTCCAGCGCCAGACGCTGCACATAGGCCTCAGGCGTCTCGTCAGATCCACAATGTTCCGGCACATCCTGCGCCACCACGGCAAAGCGAATGCCGAGTTGATCCAGCAGCTCACGGCGGCGTGGCGAGGACGAAGCGAGATAGATGTCCGGCAGGCTCACCACGGCAGGTCAGCGGTGATAGGGATGGCCATTGAGAATACTCCAGGCTCGATAGAGCTGCTCGGCGACGACGATGCGCACCAGCGGATGAGGCAGGGTCAGCGGCGACAACGACCAGCTCTGTTCCGCGCGCGCCAGACATTCCGGCGCCAACCCCTCAGGGCCGCCTACCAACAAGGCAATATCGCGGCCGTCGTGCAGCCAGCCATCGAGCTGCTGCGACAGCTGTTCGGTACTCCAGGCACGGCCCTTCACATCCAGCGCCACCACCAGCGCGCCTTTGGGAATGGCGGCCAGGCTGCGCTCGCCCTCGTCGCGGGTGATGCGTGCGATATCGGCATTCTTACCACGCCTGCCGGCCGCGATCTCCACCAGTTGCAGGGCGCAGTCGGCCGACAGGCGGCGGGCATATTCCCCAAAACCCTGCGTCACCCAGTCGGGCATTCTGCTGCCCACGGCGATGAGGTAGATGCGCATAGCCGCGTTCTGCAGCTAGCCGGTCTGACTGGCTTCGTCGGCGGGCTGCTCGTCCGTCTCCCAGAGCTTTTCCAGTTGATAGAAATCCCGCACCTCGGGCTGCATCACATGCACCACCACGTCACCGAGGTCGATGAGCGCCCACTCACCGGCGTCGAGGCCTTCTTCGCCCAAGGGCTGTTGGCCGGCCTTCTTGGCCTTCAGTACCACGTTGCCGCCCAGCGACTTGACGTGCC
>UOFU01000276.1_pt1 | contig 10617 bp, 9 predicted proteins | sample 1988841 | NCBI WGS metagenome assembly UOFU01 (sample SAMEA4712195, study PRJEB27164) | hydrothermal vent metagenome | biome: marine basaltic hydrothermal vent biome; feature: marine hydrothermal vent; material: mineral | place: Pacific Ocean | collected 2011-06-14/2011-07-23 | depth 1719 m
GAGGCCCGAAATCTGCACCGCATCCTGCCCGAGCCGACCCTGCTGCACCTGCCGGGGCAACGGCCGCAGCCGCTGTTTGTCTCGGTTCTGCTGCACGGCAACGAAACCACCGGCCTGACCGCCATCCAGGGACTGCTGCGCAAGTATGACGGCCACAAGCTACCGCGCACGTTGTCGATATTCTTCGGCAACATCAGCGCCGCCGCACAGGGCAAACGACACCTCGATGGCCAACCCGACTACAACCGTATCTGGCCCTTCGCCGACGACAACAGCGCCGACGAACTGCCGGAGCAGCGCATGATGCGCCAAGTGGTCGACGAGATGCGCACCCGCAACGTATTCGCCAGCATCGACATCCATAACAACACCGGCCTCAACCCACACTACGGCTGCATCAACCGTCGCGAACCACGCTTCTTTCGTCTGGCAACATTGTTTTCGCGCACTGTGGTCTACTTCACCCGACCCATCGGCGTGCAGTCACTGGCCTTTGCCGGGTTGTGCCCGGCCATCACCGTGGAATGCGGCAAGCCGGATCAGCCCTTCGGCGCCGACCATGCGCGCGATTTCGTCGATACCTGCCTGCATCTCGATATACTGCCAGACACGCCGGTGGACGCACACGCCATGAACCTGTTCCATACCGTCGCCACCATCACCCTGCGCAACGAGGCCAGCGCCGGATTTGCCGCCAATGAGCAGCCCGGCGACTGGGACATCACCTTCCCAACCGATCTCGACCGCCTCAATTTCCGCGAGCTGCCCGCGGGTACCTGCATCGGCCGGGTGAACACAGATCATGGCTCTGGCCCACTGCCCTTACAGGTGGCAGACGAAACCGGCATCGACGTTTCCGACCAATATCTGCACGTCGACGATGGCCACCTACGTATCACGCGCGCGGTGATGCCCTCCATGTTCACCCTGGATCTGGACATCATCCGCCAGGACTGCGTGGGCTACCTGATGGAACGCCTGTAGGATTCTGCGGCGCAATGGATAATAATGGGGACTTTCATTTTATGCGTAAAAAATAGATGCTCCCCAAATGAACCTCGCCAACTATCACTGAAGCCACCGATGCCCCAGACCGGCCGCCACTCTGACTTGCCGACCTTTACCTTGCGAGCACTGCTACTGAGCCTGCCCCTGTTGTTGCTGAGTGGCTGTGCCTCCATGATCGCCGACGGAATGTCCGACGGCCTTTCGCAGGCCATCGTCGATCAGGACGACCCGCAAACTGTGCGCGACGGCGCGCCAGCCTTTCTGCTGATGATCGACGGCATGATCGCAGGCAGTCCCAACGACACGGGCCTGCTGATGGCCGGCGCCAAGCTCAATACTGCCTATGCCGCCATGTTCGTCGATGACCCCACGCGTGCCCTGCGCATGAGCGACAAGGCACGCGGCTATGCCCTGCACGCTCTGTGCAAGAGTGCGGCAGACACCTGTGGTATCGCAACACGCTCTCACGAAGCCCTGTTGCCCCTGCTCGACGGGCTGAATGACGATAAGGTCGCCCCCCTGTTCACCGCCGCCACTGCTTGGCTGCTGTGGGTCCAGCAGCGCAGTGAGGACTGGGCCGCCATTGCCGATCTGCCTAAGGTGGAGGCCATGCTGGATCGCGTACTGGCCCTCGACGAGGGCTATGAACAAGGTCAGGCGCACTATTATCTGGGCATCCTGCGCAGCCTGCGGCCACCGAGCCTGGGCGGCAATCCGGAGCAGGGACGCAGCCATTTCAAGCGCGCCATCGCGCTTTCCAATGGCCATAACCTCGCCGCCAAGGTGGCCTATGCACGCTACTACGCACGCCTGATCTATGAGCAGGCATTACACGACCGCCTGCTCAACGAAGTCATCGCCAGTGATCCACACATCCCCGGCCTGACCCTGAGCAACGTCCTGGCACAGCGCGAGGCCCGCGAACTGCTCGCCTCGTCCGCCGACTATTTCATGGAGTGATGTAATGAAAACCCCGTTCCGCCCCGGCCTGCTATCGATCTTGATACTGGCTCTGCTACTGACCCTGCCGCTATCCGCCGCAGCCACCACCTTGAAAATTGCCACCGCCATCCCCGACGGCACCAACTGGATGAAGCAACTGCGCCAGGGCGCGGCAGACATCAAGAAACGCACCGATGGACGTGTCAAAGTTCGTTTCTATCCCGGCGGCGTGATGGGCAACGACAACAGCGTGCTGCGCAAGATCAAGGTCGGCCAGCTGCACGGCGCCGCGCTCACCGGTGGCAGCCTGAGCAAGATCTACCCCAGCTCGCAGATCTACTCCCTGCCTTTCACCTTCCGCGACTACGCCGAAGTGGACTACGTACGTGGCAAGATGGACGCGAGTATCGTCCAGGGCCTGTACGATAAAGGCTACGTCAGCTTCGGCATCAGCGAAGGCGGCTTCGCCTATCTGTTGTCGCGCGCCCCGGTGACCGCTACCTCCGACCTCGCGGCGCGCAAGATCTGGATCCCCGAGGGCGACCGCATCAACCAGGAATCCTTCGCTCAGTTCGGCATCTCCACCATCCAGCTGGCCATGACCGACGTACTCACCGCTTTACAGACCGGCCTCATCGACACCGTCGCCACCACCCCGGTGGGCGCCATCGCCCTGCAGTGGCACACGCGGGTGAAATACCTCACCGATGCTCCACTGCTGTACGTGACCGGCACTATTGTGGTCAAACGCCGCGCCTTCGAGAAACTCCAGACCGCAGACCAGGCCATCGTGCGCGAGGTGATGGGTGACGTGTTTCAGCGCCTCAACCGCATCAATCGCGAAGACAACCGCAAGGCCTATGAGGCACTCAAGCAGCAGGGTATTGAATTTGTCCGTCCCACCCCGGCGGAGATCGCCGAGTGGCGTGGTGGCAGTCAGCGTGCGGTGGCCAAGCTGGTAAAAGACGGCTATCTCCACCAGTCCATCATCGACACCTTCCAGCACCATCTGGCCGACTATCGCGCCAGCCATCCCAAAACCAATGTCGCTGACGCCCGCTAGCCGGTCTTACGGAAGCAACTCCACAGGCCGCAATGTTCGGCCATGTACGGCATCGCCCATTTGCCACAGAGACACAGAAGACACGGAGAAAAACCATTTGGAGGCTTTCCCGTGGTACCGCAGAACGGCGCCACAAACCCAAAAACTCCGTGTCCTCCGTGCCTCTGTGGCGAAAACCCATTGGCAGCCGAATCCGGCCACGGGGATCGGTGAGCCGTGCTGACCCGGAGCCTGCGCCGCCTGGCCCACCTCAGCGCCCGCCTGGAAGACGGCCTGCTGGTGCTCCTGCTGGGGGCCATGATCCTGCTCGCCGGCAGCCAGATCATCCTGCGCAACTTCTTTGAAACCGGCATCGACTGGGGCCCGCCACTGCTGCGTGTGCTGGTGCTGTGGCTGGCCCTGCTGGGCGGCATGGCCGCCACCCGTGCCGATAACCACATCGCCATCGACCTGATCTCCCGCTTCCTGCCCAAACACCTTAAACGTATCGCCAACGCCACTACGCGGCTGTTCACCGCCGTGGTGTGTGGCGTCATCGCCTGGTACGCGGCGCAGTTCGTATGGATGGAATATCAGGATCAAATGATCCTTTTCGCCCGTGTGCCGGCCTGGACTGCGGAGATCATCATCCCCATCGGCTTCGCCATCATCGGCCTGCGCAACCTGTGCACCTTCGGCGCCGACCTGCTACAACTGCTGTCACGGAAACCCTCCCTGCCATGACCATCCTGCTACTCCTGATCATGGCCCTGCTCGGCGCCCCCCTGTTCGCGGTCATCGCCGCCAGCGCACTGTTCGGTTTTCACAGCCAGGACGTCGATCTGTCGGTGCTGGCCATCGAGTTCTTCCGCCTCGCCGAAATGCCGATCCTGCTCGCCATTCCTCTGTTCACCTTCGCCGGTTACCTGCTCAGTGAGAGCAAGGCCGCCGACCGACTGGTGGATCTTACCCGCGCCCTATTGGGCTGGATGCCGGGTGGCCTGGGGCTGGTGGCGCTGACCGCCTGCGCCCTATTCACCGCCTTCACCGGCGCCTCCGGGGTCACCATTATCGCCCTCGGCGCGCTGCTCTACCCGGCCCTGCGTCAAGCCGGCTATGGGGAAAATTTCGGCCTCGGACTGGTCACCACCTCGGGCAGCCTGGGCCTGCTGTTCGCCCCCTCGCTGCCGCTGATTCTGTACGCCGTCGTCGCCCAGCAGATGGCCCTGGGTGACCCCCTGAGCGTAGATCAGATGTTCCTCGCCGGTATCCTGCCCGGCCTGCTGATGCTGTTGATGCTGGGAAGCTGGGTGGTGTGGACCAGCCGCGACCAGCCACTCACCTCCTTCGACGGCCGTACCGCGCTGCGCGCCCTGTGGGCAGCACGGTGGGAAGTGCCACTGCCGATTATCGTGCTGGGCGGTATCTACAGCGGCTTCTTCGCCATTTCCGAGGCAGCGGCGGTGACCGCGCTGTACGTACTGATCGTCGAGGTGGGCATCTACCGCGAAGTCAGCCTGCGTTATCTGCCGGAGGTGATGCGGAAATCCATGGTGCTGGTAGGAGCGATCTTGATGATCCTCGGCGTCTCGCTGGCCTCCACCAACTACATGATCGATGCCGAAATCCCCACACGCCTGTTCGAAACCATCCGTGAGCACGTAGATGACAAGCTCACCTTCCTGATCCTGCTGAATATCTTCCTGCTGATCCTCGGCACCATGCTGGACATCTTCTCCGCGCTGGTGATCATGGTGCCATTGCTGCTGCCCATTGCGCTCCGTTACGGCATTGACCCGGTGCACCTCGGCATCATCTTCCTCGCCAACATGCAGATCGGCTACTTTACGCCGCCGGTCGGTATGAATCTGTTCATCGCCAGCTTCCGCTTCCGCAAATCCATCATGCAGCTGTACCGCGCCACTTGGCCCTTCTTTCTCATCCTGCTGCTGGCGGTGTTGATCATCACCTACGTGCCAGCGCTGTCGCTGTGGCTACCGGGACGATAAGGTTTTCGACAAAAACAACATCAGCGCGCACCAATCAGCTCGATCTCGTAGCCATCCGGATCGGCGACAAAGGCGATAAGGGTCGAACCCGCATTCATGGGCCCCGCATCGCGGATGATTTTTCCGCCACGCACCTTGATGGCCTCGGTCGCCTGATACACATCATCCACCTCGATGGCGATATGCCCAAAAGCCGTGCCCAGATCATAGTGATCGACATCCCAGTTGTACGTCAGCTCCAACACCGTATTCGCCGCTTCGTCACCATAGCCAAGAAAGGCCAGGGTAAACTTGCCTTCGGGGTAGTCACTGCGCCGCAGCAACTGCATGCCCAGCACCTCCGTGTAAAAACAAATTGAGCGCTCGAGATCACCAACCCGCAGCATGGTGTGAAGTATTCTCATGGATTTTTCCTCCGTTAAAACCAATGGCTTGGCTCGTCATCAAATCACGTGGGCGCAAAAAACTCGCTTCACTCTGCCTGCAGGCTCTTGGACACCACCTCAAAGACATCCTTCGACAGGCTGGGTTCGGCAAGCAGGCGTTGCAATTGCACCTGCATCAGGGCCTGGCGTTCTTTGCCGTATTTGCGCCACTGGGTAAAAGGCGCGGTAAGGCGCGCGGCGACCTGCGGGTTAAGCGCATCGAGCTTGAGGACATGGTCGGCGAGGAAGGCGTAGCCAGCGCCGTCAGCGGCATGGAAACAGGCCGGATTGGCGCTGGCGAAGGCGCCGATAAGGGCCCGTACCTTGTTAGGGTTCTTGAGGGTGAAGGCCTCATGTCCGGTGAGGGCACGCACCCGCACCAGGGTGTCGGGCAGGCTGGCAGTGGCCTGGATGCCGAGCCATTTATCCACCACCAGCGGCTCATTACGCCAGTGTTCGTAGAAGGTGGCCAGGGCACGCTCACGAGCTTCTCCGGCCTGACTGGCAAGGCAGGCGAGAGCAGCTATGTTGTCAGTCATGTTGCCGGCCTCATTGAACTGCCGCTCAGCGAGGGCGATGGCGGCTTCATCACCGATGCGGGACAGGTAACCGAGGCAGGCGTTTTTCAGTGCACGGCGGCCGATGGATTCGCCGTCGATACGATACTCACCGCTACCGGCATTTTCCGCATACACGGCCTCGAGCTGCGGGCGCAGGCGTTCAGCAAGGGAACGGCGCAGGAAATTGCGTGCCTCATGGATGGCCAGTGGGTCGATGGGCTGCATGAATTCAGCCAGGTAATTTTCCACCGGCAGGCCGAGGGCTAGGGCAGCAAAGGCCGGGTCGAGACAGTCATCGGCCAGGGTGCGAGCGAAGGCTTCGGCGAAGGCCTCGTCCAGCAGCAGAGGCCGCCCCGCATGGATGTCGCCTACCAAACCCATGAGGGTTTTCACTGCCATCTTTTGCCCCGCCTCCCAGCGACTGAAGGGGTCACTGTCGTGGGCCATGAGGAAATAGCGCTGGCTGTCGTCGAGGTCGTCTTCCAGTTTCACCGGTGCAGAGAAACCGCGCAGCAAGGAGGGCACGACACCGGCGGGTACGTCGCGGAAGACAAAGGATTGCTCAGCCTCGCGCAGATGCAGTACACAGGTGCTGCCCGCTGCTCGTTCTTCGCTGTCGAGACGCAGGCACAAATCGCGGCCCTCAGTATCTAGCAGGCCCACTGCCAGCGGGATGTGGAAGGGGGTTTTCTCAACCTGCCCCGGGGTCGGTGGGCAACCTTGTATCACGTCGAGGCGTAGCGTCTGCTGCGTTGCATCATAGGTATGCCGCACCTGCAACTGCGGCGTGCCCGCCTGACTGTACCAACGCCGGAACTGGCCGAAGTCGGTATCGTTGGCATTTTCTATTGCGCGCACAAAATCATCGGTGGTCACCGCTTGGCCATCGTGGCGCTCGAAATAGAGATCGGTGCCACGACGAAAACCCTCGGAACCCACCAGATGGGCCAACATGCGCACCACCTCCGCGCCCTTGTTATAGACGGTGACGGTGTAGAAATTATTGATTTCCACGTAGGAATCCGGCCGTACCGGGTGGGCCATGGGGCCGGCATCTTCACGGAACTGGTGGGTGCGCAGTACATTGACATCACCGATCCGCTGCACGCCGCGGGAATTCATATCAGCACTGAATTCCTGGTCACGAAATACCGTGAAGCCTTCTTTCAGGCTGAGCTGGAACCAGTCGCGACAAGTAACGCGGTTACCCGACCAGTTGTGGAAATATTCATGGGCAATGACGCTCTCTATCCCCAGGTAATCGGCATCGCTGGCCGTATCCGGGCGCGCCAATACATAGCGTGAGTTGAACACGTTGAGGCCCTTGTTCTCCATGGCGCCCATATTAAAATCATCCACGGCGACGATCATGTACAGGTCAAGATCGTATTCGCGGCCGTAGGCCTCTTCGTCCCAACGCATGGCCTTCTGCAGTGAGTGCATGGCGTGTTCACACTTGTCGACATTGTGGTGTTGCACGTAGATATGCAAATCCACGCTGCGACCACTCAGGGTGATAAAGCTATCTTCGATCCGCGCCAAGTCACCGGCCACCAGGGCGAACAGATAGGACGGCTTGGGAAAAGGATCCTCCCACTTGGCCCAGTGACGGCCGCCACCCAACTCGCCGCTGACGACCAGATTACCGTTTGACAGCAGCACCGGATAGCCGGCCTTGTCGGCCTCAAGGGTGGTGGTGAAGCGGGCCATCACGTCGGGGCGGTCGAGGTAGTAGGTGATCTTGCGGAATTCCTCAGCCTCACACTGGGTGCAGAAATTACCGCCGGAGGTATACAGGCCGCCCAGCGAGGTGTTGGCGGCGGGATGGATCTCGGTGACGATCTCCAGCTCGCCGCTATCGGGCAGGCCGTCGAGACTGAGGCTGTGACCATCGAGGTGATATTCGCCCGTTTCGAGCGTGCGGCCATCTACGGCCACCGAGATCAGTTCGAGATCGTGGCCATCGAGCACCAGCGCTTCACCTTCACGTAGGCGGCGCACCGACAGGCGGCTGGTGACGCGAGTGGTCTCAGGGTCGAGATTGAAGTGCAGATCGATGTGGTCGATGGCATAGGCCGGTGGTCGGTAGTCGGCGAGGCGGATGGTCTGGGGAGTTTCGGGCATGGTGGACTCGTGGTGCGGCGAATGGGCGGAGCGGGCTATACCCGCGATGGGTTGCGGAAATGCCATCCGCCAAAAACGCAAATATCGAAAACCCCTCTTGCCGGACTATCCCTCAAACGACTTGCTGAAACAGATCGAAGGAAATCGCTATGTAGTGTCCTGAAGAGGTCGTGTCCTAATGCCCTAAAGATCATTTGCGGACTGATCATGAAGGCTTTTTCGCGGGCATGGCCCGCTCCTAACGATTTTGGTAATAGTGCCGGATTATAACCCATGTTGCACCTCGGGCATGGCTACTCGCTGGCAAAGTAGATGTCACCGTAGGAGGCCGAGACGCTCTGCCCGGTGTTGTCACTGTCGGTCATCACCGCCACCGCATCGATATGAGTAATATCTTTGCCGAACAGGCGCTTGAGATCCTCACGAACATTGCGCCGCTCCTGCACCCAGCGACCAGTATCGCTGCTGCCGGAACGCACAGCAATCATCATGGCGTTACCGGTGAAAGCATTGGGCCAGCTCGTCCCCAGCGGCTGGTTACTGGACCAGACGTAATTCACCGCTTGCGTACGCCAGAAGAACATGCCGCCATCCACTACCACGTAGACCCGCGCGGGATAATCGTCACCGGCCTTGCTGCGCTCATCGTTGCCAGTGAGCGTCTCGTCCACCCGCCACGACCAGTGCAGCCAGGGAGTGCGAGTGAGATCGATGCGAACTTTTTTGAACATGCCCGAGGCGCTGCCTTGCGCACGGGCGTGCAACACCTTGCCCTGTTCTATGTCGACGATTTCATAATGGGTATTGCCGACGAAGGATTTTTCCTCCCAGCCGTCGAGGTCACCGGTACTGAACTGGCCGATGGTCTGGGCAAAAGCGGTACTGGACAGGCCGAGCAGGGCCAGGCCGGCGATGACCTGCAATTGCTGACAAAGGGATCGAAGAGGCATAGTGTTTTCCATCAATTACAGTGTAATGTCTGTGTCCTCTGACACACGGAAGTCATGATCGTTACATTGACTCACTGCGCACGGCACACGACATGTCCATACGTACAACCTGACTGAAATACCATGACCGACTCCGCCCTCAAAGACCTGCAACGCATACCCGGCGTCGGCCCCTCCATGGCCGCCGATCTGCTCGGCCTGGGCATCCACTCTGTGGCGGCCCTGCGCGGGCAGGATCCCGAACGACTGTATCAGTGCCTGTGTCAACAGGCAGACAGGCCGGTGGATCGCTGCGTGCTGTATGTATTTCGCTGCGCGGTCTACTTCGCCGAAAACACCGTACACGACCCCGAGCAACTCAAGTGGTGGCACTGGAAAGACCGTCCGTGAGCAATCTCTTGTTGCGAGTCAGCCAGCTGATGACCCACCAACGCGGCCCCTTCGACCTGTCCATCGATGCCGGCCAATGTGTCAGCCTGCGCGGCCCTTCCGGCAGCGGCAAATCATTACTATTACGCGCCATCGCCGACCTCGACCCGCATCAGGGCGAGATCTGGCTGGACGGTGTGGCTTGTGCGCAAATCCCCGCCCCGCAATGGCGCCGACAGGTGGCGCTGCTGCCGGTCGAAAGCCAATGGTGGCTGGATGAGGTGAGCGATCACTTTCATGATGAAGACTGCCCCTGGCTGATCCCGCTGGGCTTTAGCGAGGCGGCGCTGGGCTGGCAGGTGAGCCGTCTGTCCAGTGGCGAAAAGCAGCGCCTGGCCCTGGCGCGGGCGCTGATGAACCAGCCCCGCGTGCTGTTGCTGGACGAACCCACCGCCAGTCTCGACGAGGTCAGCGCGGCGGCGTTGGAAACCGTGGTGGCCGATTACCGCCATGATACTGGCGCGGCGGTGTTGTGGGTCAGTCACAGTGCAACACAGGCCGCGCGGGTGGCCTCACGTCACTATCAGTTGCAAAACCGACAGCTGCAAGCCAACGGCCTGCAAGAGGGCGAACCATGAACATGATCACCCTGACACCGATGGACCTCAGTCTGGCCGCCCTGCTGGTACTGGCCCTGGCGGGCTTAAGCCGGCGCATGCGACTGGGGCTGGAACGCTCACTACTGATCGCCAGCCTGCGCATGGTGCTACAACTGTCGCTCATCGGCTTGGTACTGAAGACAGTCTTCGCCACCACCGGCCTGCTGTGGGTGACCCTGATGGCGGTAGTCATGTTACTAGCCGCCGGGTACGAGGTCATGGCACGCCAGCAGCGGCGTTTGAAGGGCTGGTGGGGTTATGGCCTGGGCACCGGCGCCATGTTCATTTCGTCGTTCACCGTCACCGTGCTGGCTCTGTTCACCATGATCGGCAACCAGCCCTGGTACGAACCGCAGTACGCCATCCCCCTGCTCGGCATGATGCTGGGCAACACCATGAGCGGCATCGCCTTGGCGCTGGATCGTCTAACCCAGACCGCCTGGCAACAACGCGCCGTGATCGAACAGCGCCTGATGCTCGGCCAGACCCGTTTTGAGGCCATTGCTGAAATCCGCATTGATGCCATGCG
>UOFU01000255.1_pt1 | contig 10566 bp, 7 predicted proteins | sample 1988841 | NCBI WGS metagenome assembly UOFU01 (sample SAMEA4712195, study PRJEB27164) | hydrothermal vent metagenome | biome: marine basaltic hydrothermal vent biome; feature: marine hydrothermal vent; material: mineral | place: Pacific Ocean | collected 2011-06-14/2011-07-23 | depth 1719 m
CGCCTGAAAGAAGCGCAAAACACCGCCGCCATCCTCACCACCTTCAACGAAGTCAACATGAAGCCGGTGATGGATCTGCGCAACAAATACAAGGACGACTTCGAAAAGAAGCACGGCACGCGCCTGGGTTTCATGTCCTTCTTTACCCGTGCCGTGGTCGAGGCGCTAAAACAGTTTCCGGTGATCAATGCCTCGCTGGATGGGCAGGACATCGTCTACCACGGTTATTATGATATCGGCATCGCAGTGGGTTCGCCACGCGGACTGGTGGTGCCGATACTACGTGATGTCGAGCAGATGAACTTTGCCGGGATTGAAGCGACGGTCCGGGATTTCGGCCAGCGCGCGCAGGACGGTAAATTGACTCTGGACGAGTTGACCGGCGGTACCTTCAGCATCACCAATGGTGGCGTGTTCGGCTCCCTGCTCTCCACACCCATTCTCAATCCGCCGCAGAGCGCGATCCTCGGTATGCACAAGATCCAGGAGCGACCGGTGGTGGAAAATGGCGAGATCGTCATCCGTCCCATCATGTATCTTGCCTTGTCTTATGATCATCGTATTATCGACGGTAAGGATGCCGTGTTGTTCCTGGTGGCCATCAAAGATGCCCTGGAAGACCCGGCGCGGATGCTCTTGGAGTTGTGATTATTCGCCACAAAGGTATGGAGAATACAGAGAATGCGCGGGTTGAATAGGGTCATGGGGGGTGATTTTTCTTTCCCTCCGGACGAGCAGTTTTGTCATGCGTTGTGAGCTCTGTGCCTCTGTGGCGAACAACGGTAGTTGTCTAGAGTCTTGCCCGAAAAACACAAAAAAATATCTGTTTACTGTTATGCCGTAACGGCGCAAAAAAGGAATGCAGCGATGACGGATTATGACGTAATTGTTCTCGGCGGCGGCCCCGGTGGTTATGTGGCGGCTATCCGTTGCGCACAGCTGGGCCTGAAGACGGCCTGCATCGACGATGGTGTGGACGAACAGGGTAAGCCCTCGCTCGGCGGTGTCTGTCTCAATGTCGGCTGTATTCCCTCCAAGGCCCTACTGGAAACGTCACACCATTTCTATCGTGCGCGGCATGATTTCCCCGCCCACGGTATCCGTACCGGTGATATACAGATCGATGTGGCGGCCATGCAGCGACGCAAGCAACAGGTGGTGACGAGCCTCACCGGTGGTATCGCCCTGCTGTTTGCCAAACACAAGATCACGCACATCAAGGGCCGCGGCTGCCTGTTGGCCGAGCGGCGTGTGCGGGTCATCGCTGGCGAGGCGAACGACGAACAGGTATTCAGTGCCAGCAACATTATTGTCGCCACCGGTTCCACGCCCGTCGAACTAGCGGAGGCTCCCTTCGATGGTGAACGCATCGTCGATTCCACCGGTGCGCTGGCTTTTGCTAAGGTGCCTAAGCGCCTGGGGGTCATCGGCGGCGGCGTCATCGGCCTGGAACTGGGCAGTGTCTGGTCACGCTTGGGCGCAAAGACGACGTTGCTGGTGCGGGGTGCACAATTTCTTGCCGCTGCCGATCAACAACTGGCCCGCGCCGTGCAGCAGGATTTGCAGGATGAAGGCCTGAATATTTGCCTCGGCGCAAAGCTGGTTTCCGTCAAAAAAAGTGCAAAGCAGATCACCGTTACCTATGCCGATGGTGACGGCGAACACAAACTGCTGGTCGACAAGTTGCTGGTGGCTGCCGGGCGCAGGCCCAACACGGGTGACATCGGCGCCGAGGATATTGGTCTAAAACTGGATGTGCGGGGTTTCATCGATGTTGACGATGACTGCCGCACGAACCTGCCGGGCATCTTTGCCATTGGTGATGTGGTGCGTGGCCCCATGCTGGCGCACAAGGCCTCGGAGGAGGGTGTCGCGGTGGCGGAGCGTATCGCCGGGCAGCAGCCCGAGGTGAACTACGCCACCATTCCCTTCGTCATCTATACTTGGCCGGAGATCGCCTGGGTGGGACGCAGCAGCGAGCAGTTGCAGGCCGATGGCATCGATTTTGAGTCAGGCGTGTTTCCCTTTCTCGCCAATGGTCGGGCCCACGCCAGCGGTGACACCCGGGGCATGGTGAAGGTTCTCGCCGATGCCCGCACGGATCGTATCCTCGGCGTACACATCTATGGCGCCAATGCCTCGGAACTCATCGCTGAGGCCGTGGTGGCGATGGAGTTTGCCGCCTCCGCCGAAGACCTGGCCCGCATCATTCACGCCCACCCCACTCTTTCCGAGGCCATCCACGAGGCCGCCCTGGCGGTGGACAAACGTCCCATTCACAGCTGATCTAACCGAAGATATCGGCCGTGATGGCCCGGTACCAGCCTTCGGCATAGACCGCTTCCATTTGCCGGGTCGTGAGCGGCGCGTCGCGTGGCCCGACACCGCCGGCCCCCTCGACGCCGACGATGCCTTTGTCGCCAAGCCGATAGACGGCGGCCACGGAGATGCCATAATCGGGCGTGATCAGGCTATAGCAGGTATTCACCCAGGAAGAGGCACCGATGGTATCGCCACGCAGGGCGGCGACGATTTCGGCGGCGCAGACCTTGCCCTGGCTGCTGGCCGAAAACCCTGATTTGGGCATTTTTCCAGCGATGCTGGCATCGCCGATGATATGCACGTTTTTGTATATTGTGGATTCAAAGGTCTTTTGGTCCACTGGGCACCAGCCCTTATCGTTGGTGAGCCCCGCGCGGTAGGCGACGTCGCCGGCTTTCTGCGGTGGGATAATATTGGCCACTGCCGCTTTGATCTTTTCCTCGTCGGCTGTCACGGTCATGTGTTTCGGATCCACGGCGGTGACTACCCCGCCCTGTGAACCGGGCACCCATTCGATGTGATCGGGATAGAATTCGTCCCAGGCATCCTGAAACAGTGCTTGTTTGGAGAACTTGTCCTTGGCGTCGAGGATCAGCACTTTGGAGCGAGGTTTGTGCTGTTTGAGGTAGTGGGCGATCATGCTGGCGCGCTCATAGGGTCCCGGCGGGCAGCGAAAGGGGTTGGCTGGCGGGGCGATGACCACCACGCCGCCATTGGGCATTTCGTGCAGCTGTTTGAGCAACAGGCGTGTCTGTGAGCCCGCCTTCCAGGCATGAGGCATGACGAGGCTGGCGGCCGGATCATAGCCCTCGATAGCATTCCAAAGAAAGTCGATACCGGGTGACAGAACCAGGCGATCATAGCTTAGAGTCCGGCCGGCGGTGGTGTGCACCGTCTGTTTGTCGGGGTCGATGGTGCTGGCGTAGTCCTGGATGACCTTCACCCGGTGCTTCGACTGCAGCTTGTCGTAGTCGTGGCGAATGAAATCCATGTCATAGAGCCCACCGAGGACGGCGTTGCTGAACGGACAGGTATAGAACTGCTTGTGCGATTCGATGAGGGTGACGTCCAGGGAGGGGTCGAAGCGTTTGAGATAGTTGGCGCAGGTGGCCCCACCGAATCCGCCACCAACGACGACGATGCGGGCGCCGGTCTTGGGGAATGCCAGTGACGGAGCACCCAATGCGCCCAGGGCCGAGGCGGTTCCCAGCCATTGGATGAAGCGGCGGCGACTGATCTTGTTCATGACGACTCTCCTAATGCACTACGTATTACGGCGATGTGTCCTGGTTGTATGGCCCGAGCGGGTAAGCTTGGGGGGTTAAGGCTTGCGGGAAAAATAGCGGGCCATGAGATCGATTTCCTCGTCGGTATAGCCCTTGGCAATACGGTTCATGATCGTGCCCTTGCGTTGACCCGTCTTGAAGGCCTTCATGCTGGAAATAATGTCGTCGCTGGACAGGCCCGTCAATGACGGAATCGAGCCAGGACTGTCGCCGTCCGGCCCGTGGCAGCCTGCGCAGGGGGTGGCTAGCATGGCGGGCCGGTAGTCTGTGGCGGAGACCGTGCCGGGAAGTATAAGCTGTGTGGTGGTGACGAGTACCGCGAGGGTGATCCATGACTTCTGCTTCATAACTACACCTCTTACAACGTTGTGGCATGCTGCACGACTTATTATCGTGCAGTATAAAGTGTCGAATAGGGCCGTAAGCGGGCACGGCGAATCGGTGTGAAACGTGCCTCATTATACTCACGCAAAGTAAGATTACATCCCAGTGGAGGACTTGGACTTTCTGTGTGTGCCGGGATTCGTTGCGCGTACCAATCCATGATCAGGCGGCCTGGAAGAGGGGGTAGGGTACCAATGCTATGTAGGTTAACAAAGTCACGATTGTTTTGTAGGTTGGCGGTGAGCCTGCGACCCCCCCAACGAAGTCAACCATGTTGGGGTTCCTTCGTCACCACCAACCTACAACAAGCTGGATCTCAGGCTTAACTTAATGGCATTGGGTAGGGTACTTATCTTATTAATTTGTTAGTATCTCATTGAAATATGAAATATATTCCTGGTAAAAGCGGACAGACTCCTCTATAGTATACCCAGCTGCAGATACCGTGACTGGCACTTTTGGTTGTTCCCTCCGTGTTACCCTCCGAATTCCCCGTTTCACTACCTGTACGCACCACCCTAAGTTTGTTTAATTTATTTATATCAGGTAAAAGTCACATGGCTACAGGTACAGTAAAGTGGTTCAACGAAGCCAAAGGTTTCGGTTTCATTTCTCAGGATGATGGCGGCGCAGACGTGTTCGTGCATTTCAGCGCGATCCAGGGCGGCGGTTTCAAGACTCTGGCCGAAGGTCAGGCGGTCACCTATGAAGTGGAAAATGGCCCCAAGGGTCCACAGGCGACCAGCGTTAACGCCTAAGCAAGACCCTCTCGAATAATCGATACGAAGAACCCCGCCCCGGCGGGGTTTTTTGTGTCCGTCCGCCGGCCAGCCAGTGCTGTGTTATTCCGTACTATTCGGGCCGTTTTTGTGCGCACGGCGCACACTATACCTGCTCGTAGTGTGCGCCGTGCGCACAAGGTGGGTCGCCAATTCCTCCTGTGAATTCTATGCCTCTATGGTGAAGTGTTACCCTTTTCCTTCCTTGATTTTTTGCCAGTACTTCGTCAATACGGCCGTCTAACGCCAGTCTCCCTCGCGCATACGATTGACCGCCGCAGCCAGCTCGAACAGCCGTGGCAGGGCTAGATTGCCCACCTTGTATTCGCTGAAGCGATCCAATCCAAACTGCTCCGCATCGGCCATGACCTGTCGCAGGCCCACGACCAGCGACCGGCAGTCCGTCGCGTAGTGGCGGGCAAAATAATGGATCATCAGGCCGATGGTACGGGTCTGGCCGATGTCGATGAGCTGCTCGACCTGCGACAGGTCGATGCGCTGATTGCCGTAGCGCAGCAGGCTGGTTTCCGGGCTGTCGATTTTTACCGGGCGCTTGCCGCGAGAGGCATCCAATGCCGACGGGCCGGGACAGCGGGCGGCTTCACGGTCGAAGGCCGGCAGCTCCGCCAGTGCGGTTTCAATGGGACGTGCCAGCGCGCGGGCCTGTAGCGTCACGTCATGTGGCACGTAGGCATCCATCATGATGACCGTGTCGGCGACATCGAAATAATCACCCGAGCCGCCCATCACGATCACCGACGACACACCGTATTCGGTATACAGCTCGCGCACGCGATGGATCAGCGGGGTGATAGGCTCCTTGTTGTTGGCCACCAACTGCTGCATGCGTCGGTCGCGGATCATGAAATTGGTCGCCGAAGTATCCTCGTCGATGAGCAAAAGCTCCGCGCCGCACGCCAGTGCCTCGATGATATTGGCCGCCTGTGAGGTGCTGCCGCTGGCATTGTCGGTACTAAAATGCACCGTATCGCGATCGAAGGGCAGGTGGTCAATGAAGGGGCTGATGTTCACGGCGTGAATGGCGCGGCCATCCTCAGCGCGTACCTTGACGGCTGTTTCCAGGCTTGCCACCTGCTCGCGACCATCGCCGGGGATGTGGTTGTAGATGCCGTATTCCAGCGCCTGCAACAGGGTGGACTTGCCGTGGAAACCGCCGCCAACAATGAGCGTAATGCCCGCCGGGATGGCCAGCCCTGCAATGTGGCCGACATTGGGTAATGTCACTGAGCGCGTGAGCGAATCGGGCGCAGTCAGGGGCAGGACGCGATTGCGCAACGGGCTGTCGTCCACACCGCTGGCGCGCGGCAGATGGGCGCCATTGGCGACGAAGGCCACCAGGCCTTCGTCGCGTAGCCAGTCGCGCAGGGCGTGCTGATCCTCCACGCTGTGTACGTGGCGCTGTGCCTGTGCGGCATCCAGATTGTCGAAGCAGAGCGCGGCCGCCACCAGCCGTGGCAGCTCATCGAAAAACATCGCCATTGCCTCACGTCCGGCGGCACGGCGATTTTCCGCCGGTAAACCAAAGGTCAGGCGTGCCTCCACGCCTGCGGCCGAGATCAACACGGCATTGCGTGGTAATACCTGCTGTCCGCCGCTGGCGATGGCGATTTCGCCGCTGCAACCGGAGCCGCGCCGGCCTTTCACATAGCGCCCGATGGCTCGATTCAGGGCACGGCGGAGAAAATCCTCCAGCGCCACACGGCGCACGGCATCCCGCCATAGTGCATCCGGTAGCCGGGCCTGCGCCATCTCCACCAATACGCTGATACGCGAGGGCAGGGCAAAAGGATCGCCCTGCACGTGATTGATGCTCAGGCTGAAACGCAGTTGGTCGACAGTGAAGGCATAATGACCGGCGATGGACTTGTAGGCCTTATAGCCCTTTCTATCCAGGGCGAGCAATTTCTTGCGCAGTGTTTCCATGTTTCGGTCGGGTGTTTGGCTGGTCGATTAACAACGATAGCAGATTTGTATTTTTCCAGGGGGGGGGGAGAGGCAAATGTTTTTTCTTATGAGTCTGATTAAAATATTTCATCGAAAAAATGCGAAAAATAAGGGTATTTTTGCGGTACAGTAATCAATTGGGACACCGCAGAAGGCGGGGTGAAAAAGGAGAAGCATGTGTTTGAAGTTGCCGAGCTAGGTCATCGCGTATCAAAAGAAGAATACAAACAACGGGTGCCGGATTTGCGCACCCAGCTGCTGGAAGTGCAATTTCAGTTACGTCAGGCCGACTTTCCAGTGATTGTGCTGATTTCCGGCGTCGACGGTGCCGGCAAAGGGGAAACCGTCAACCTGCTTAATGAATGGCTCGACCCCCGCTATGTGCGTACAGATGCTTTCGACAAACCCACCGAGGAAGAGCGGCATCGCCCGCCGTTCTGGCGTTATTGGCGCGCGCTGCCGGCCAAGGGGCACATGGCCTTGTATGTGGGCTCGTGGTATAGCGGGCCGCTGGCGAAGCGGGTCTATGGCAAGACCTCCGCCGCCGAGCTGGACGAGGCGCTGGCGCGTATCAATGCCTTCGAAAAAGAGCTGGTGAACGATGGTGCGCTGGTGATAAAAATCTGGCTTCATCTGAGCAAAAAGCCGCAGGTCAAACGCCTGCGCAAGTTGGAAAAAAATCCCGAAACCCGCTGGCGTGTCACCAAGCGTGACCACCAGCATCTCAAACTCTACGACAAGTTCCGTCCCATTGCTGAGCACGCCCTGCGTGTCACCAGTACCGGTGAGGTACCGTGGGCCATCGTCGAGGGCAGCGATGCCCGTTACCGTGGCCTGACGGTCGGGCAGATCATCCTCGAACAGCTGGGCAGGCGGCTGGCGCGGCCGCTGGCCGAGGCCACCGAGACGGATGAATTCCGCCCCATCACCCCGCCAGTGAGTGGCGAGCCGGTGACCCTGTTGAACACCCTGCGGCTGGATTTGACCGTAAAACCGGATACCTACAAACGCGAGCTGGAAGAGGAACAGGGACGGCTCAATCGTCTCACCCGCAAGGCGTTGCAAAAGGGTATTTCCAGTGTGATGGTGATGGAAGGCTGGGACGCGGCCGGCAAGGGTGGTGTGATCCGGCGCATGGTGCCGGCCATGGATGCGCGTCATTACCACATCATTCCCGTGGCTGCGCCTACTGACGAGGAGCATGCACACCATTACCTGTGGCGCTTCTGGCGGCATATCAGCCGTGCCGGCCATGTCACTATTTATGATCGTAGCTGGTACGGCCGGGTACTGGTGGAGCGTGTCGAAGGCTTTGCCTCGCAAGACGAATGGAGGCGTGCCTATACCGAGCTGAATGACTTTGAAAATCAATTGGTGGATCACGGCATCGTACTGACAAAAATCTGGCTGCACATCAGCAAGGATGAACAGATACGGCGTTTCAAACTGCGGGAGGAAACCCCCTTCAAACGCCACAAGATCACCGAAGAGGATTACCGCAATCGCGAGAAATGGGATCTTTACGAACAGGCTGTGAATGAGATGGTCGAGCGCACCAGCACCGAATATGCGCCCTGGGTGCTGGTAGAGGCCAATGACAAGAAGTATGCGCGGCTGAAGGTGTTGCGAATTTTTTGTGATCGCCTGGAGAGGGCGCTGAAAAAACGGAAATAGTGACGCTGATTATTTACCGGAATTTTTTTAAAAGGACCCCCCCTTGAATACCATCGACCTGAAACAACCTGAACTCTACATCAATCGCGAACTCAGCCTGCTGGAATTCAACGCCCGTGTGCTTGAACAGGCCAAACTGGAAACTGTGCCCTTGCTGGAACGGTTGCGCTATCTGTGCATCTCCAGCACCAACATGGACGAGTTTTTTGAAGTGCGTGTCGCCGGCCTGATGCAGAAGGTAAAGCTGGGATCCACCCAGGCCGGGCCGGACAACATGTCGGCACAGGAAACCCTACGTCTGGCCCGCATCCGTGCCAGTGAGTTGGTGGAAGAGCAGTATCGTGTACTCAATGAAGTTATTTTCCCCAAGCTGGCCGAGCAGGGTATCAACTTCGTTAAACGCGATGACTGGAGTGAAGCGCAGGAAAAATGGCTGCGAGAATATTATGGGCAAGAACTGCAACCCATACTCAGCCCCATGGGACTGGATCCGGCGCACCCGTTTCCACGCATGCTCAACAAGAGTCTCAACTTTATCGTCTCTCTCAGTGGCAAGGACGCCTTTGGCCGCAGCAGCGGGTTGGCCATCGTGCAGGCCCCGCGCGCTTTGCCGCGGGTGATTCAGATGCCGGCAGAAGAAACCGGTAGTGGCCCCAACGACTTCGTTTTTCTGTCGTCCGTGCTGCACGCCTTTGTTGCTGAGCTGTTTCACGGCATGAAGGTTAAGGAATGCTATCAATTTCGTGTGACGCGCAACAGCGACCTGTTTGTTGATGAAGAGGAAATCGATGACCTGCTGCGCGCTGTCGAGGGTGAGCTGGCGGCGCGGCACTATGGCGATACGGTACGTCTGGAAGTGGCGCTCAACTGCCCGGACGAGTTGGTCAACTTTCTGTTAACTCGACTCAAGCTGACCCGTAGTGAACTGTTTATGGTCAATGGGCCGGTAAACCTGAATCGGGTGCAGGCGGTGATCGACCTGGTGGATCGGCCGGAGTTGACTTTCCCTTCCTATGTGCCCGGCCTGCCAGTGACACTAATACGCAGCGAAAGCCTGTTCGATACCATTCGGAAACAAGACCTGCTGCTGCACCATCCCTTTGAATCCTTCGTCCCGGTCGTCGACTTCGTGAGACAGGCCGCGGCCGATCCCGGTGTGCTGAGCATCAAACAGACCCTGTATCGTACCGGCCCCAATTCCGCCATCGTCGATGCACTGGTCACCGCCGCGCGCGCTGGCAAAGAAGTGACCGTGGTGGTGGAACTGCGTGCCCGTTTTGACGAGGCCGCCAACGTGGATCTGGCCACCCGTCTACAGGAAGTCGGTGCGCATGTCGTGTATGGCGTCGTGGGCTACAAGACCCACGCCAAAATGCTGCTGATCATCCGCCGCGAAACCAAGGGCCTGCGCTACTACACGCATCTGGGCACCGGCAACTATCATAGCCGCACCGCGCGCATTTATACTGACTATGGCCTGTTCACCTGCGACAAAGTCATCGGTGAAGATGTGCAAAAGGTCTTCAACCAGCTTACCAGCCTGGGCAAGGTCATCAAGCTGCACAAACTGTTGCAATCGCCCTTCACCCTGCACGACGGCATGCTGAAAAAGATCCAGCGCGAGCAGGCCCTGGCGGAAAAGGGCAAGCCGGGGCGTGTCATCGCCAAGATGAACGGCTTGGTCGAACCGCAGATTATTCAGGCCCTGTATCAGGCCTCACAGGCCGGCGTGCAGGTGGATTTGATCGTGCGCGGCATCTGCGCGCTGCGTCCCGGTGTGCCCGGTGTGTCCGACAACATCCGCGTATGCTCCATTATCGGCCGATTCCTCGAACATCCACGTGTCTATTGTTTTGGTAACGATGGCAACCCGGAAGTGTTTGGTGCTAGCGCGGACTGGATGGAGCGCAACTTGTTCCACCGTGTCGAGACTTGTTTCCCCATCGAAGCAAAGAAACTGCGTGACCGTATCATTGGCGATCTGGAGCTCTACCTGCTTGACAACACCCAGGCCTGGTTGCTGCAGCCGGATGGCACTTATGTATTAACGAAACCGGGCAAGGCCGAGCCGGTATCATCCCAGCAGACCCTGTTGGAGACTTTGTCGGAGAGTGCCTGATGGATGGAGTGTCGATTTCCCGGTTTTATACGTCACA
>UOFU01000280.1_pt1 | contig 10477 bp, 5 predicted proteins | sample 1988841 | NCBI WGS metagenome assembly UOFU01 (sample SAMEA4712195, study PRJEB27164) | hydrothermal vent metagenome | biome: marine basaltic hydrothermal vent biome; feature: marine hydrothermal vent; material: mineral | place: Pacific Ocean | collected 2011-06-14/2011-07-23 | depth 1719 m
TATTGGCCGTCAGGCTATCCGTGCCGCCGCCACCGCTGAGGGTACCGGTGAGCGAGCCGTTATCAAGCACGAAACTGTCGTTGCCACTGCCACCGGTCAGATTGGCGAAATCGATAAAACTGACACCGGCCACATTGCCATCGTTCTGGCCGGTAAGGGTCCAGGTGTTGGCGATGTTTTCGCCAATCAGGGTATTGTCGGCGCCACCGCCAATCAGGGTCTCGATATTGATGATGCTACTGCCCAGAGTCACACTGACCAGCCCGGTGGAGCCGGAATAGTCGACACGGTCGCCCGCCACCTGTGTACCGCCATTGATCAGGCCACTGATGCTACCGATGCTCGTCACGGTAAAGGTGTCATCGCCGCTGCCACCCTGCAAGCTGCTGAAGTCGGAAAAATCCGCACCGTTGAGGGTGCCGGTATTCAGCGTGGTGATGCTCCAGCTGTTGTTGCCGTTAGGGCCGATCAGGGTATCACCGCCATTGGTGCCGCCCAGTAGCGTCATGCCGCCGCTGCCGGTCAGGGTGCCGCCCAGGGTCAGGGTCTCGGCACCATTGTCGTCGCTGTCGACGCCGATGCTAACGCTCTGCGTGCCAGCATCGAGCGTGCCCACCACGATGCTGCCGGTGGCGGAAAGGGTAATCGCACCATCGCTGCCAGCGGCATTGCTGTCCAGGCCGCCCACGCTGATGGTCGCTGCCGTGATATCGATAGCGCCGCCGTTGGTGGCGATGGTATCACCGCTGTTCATGATGAAACTGCCGCTGCCATCGCCATCGCTGTCGGCCAGAATCACCAAGGAGGCGGTGCTGTCCGTGGCCAATGCCAGGCGATTGTCGGCGAGGTCGTTGAGGATAACGTCGTTGCTCGCCTCAAGAATAATGTTGGCATTGCTGGCCAGGCCTTCGAGGGCCAGTTCACCGATATTGAACAAACCCGCACCGACGGTGGCGTCGGACAGGTTCGGCAGTACGCCGTCATTGACCTGTGGGCCGTCGACCTGGTCATGAATAATGATATCCGTGGGATCAAACAGCAATGTGCCGATCTCACCGTTAGTGGCACTGACGTCGACACTGCCGGCAAAGGAAATACCCCGTCGCGCGGAGATCTCCACAAAGCCACCATCGCCCGCGACGCTGCCACCGCGCGCGGTAATCGTACCGTGCGCCCAGCTGGTGTCTTCGGCCCAGATGCGGATATCACCACCATCGCCGGACGGCCCGGCATCGGCGCGGATCACTGTCTGTGCGCCGATCTGGGTGAAAGTACTGGCGACCGTGCCGTCTTCACCCGCTTGACCACCGATGCGAATCCTGCCGCCACCGCTGTTGCCTGAGGCATCGATACGCGCCGTATCGAACACGCCGACCCGCTCACCGCTAACGGTAATGGTTCCTCCCTGACCGCCGACACCTCGTGCATCGAGAACGCCGCGATTGACCACATTGCCGCCAGTCCCCACCAGGGTGACGACACCGCCGACATTCTCGATGCGGCTGGCGCGCACCAATCCGCTGTTATTGACCACTTCGCTGAACACCTGGCTGGCCGCCGAGGCGCTGAGCAGTACACGGCCACCATCGGCTACCAGGCTGCCGCTGTTTTCCACCGCTGCCGCTGCCTGTCCGGGGTTTTTCGTCACTTCCCCGGTGACGGAAAAATGCATCAGCGAGGCGCCATCGAAACTCAGGTAGGCCTGGCTGCCACTGGCAAGATTGATCTGTCCGTAGTCCGCGAGAATCTGTCCCTCGTTTTTTACCACCGAGCCAATCAGGGACACCGAGCCGCCGCTGGCGGCGGTGATCACACCACGATTGATAATGGCACCCTCAGCGCCTCCTGTGACCATCAGACGGTAGTCGCCTGGCGTGAGCGCATCAGCATCCAGGCTCAGACTGGTAGCCACCAGCGCACCAACATTGATCACCGAGCCCGCGCCGAAGACGAGGCCATTGGGGTTCATCAGGAACACCCGACCATTGGCCTCGATGCGGCCGAATATCTCGCTGGGTTTTTGGTCGAAGATACGATTCAGCGCGGTGGCGTCACGGCTCGGCTGGACGAAGCGCACCGTCTCCTGCGGCGCCACGTCGAAGCTCTGCCAGTCGATGGAGAGGCTGTTGGAGGTCTGATTGATCTGCGTGGTATTGGGGGAAACCTGCTGGATACTGCCACTACCGGCGGTGATGCGGCCACCCTCGGGGGCGGCCAGTGCGGTGCCCATAGCGAGCCAGGCTACCACCAACATGACACCCAGGCCGCTGCGCCCTATTTCACGCCCCGATGTGAGGCAATCATTTTGCCTCTTCGTTCCATCACTCATGCCATTTCGTCTCACACGGATATCCGATATTTTTTACAAGGCCCTGCAATCCTTTCGCTCAGTACAGCAGCAGGGAATACACAGAAAAACTAGCTGTCCCTGTTGTGCGCACAGCGCACACTACACCTGCCTGTAGCGTGGTAAACGGCTACATGGCCCGTCTCTTTCATCGGCGCTTTAGAGCGCATAATTGAATTCAAAAAAGTACTGTGGATCACGCCCATTGGAGGCCGTTTCATCGCCAACGGGGGTAGCAATTTCGATGCGCATGGAGAAAACACCGGCATAGATGCGCAGCCCGCCACCCACGCCGTGCAGACTGACGTTCTCACGATCACTGGCCAATGGGTCGTTGAGCCGGCCCTGGGCGGTGTCTGCGAACAGCACGAACTGCAGGATCTCCCCCCAGCGCCTGCCGGCGAAGGCCGGCCACTGGGCAAAGCCCGGCGCACGCAGCAACCATTCCAGGGACAGCGAATAGCCCGTGTCAGCCAGGTATTCGGCATTCGCATAGGCGCGCACGCTGCCCGGCCCGCCCATGGAGAACTGTTCGATAGACGTCAGCAGGTCGGCCGAATACTGTCCACGCGTAACCAAGCGCAGGCTGTGGGTCTGGTCGATGTCATACCAGTACTGATAGTCGGCGGACAGCTTGCTGAATTGGCTGCTGGCGTATTCGCCGGAGCCGCCACGGCGATTGGCGGTGGCAGTGTCCGGATCGTTGCTGCCGCCCATGGAGCCGAGGATGCCCTCCAGACCCTGACTGAATTGCAGCCAGCCGGACTGATAGCTGCGGCCATCCACGCTGCGCCGGTCGAAGCCAAATTCGGCGGAAAACACCGACAGCTCATCAGCGGTGTCGCGGCCTTCGGCCACATCCAGGGTCACGGACTTGCGTGCGAAGCGCAGCACCCCAAAACTGTTCCAACGATGACTGCGGGCGAACTGGCGACGCCCGTAGAAATCCACCATCCGGGTGGTGCCGGTGAGACCGAAGGGTTCGAGGATGCCGCCCATATCGTAGGCATTGTCAAGATAACTGACGCCAAAGGTATTGCGTGGACCGAAGGCGGAACGCTCGTAGCCGAGGCCACCGTAAAGGCCGTTGTCCGGCTGGAAGGTGCGGGAGATGTGGGCGAACAGGCGATCCTGCGCCTTGAAGGGGTTGTTGATGACCAGATCGGCGCGGATGCGGTATTCGCCGGTGTACTGCGAACCGTAGTTGTCGGCGTGCAGGCGGGCCTCGACACGCCGTTCCTCCAGCACGGAGACCACCAGGTCGGTGGTGCCGGGCTCGTTGCCGGGACGAAACACGCCGAAACTGCGCAGGCCGGGATAATCGGACAACAACAGCAGCGCCTCTTCAACCCGCTGCTTGGCCACCGGCTGGTCAAGCAGCCCCGTGAAGGGTCGGGTGAGCTGCGCCACCGTGTAGCGCCGAGGTTTTTCCACCTGTACCTGACCAAGCCGGCCTTCAACCACGTGCAGGGTCACCACACCGTCGCGGATGGTCTGTGGCGGAATATAGGCCTGGGCCAGAATCAGACCGTGGTGACGGTAATAACGCGCCACCTCGGCGGCAATCCCTTGCAGTTCATCGATACCCAGCCCAGCCTGTTCCTGCTCCGAGCGCAGCTTGTCGACAAGCTGCTGCAGGGCCTCGGGCGTGATGGGTACGCTGTCCATCTCCGGCTCCTGCAGGTTGTCGATGAGACGCTGCAGCTCCTGTTGCAATGCCGTCTCCGACAGCTCCACGGTGGGGGCTGTGTCGACCACGGCCAGGCGCGCCTTCAGCAGACGATCCACCAAGGCCTGCAAATCAGCTACGTGGATGCCGCTTCCCGGCCGCTCCTCTACACCCAGTAGCTTGAGGCGACGCACAAATATTTTCGGACCTTGCGGCACGGGTGACGAGGCATCCGTCGCTGGCGATGCCTCCCCGTTGACCAATACTTCTGTGGGAAGCGGAGGGCGTTCTGGCATCACGAACTCACGCCCGGATTCATTGCCACCAGTGGCAGCAGCATCTGGCAGCGGGGCCGCCGAACCCTGCCCGGCAAACAGCAAAGACAGCACGAGCCCTGCCAGCAGACGGTTTATCAGTCTCAATCGCCACGGCAGTATCATATTCGAGTTAACATACTAGTGGGTATCAGCAATGCGTTCTGCGCCGGAGTCTCTGGAGGGTTACCGCTTAATGCACTTCACTTGATGCACTTTACTTAATGCACTCTACTTACATGTAGAAGCACGTTTGATGCCAAATGGGGGTTACAGCTGGGGTGAAATGCAGCCGATAGATAATCAACTTGTCACGTACAGCGCGCAAAGACATACTGAATCAGTCTGATTATTCAGGGTTTTTCCGCATAATCAGCAGCATAAATACCCCTCTTTTCACGAGGGAAAACACACCATACTGGGGGGAGACTTCAAATCTGGATGGTGATCTCTGGCTTTACGCCCTTTGACATGACACTCGGCGGATTACCTGTTGCCTAGATCCTGCAAGTGATCGTGCTTGCAGGATCTAGTGTAGTGTCCTGAATATAATGCATATTCAGGGCACTACACTAGATGTTAAGGAAAGTTGCACGCAGAGGCCTCAATCCATTATTAGAAAGATCCTTAACCTCCCACAGATCATGCAGCTCACAGCAATCAGACACTCCATGCGATTTCTCTCTCTCTTTCTCCTCCTCGGGCTTTTCCTGGCTTACCTCCCTTTTTCTTTATCCGCCGCCGATGACGAAGCCCTGCCCACGGAGGAGGAAAATTGCGGCTACACCGAAATCGATGAAGAAGATGATGGTGACGATGACGACCTGCCACTCAACGTCATTGAAGATCACTACGAGACCGGCCGCATGGCCTTCCTATTCGGTCAATATGCAGTGGCCTACAAGGCCTGGTTACCCCTGGCCGACACCGGTTATGCCAAGGCACAAGCCAGCATTGGCTGGATGTTCCACACCGGCAACGGGGTCAAGAAAGATCTGCAAACTGCCGCCGTGTGGTACCGCAAGGCAGCGGATCAGGGGCACGAGATTGCGCAGAATAATCTGGGTGTTTTCTATGAGAAGGGAGTAGTCGGTCCCGCCAATACAAAAAAAGCCGCCATCTGGTATCAAATGGCAGCCGACCAGGGCTATTCCTATGCACAATACAACCTCGGTATTCTTTACGCGGAGGGCCGAGGGGTCGCCAAAGATATCGAACAGGCCAAATACTGGCTGCGCATCGCCAGCCGGCACAAAGTGAAACAGGCCATCGCGGCACTGGGCAAACTGAACGTCGACATACCGGTGGGTGAGACCGAGAAGCCTCCACCGCGCATCGCCCATGCCCCTCATCACAGCACCCCGGTTACCCAGGGTATCACCTGGATCAAAGAACAGGATCCCACGCACTTCACCATTCAACTGGCACGCAGCAAGGACTTGCCATGGATATTGCGGCTGGCGGCTTCCGGCGATGTCACTAAAACCCTGATTCATTTCCAGGCAAAGAACAAAAAGGGGGTTAAGTGGCACCACCTGATCTATGGCAGCTTTCCCTCCCAGACTGCCGCCACATCCGCCATCAAGAAACTCCCTGCCCCCATGCAAAAATGGACGCCATGGATACGACCGCTCTCAGAGATACAAAAGCAGCTCAACCTGTAATAAACCTGCCCTACCCATAAAACCGCCGTTCGTCGGGGAACCACTCCGTTCATCCCCAAGGGTTTTATAGTAGAGACATTAGGTATATCCTGTACTGGTTTCTCTTTTAATGTGATATTGATTGCCGCTAACTCAATAAAAATAGATTTACACAGCCAGGGGAGGTTGTTGATGCTGAAGGATAGAAGGTCACTCACCGAACGTCGCTTGCACACCGACAGACGAAGCTGGCGGTGCCAGCTGGATTTCCCCTACCTTGATGGCCAGGGCACCCTGGTCAACGAAGATCGCCGGCAGATTGTCGAGCGCCGTATTGGATTTCTCGAACACATCGATGGTGATCGACGCAAACCCCTGCTCACGGCCTTCGTGGAGAAAAACTGACCCTACAAGTCGTTTGCGACGGAGCCGTCGCTTGGGTAACGCCGTCTGGCGCCGATACCGAGAAGGGAAGTGGTAGGCGCGAGTGGACTCGAACCACCGACCCCCACCATGTCAAGGTGGTGCTCTAACCAACTGAGCTACGCGCCTCCGAAGAGAACGCGTAAGATACAGATCGCCGCAAAATTTTACAAGAGGCCGCCGACGTTTTTTCAGCACCGAGGCAGCTTTTCTTGCACTGACGGTTACACCGACGTCGCCTCCCGCACACCGAGCATATTCTCCCGCACCCGGTCGATTTCATCCCGCAGCCGCGCCGCTTCTTCAAACTCCAGATCCTGCGCATGCTGGTACATTTTCTGTTCCAGCTGCTTGATACGCTTCATCACCTCGGCCGGTGACATGGCCGCGTATTCGATGGCCTCCTCCGCTACCTTGGCATATGCCGATGGCTTGCTACGCGCCGCACCGCCATAGGCCCCTTCCAGCACGTCGGCGATATTCTTTTTGATGGTCATGGGCGTAATACCGTGCTCCTCGTTGTAGGCCATCTGCTTCTGCCGGCGCGCCTCGGTGACGTCGATGGCCTTTTGCATCGACTTGGTGATACGGTCAGCATAGAGAATCGCCTTACCCTTGACGTTGCGTGCGGCACGGCCGATGGTCTGGATCAGCGAACGCTCGGAGCGCAGGAAACCCTCCTTATCGGCATCGAGGATGGCTACCAGCGAGACCTCCGGCATATCCAACCCCTCGCGCAACAGGTTGATACCCACCAGTACATCAAACTCACCCAGACGCAAATCGCGGATAATTTCCACCCGTTCCACGGTGTCAATATCGGAGTGCATGTAGCGCACGCGCGCACCGTGCTCGGAAAGATAATCCGTAAGATCCTCGGCCATACGTTTGGTGAGGGTCGTGACCAGCACCCGCTCGTGCTCTGCCACACGCTGGTGAATCTGTGATAGCAAGTCGTCCACCTGGCTGGTGGCCGGGCGCACCTCGATTTCCGGATCAAGCAGGCCGGTGGGTCGCACCACCTGTTCGATAATCGCGCCCGAGTGCGTCAACTCGTAGTCTGCCGGCGTGGCGGAGACGAAAATGGCCTGTGGCATCAGGCGCTCGAATTCCTCGAAGCGTAGCGGTCGGTTGTCCAGTGCCGAGGGCAGACGAAAGCCGTATTGCACCAGATTTTCCTTGCGCGAACGGTCGCCGCGATACATGCCACCAATCTGTGGCACGGTGACGTGTGACTCGTCGAGGATCATCAACGCCTCATCGGGCAGATAGTCGATCAAGGTCGGTGGCGGTTCGCCCGGAGCGCGCCCGGACAGATAGCGCGAGTAGTTTTCGATACCGGAGCAATAACCCAGCTCGAGCATCATCTCGATGTCATATTTGACCCGCTGTTCGAGGCGTTGCGCCTCCACCAGCTTGTTTTCACTGTAATAATATTCCAGCCGCTGCGGCAACTCCTGCTTGATTTCCTCCACCGCGCCCAGCACCGTCGCGCGCGGTGTGACGTAGTGGGACTTGGGGTAGACCGTAATACGCGGCAGGCGTTCCAGCACCTCACCGGTCAACGGGTCGAAATGGGACAGGTTGTCGATCTCGTCGCCGAACAGCTCGACCCGCACCGCCTCGCGGTCAGAATCGGCGGGATAGATGTCGATCACATCGCCGCGCACGCGGTAGGTGGCGCGATGCAACTCCACATCGTTACGCTTATACTGCAGCTCGGCCAGGCGACGCAACAAGTCACGTTGGTCGATAATATCGCCGCGCGACAAATGCAGTACCATCTTCAGATAGGATTGCGGATCACCCAAACCATAAATAGCCGACACGGAGGCAACGATGATGGTATCCTTGCGCTCCATCAGCGCCTTGGTGGCGGACAGGCGCATCTGCTCGATGTGCTCGTTCACCGAAGCATCCTTTTCGATGAAGGTATCGGAGGCCGGCACATAGGCCTCGGGCTGATAGTAGTCGTAATAGGAGACGAAATACTCCACCGCGTTGTGCGGAAAAAACGCCTTCATCTCCCCGTACAACTGCGCCGCCAGGGTCTTGTTGGGTGCCATGATGATGGTGGGACGCTGCATGACCTCGATGACATTGGCCATGGTGAAGGTCTTGCCGGAGCCCGTCACACCCAGCAGCGTCTGCCCCGCTTCACCCGCCCGCAAACCTTCCAGCAAACGATGGATTGCCTGCGGCTGATCGCCAGCGGGGGAAAATGCCGATACCAATTCAAACTTTTTGCTCATAGACCATTCTTGATCGGAAACCAATCGAGTATATTAACACCTTGACCCCAAGCAGAGGACACAGGCTTGAACAAGCAGTTATCCCACCGCGTTCAAAGCATCAAACCTTCCCCGACCCTGGCTATCACCGCACGCGCCAAGGCGCTACGGGCCGCTGGGCAGGACATCATCGGCCTGGGTGCTGGCGAGCCGGATTTCGACACCCCCGATCACATCAAGCAGGCCGCCATTGCGGCCATCAACGACGGCTTCACCAAATACACCGATGTAGACGGCACGCCGGAACTAAAAGCAGCGGTGATACGCAAATTGCAGCGTGACAACGGGCTCGACTACACTCCCGGACAGGTCCTGGTTTCCTGCGGAGGCAAGCACAGCTTTTTCAATCTGACCCAGGCGCTGCTGAATCCCGGCGACGAGGCCATTATCCCCGCACCCTACTGGGTCTCCTATCCAGATATGGTGCTGCTGGCGGAGGGTAAGCCGGTAATCGTCGAGGCCGGCATCGAGGCCGGGTTCAAAATCACGCCTGAACAGCTTGCGGCAGCGATCACGGCGAAAACCCGACTGGTGGTCATCAACAGCCCGTCGAACCCGACCGGTGTCACCTACAGCCATGCGGAATTAAAGGCACTGGGCGCAGTACTGGAGGCACACCCGGGCATCATCGTCGCCTCCGACGACATCTACGAACCCATCCTATGGAATGATGAGCCCTTCGCCAACATCCTCACCCTGTGCCCATCACTGGTGGAGCGCGGCGTGGTGCTGAACGGCGTCTCCAAGGCCTACTCCATGACCGGTTGGCGCATCGGCTATGCCGGCGGCCCGGAATGGCTGATCAAGGCCATGAAGAAAATCCAGTCACAAAGTACCTCCAACCCCACCTCCATTTCACAGGTGGCCGCACAGGCAGCACTGGATGGTGATCAGTCCTGCATCCAGACCATGGTGACGGCCTTCAAGCAACGCCACGACTATGTGATCACACGGCTCAATGACATTCGCGGCCTGACTTGCCTGCCATCACAGGGCGCCTTTTACAGCTTCTTCAACAGCACGCAGGCCATCAGCAATCTCGGCCTGGCCGACGATGTCGCCTTCTGTGAACATCTGATCACTCAGGCGGGTGTCGCCCTGGTGCCCGGCTCCGCCTTTGGTGCGCCCGGCTATGCACGCCTGTCCTTCGCCACCAGCCTGGAGACACTGAGTGAAGCCCTGGATCGCATCGAACGAGCCTGTGCCTGATTGACGCCCCCGTGAAAGTACCTTGTAATAAGGCTGGCAGTGCCTCAAAAAACTTTTTTAAAAACCCTGTTTATCCTCTATTGACCGTCGTCATACTCGCGGGTACCATACGCCCCTCTTGAGTTTTGCCGTTCCCCAGTAGCTCAGTTGGTAGAGCAGCTGACTGTTAATCAGCCTGTCGGTGGTTCGAGTCCGCCCTGGGGAGCCATTCTTTATCGAATGAGTCGTCTTCTGCGATTCACACGCAATTCAGGCTGTTGCTGTTGTAGCGGTAGTTCGCCAGCCTGAGTCGTCAGGTATCCTGTCACGGACATCCACCCAATAGAAACAAAACGCCTTCTTTTTCCCCGAGTCATACTTTCCGCAACACACACAAATTAACACTGATTACAGTTAGAACGGCTGCAATCCATCACTCAATAGAAGCAACGTTTTTCTCGGAGAACCGGAAACCCTATGCTTTAAGGGACGTATCCGCCCCTCAACTCATCCCCTTAAGAGGATTTATGGCTTTTCCTCAGCAATAATTTAAGCTCATTAATATCCTGTTTCAAATCCTGGATTTCATTGCTTAATTGCTG
>UOFU01000171.1_pt1 | contig 10386 bp, 6 predicted proteins | sample 1988841 | NCBI WGS metagenome assembly UOFU01 (sample SAMEA4712195, study PRJEB27164) | hydrothermal vent metagenome | biome: marine basaltic hydrothermal vent biome; feature: marine hydrothermal vent; material: mineral | place: Pacific Ocean | collected 2011-06-14/2011-07-23 | depth 1719 m
CGGCTTTTGACCATCGGCATGCAGGCGGGCACGGGTGTCGCGCAGATCATCGTAGGCATGGCCGATGTTGAGGTTGTGCATATAGGCGCGCACCGAGGCTTGTAGGTTAGGGAAGGCCTTGACCGAATGGGTGGCGTCCTCGGCGCGGTTTGCCGGGGTCAGGCCGCCGGTCTTTTGGTAGGTCCACTGGCCGAACAGGCTGTTACCCTCCAGGGCAAAACGGGAAGTACCCCAACCGGATTCGATGGCGGCCTGGGCCAGGGTCAGTGCAGTGGGAATTTCGTCCAGCCTTTTCAACAGTTCAACACGGTTCTCCGCCGTGCGCAGATCACTGCGGATGCGGTACTTGCGGGCTGTTTCAGCTAACCATTTTTCCAGTTTCTCATCCGCCAGTGGCGGATTTTTCAGCAGCAGTAACACGAGCTGGCGCTGTTCGCGCAGGCGACGGTTTTCCGCCAGCACGATGGGCAGCAGGGTGCGCAGGAACAGGTGTTTGCGGGCAGTGCTGCTGCGAATGTCGGCAAAGTCCGGCGGCAGGCGTTGCAGGGCGATGGCGGGAACCTGGTCGCCCGGCGGCCACTGGTAGCCCTGCCGGGCGAAGAATTCTTCCAGTTCGGCAGCGCTGGCGACGGTGAGGGGGTGCAGACTTTCACTTTCAGTGTAAAACAACGATCCGGCCTGAACCGACAGGCTATGCGTGGCCATGCCGGTGGCGAACAGCAGGGTGAGGATTAGCCGGCCGAAGCCGGGCAGGAAATCAGGGTAAATACGCATCTCACTCTTCGTTTATTGCGGGGTAAACGGGTAGTTTACCCTGTTTCAAGCTGTCACAGCAGCGGACTGAAGCTGCTTGCCGAGGATGATTAGGTTACAAGCCTTCAGCATGACGCGTATCACACTTTTTTGTTGGTTATCACCCGCACCATGAAAACACCGCTTTCGCAAACTATGCTTAATCGAAAGACAGATTGCTGTTATATATGGATAAGCAACTACGATGGCAGAGATGTGATGGCAAAAACTGAATATTGGCGTGAACCCGTTTAGCTGGCTTGGCAGGAAGATTATCGACTGGCTCATCCGCGAGGATGGGCCGTCAGGCGTGCCGCAATGTGATTTTGAGCGCCTGAGTTTTGAGATCCGCCCCTGCGATGTGCTGCTGGTGGAGGGACGGGCGCGAGTCAGCGAGGTAATCAAAACCATTACCCAGAGTCAGTGGACGCACTCAGCATTGTACCTGGGCCGCCTGCACGACATCGAAGATGAGGGTGTGCGTGAACATGTGAGCTGGCTGTACGATGGCGACCCCTCAGATCAGCTCATCATCGAGCCACTGCTGGGCAAAGGCACGGTCATCTCCCCACTGAAAAAGTATGCCGGAGAACATGTGCGAATCTGCCGCCCGGCAGGTCTGTCACGCACGGATGCAGGACGAGTGCTGGCCTTTGCGACAAAACACTTGGGGCATGCCTACGACGTGCGTCAGCTGCTGGATCTGGCGCGCTTCCTGTTCCCCTATGGTGTTATCCCGCGCCGCTGGCGATCCAGCCTGTTCGAACACAACATCGGTCAACCAACCCGCACCGTATGCTCAACCCTGATCGCCTCGGCCTTTTCTTCGGTGCAATTCCCCATTTTGCCAGTGATTCACCGCGAGAAAAACGGCACCATCAAGCTCTACAAACGTAACACCCGCCTCTATGTGCCACGCGATTTCGACACCTCGCCCTATTTCGATATTATTAAATATCCGCTGCTGGGACTGAATGATCTGGCTGTTTACCGCCAGTTGCCCTGGGATACCGAGGGCGTGGTGTGCAACGGCGAAAACGAATGCTTTATTCCCGGCGAGGATGGCATGATTCCCGTGCGGGTCGGGGAGGCGGCAGTGGACAAGGAACAGGCGGAGGCTGATGCCCCGCTGGCGGCAGTGGATACAGCGAAAGGGTCATCAGCAACGAGATAGTCAGGAGAAAACATGTGTATCGTCTGGGTTAGTCTGTTTGTTATCGCCGTGGGACTGGTGTTTTACCTACGCTGGTCGTTGTTGTCCGGTTCACTGCTGCTGGCAGGAGTGCTGATTGCCTGGGGCCTGTGGGGTGGCGCAGGCGCTGGGCCACAGGCGCTGGCCTGGCTGGTGTTTCTCGCCATCACGGTGCCGCTCAATGTCCCGTCCCTGCGCCGCGCCTGGCTGACGGATAGTCTGTTTAAACGTTTTAGTAAAATCATGCCCGCGATGTCGGATACCGAGCGCGAGGCGCTGGAGGCCGGCAGTGTCTGGTGGGATGGCGACCTGTTTTCCGGCATGCCGAAATGGTCGCGGCTGATGGAGACCCCGCCACCGAAGCTGACGCCCGACGAACGTGCCTTTCTCGATGGCCCGGTGGAAACCCTGTGCGGCATGATCGACGACTGGCATATCACCCAGGTCGACCGTGACTTGCCGCCGGAGGTCTGGGACTATCTCAAGGCCGAGGGGTTTTTCGGCATGATCATTCCACGCCACTTCGGCGGCCTCGAGTTTTCCGCCCTGGCCCATTCCGCAGTGGTGATGAAGGTGGCCAGTCGCTCTATTACCGCGGCGGTGACGGTGATGGTACCCAACTCCCTCGGCCCCGCCGAGCTGTTGTTACACTACGGTACCGACGAGCAGAAGAACCACTATCTGCCGCGCCTGGCGACGGGTAAGGAGATCCCCTGTTTTGCCCTTACCTCGCCCGAGGCCGGTTCCGATGCGGCCGCCATGACCGACAGCGGTGTGGTCTGCCGCGCCGATTTCAATGGTAAGCCCGACGTGTTGGGCATTCGTCTCAACTGGGATAAGCGCTATATCACCCTCGGCCCGGTAGCCACGGTGCTGGGCCTGGCCTTCAAGCTGTTCGATCCCGATGGACTGCTGGGTGATGAATTTGGTGGAAAGAAAAACCTCGGTATCACCTGTGCCCTGATCCCCACCGATATGCCGGGGGTGGAGATTGGCTCCCGTCATTTCCCCCTCAATCAGGCCTTCATGAATGGGCCGACCCGTGGCCGCGATGTGTTTATCCCCATGGACTGGATCATCGGCGGACAGTCACGCGCCGGGCAGGGCTGGCGTATGTTGATGGAATGTCTGGCCGCCGGACGCGCTATCTCACTACCCGCCCTGTCCACTGGCGCCGGCAAACTCATGAGCCGCGCAACCGGTGCCTACGCCCGCGTGCGCAAGCAGTTCAAAACCCCTATTGGCCGGTTTGAGGGCGTGGAAGAGGCACTGGCACGCATCGCCGGGCTGACCTACATGATGGACGCCGCACGCACCCTCACCGCCAGTGCCGTGGATCAGGGTGAGAGCCCGTCGGTCATCTCCGCAGTGGTGAAATATCAGCTCACCGAGGCCATGCGTACGGTGGTCAACGACGCCATGGACGTGCAGGGTGGCAAGGGTATCTGCATGGGACCGCGAAACTTTGCCGGGCGGGTCTACCAGGCCATCCCCATCAGTATCACCGTAGAGGGGGCAAACATCCTCACCCGCAGCCTGATTATCTTTGGTCAGGGTGCGGTGCGCTGCCACCCCTTTGTACTGCGCGAAATGCAGGCCGTCGCGGCCAAGGACGCCGGGGCCTTCGATGCGGCCCTTACCGGCCATGTCGGCTTCGCCATCTCCAACGCCGTGCGCAGCCTGTTACTTGGTCTCAGCGGTGCACGATTTGCCCGCACGCCGCTGCATGGCGCTCTGAGCAGCCCGTCGCGACGCTACTTCCAGCAACTGACGCGCATGAGCGCCGCTTTTGCCTTTGTCTCGGATGTCTCCATGCTGGTGCTGGGTGGTAGCCTCAAGCGGCGCGAAAAACTCTCCGGCCGTCTTGCCGACGTATTGAGTTGGCTATATCTCGCCTCCGCCGCCCTCAAGCGTTACGAAGATCAAGGCCGCCCGGCAGAGGATCTGCCGTTACTGCAATGGGTGTGTGAACACGCCCTGTACGAAATCCAGCGGGGTCTCAGTGACCTGTGCAAAAACTTCCCAAATCGCCCGGCAGCCTGGTTGATGCGGCTCGTGGCATTCCCCCTCGGCCGCCCCTTTCATGGCCCCTCGGATCGCCTTGGACACCAGTGCGCCGACCTGTTGATGGCGCCTTCAGAGGCGCGTGACCGCCTCACCCGGGGCCTATTCTCTCCACAGGATACGCACCATGCCATTGGTGTCCTGGAGCATGCATTGGCGGCCATAGTGGCCGTGGCACCACTGGAAAAGCGTGTCCGCACGGCAGTACGCAATGGCGAACTGGCGAGTGCACCGGAGGTCGAATTGATGGCCGATGCACATCGCTTGCGGGTCATCAATGACACGGAGTACGAACAATGGCAGGCTGCTGACGAGGCGCGCCGTGAGGCCATCGCCGTGGATGAATTCGAGAAAGAGGCGCTGGTATGCCGTGCGGAGAAACCGTAGAGGGAGCCATGCCCGCGATGGTGTGCAGGGAAAAGCATTTCGCCACAGAGGCACGGAGAACACAGAGTAAAGCATATTTTCATGGATCTCTGTGGCCCCCTGTGGTGAATCACTGTTTCGGGCGCAGACCATTTGGAGCTGTATTGTAGAGAAGAGAGAGGAAACAGGCATGACGGACGATGAGAAAAAAAGCAAACACCCCTCCCAGTCACGCCGGGTGGTACACACGGTGTATGTGGTGGATGGCGCACGCACGCCCTTTCTCAAGGCGCGCGGCAAGCCCGGCCCGTTCAGTGCCGCCAATCTGGCGGTGGGTGCGGGACGCCATCTGCTGGCGCGGCAGTCTTTTGAACCGGGAGATATCGATGAGGTGATCCTTGGCTGCGTGATGCCGGGGCCGGATGAGGCCAATATCGCCCGTGTCGCTGCCCTGCGTCTCGGCATCCGCCAGGAAGCACCGGCCTGGACCGTGCAGCGCAACTGCGCTTCCGGCATGCAGGCGTTGGACAGCGCCGCGCAGAGTATCGCCCATGGCCGCGCCAACCTGGTGCTGGCGGGCGGCGTGGAGGCCATGAGCCATGCCCCGGTGCTGCTGGCGGAGCCGATGGTGGCCTGGTTGGCGGAGTGGTATAAGGCAAAGGGCCTAGGCACTCGGGCCAAGGTGCTGCGCCGCCTGCGCCCAACCTACCTGAAGCCAGTCATCGCCCTGCTGCGAGGCCTCACCGACCCGGTGGTGGGTCTGTCCATGGGACAGACAGCGGAGATCATCGCCCATCGTTTCGGCATCGAGCGTGAGCAGATGGATGCTTATGCCATGCGTTCCCATCAACGTCTCACGGCGGCACAGGACGCCGGCTATTTCGGTGAAATCGAAACCCTTTACGACACCGCCGGACATTATTTCGACGCTGACGATGGCCTGCGCCGCGATACCAGCATGGCCAGTCTCAACAAACTGAGGCCGGTCTTCGACCGCCCCTTTGGCAATGTCACCGCTGGAAACAGCGCACAGGTTACCGACGGCGCGGCGATGCTGCTGTTGGCCTCCGAACAAGCCGTGAAAAAATGGCAACTGCCGGTGCTGGGACGTATTGTCGACAGCCACTGGGCGGGGCTGGATCCGACACAGATGGGGCTGGGGCCAGTGCATGCCATGACGCCTCTGCTCAAACGCCACAAGCTGAAGCTCGACGACATCGACACCTGGGAGATCAACGAGGCCTTCGCCGCACAGGTGCTGGCCAACATCGAGGCATGGAAGGATTACCACTACTGCCGTAACGAGTTGCACACGACCTTAGCCATGGGCGAGCTGGATCAGGAACGCCTCAATGTGGACGGCGGCGGTGTGAGTCTGGGGCATCCGGTGGGTGCCAGCGGGGCGCGCATCGTGTTGCATCTCTTGCGTGTGCTGGAGCGCACGGAGGCGCGGCGCGGTATGGCCAGCCTGTGTATCGGCGGTGGCCAGGGCGGCGCCATGCTACTGGAACGGGAGTAAGACGATGACAGATAAAAGCAACAACTGGCAGCGGGAAACGGATGCCGAGGGCATCGTCTGGTTGACCATCGACCAGGTCGGGGCAAGTGCGAACACCCTCGGCCGGGAGCTGATGGAAGAGCTGAATAACATTCTTGATGAACTGGAAGCTCAGCGGCCAACGGGATTGGTGATTCAATCAGCCAAGGCGAATTTTATCGTCGGTGCAGATATCCGCGAGTTCACCCACGTCAAAACCCCGGATCAGGCACGCGAACTGATCCGCCGCGGGCAGGCGGTGGTCAATCGTCTCGAAGGCCTGCGTTGTCCGACAGTGGTGCTGATTAACGGTTTCTGTCTCGGCGGTGGACTGGAGCTGGCGCTGGGCTGTGATTACCGCGTTGCCGATGATGCCGACAGTACACGCCTGGGTTTGCCTGAAGTCCGTCTCGGTATTCATCCCGGCTTTGGCGGCGCAGCACGCCTGCCACGGCTGGTGGGCGCTACGGCCGCCATGGACATGATGCTCACCGGCCGCAGCCTCAGCGCCCGTGCGGCGAAGAAGATCGGCCTGGTGGATCACGCCGTGCCGCAGCGCCACCTGCAACGCGCCGCGCGTGAGCTGATCCGTACCCGGCCGGAAAAGAAGCAGGCCAGCGGGTTAGCGGCGCTGGGTAATCACGCCCTGGTGCGGCCGTTGCTGGCGCGGGTGCTGCGTAAAAAGGTCACCGCCAAGGCACGCCCGGAACATTATCCCGCGCCCTATGCGCTGATCGACCTGTGGCGCAAGCACGGTACCGATAAACCTGCCGTGCTGCGTGCCGAGGAGCTGTCCGTCGCCCAGCTGGTGACCGGTGACACGGCACGCAATCTGGTGCGGGTATTTTTTCTACAAGAACGGCTCAAGTCACAGGGCGACAAAAAGGCCTTCACGCCGCAACGTATTCACGTCATCGGCGGTGGTGTAATGGGAGGTGACATTGCTGCTTGGTGTGCCCTGCGAGGCCTGCAGGTGACGGTGCAGGATCGTAACGATGGACATCTGGCACAGGTCGTGAAACGTGCCGCCAGACTGTATAAAAAGAAACTCAAAAAGCCGCGTCTGATCCAGCAGGCCTTGGATCGGCTGATGCCGGATAAACAGGGTCAGGGACTGGCGCAGGCCGATGTGGTGATCGAGGCCATTTTCGAGGACATTGAGGCGAAACAGAACCTTTACCGGGAAATAGAGCCTCACATGAAAGAAGGCGCACTATTGGCCACCAATACCTCCAGTATTCCGCTGCAAATACTGGGCGAGGCGTTAAGCCAGCCTGATCGATTGGTGGGCTTGCATTTCTTTAACCCGGTGGCGCAGATGCAGCTGGTGGAAATCGTCACGACGCCGGACACGAATCCCGATGCAGCGAAAAAGGCTGCGGCCTTCACCCGTCACATCGACCGTCTGCCGTTACCGGTCAACTCCAGCCCCGGCTTTCTCGTCAATCGCGTTCTGATGCCTTATCTGCTGGAAGCGGTAACACTGGAAGCCGAGGGGCTGGCGCCCAAGGTGATCGATGCCGAGGCACTGAAGTTCGGTATGCCCATGGGGCCGATCCTGTTGGCGGACACGGTAGGACTGGATATCTGCCTGTCGGTGGCAGAAATCCTCTCGAAGGAGCTGGGTGTGGAAGTACCGAGTCGCCTGCGTGAGCTGGTGAAAGCCGGCCGCCTGGGGAAAAAGAGCGGGCATGGTTTTTATCGTTACGACAAACAGGGAAAACCCTTGGGCACGAAGGCCGGACGCGGCGAATATTGCCCGCCCGATACGCAGGATCGTCTGATCGCCCGCCTGCTTAACGAAGCCCTCGCTTGTTTGCGCGAAGAGGTGGTCAGTGATACGGATCTGCTCGACGCGGGGATTATTTTCGGTACCGGTTTCGCGCCTTTCCGTGGTGGGCCACTGCATTATATCGAACAGACTGGCCGGAATAGGCTGGCGAAAAAAATGGACAACTTGCATAAGAACTACGGCGAACGTTTTCAAATAGATGAAAGTTGGCTGACATCGGAAGAGCGAAGTGAATGACTTTGTGTCGATAACCGACTGTAGAAGCAGCTGGCTTGGCTAATGTTATATAACTATAAATGGTGCTCACATGCAACAAGCAACTCTGGATGTAATTTCACTCGATACGGTTGGCGATTTGCACGGCCTGTTTCGTGAGCGTGTCTCACGTACACCCACGGCCATTGCCTACCGCTATTTTGATCAAACAGCGCAGCAGTGGATGTCGCTGAGCTGGGAGCAGGTCTTCGCCCATATCGGAAAAATACAAACGGCGTTGCAAGGCGAAGAATTGACTGCCGGTGATCGCGTGGCCATCATGCTGCGCAACAGCCCGCAGTGGGTGATGTTCGAGCAGGCGGCGCTCAGCCTGGGTTTGGTGGTGGTGCCGCTGTATATCAATGATCGGGCGGAGAATATTGCCTATGTGCTGCAAAATGCTGGCGTAAAGATACTGCTCGTGGAAGGGCAGGAGGCGTTGGATATGCTCGAACCCATAGCGCCACAATTGCAGGGCCTGATCCGTCTGGTTACGGTGCAGGCATGTGAAGAGAACATCATTTATCCGCGCAAGATTTGCCTGCAGGACTGGGAGCAGCAAGCGGTAAATACTGGCGATGGTAATTTACAGTTGGCCAAGCCACAGCCGGAGGATCTTGCCACCATTGTCTATACTTCCGGTACCACTGGGCGGCCCAAGGGCGTGATGCTTAGCCACCATAATATTCTCTCCAATGCCCATTCTGCATTGTCGTCGTTCCCCATATATCGCGAAGACCTGTTGCTGTCCTTCCTGCCGTTGTCGCATATGTTGGAACGGACATTGGGTTATTACATCCCGGTCATGTGTGGGTCAACGGTGGCCTATGCCCGTTCGGTGCAGGAGCTGGGTGAAGACCTGCTGAGCCAGAAACCAACTATTCTGATTTCTGTGCCGCGCATCTACGAACGGGTCTACAACAAGATACTCACCGGGCTGGAGGAAAAATCACCTTTTGCACAAAAACTGTTTCATGCAACCGTGGAAGCGGGCTGGCGGCGATTTAAGGGGAGCAGTGGCGGCTTGGCCTGGCCGCTGCTGAAGCGACTGGTGGCGAATAAGGTGATGGCAAAGCTCGGTGGCCAATTACGCTTGGCGATTTGTGGCGGTGCCCCCTTGTCACCCAAGGTGGCGAAGACCTTTATCGGCCTGCAACTCAACCTTGTGCAGGGCTATGGGTTGACCGAGACCAGCCCGATGGTGTCCGGGAATCCCGTCGATGACAATGACCCGGCCAGCGTCGGTATTGCCTTCGACGGTATCGAAGTCCGCGTTGGCGAGAACGACGAACTGTTGGTGCGTAGCGAGGCGGTGATGCTTGGTTACTGGCACAACCCGGAGGCCACGCGTGAAATGATCGACGATGAAGGCTGGCTGCACACTGGTGACAAGGCGCGCATCGAAAATAAGCATATCTACATCACTGGCCGTCTCAAGGAAATCATTGTCCTATCTAACGGAGAAAAAGTGCCACCGGCAGACATGGAAATGGCCATCGCACTGGACCCACTCATCGAACAAGTACTGGTAGTGGGTGAAGGACGCCCCTATCTGACGGCACTGGTGGTGCTGGATGAGCACTGCTGGCAAGCCGAGGCGGAAAGACTGCGGCTGAATCCTGCCGACTCCGAGTCACTACAAAGCAAGGCCGCCAGAGAAGGCATTTGCGAACACATCGTGCAGCGGCTGCACGACTTCCCTGGCCATGCGGTAATTCGTGATGTTTCTTTGCAGCTCGAGCCGTGGTCGATAGAAAACGAGACCATGACGCCAACCCTGAAGCTGCGACGTGCGGCCATTCTTTCCCGCAATGCAGAGCGCATTGAACAACTTTATTCGGGGCACTGAAATGCCTACATCCTGCAAGCTACCTGATGGTGAACCCACCACGCGAGTGCCCGCCATGCCCACCGACACCAATGCCGGTGGCGATATTTTTGGCGGCTGGATCATGTCGCAAGTGGATATTGCCGGTTCCATCGCCGCGATACGTCATGTCGGCAAACGGGTGGTGACCGTGGCGGTCAATGCATTACATTTTAAAAAACCGGTTTATGTCGGTGATTTATTAAGCTGTTATGCGCACGTCGAGAAAACTGGCCGTACCTCCATCGTGGTCGCCGTCGAAGTCTATGTCGAACGTTATCGTGAAGGAGTAGAGGTGGTAAAAGTCACTGAAGCCACATTAACCTATGTGGCAGTGAACAAAAAAGGAAGGCCGGAGGTGGTGCCGTCTTCTGCTTGAGTCCCGTTGCATGGGGGGTATTGCCACTAAAAACGGGCAGTGTCATTTTGCGGGTGATTTGAATATGGCTTCGGAGACAGGTTTTTTGGCATGTTGGGGTTCACAAAAAACGTTCACCCCAACCTACGTGTTAATGACTTTT
>UOFU01000135.1_pt1 | contig 10344 bp, 10 predicted proteins | sample 1988841 | NCBI WGS metagenome assembly UOFU01 (sample SAMEA4712195, study PRJEB27164) | hydrothermal vent metagenome | biome: marine basaltic hydrothermal vent biome; feature: marine hydrothermal vent; material: mineral | place: Pacific Ocean | collected 2011-06-14/2011-07-23 | depth 1719 m
AAATAGGCCAACCGTTCCAGCACATGTACCACGCCCACTTGCGCGCCGCCGGCAAGCTGGAACAGCAGGCCGATGAGAAGACCGCCAAGGGCTGGCAGGCTGAAACGCCAGAAGGCTGACAAGCCTTCGTAATTCTCTACGTCGCCACCGGGCAGGAAGCTCATTTGTAGCGAATCGATGAGGATGCGGAAGAGGACGATCACGCCGCCTGCCAGCAGGCCACTGCACAGCCCCAGTATGGCCAGTATGGGCAGGGCATCGGCGTGGGCCAGGTGGGTGCGTAGTTTATCCAGCATCAGAGAAAAGTCCGTTCAGCCAGCGTTCAGGCGGTTGACTTGCCCAGGGCCATCCAGTACAGTTAGCTGTATCTGGTGGGAGGAAGCTACCGGATTCTAAGCAGGTCATAATAAAACATTTAGAAAGCGGCTTCGGCCGCTTTTTTTTGTCTGTCATTTCGTTCGCAACCGTTGCCCCCGGCCTGTTGGTGGGTACTACGCCAGTATTTTCACAAATACCTTCGAATTGCGCCGGTAGTTGTACATGGCTTGCCGCTTTGCCGGCAGCGTCTTCGGCTCGGCCGGTGCGAAGCCGCGTTCGCGGAACCAATGCGAGGCCTTGGTCGAGAGTACGAACAGGCGTCGGATACCCGTTTCAACGGCACTTTGTTCAAGGTACTGAAGCAGACTATCACCGCGCCCCTGGCCACGGTAGTCCGGGTGTACGGCGAGACAGGCCAGCTCCGTGGCGCTGCCGTCGAGTGGATACAGTGCCGCGCAGGCGATGATCATGCCGTCGCGCTCGACCACCGTGAAACGCTCGATCTCCATTTCCAGCCGTTCCCGCGAGCGCCGCACCAGCAGCCCGGCTGCCTCTAGTGGCGCGATCAGTTCGAGGATGCCAGTGACGTCGTCGATGCTGGCCCGGCGCGTGCCTTCATAACGGTCAGCACTGATCAGGGTGCCGATACCGTCGCGGGTGAACAGCTCCTGCAGCAGGGCGCCGTCGACGTGGCGTGGCACCAGATGCACGCGACGCACTTGGTGCCTGCATAGATTGACGGCACTGCTCAGTATGCGCAGCATATCTTCCGGTAGTTTGCGGCGTGAGGCCAGCACCTGCGTTGCCTCGCCCAGCGACAGCTCGCGCGTCAAGCGTTTGCGACTGTCGCGCAGGCCCGGGCCTTCTACCAGATACAACACCTTATCGGCTTGCAGGGCGATAGCGGCGGAGCTGGCCACATCCTCGGCACTGAGATTGAACACCTCGCCAGTGGGTGAATAGCCGATGGGCGACAGCAGTATCACCAAGCCCTGATCCAGCTGTGCGCGTAGGGCCTCGTGGTCGATACGCCGCACCTCACCGGTGTGTAAATAATCCATGCCCTCGTGCACTCCCAGCGGGCGGGCAATGACGGCATTACCGGAAGCAACGCGAATACCGGCTCCGGCCATAGGCGAGTTGGCCAGCCCCATGGACAGCAGGGCTTCAATCTCCACCCGCACGCTGCCCACCGCCTCCTTGACGCAGATCAGCGCCTCATCGTCGGTGATACGCAGGCCGTTGACGTAGTGCATATCGGCACCACGCGCTCTCAGCCGGGATTCGATCTGTGGCCGGGCGCCGTGTACCAGGATCAGGCGGATACCGAGACTGTTGAGCAGGGCGAGGTCATGGATCAGGCCGGCGAATTGGGTATCCTGTACCGCTTCGCCACTGAACATGACGACGAAGGTGCGGCCACGGAAGGCGTTGATATAGGGGGCGGAGTCGCGGAACCAGCGCACGAAGGCGGGGGGACGGGGCGGCGTTGCCGGTGTGCTCGGCATATTAGCTTATGTCTCTGAAATGTAATGTGATTCAATGGTTGATTAGCATTGTAGCGCAGCTGCGATAGGATGACAGCTGGGCTTTATATAGGATGCGCAGCGGGCTTTGTCGGTGGGGCATGTATAATCGGGCGCTGTTTCTCATCTATCCGTCGGCTGGGGATGCTATTTTGCTAGGAAAAATCATCGGTGGTGTATTCGGCTATCTGATCACCAACAACATCTGGGGTATCTTGATCGGGGTGTTCCTCGGTCATCAATTTGACCGTGGGCTGTCACGTAGCGCGGGTGGTTTTTCCTCCCGTTGGCGAGTGGTGAACCAAGCGCGCGCGCAGCAGGCCTTCTTCGAGACCACCTTCTCCGTAATGGGCCATCTGGCCAAGGCGGACGGGCGTGTTTCCGAGCAAGAGATTGCTCTTGCGCGGCAGGTGATGACACGCATGGGCCTGCCCGAGGCAGCGCGCCGTGAGGCGATGCGCCTGTTTAACCAGGGCAAGGCGTCGGACTTCGATCTGGATGCCGCCCTGGCGAGCTTCCGCAGTGTGACTCTTGGACAGCGCAACCTGATGCAGATGTTCCTCGAAATCCAGTTCTTTGCTGCCTATGCCGACGGCTCGATGGATCCTGACGAACGGCATGTGCTGCTGCATGTCTGCGACCTGCTGGGTTTCTCGCAGACCGACTTTGACCGTCTGGATGCCATGATTCAGGCCGAGATGCATGCGTTCCAGGATGGTGGAACGAGCCGTGGTCCATCGCTGGAAGATGCCTATGCCATCCTCAATATCAGCGAGGAGGCCACGGACAGCGAGGTGAAAAAGGCCTATCGCCGGCTCATGAGTCAACATCACCCGGACAAACTGGTGGCCAAGGGCTTGCCGGAAGAAATGATGAAGCTGGCGCAGCAAAAGACTCACGAGATCCGCATCGCCTACGAGCGTATCAAGGAAACGCGAGGGTTTTGAGCGGGAATGTGATGGGTAAAGGTATTAGCCACAGAGGCACAGAGTACACCGAGAAAAAAAGGGAAATTTTCATTTCCTCTGCGTACTCTGTGCCTCTGTGGCAAGCAAGTGCTTCCACCAAAATTGCTGGCGGGAGACATTGCTAAGCACCCGAGGCCCGGCCACGCCACCCAGCGGCTGAAAAAACCGCCCGAATAGGGTAAAGTGCGCGATTCGTTTTTTAATGCTTGTGGCCGCTCTGGCCCTGGCGCCATGTCAATGAGAGGCTAGAACCATGGCTGATTTCAAGATTGCACCCTCGATTCTGTCGGCGGATTTCGCCCGGCTCGGCGAAGAGGTCGACAACGTCCTCAAGTCCGGTGCCGACATCGTTCATTTCGACGTGATGGACAACCACTACGTGCCCAACCTGACCATCGGCCCGCTGGTCTGCGAGGCCCTGCGTAAACACGGTGTCACCGCCGATATCGACGTGCATCTGATGGTCAAGCCGGTGGATCGTATCATTCCTGATTTCGCTGCCGCCGGTGCCTCATACATCACCTTTCACCCCGAGGCCTCCGAGCACGTCGACCGTACTTTGCAGCTGATTCAGGGTGAAGGCTGCAAATCCGGGCTGGTGTTCAATCCTGCGACCTCATTGGACGTCCTCAAGTACGTCATCGACAAGGTGGATATCATCCTGCTGATGTCGGTCAACCCCGGCTTCGGTGGCCAGAGTTTTATCCCCGCTACCCTCGACAAGCTGCGCGAGGCACGCGAGATTATCGATGCCTCCGGGCGTGATATCCGTCTTGAGATCGACGGCGGTGTGAAAGTGGACAACATCCGCGAGATCGCCGAGGCCGGTGCCGATATGTTCGTGGCCGGTTCTGCGGTGTTCAATGCCGCAGCGGCATCCGACCCTAACGACTACGATACGGTCATCAAGGCCTTCCGCGACGAGTTGTCAAAAGCGGCAATTTAACGAGATTTGGATGAAGCTCAGACAACCGAAAATGGTTCTCATCGATGTCGACGGTACCCTGGTCGACAGCGTGCCCGACCTCGCCTACTGCGTCGATGAAATGATGAAGCTGCTCGATATGCCTGTGCGCGGCGAAGCGGCGGTGCGTAACTGGGTTGGTAATGGTGTCGAACGCCTGGTGCGCCGTGCCCTGGTCAACGCCCTCGATGGCGAGCCCGACGAGGCTCTGTTCGACAAGGCCTGCCCCATCTTCCTTGATCTGTACGCCGACAACACCAGTAAGCGCAGCCTGCTCTACCCCGGTGTGCGCGAGGGCCTGGACTACCTCAAGGCGCAGAGCTACCGGCTGGGCTGCGTGACCAACAAGGCTGCGCAGTTCACCCTTCCCTTGTTGAAGTGTCTGGGCGTCCACGACGACTTTGAGAGCATCGTTTGCGGCGATACCCTGACGAAGAAGAAGCCGGATCCTTTGCCGCTGCTGCACTCTGCCAGAACTCTCGGCGTGGAGCCCAGGGATTCGTTGATGCTGGGTGACTCAGTGAGTGATGTGCAGGCCGCGCGCGCCGCCGGCTTCCAGGTCATCTGCATGAGCTATGGTTATAACCACGGCGTGGATATCCGTGAGTCCAGTCCGGATGCGGTGATTGACTCCATGGCCGAATTGAAGGATCTTCTGTAACAGCGGAAGCTGGCTTGCTACTCCTACTCCGTCAATACAACCTTGACGGAGTACTGGTACAAAACGAGAAATTTCCACATGATTCATACCCGACAAAACAAGCAGGAAACGGGACGATGGCGCGGGTACAGCCCAAGCTAACGAGTCTTTTGTCCTTTTGATTTTGTAGGTAATGAACATGAATGCCGAACAATTTGCCGCCCTCGCTCAGCAGGGCTATAACCGCATTCCCGTGATGCGCGAGGTGCTGGCCGACCTCGATACCCCCCTGAGCACCTATCTCAAGTTGGCCGACGGGCCCTATTCCTATCTGTTCGAGTCCGTGCAGGGCGGCGAGAAATGGGGCCGTTACTCTATCATCGGCCTGCCTTGCCGGCGTGTGGTGCGTGTTACGGGCCATCGTGTCGAACTGCTGGATTGCGGTGACTCCATCGAATCACTGCAAGTAGGTGATCCGCTGCAGTGGATTGAGGACTTTCAGTCCCGCTACCGCGTTGCCGAGGTGGAGGGCATGCCACGTTTCAACGGTGGCCTGGTGGGGTATTTCGGCTACGACACGGTGCGCTATATCGAGCCGCGCCTGGCCGAGTGCCCCAATCCCGACGAATTGGGCTCGCCTGATATTTTGCTAATGGTATCCGACGAGGTGGTGGTGTTCGACAATCTCAGCGGCAAACTCTATCTCATTGTCCACGCCGACCCGGCCGACGATGATGCCTATGCTTTTGCCGAGCAGCGACTGGATACCCTCAGTGAACGCCTGCGTAGCACCACGCCGAGTCCAGAGCCCACCACTTACAGTAAAGTGGTGGAGGAAGACTTCGTCTCTGACTTTACCGAAGAAGGCTTCAAACAGGTGGTGGAGAGGGCGCGCGAGTACATCATCGACGGTGACGTGATGCAGGTGGTGTTGTCACAGCGGCTGTCCATTCCTTTCGCCGCCCGCCCGCTGGATCTGTACCGTGCCCTGCGCAGTCTCAACCCATCGCCGTACATGTTTTATCTCAACCTGGATGATTTCCATATCGCTGGTTCGTCGCCGGAAATCCTTACCCGCTTGGAGGATGGCAAAGTCACCGTTCGCCCCATCGCCGGTACCCGTCGCCGCGGCCATACAGAAGAGGAGGATCGCGCCCTGGAGGCCGAATTGCTGGCCGATCCCAAGGAGTTGGCGGAACACCTTATGCTCATCGACCTGGGACGCAACGATGCCGGCCGAGTGAGCGAGACCGGCAGCGTCGAGCTGACTGAGGAGATGTTGGTGGAGCGCTACTCGCACGTCATGCACATCGTCTCTAATGTGGAAGGCAAACTGAAAGCGGGCATGAGTGCCATGGACGTACTGCGTGCCACTTTTCCCGCCGGCACGGTCTCCGGCGCGCCGAAGATTCGCGCCATGGAGATTATCGACGAATTGGAGCCGGTAAAGCGCGGTGTGTACGCGGGTGCGGTGGGTTATCTGGCCTGGAATGGCAACATGGATACCGCCATTGCCATTCGTACTGCAGTGATCAAGTCGGGCAGGCTTTATATTCAGGCCGGCGCCGGTGTGGTCTACGATTCCCAGCCGCGCCTGGAATGGAAGGAAACCATGAACAAGGGCCGCGCCGTATTTCGCGCCGTGGCCATGGCTGAGGCGGGGCTGGATAGCCTGGCCAAAAGGCATAAATGATATCGGTGGAATAACACGGAGAGCACAGAGGCACGGAGGCGCAGAGCACATACTGCAAGACAGCAAGCTGACAGGGGCAGTCATAGGTGCGGCGATTGAAGTACACAGGGTATTAGGGCCAGGCCTCTTGGAGTCAGCGTATCAGGAGTGCTTGATTCATGAATTCAGGCTTCAGAGGATTTCCTACGAAAGTGAAGTGCCTGTTTATATTGACTACAAGGGCCTGATCGTTGGAGATGTGTATCGTGCTGACCTGCTGGTGGATGAGAAATTGATTGTGGAACTCAAGGCTGTCGAACAGATAAGTCCTATTCACAAGGCCCAATTGTTGACCTATCTTCGTTTAGTGAAGAAGCCGTTGGGATTGTTGATCAACTTTAATACTGTTGTACTGAAAGATGGAATCTGTCGAGTGGTTAACAATGTGTAGATATCTGCGCCTCAGTGTCTCTGTGTCCTCTGCGTTTTTATATGAGGAATCAGATTGATGCTACTGATGATTGACAACTATGATTCCTTTACCTACAACCTGGTGCAGTATTTCGGTGAGCTGGGCGCTGAGGTGAAGGTGTATCGCAATGACCAGATCACGTTAGACGAGCTGGACGCGTTGCAGCCCGAACGTATCGTCATTTCACCCGGCCCGTGTACGCCTAACGAGGCAGGTATCTCGCTGACGGCTATCGAACATTTCGCGGGTAAGGTACCTCTGTTGGGTGTGTGCCTTGGTCATCAGAGCATCGGTCAGGCCTTTGGTGGCAAGGTTGTGCATGCCAGGCAGATCATGCATGGCAAGACCTCGATGATTCATCACAAGAACGAAGGTGTTTTCAAGGGGTTGGACAACCCTGTCGAGGCCACGCGTTATCATTCGCTGGTGATCGAAAAGGAGAGTCTACCGAATTGTCTGGAAATCACTGCCTGGACTGAAACTGCTGAGGGCGAGTTCGACGAGATTATGGGTGTGCGGCATAAAGAGCTGGAGGTGGAAGGGGTGCAGTTTCACCCGGAGTCTATTCTTACCCGGCAGGGCCACGACATGCTGAAGAACTTTCTCGAACGCTGATGGCGTGTAGGGTGGGCATTGCCCACCATTGTGTATTTACGACATTCATTCGCTGGGCGGCGCCCACCCTACGGAGGGAGATATAAAAATGGACATGCCACAAGCTATTTACGCGGTCACCGAGCGCCGCGACCTGAGCCGTGCCGAGATGCGTGCGGTAATGAATACCATCATGACCGGTGCGGCGACGCCGGCGCAGATCGGCGGTTTTCTCATTGGTCTGCGTATGAAGGGTGAAACCATCGACGAGATTACCGCCGCCGCCGAGGTGATGCGCGAGCTGGCGACAAAGGTGGATGTGCAGGGCGAACACATCGTCGACATCGTCGGCACTGGTGGTGATGGTAGTAGCACCTTTAATATTTCCACCGCCAGTTGCTTCGTGGTTGCCGCCGCCGGCGGCAAGGTGGCCAAACACGGCAATCGTTCCGTCTCCAGCAAGTCCGGCAGCGCTGATGTGCTGGAGGCCGCCGGGGTGAATCTCGATCTGGGGCCTGAACAGGTGGCACAGTGTGTCGAGCAGGTCGGTGTGGGTTTCATGTTTGCGCCCAAACACCACAGCGCCATGAAGCATGCCATCGGCCCGCGCAAGGAGATGGGGGTGCGCACCCTCTTCAATGTACTGGGGCCACTGACCAACCCGGCTGGCGCGCCCAATCAGGTGTTGGGTGTGTTTTCTCGCGATCTGGTGGAACCGTTGGCGTGGGTGCTGGCCAACCTGGGCAGCGAGCATGTGCTGGTCGTGCATGCCGAGGACGGCATGGACGAGATCAGCATCGGCGCGCCCACCTTCGTTGCCGAGCTGAAGGATGGTGAAGTAAGCACCTATACCATCACGCCGGAAGACTTTGGCATTTCGTGCGGTGACGTCGCAGCGCTGAAAGTAGAGGGTGCTGGACAGTCGCTGGCAATGGTCAAGTCGTTGCTGGAAAACCAGCCCGGCCCGGCGTGCGATATCGTGCAGCTCAATGCTGGTGCTGCGTTATATACCTGTGGTCTGGCCGATTCGTTGGTCGAAGGCGTAACCAGGGCTGGCGAGGTCATCGCCAGCGGCGAGGCGCGCAAGAGGCTGGATGCCCTGGTGGCGGTGTCCAATAACCTGGATTGAGTTTTCTCAGTGTAGGAGCGGGCCATGCCCGCGATATGCTCTTTGTACCGACAATGCCGGTCAACGCAGAGTTTTTTGAAAAAAGATTTCTCTGCGTTCTCGGCGTTTTATTCGAGCCTGAAAGACTTATCGCGGGCATGGCCGGCTCCTTGTTTTGGAAAATAAAATGAGTGATACCCCCGATATCCTGAAGAAGATCATCGCCCGCAAGCGCGAGGAGATTGTTACCGGCCTTCAGGCCATATGCATGAGCGAGATGGCCGAGCGCGCACAGGCGGTGGATGCCTGTCGCGGTTTTGTACAAGCCATGCGTGACAAGTTGGATGCCGGCGAGTCGGCGGTGATTGCCGAGATCAAGAAGGCCTCACCGAGCAAAGGGGTGATCCGCGAGGACTTCCGGCCAGCGGAGATTGCGGCTTCCTATGCGCGCGGCGGCGCGGCCTGTCTGTCAGTGCTCACGGATCGGGATTTCTTTCAGGGCAGCAATGACTATCTGCAACAGGCGCGCGCGGCCTGTTCACTGCCGGTAATTCGCAAAGACTTCATCATCGATGACTATCAGGTGTACGAGGCGCGCGCCATTGGCGCCGATTGCATTCTGCTTATCGTTGCCGCGCTGGACGACCGGCGCCTGGCTGAACTGGCACGGCTTGCCACGACGCTGGGCATGGACGTGCTGGTGGAAATACATGATGCCGAGGAGTTACAGCGTGCATTGCCGCTGAATCTGTCACTGGTGGGTATCAACAACCGTAACCTGCGCACCTTCGAGGTCAGCCTGCAAAACACCATCGACTTGCTGCCACAGATCCCCGCTGACCGTATCGTGGTCACCGAGAGCGCTATTCACGTAGTGGACGACGTGGCACTGATGCGTCGCCACGCCGTCAATGCCTTTCTCGTCGGCGAGGCCTTCATGCGCGCCGATGATCCCGGCGCCAGGCTTGCCGAGCTGTTTCAAACGTAGAGTCTACAACTCCAGTTTCAACGCCGTCACCGGCCGTTTCTCCAACGTCCACTGGTGCATGGATCCATCGTAGAGTTTGACGTTTTTGTTGCCCATCAGTTCGCTGAATATGAACCAACTGCCTGAGGCGAGATGCCCGCTATTACAGTAGGTGATGATGTTCTTGTCGGTGTCTATTTTTAGTTCGGCGGCCAGGGTGCGCAGGTTTTTTAGCGGGGTGAAGACGGCGGGGGCCGAAGGATAGGTCAGCATCTCATTGGGGAACGGTTTTGCGCCGGGAATATGGCCCTTGCTATAAACGTAGGATTTTTTATAGGTGCCCAGGTACAAGGCCAGAGAGCGCGTGTCCACCAGCTGGGCGGTGCCTGTCTCCACCACAGCGGCCACTTCATCGCCAGTGGCCAGCAGCTCCTTGCGTTCAGTGGTGATTTTCCAGTTGCCCTGGGGTGGTCGTTTACCATCGGTGCTGACTTCTCTTTTGTCCATCAGCCAGCCGGCCATGCCGCCATCGAGAATGGCCAGATTATCCTGTCCATAGTATTTCAACTGCCAGTAAAGGCGTGTCGCCATAGTGATGTCGCCGACACTCTCTCCTTTACTAACGATGACGACAGTGCTGTCTTTGTTCAGTCCGACCAATTGCATAAAATACTCGAAGTCCTTCTGCTCTGGCAGCATGCGTGTTACCCGGTCGCCGTCGATCTGGCGTGTGCGCCGCACATGTTTGTAGCTGGTGATGAGTGCCCCTGGAATATGTCCGCCGATACGCGTAAGCCGTTGCTGACCGGTTTTCATGTTCCGCGAGTATGTCGGTGCGGTGGTAAAGCTTTTTATGTCGTTTCTTACGTCAAGGATGGTCACCCCGGCAAGGTTTTTCTCCAGCCATGCACCATCCACCAATGGGCCGGGCAGGGTTGTTGCTGACAGGACTCCGCTGGCCAGAAACACTGTCGCCAGTGTGCATAGTTTTACTATTGTGTTCATGTATCTGAATCTCCCGTTTAGGCAAGTCTGCGACAATGTCAGGCAAGGCATGTTGCATACAATATAGCTGACATTCGAGGGGCGCGACAAAGCCGTATAGTTTATCAGTT
>UOFU01000042.1_pt1 | contig 10272 bp, 6 predicted proteins | sample 1988841 | NCBI WGS metagenome assembly UOFU01 (sample SAMEA4712195, study PRJEB27164) | hydrothermal vent metagenome | biome: marine basaltic hydrothermal vent biome; feature: marine hydrothermal vent; material: mineral | place: Pacific Ocean | collected 2011-06-14/2011-07-23 | depth 1719 m
CCACCGCAGCCAACGCCAGATTGAGCAGATTGCGGGAATTCATGTTGATCTCTCGATTTTTCAGCGTAGTGGTGGCAAAACCTGTAGCAGCGGCCCTTCAGGCAGCGATACTTTAGTAGCGAATCCATCGCGGCCTGAGGAGCCGCTCCTCCTCCTGTATCAACGCCTGCGCCGCCACCGAATAACAGCACCGGTCGCTGCCAACCCCAGCGGCAACAGTATTAGCCAGCCAAAACCAATGATGCCCTGCGCCAGTGGAGAAAAGCTCAGGGTGCGATCCGGCGTGACCTTCACCGGGATGTCAATGAAGCGATCATCGTGGGCCAGCCAGTTGATGAGATTCATGCCCAGGGCGAGATTGCCACCGTTGCCCAGATAAGCGTTGGAAAGAAAGTCACCGTCGCCGATAATCACCACACGCTGTTCGCTGGTATCGCCGCGCGCGCGGCTCATCACCACGCCGAGAGTCAGCGGCCCCAGGGTGTCCTGCCCTTCATCGAAGGTGATCTGCCCGCTCAGCTCACCCGTTTCCGACCAACTACGCTCGGCCGAGATGAGAAGAGCTTGCCCCTGCCAGCCGACGGGCAACGCATGCCTGATGCCGACGGCCTGCGGAAACAGGGTGATAACATCGAAATTGCGTGTCACCGGGTGGGGTGGGTAAGTACTGGCGATGGCCAGGCGCGGGTCAGAAATGCCCAGCACCCGGGTGGTCGGGTCGGCGATGACGCCGGGCACAAAATGCACGCCCAGGGTATCGGCCAACGGCTGTAAACCGTGCAAATCACCGGGGTCGCCGAGCCACAGCAGATTACCGCCACTCTCAATGAACTGCTGGATCAGCGCCACCTCACCCGGCATCAGGTTCGTCTGCGGACCGGCCAGCACCAGCACCGCCGTGTTGTCGGGAATGGGTGGAGTGGCGGCCAGATTCAGCGACTGGAGCTTGAAACCCTTCTCCTCCAGTCGCTTACCCCAGGCACCGAGGTCGTGATTAGCCTCGCCCAGCGGCCTGCGTTCGCCGTGACCTTCGAGGAATATCAGCCAGCGCTCGCCACTACGCGCCAGCCGCTGCAAGGCGTTGGTGATACTCTGCTCGGACACACTGGCGAGTTTTTCCTGCCGGCCCTGATACTCGATCAGCAGCTCGCCGTTGACGCGGATGCCCAGCTCGCGTACCCGCGCCGGTTGCAGATCCGGATTGATGAATTCCAGGGTGATGTCCCGCTTGTGGCGCTGATAGCGCGCCAACAGATCACGGATGGCATGCCGTATCGACTCGTCCTCGGTGGCGAAGGCGGTGATGTTGACCGGATCATCGAGCTGTTCGAGCAGTTCGCTGCTGGCGGTGGAGAGGGTGTTGCGGCCCGTGGCGGTCCAATCTGCGGTAAAGGTGTAGCGCGTGCTGAGCCACGCCAGCATCCCGACCAGGGCGAGGAACAGGATTAGGAACAGGGCGTTCTGAATGCGCGTGGCGCGCCGGGTTTTACCGCTGACAAACATAGTGCTCGCTCAACCGTCTTTATTTAGGGGTATTGTGCACAGCAGGCGTACCTTTACTATCACCCCGAATCTGCGACGCTATGACAGCGCAATCAACGACTCCACTGCAAGCTGGCGGGGAGGGAATTATGTTGCAGGAGTGGCTTTAGCCGTCGCAAATAACTTGTCATTATAGTCACTGCGGCTAAAGCTCCATCAAAACAAAGGGTTAGGCGGCCGCCAGGGAAAGCAGTATGGGGAGTCTCTCATGACCACCCGCATAATAGAATATATTTTCTCATAACAGCCAGCTACAGGCGGTATCGCTTGATCTCTCTGGATCGGATTTCCCACCATATCACCTGATAAAAATAGGTTTTTATTTAAGGGTGACGCCTCCCTGACGGGGTGTAGTATTGTTGTTGGCGTGGTTCTGTTGTGCGGCAAGCCCCCGCGCAGTGACGTTCCGAACCGGGTTAGCGTCACGCGGAATGCCGTTTGGAAGAAATCGAGAAATACCGGTGCGTGCTGGTTGACACCCCGTGACTGGAACTTGCTTATACGCTATATCTGGCTTAGTCTCTGAATATATGATCGATTTGTAAAAGAGCTTCAACGCCGAGAAAGAACCAACAAGTTTCCTAACATCATTACTCTTTGATGCACATCTCTTGATGTTTTCATGAAATCTTAACGAAAGTGTCACTGCTCAGGTAGATGGATTAGAGTAAGCTATTGTTTTAAGTTTTCTCAATTAAGGACGAAGTCCCCTGATCGTGACTGTTTTGCCTATACTGCCAGCATTGTGAACAAATGCCCTAAAAAACAACGAGCTAGATGTCAGGGCAGTTATAGGGAAGTCAGCTCGAAGGGATTTTTTATTTTCGTAAAACAGGATGCACTCAATGACTCTTGTCCTGTGTGTTACAAGCTATCAAAATCGAACGCATGAAAATCTCACCATTACTATAGGCCATGAAGACTGTAACATTGGCCGCGCCCCTGATAACGACTTCGTTCTTCCAGATGCTGACAGAATAGTTTCCCACCAGCATGCCTCTGTTCATTTCGAGAACGGCCATTATTATCTCAGTGACAACAGCACCAATGGCACCTTTATCAACCACGCGCCTGAACCCGTTGGCCGGGGACACAGTGTCCGGCTCTATGACGGCGACATCCTCTCGATCGGTGAATACGAATGCCGCATTTCACTGAGCCAGGAGGACGTCGGTATCCCCAGACCTGAAGCCGGCCTTGTGGCAGAGCCCCCGGGGAAACTTTGGGGTGCCGTAGAAAATCAGCCGGAGATTTCTCCCCCCTACGCAATACCCGAATCTTTAATGCATGGGGAGAAACCAGGCCCGGAAAACCTTTTTGACGATTTTGATTTTAGCAGTCTGGCCGTATCGGCCGCAGAAAAACCTGCCGCTGCCGCCGAACATGGTGCGGCAGATCAACAGTTTTTCCAACCACCACAGGCAATTCCTGAAAACTGGGATATCCAGGCCGAGGAAAAAACCGGCCTGGAGGAGTCCGTCCCGTTTCCGTCTAGCAGTGAACCCATAAGCGAACCCATAGAAGCCAGGCTCCAGCCAAGCCAAACCCAGCAGGAGAAAAAAACACCTGCCGCAAAACCCGATGCACCTATCAACGCCACCGCTGGCAATCAAGCTGTGGCTGCCTTTTTACAGGGCGCCGGGCTTGAGTCAAGCACGCCCTCGCCTGATGAAATCAATGAATTTATGGCTTCTGCGGGGAGACTGTTACGCGTTATGAGTGAAGGCTATAAACAGATCCTTGAAACACGAACCAGCCTGAAGAGTGAATTTCGCCTCGGCGTCACGACCATCCGTCCGGCGCAGAACAATCCCTTCAAATTCTCGATCGATGCAAATGGCGCCTTGGCCAAGCTTCTGTTCCCAACAGAAAAAGGCTATCTTCCTCCCATCGAATCGGTACAGGAGGCCATTGACGACATCCAGGCCCACCAGATGGCCACACTATCCGGCCTGCGGGTCGCACTGAGCACCCTGGTACACCGCTTTGACCCGGAAAGTGTGGAAAAGGAATTCCAGAGCGTATCCACCATTGATGGCTTGCTTCCATTTATTAGAAAGGCTAAGTATTGGGATTTATTCAAGCACCGCTACCGGATAGCCGAGGCCGATGCGGAAAACGATTTTTTGCACCTCCTCGGCGATGAATTCGCCAGTGCCTACGAGCAACAGATTGCAGAGCTTAAGCGTGCCAAAAAATAACGCGAACAAAAGAGAAAGGAACTATGATTATGGGCAAAACCGCTCACCACATGATACGCCTTCTAGGCTGCATCTTCGTACTGCTCGCATTGACCGCTTGCGCTTCCAAGTTGCCGACTATTTTCCCCACCAAAATCAAGGCGCAGATCCTGGCCTCACATGAGATCAATCCAGACATCAACAACCGTCCCTCACCGCTTGTGGTTCGTATCTACGAATTAACCTCAACGGATACCTTTAATAGTGCAGAGTTCTTTCAACTTTACGACGACGAGGCGGCAACCCTGGGAGGGGATCTGATCGCCCGCCAGGAATTTGAAGTTTCACCGGGTGAAGGGCGTGAACTGATGTTCAAGCCCCAGGATAATACCCGCGTCTTTGCTGTATTGGCGGCATTTCGTGATATCGATCAGGCCATATGGCGCACCACAGCAGAACTGAAACTGAACAAGACCAACACATTTATCGTAAAGATTGGAAAACAATCTGTCACAATAGACCACAAATAAGGCAATGGGGCCGTCCATCAATCAATGACTGGGTCAGTGATTGATGGACGGCCCCTAATTTGGAAAAGACCTATGTCATGGCGTAACAAGGTTATCTGGTCGGAAGGCACCTTCCTTCACCCTCATCATTTTCAACAACACGATCGCTATCTTGAAAGCCTGATTGATGCGCGCAGTGAAAGCCTGCAAGCCTGGAGCTGGGGCATCACCTCCCTGGATATTGATAGTGAACTGCTGGTGCTGGGGAAGTTTTCCATTCGCTCGTGCCGGGGCATCATGCCTGATGGCACGGCTTTCAATATTCCGGCTGACGCCCCACCACCGCCGCCGTTAACCATCCCGGAAGAACTGCATCAACAAACGGTCTTTCTGGCATTACCCTTGAGCCGCCAGGGTATGGCCGAAACCGATATCAGCGGCAATAACGCACTGTTGGCCCGCTATCGCCCGTTTGAACTGGATGTGAGCGATAATGTGGCCGGCCATGACAAAACGGTTCCACTTCAAGTTGGCCAGCTGCAAATGCGTCTGATGCTGGCCGATGAAGAGCGTGATCACTTTTCCTGTCTTGGCTTGGCGCGCATCCAGGAAACCCGCCCGGACAAGGGCGTCGTCCTCGACGAGGCCTTTATTCCTCCCTGCCTCGACTGTTCCGCCAGCCCGAAGCTCAAGGGCTTCATCACTGAGCTGCTCGGTTTGTTGAAACACCGGAGCAAAGCCTTGGTTGACCGGACATCAGGCGTCGGTGCCGGGGTGGCTGAAATCTCAGACTTCATGATGTTGCAACTGGTCAATCGTGTAGCGCCACTCATCGAACACCTGGACAAGCTACCCAGGCTGCATCCAGAGAGTTTTTATCGCACTGCCGTCCAACTCGCAGGAGAACTGGCAACATTCACCGCGGACGGAAAACGTCCGCCCGCCTTTCCCCCTTATCAACAGGATGATCATGAAAACAGTTTTGCCGCTGTGATGGATGAACTGCGGCGCTCACTCACCCTGGTGCTGGAACAAAACGCCATCGCCGTAGCGCTGGAGAAACGCAATTACGGTATTCACCTGGCAACGGTTTCCGATACCGACTTGTTCAAGCAGGCGCAGTTTGTTCTGGCGGTTAAAGCCAATCTGCGCCAGGAGGCATTGCAGGCCCAGTTTCCGGCACAGGTAAAAATCGGCCCCTCTGACTACATTCGTCAAATGGTGAATTCCGGCCTGCCCGGCATCGGCTTGCGCCTGCTACCGGTCGCCCCTCGCCATATTCCCTACCATGCGGGATATACCTATTTCGAACTTGATCGAAGCAGCGAGTATTGGCAGGGATTGGAAAAATCCGGGGCAATTGCTGTCCATGTATCGGGAGCGTTTTCCGATCTGGAAATGGAACTTTGGGCGATCAAAGGAAGCACTTGATGGCCATCGACGACTCATCCGACCATCCGGGCGACAATGACAGAACCGTATTTATCCCCCGGCCGGGCGGGCGCAGCGCAATACCGAGCGCACCCACACCACCTCCTGCGCCCCCACCTCCACCGTCTTACATTGCACCGGAACAATCGTCATTCACAAGCTCGGGTATCAACCCGTTGGTGGGCGCGGCATCCGCCCTGCTCAAGCTGGCCAGCAGCACGAGCAGCATGGTTTCACATGACGATATTGAAGGCCTGCGCCGGCAGGCCATGGACGAAATAAAAGGCTTTGAAGGCAAGGCCAGGGCACTGGGTTTGGCCAATGACGTCACCTACACAGGCCGTTATGTGCTATGCGCTTTTATCGATGAGTCGGTCCTGAATACCATCTGGGGCAGCAGCAGTGTCTGGGCCCAGCAAGGCTTACTCAGCAGCCTGCACAACGAGACCAGTGGCGGCGAAACTTTCTTTGTCATCCTCGACCGCCTGCTCAAGGATCCCAATGCGAGCCTGGAGTTGCTGGAATTAATGTTTGTCTGCATCAGCCTGGGCTTCAAGGGGCGCTATGGCGTCGTGGACAGGGGCCAGGAGAAGCTGGAAGAGCTCAGAAACGTCGTCTTCGAACATATACGCCGACGCCGCGGCGAATTTCCGCGCGAACTCTCTCCACATTGGCAAAGCCAGTCCGGCCAAAAACGCGGTTTGCGTCAATTCATTCCGCTTTGGGTGGTGGTGGCCGTCGCCAGCGCTATCCTGCTGGCCATTTTTATCGGTTTTACCGTGGTGCTGGAAGAACGCTCTGAACCGGTCTATGAATCACTGGAAAATATTGCCAGCCCTAAACCAAGTACGGCACAGCCTGAGCCATAACATCGTACGTTAATGGACTCGGGTGATGTACCTGAAACGCCTTATATTCTAAGAGATGCACTGACCGCAACATGAAAAGACTGTTTCAATTTCTGAGCCAGAAATGGATTATCAGCCTTGTTGGCATTATTGCCCTTGTCGTGCTGATCTGGTTTGGTGGCCCTTATCTGGGTATTGCAGAAAGCAAACCCCTCGCCAGCCCGTTCAACCGCCTGCTGGCTATCCTGATCCTTATCGTTATCTGGGGCGCCAACAACTTCCGCCTCAGGATCAAGGCCACCCAGGCAAACGACCAGATGATCGATACACTGGTTGCCACCCCGGAACCCCCTCAGGAGACAGCAACCGACGTCTCCGCCGAGGAAGTGGCTGTCCTCAAACAACGCTTTGAAGAAGCCACCCAACATTTAAAGCAAACCAGCCTCAAAGATCGCCTGTTCGGCAAGCAATATCTCTACGACCTGCCGTGGTACATCATCATCGGCCCGCCTGGCTGTGGCAAAACAACCCTACTGGAAAATTCCGGCCTGGAATTCCCCCTCGCCCGTTATCAGAATGAAAAAAAGGTTAGCGGCATCGGCGGAACGCGCAACTGTGACTGGTGGTTTACCGATGACGCCGTTTTGCTGGATACTGCCGGGCGCTATACCACTCAGGATAGCGATGCTAGCGTCGACAGCGGCGCTTGGCTCGGATTTCTTGATCTATTACGCAAGCACCGACCACGCCGCCCACTCAACGGCATTATTGTTGCCCTTAGTGCCGAAGAGCTGTTAACCAGCTCGGAACAGGAAAGGGAACTTCACGCACGAACCATTCGCCAACGGATTCAGGAACTTTACACTCAACTGGGCACCGAGTTGCCGGTCTATTTCCTGGTCACCAAGATCGATCTGCTTGCAGGATTCACCGAATTCTTTGATGACCTGAACATCGAAGAACGCGCCCAGGTTTGGGGAACCACTTTTTCTCAGAATGATTCACGCCAGAGCCGCGATCTGGGCGCACTGTTCGCCACGGAGTTCGACGCCCTGTCAGAAAAGCTCAATGCCCGTGAATTGTGGCGTATTTACCAGGAACGCGACCAAAGTCGTCGCAGGCTGATTCATGGTTTTTCCCAGCAAATGGCCGGGCTGAAACCGCTGCTCGAATCCTTTATCCAAAAGACCTTCAACCCCAGCCGCTTCGAAAGCAACCCCTGGCTGCGTGGTGTCTATTTCACCAGCGGTACCCAACAAGGCAGCCCCATCGACCGGGTAATGAATGTCCTGGCGGGTGCTTTCGGTCTGAGCCTACAGGCATTGCCGGCCTATCGAGGCAGGCCCCGCAGTTATTTTATTAACCGTTTCTTTCGCGACATCCTGTTTCAAGAAACCGAACTGGCCGGCGCCAATATCCGCTATGAGCGCCAACGTCTCTGGCTACAGCGCGGCGCCTATGCCGGCGCACTCATCCTGACCGTGATGGTCATCTTTTTCTGGGCCACCAGTTTTACCCGCAATGGACTCTGGATGGACAAGATCGAGGCCAGCGTTGAAAACTACCAACAGATCGCCAGCAGCCTTCCCGCTCGCCCCGACCCGCGCGATATCCTGCAAACACTTCAGGCGGCCAAGGAAATCACCCTGGTTTACAATGCAGGCAGCAAGACGCCCTGGTTTATGGGCATGGGCCTGTACCAGGGCTACAAACTCGGTGATGCCGCCGAACGCGCCTATGAGAGGGCGCTACAACAGTTCCTGATTCCGAACATCAAGGCCCGTCTTGAAGGAGAAATGGGCGAGGAGCGCAGAAACCCGGAAGAACTACGCCAGCTATTGAGCATCTACATGATGCTCATCAGCCCGGATACCCTGGATGCCAAAACCTTCCGTCCCTGGGTAAAAACGGGTTGGGAACAGCAACTGAACGAGCAAACTGAAATCCGTGATCGTTTGCTCGGCCACCTGGACACACTGCTGCTCACCCAGCTGCCACCACAGACACCGAATCAACCGTTGATCGCCAGAGCACAACGAGTCGTCTGCGAACTCCCGCTCACGCATCAAATCTACGCCCGACTCAAACAGCAGGCCAGCGCAAACGTCGACGACTACGATTTCGCCCGCCTGGGAAAACAAGTCACGAAAATTCTTGTCAGCAAGGGGGACAAAAGAATAAGCGTCCCCGGTTTTTACACCTTCACCGGCTACCATGAGATCCTCGATGCGGAAGGTATCAATACCGCCAGGCTGACCATCGCAGAAAACCGCCGTATCTGTGCAGACAAACAGGATGAGCTTGCCACGGCCGACCCCGAGGCACTGCTGCGTCATGTACGCAACCAGTACTTCGATGACTACGTCGATCACTGGGATGAGTTTCTGTCTAACATTGAACTCACCAACATCCGTAACCTCAACCACGCGGCCGAGACACTCGAAACACTCTCAGGACGGGAGTCACCCTTGGAACTATTTATCAAGGCGATCTCTGAACAGACCCTCCTGGAGGGAGCCAAACTGAAAGGCATTCTGGGCCATTTCGATGTCACTCAGGATCTCAGTAAACCCGGCAATGCTGTCGAGCGTACCTACGCACCACTGCACCAACTGCTGCAAAGCCAGGATGATAAACCTTCTGCTATCGACACGATTCGCAGCCAGCTACGCGACCTGTACGACTATACGGCCGAAATCTCAGACTCCTCAGATCAGTCAGAGGCCGCTTTCGAAGCCGCTAAGGCGCGCATGGGCCAAAGCAAAAAGGACGCCATCCGCGAACTGCGCACGACCGCACGCAAGCTGCCCAAGCCGGTGGCAGGTATCGTCAAGTCTGCAGCAACCCAGAGCTGGGGCACCGTACTCGGCAGTGCACGCGCCCATATCAACACCGTCTGGCGCAGCAGCGTCTTGCGCGAATACCGCGCCAGCATTGAAAATCGCTACCCGATATTCACCAAGGGACAACAACAAACGGCACTGGCCGATTTTGGCAATTTCTTTGGTGAATCGGGCAGCATCGATAACTTTACCAAAACCTATCTAACCCCTTTTGTTGATACCCGTCGCTGGCGACTGCGTGTGGTCGACGAGCGCAGCCTCGGCCTGAGCAACAAGGCCCTTGCCCAACTCAAGCGCGCCACCCAGGTCAGGGAAATGTTTTTCCAGGACGGCGGCAATCAGGTTTCCGTGCACTTCAAACTGAAGCCCATGTATCTTGATGCCAGCGTCAAACGCTTCCTTATTGACCTCACCGACAAACGCCTGAGCTATCAACACGGCCCACCCCGCAGCTCGGCCATTGAATGGCCTGGCCCGGACAATAACAACCGTGCCCGTATCATTTTTGAACGTATTGGCGCCGGCAGCTTCAGCATCACCAAAGATGGGCCCTGGGCCTGGTTCAAGCTGCTGGATGTTTCCGACACCGAACGACGCAGTAATGACCAAGTCATTATCCACTTCACGACTGCGGGTCTAAAGGCAAGCTATCAGCTCCAGGCAGGCAGCGTAACCAACCCCTTTTCATCGAACGATTTCACCCGGTTCCGCAGTCCGGAGCGACTCTAGTGGACATGCAAACACATCTTGGTTACTACGGAAAAATCCCGAGCAAAGGCGATTTCATTACACGTCATCTACCCGGGTCATTTGTGGAGCCCTGGGATCAGTGGTTACAATCCAGCATCGCGGCCAGCAAGACACAGCTGGGAGAACAGTGGCTCGACTTCTATCTCACCTGTCCGGTCTGGCGTTTTGT
>UOFU01000372.1_pt1 | contig 10243 bp, 11 predicted proteins | sample 1988841 | NCBI WGS metagenome assembly UOFU01 (sample SAMEA4712195, study PRJEB27164) | hydrothermal vent metagenome | biome: marine basaltic hydrothermal vent biome; feature: marine hydrothermal vent; material: mineral | place: Pacific Ocean | collected 2011-06-14/2011-07-23 | depth 1719 m
CCGGGTGACCACTTCCCGTGACCAAAAGCCCCCCGGACTCGATATGCAGATTGCCAGCGCGGGTATAGGCCTCCTGTCCATCGGGTGCCTGCACGGCGAGCCATCCATTGCCCTGAATCGCCATGTCGAGATCACGTCCGGTGGCTTGAATGGCGCCACTTTCGAGATTGACACCCGGGTTTTCAGTCATGGCGTATACCCGGGTCGGAGAGCCCGGTCCGAAGACGGGCATACTGCGAAAGGCCGCCAAGTCTTCACGAAACCCAGTGGTATTGGCATTGGCCAGATTATTACTGTTAACCGCCTGAGCCAGAGCCGTTTGCTTGGCGCCTGACATGGCAACGTAAAGCATGCGATCCATGAGTCGTATCCCGATTTTTGTCTAATTGCAATCAAGCATCAGATATTGATGATGGTCTGGGTAATCGTGTCTGCCGCGCTGATCACCTGTGCATTTGCCTGATAGTTACGTTGTGCGGTAATTAGGTTCACCAGACTTTCGGCAATATCCACATTGGAAGCCTCTAATGCACCGGACTGAAGCAGGCCAAAACTGGCCGTGTTCGCCTCACCCAACAATAAGTCTCCGGACCCGAATGTCTGTGCCCAATTGGTGTCACCCAATTGCCGCAACCCCTGCACATTGGGGAAGTTCGCCAAGGCGATCTTACCCAGCGGTGTTGCCTGACCATTGGTGAAACGGGCAAACACGACACCTTCACCATCGATATCGATACCGCTCAGCCGACCGGTGGTAAAGCCGTCCTGCGACAAGCCATTAACAGCAAATGGGCTGCCGTACTGGGTGGCATTGGTGTAATCCAGGGTGACCTGAATGGGGTCGGCGCCGGTGCCCGAGGGCACGGCATCATAATTGATAGTCAACGGCCCATTGACGCTGCCGTCTGAATTAAAGGTCATGGTAATGGGTGAGGCACCGCCACTGGAAACCGCATTACCATCGATGTACTGGTAGGTGTCCCACTGGTTGTCGACGGCTGTTTTTACGTAATACAGCGTCGAGGTGTGTGAGGTGCCCAGCGAATCGTAAATGACAGTAGACGTCGAACTGTTGAAGCTGGTGGCATCCAAAGGATTAAAGGGTGTGGTTGACGGCGGTGATTCGGATGAACTCAGGTTGATAGTGGCAGTGATCGAGGTCGTCGCCTGGGGCGGGCCATCAGACGTCAATAGCTGCAGATCCGTCAGTACGCCGGTATTGAAGGTACCGCCCGTTACCGCTGGGAATATCTGCAACCGCTGCGCCGCCTGGTTGACCACATAACCTTCACGGTCGACATGGAAGGCGCCGGCGCGGGTAAATGACTGGCCGGATGAATCATTCAGCACAAACATGCCCTGCCCCCGCACCGAGATATCGAGATTGCGTTCGGTAAAATTGATATTACCCTGGGTAAAATTCTGCGACACGGCGGCGACGCTAACGCCGTTACCGGTGGCGATATCACTGATACCCTCAAAGGCCACGGCATAGACATCGGCAAACTCCGCACGCGAGTTTTTAAAGCCCGTGGTACTGGCATTGGCGATATTGTTACCGGTAATCGAAAGATCAGTCTGAGCGGCATTCAGCCCGCTTAGTGCAATACGAAATGGCATGATTTATTTCCTCATTCCCAACTGTTTACTGGATTGACCGCACACTGGACAGATCGACGGTATTTCCATCGGCCAGATTCAATGTTATGGCCTGCCCACTCTGACCCATGGTGACGCTATCAACGGCGGAACTCACCAGAGTTTCCAATGCCTTAGTACCATCTTCGGTTCGTGTCTCGGCACTGATGAAATAGCGCCCAGCCTGGGCTTGCGAACCACTATCAGTTATGCCATCCCAGTTGAAGTACACATCTCCCGCCTGCTGAGAACCCAACTCCAATCGACGCATGACCTGTCCGCTGGCATCTTGAATGGTAATGGTCAGATCGCCGCTCGATGAATCCAGATCCACCATCCCGGACAGTGTTCCACCCTCTGGCAAGGTGCCGGTACCTGAGGGCACCGTGACCGTACGCCCGACCAGTGACGATGCCTGCAATGCCTGATTGGATTGCAGCGACACGGCCAGTCCATCGAACGACTCTTGTAACTTGGTCAGGCCCGTGACGGCACTGAATTGCGCCATCTGGGCGATAAAGTCGCCATTCTCCAAAGGTTTCATGGGATCCTGGTTGTTCAACTGGGCAATCATCAGTTCCAGGAATTCACTCTGTCCCAGCTCATCCGGGGCCTTTTGCTTGTTCTGTTGTTCACCCAAACCAAGCCCACTGAGAACAGATGTCAGATTGTTGTCCACGTTTGTCATCGTCATCTCCGCCTTACTTACCCAGACTCAAGGTACGCATCAATAACTGTTTGGATGTCTTAGCCACTTCCACATTGCTTTGATAAGATCGTGATGCCGCAATCATATTGGCCATTTCTTCCACCATGTTGACATTGGGCTTGTAGATGTAACCTGCTTCGTCTGCCTGCGGATGGCTCGGGGAAAACTCCTTGCGCAGTGGCGACTGACTTTCCACAATGCCTTTCACATCGACACCCGCCCCCCTGTTTGCCTCACCCAGAGCGTTCAGCGTGGCGGAAAATACAGGATATCGCGCACGATAGGTTTCATGGGTGCTTGAACTCACCGTCTCGGCATTGGCGAGATTACTGGCGGTGGTATTGAGCCGCAGTGCCTGTGCACTCATACCCGACCCGGCGATATCCAAAACGTTAAATAGCGACATGATGATTTTTCCTTGATTCCTTGTTGCCTACCCAGAGACTACTCACCTTTGAGTGCCGTCTTGAGCATTTTTACCTTACCCGTGAGAAAACGAAGATTGGCCTGATACAGTATGGCGTTTTCCATAAACGCCGACTTTTCACGTAGGGGATCCACCGTATTGCCATCCAGGGACGGCTGAATGGGATTGCGGAACTTCAACTCACCGATGAGATCATCAATACCTCCCGTCGGTACGCCACTACCCCCCAAGTGCCCGGCGTGGGTAGTCGTGAGACGACCTGCGCTGCTCTGCATCCTGCCTTGCTGGCCGACCTGCCGTAGGGCAGCCCTGAAGTCGATATCACGCGCCTTGAATCCCGGGGTTTCGGCATTGGCCAGATTATTGGCCAGCACCTCGGAACGCCGGGAATGGATAGCCAGCGCCTGCTGACTAATGCCGAGGACCTTTTCCAAACCAAACCGCATGTTGCTTCTCCGTTGCCAGTGTTGTCACTGTGTCACTGAGAACAGAGCAAAGGATATGCCACTTTATTTTTTATCTTTAATTACAGGCAGTTAGTGATTTTTGACAGGATGAGGAAAGGCCGGGGCGGCAACTTGAGGCCAGCAAATGGCAACGGTGGCAAGAACTGGAGGATGAGGAGTGAGGAGCCTACTGGGCGGGTTTTTCATACCCATGTGGAATATGCACCAACCGCGTGGGCACATAAAACGTACCCACCCTACATGCGGTTTTTTCAAGCCAGTTTGTAGATGACACCATTGCGCCAGCGCACTAGCTCGAACTCTTCGGAATAACTGGAAATGGATTCTGAACCGCCCAGCACCAGGAAACCACCGGGATTCAATGCGCGCGCCATGCGGGCAAGGATATCCCGCTTCAGATCGGCGGAAAAATAGATCAGCACATTGCGGCAATAGATGATGTCAAATTTTCCCAGTGCGGCATAGCCCTGCATCAGATTCAATTCCCGGAAACTGGTACGCTTACGGATGTCATCCTTGACCTGCCAGCCGGTTCCGGTTTGAGTAAAAAACCGTCGCTTGCGCTCCTCCGACAGCCCCCGTGATGCAGCCACGCCTTCGTAGAAACCACTGCGGGCTTGCTCAAGCACTGTGGGAGAAATATCCGTGCCCAGTATCTGCATCGCATTAGCTGGCAAGCTACCCGGCCGCTTCTGTAAATACTCACTGACGATCATGCTCAGAGAATAGGCCTCTTGGCCGCTGGAACTGGCCGCAGACCAGATACGTACCTGCCGGGCCTGTTGCTTGGCAAACTCCGGCAGCAGTTGTTCCTTGAGAATGTCAAAAGGATAGCTGTCACGAAACCAGGACGTTTCATTGGTCGTCATGGCATCCATGATACGGTGCCGCAGCTTGCCGTCTCGCTTGATGTGCTGCATAAGCGCACTGAAAGATTCAATATCCTGCTCTTTCATCAGGCGCGTGAGGCGGCTGGTTACCAGATAGTGCTTATTGTCGCCCAGCACAATGCCGCTCGCATCTTCAAGAAAGGAGCGAAAGGCATTGTAATCTTCACTACTGAGGCCCTTGGCGAGCACGGTATTTCCTATCATCGGTTTTTTTGGGGTCTTTTTGGCTAGCCAAACTATGCGGCCTTGCTGGCCTTCACTGTCTTGACGGCTTCAAGGATCGTTTCGGCAAACTCGTCGGCATTGAATTTCGGCATAAATTTATTGGCTCCCACTTTTTCCACCAGGGCCTGATTGAAGACACCGCTCAATGAGGTATGCAGGATCACATACAGATCCTGCATATGGGAATCCTTACGGATCTCTGTGGTCAGCGTATAACCATCCATATTGGGCATTTCCACATCGGAAATCACCATCGTCAGCTCGGTTGAGAGGTCATCGTGCTGCTTTGACAGCTCCTGCAAATATTGCAGCGCCTCCAGACCGTCTTTCACCACCACGGACTCAATCCCGAGTTGATCAAGGGTGCGGGTGATTTGACGGCGTGCGACACTGGAATCATCGGCCACAAGAATCTTCGGGATATCACCCACGTTGCCGCTTTTAATAATTTCGTCGGACACTTCAGAGACCGTTCCCACGACTTCTGCGAGAATTTTCTCCACATCGAGAATTTCCACCAAACGTTTATCGACGCGGGTTACAGCGGTCAGATAGCTACTATTCCCTGCCCCTCTGGGCGGCGGCAGAATTTCCTCCCAGTTCATGTTGACGATGCGGTCAACCCCATTGACGATATAGCCCTGAAGCGTACGGTTATAGTCGGCAATCACCACGAAGGCATTACTGATGTCGTCCATGGGCGTATACCCCAACGCCATCCCCAGGTCGTAAACGGGAATGGTTTTGCCCCGCATGCTGGCAATACCCCGCACCACTGGATTGGAATTTGGCACACGCGTCAACGGCGGGCAGCGAATAACCTCCTGCACCTTGAAGACATTGATGCCATACAGCTGCTCCGTCGCCAAGCGGAACAACAGCAATTCAAGCCGGTTTTCACCCACCAGCTGTGTGCGCTTGTCAACACCTTCAAGTACTCCAGCCATTGCTCAGCTCCAAAATTTTAAATGTCTGCGTTTTATTAACTCGGCAACGATATAGATTGTGTTCAGCCTTCGTGAGAGCGTCTGCGGCAAGGCGGTGAAACGCCGCTGTAGACACCCTACAGCAAGTTTTGCCAACGCAGTCCGCAGACGTTCTCACGAAGGCCTACCCTTTTCAATCATATAGATAGATAGGGGCTTCAAGAATGGCCCGCCTCTGCGTTTCGGCTCTTGCCAAGAGAACCACCCTTGCCGGTGAACCGCGCCTTGATCCGAACCATTCTTGAAGCCCTGAACGCAGTCTATATCGTTGCCGAGTTAATAGTACTCACTCTATCGACACACGGCAGAGGTTTCTTGAGGAGAACGAGGTGGCACGTCTATTGCTATTGTCTCTGCAAAAGGCTTTTGCAAAGGTTGTCACCAGGAAGGACGATCGACACTAACGGGAAAGCCATCAATAGCCATTCGATATATTTTGATCAAACAGCGGCTTAACAATATGCACACCATCACAGGCATCATTTCTTTATCGCTTGCCGAGGGTATCCCCCGGCAAGTCTATGGCACAAAATGGCAAACCCTTGCCGGCAGCCTGCCTTTGCTGGTCATTGTCAGCCTGCTTCCGGCAATGGCCCTGGCCACCACCCCCACACCCCAATACCAGTCACTCACCTCCCTGCATGAGGTGGCACGTGATTTTTTGCGATCACAAATTCCCCTTGAATCCGGCAACAGTCATGAGATTCACCTTGGCCGCCTGGATTCACGCCTACGCCTGGGATTCTGTGAAATAGGGCTGCAGGCCTTTGTTCCAGCAGGAAGCCGCTTGCAGGGAAAGCTGACTGTGGGTGTACAATGCCCAGGAGGGAAACCCTGGACCGTTTACATTCCTGCTAATATCCGTGTCTTTGGCGATGTGCTGACGACATCCCGCCCCATCAGCCGGGGTGATGCTATCACCCGAGCAGATATCATTTCCCGGCGACAGGAAATATCAACACTCAGTCACGGATATTATCGCCAGACAGAAGAAATCATCGGCAAACTGGCTATGCGTTCCCTACCTGCGGGCACCCCCCTGACACCGCGTATGCTAAAGGCGCGCTTGCTGGTTCGCCGGGGCGATGATGTCACCATCCTCGCCAATACAGGCTTTCTGCAGGTTCGCAGCAAGGGAAAGGCATTACAGAATGCCGCCCAAGGCGAGCGAATCACCGTGCGTAACACACGCTCAAAACGCATCATCGAAGGCATCGCCATCAAAGCCGGAACCGTGCAAGTACACATGTAGAGCCATCAACGATATGTATACCGATATGTCTGAAAAATCAACGATCCACGCCGCAATACCGGCCGCCAAACAACAACAACGAGTTTCACCCATTGATCATAAGTCTCTTAAGTTTCAATACCCTGTGCCGATAGTCATAGCAGTAGCGTCAAAGGAGCATCACCATGGCAATTGATATCTCAGGGGTTCCTCCGTCCCAGCCGCAAGGCACAGGAGGAAGCGCAAAAAGCATCACAGGCAGCAGCGGAAATGCGCCACAAACCCCGTCGCCAGCAACACCCGTAAACAAAGCAGACACCATCACACTCACCCCGCAGGCCAGTCAATTGAAGAGCGTCGAATCGGTGATCCATGCCCAATCCGTGATCGATGGAGAACGCGTGCAGAGCCTCAAATTGGCCATCGACGCAGGGGAGTATGAAATCAATCCCTTGCGTGTCGCAGAGAAATTCATCCAATTTGAAAACAACCTGAGATCATCCTGAAACCATGAGCAATCCAACAGCAGAATATCGGCTACACATCCTGCTTGAAATGCAACAGCAAAATGCCCTGCGCATGTTGGAGGTGCTTCAACAAGAATGTGATGCGCTGAAGGGCAACGATCTGCAGGCCTTCGAGCAGACAATGGATGCCAAACTCAAACACATCAACGACCTTGAGCAACAGGAACTATCATCGTTTCCAGAACTGGAAGAGATCGTCGGTTCACCCTGTGATCGTCGCCAGCTGGAAGCCTTCATCATCAATAGCAAAAATCCACAGCTGGTCGCTAGATGGCAATCCCTGCACACTGCACTGAAACAATGCCATGAACAAAACCTGCTGAACCAGCGCATCCTCGATGCCTCACATGCCCAGCTGCAACAGGCATTGAGCCTCCTACGCGGTGAAAACCACGAGCAAACTTCTTCCTGCACCTATCAAGACAGTGGAAAATCGGATCGCCGTCCCACGCAGGGACAGTCAATTGCCATTGCCTGATACAGGCCCTCATCGCAGGGTGGTAGCGACCACTAAAGGGCAGCTTAACTGAAACACTCAACACATGGCACAGCAACAAACGGAAGGCAATAACTACCAACAACAGTACGAGGAAGTCACCTCGACAACCCGTATCACAGCCATCCTTCGCCCTTTGCAACAACAGCACAGCATTATCAGCATTGCCGTTCCTTCGGCAAAACACCTGTATAACAGCACTCTGCTCGAAGTGAACCCCGAACAGAATTATCTATTGCTGGATGAATTACACCCCCGTGAAGGCCACACCCGACTCAGCACGGCCAGCAAGATCGGACTGAGTGCGCACCGTGAGGGCATCGAAATCAAGATAATCCTTGAAATCAGCGAGATCGGCGCCGATAACGGCGTTGCCTTTTACAGGGTTCCATTTCCAAAAATCATTCGTTATCGCCAGCGCCGCCATATTTTTAGGGTTCCGGTCAGTGTGCTACAGTCTATCCAGGTTGAACTCGTGGATGCGCAGGACAATGCCTTTCACGGTGAACTACAGGACATTTCAGCCGCAGGCATGTGCGTGCGTTTCCCACCCAAAACGGCAATCGAAGAAAAGGCACAAACCCTGACCTACACTATGACTCTTCCCGATAAAAAGCGTGTTCAGGGCCAGTTCACTCTGCGTCGCATCACCCAGCATGAGCCCAATCGCAACATTCAGGTCGGCGGTAGCTTTGAACAGCTGGACAAGATACAGGCGCGCACCATCGAGCGCTTTGTGCTTGAAATACAGCGGGAATCACGCCGCAAGATGTCACGATAGTTGGCATCCTAAATAAAACATGTCTCTATACAGCTCTGCTTGAGGCATGTATCACCGCAAAATATGCAATCTCCCTGCGGTTAAATCACCTCTGGCAAAGCCGGAGGCTTATTGGGTGAGCGCCTCAAAGGCGTCATAAAACCATGAGTCGCCCAAGGTGGCTGGCGCTTTCTACAAATCAATCTTCATCTGATCGTATCCAGCACGGGGACTGGCGCTGACCCGCTTCAGTAGAGGATAATCGCCATCACAGATTGTGTGGAGCTTCATGGATTGTCCATAAGAGCTGAAGCAAAGAATAAAACAATTATTCTTTAAAAAGAGGACGAGTTTCACCAATTTTCATTATCCATAGTTCATCTTCTGAAAAACCGTTATTAAGACCAGCCTCTTTAAACCGCCTTGGTGGCTCCCAGGTCGGCTCATCAGACAAACTGCTTACTGTTCCCCAGTGTGATGCTATTAAGGCATTCGCATGAATTTTGTTTCCAATAGCAACTGCTTCTTCAGGAGTAACATGTGACATCCACATCAGCTCTCTAGGTGCGTATGCCCCTATAGGCAAAATCGCATAATCAAACGATCCGTACTTCTTACCAATGCTGCTAAAAATCGTATCTGAATAACCGCTATCACCAATGAAAAAAATGCTGTTTCCCGAACTCATTATTGCCCAGGATACCCATAACGTTTGATCATGATCATCGGTGCTTCGCGCTGAATCATGGACTGCGGGCAATGAAACAAACTCTACGCCATCAATAGATACTGATTCTTCCCAATCCAATTCAGTTACATTGTTATACCCTCGTTCAGAAAAAAAATGCTTTAAGCCCAATGGAACAATGACGTGGATTTTTTCTTTATTTTCCAGGCTTCGTACTGTTTCATCATCCAAATGATCATAATGATTATGTGAAACAAGCAGGATATCTATAGATGGCAATTTATCGGGCGGAACACCGTGCTTTACAAACCGCCGAGGACCTGCCCACGAAACCGGGCTGGCAAACTCTGTTAAGAAAGGATCTGTTAAAATTGTTTTTCCAGATATTTTTATCAAAAAACTGGCATGCCCTAACCAAGTAAGACTATCCCCTTTTACAGAGTTCAGCATCCGTATGGACTCAGACTCAGATAAAACATGTCCATCAGGGACATCCGGAGTAAAAATCGAACCCCAAAATCTGCGCATATAAAAAAGCACCCCCTTTGCAGCAGAGGTTTCCACAAAAGGATGGTTTTGAAAACCAGTGGCAGTATGATGCTCGGGCTTATTTTCCATTACCAATTTCTCATCATCCTGAGAAAATGTAGCGGAACACGCGAATGACACTGTAAACACTATTGCCATGCCAGCTAAAACTTTAATAAGATGCTTCATTTTTTCCTATGCTTCCCATGCTCAAGAAATCTAACGCCATCATAATAGTCGTATTTTGCCTTTCTGGCCATTTCCTTACCTCTAATAAATCTTCAACTTAGATGTGTGCAGAACTGGGGTAGCTTCCCTTTATTTCTTTGCAAATATGCGATTGAGTTCGGGTGTAGCTACAACATGATGTATCATTTTAACAGCATGCTCCAAATTGGCTAACCTTCCCCCAAAACTGACCCCACCGATTTGACCGCTCTAAAGCCAGGTAGGGTGAGCAAGTTTTTCATGCCCACGCGAAATATACGCCAACCCTGCATGGATTAATTCGAGTCTGACCCCTAACTTAAATTTGAATTGTTGGACGAAGCCGCTACGCGGCAGAAACAGCAAGCCCATTTTTCATTCTGCGCTGAAATCATTCTAAGATGTAACCTCACCCCTCACTTGGAGGGATGTCCATTCACGAACATGAGGTTACATGATTATGA
>UOFU01000261.1_pt1 | contig 10055 bp, 8 predicted proteins | sample 1988841 | NCBI WGS metagenome assembly UOFU01 (sample SAMEA4712195, study PRJEB27164) | hydrothermal vent metagenome | biome: marine basaltic hydrothermal vent biome; feature: marine hydrothermal vent; material: mineral | place: Pacific Ocean | collected 2011-06-14/2011-07-23 | depth 1719 m
CGAGCACGGTTTCTTCGGTTAATTGGTTGGCGAGGCGTTTGGCATTAGTCATCGTTATGTACTCTTTTCTGGCATGAAGTTTGCCAAAAAATTTTGTGTGGCAAGTGGGCCATGTCAAGTATTGCTGATGATTTTTCACATTATATTGCTATTTTTTTGTGGAATAATTCGTGCTGATATTTTCATATAATGGGTTGTTCGTTGCACAGCACCGCTCTCGTTCCGCCTCAAGAACGAAATTAGGTAGGGCTACGTTATTTTGGCCGGACACCGATGCCCATAAAGCGGTTAACTCATCTCTTCCAATAAACTCAATATCTATATTAATAAAATACCCAAGCTCTTCTAGCTGAGCAACAAAGTCATCTTTTGATTTCACAAGCGCATCTGGATTGCGATAAATTCCTGTTGTAACGAATCGAACAGTAAGAAACGGCTTTCCATCTCGTATTTTCGGAACATTCTTTATGGAAATATCAAATACAGAATTTGCATTATTTTGAACGTCATCGCCAACTTGATAATGATCGGAATTTACGAATCTGAGAATTGATTCTTTAAATTTTAAGAAATCACCTAAATCAAATGATTCACTTCGCTTTGCTTGAATAAAAACAACTTCAACGTCATGATTTTTTCGGTCTTTACTAAAAATTGAGACAGCATCTTCGTCAGAAATAATTAATTCTTCATCTATGAGAACGGCTATTCCATCAGTACCATCATCACCTTCCCCTGTGGTGACATCATCCAGATCAAAATCACCACATATTTTTGATGCGAGTACTGAGCGATTAACAAACATTTCAAACTGAGTGCTTTCTCCGTGTTTTTCTAAGCCGTAACTCTCCACAAAACTTTCTAAGTGTGCTTTTATTATTCGGTGCATTTCAACTCCTTGCTTAGAATTATTTTTCAGCTAACTTATTAGCATTAAGCATAATCGCCCTGTTTTCCTGCAGTATTCAACCAAAAACCAGGCAATAACACTCGGTAATCACCTAACAATAAGCCAGTTTTCCTTGATATCTTGATTATGTCTTGCAATTCAGGCATGCTTTCTTGACTTTTCAAACTGTCAGACCAATAGGGGACAAACCACGTTTATTGACACTCTTTTTCATCTTGCAGCACGTTCATCGCGACGTGTATGACCGCAATTACATCAATCTGATCGGGCTTGATGTAATAGATGATTCTGTATGCATCAGAAAAGACTTCTCGTATTTGATCCAATTCGTATTCCGGTACTTTGCGCCCGCCCTGAGAGCGGAAAGGTGGCGATCTGTTTTGATTTGTTAGTAACTCTGTCTATTGTGCGCAAGGCGTAAGTAGGTGAGCTCTGTGCTATGTATAGATAGCATCCAACTGCGCTTCCGCAGCTTCTGTCCAGTGGACTTTCATTCTGGTAAACCGTATTTCTTCCTAATCTCTGCTACATCTTTTGTTCTTCCGGCTTTACTATCTTCCAAGCCTTTTTCAATCGCTTCACGCACATAGATTTCATGCATCAGGTCATCCCACGTCGCATTGGAAGGCAACTGATCAATTAATTTATGAGCATCTTCTTTTCTTACGACACCAGACATCTCTTACCTCCAACTATAACCGGATTTCCTAGTCAACCTTTTAAGCCGAACCTGCAAGTATTACGCATAATCGCCCTGTTTTCCCGCAATATTCAACCATGAATCAGACAATAACACTTGATAATCACCTAAAATAAACCAACTTGCCTTGACATCTTGGTTATGCCTTGCAATTCAGGCGCTCTTTCCTGGCTTTTCAAGCCGTCAGATCCATCAGCAGCATCAGAGGCAGACTCGCGCCATTCCAACCCAAAAGTGCAAGCGTTGAAGTGATCCATGTTAGTGGCTGCAAACCAAATTAGGAAGGTCACCGGATTCCACTATCCGCCGGAACAACTGAAAAAAGCAGCTTCTATTTATCCTGCACAGCACGCAACGACAACCCCAGCTGGTACAACTGTTTCTTCTTCAGACCGGTAATCCTGGCCGCCAGCGCACTGGCCTGGCTGAGTGACAGCTCTTCCAGCAGCACGCCGAGGATACGCCGCGCCTCGCTGTCATCGCCGCTGTCTCCGCCATCCGGCGCTCCAGCCAGCAGCAGGACGATCTCACCTTTCTGCTGATCGGCATCATTGCGCACCCAGTCCGCCAGTTCGCCCAACGGGGCATCCTTCACCGTCTCGAAGGTCTTGGTGAGTTCACGCGCCAACACCGCCCGCCGCCCCTCACCGATCACCGTGGCCATGTCCTCCAACGTCGCCCGCACCCGATGTGGCGCCTCGTAGAAGATCAGTGTGCGTGCTTCACCCGCCAGGGCTTGCAGACGCTTGCATCGCGGCCCGCTCTTGGTCGGCAAAAAACCCTCGAAGACAAAACGATCCGTAGGCAGACCGGATACGGACAATCCCGCCATCAGCGCACTGGCGCCGGGCACCGGCACTACGCGGATATCCTGCTCGCGTGCCAGACGCACCAGGTGAAAGCCGGGGTCACTGACCAGCGGCGTACCGGCATCGGAGATCAGGGCAAGACTTTCACCTGCCATGACGCGCGCCAGCAACCGTGGCGCCTGTGCGCGCTCATTGTGTTCGTGGAGGGCGACGGTCGGCGTGCCGATGCTGAAATGTGTCAACAGCCGGCCGCTATGGCGCGTGTCTTCGGCGGCGATCAGATCCACCTCCTGTAGAATCTCCACCGCGCGCGGTGTCATGTCGCCCAGATTGCCAATGGGCGTCGCCACCACATACAACGCACCAGCCTCGACTGCTTTCATCTGTTGCCTTTCCTCCATGCTGGATGAGAAATACAGGCTGAGCCCGTATACTAGCGAACCGATGACGAATCTTACACAAGCCCACCGTTCCAGGCGATGCCCAACACCGCGAATACGCGCCTTGCTGGCCGCCCTGTGCATGGCTCTGCTGGCCAGCTGCGCCAGCAAACCACCACCCGCGCCGGAGACCACCCCATCGACCGAAGATACGGCGCAAATCCAGCCGCTGGAAAAAATGGTGCAACAGGGGCGTTATCTCGACGCGGCGCTGGCCTATTCACGGCTGGCCAGCCGTGCGGAACCCCCCCAACGTGAAATGTACTCCCTACGCGCTGCGGAGTTACTGAAGGACGGCAACTACGTCCCGCAGTCCTTCCAGTTGCTGAGCGAAATCCAGGGCGCCGACCTGGGGCCCAAGTTCCATATTCGTCGCACCCTGCTGACCGCCGACATCGCCCTCACCCGCCAACGGCCCAATGAGGCACTCGATGTACTGAACAGCATCACCCTGCAACTGGCCGAAGACGAACGGGATTTCCGTCGCCGCTACCACCAACTGCGCGCACACACCTTCGAACAGCTCGGCGATCCGCTTGAGAGCACCCGTGAACGCGTCCTGCTGGAGCCTCTGCTCGACGAGCCAGCGGCGATACAGGTAAACCAGGCTGCCATTCTCGATACCCTGCAGAAACTAATGCCACAGGCATTAGACGATCCGGCAGCGGATGAACTCGGCGGTTGGCTGGCACTGGCCGCCATCGGCAAGGGCGTGGATGACCATCTGCCTGCCGACGAACTTATCACTCGCTGGCGCGCGCATTATCCACTGCACCCCGCCAGTGAAGAGACCATCACCCGACTGCTGGCAGGCCGTCCCCAGCCCCTGCGCCGACCAGAACAAATCGCCCTGATCCTGCCCCTGAACCCGCAGGATCGCTATGCCAAGGCCGCTGAGGCGGTGCGCAACGGTTTCTTCGCCGCCTATTACGCACAAACAGTAAGGCCGGCGACAAATACCGATGCTATTACCGACAGCGAGGCGCCACTGGAAAGTACCAACGCCACCCCAGCGCCGATTCGTCTGCGCATTTACGAAGAGGGCCACTCTGCCGAGACCTTCGACGCCGTCTATCAACAGGCCGTTGCCGATGGCGCTGATTTTATCATCGGCCCTCTGGGCAAGGATGCAGTCAACCAACTGACCGCCTGGGAATCACTGCCGGTACCGGTGCTGGCGCTGAATTATGGCGAGACAAACAAGACTCCACCCCGTAACCTGTTCCAGTTAGGTCTGTCACCGGAGCAAGAGGCCCGCGAGGTCGCGGAACGCGCTTGGTTGGACGACCACAGCCGCGCCGCCGTGATCACACCCTCCACGCCCTGGGGTGACCGTGTCGCTAAGGCCTTCAACGAACGTTGGCTAAAACTGGGTGGCCATGTGGTGGAGATTCAGCATTACGACCCGAAAACGAACGATTATTCACTGCCCATCCGCCGCCTGCTAAATGTCGACGAAAGCCAGGAACGGCGCAAATCCGTACACCGTATCATCGGCAAAAAGGTCGAGTTCATTCCCCGCCGTCGACAGGACATCGACTTCATTTTTATGGCGGCCTTTTCGCGCCAGGCACGGGTCATCCGTCCCCAGTTGCGCTTCCACCACGCGCCAAAGGTACCGGTATACACCACCTCGCATGCCTTCAGCGGTAATGTGGATGCGCAAAGGGATCGCGACATGAACGGCGTGATATTCGCCGATATGCCCTGGACTCTGGCCCCGGATGAGACCGGCCAACGCATCAAGGCAGATATCGCCCGCGCTTGGCCCGGCGCCGCCAAACGCTATACCCGCCTGCATGCCCTCGGCGTGGACGCCTACCGGGTGATTGACCAGCTCAACACCCTACGCCGTAACCGCGCCGGGCACTTTGCCGGTGAGACCGGCGAGCTGTCACTGGACATGGCCAACCGCCTGCAGCGGCGGTTATTATGGGCGCGTTTCCAGCGCGGGGTGCCACAGCTGCTGGATACTGCCGAGAACTAATCAGGGAGGATGGCAATGGCCGCACACAACGAGGCCGGGCGACGTGCAGAACGGGATGCCTGTGATTATCTCGAACGCCAGGGGCTGCGCCTGGTCGAACGCAATTATGCCTGTACGCGCGGTGAAATCGATCTCGTTATGCTGGATCACAATACACTGGTCTTCGTGGAGGTGCGCTACCGGCGCAGCCACCGCTACGGCAGTGGCGCCGAGAGTGTGGACTGGCGCAAACAAGGCAAATTGTCGGCCACCGCCGCCCACTACCTGCAAGGACACCCCAAGGCCGCGCGCCGGCCCTGCCGTTTCGATGTCATCGCCCTCACGGGCCAGGACAACGGGCGCGCGCACATAGACTGGATCAGCAACGCCTTTCAGCAGGCCTAACGCTCCATCAACCAAAAAGCGGAAAACCATGCAAACCTCGATCATTACCCGGCTCATCGCCTTACTCGTTCTATGCCTCCTGTTGGCCGGCTGCGCCGCCACACCGCTGACCGACAGCGGCCAGCCCCGGCCCACCCGTGCCGCAACCACCGTGGTCGATGACCAGCGCATCGAATCCAGCGCCATGGATAAACTCTACCGCGATTCGAAGCTGCAACAGAAGATTCACGTCAACATCACCAGCTACAACCGCATCGTCCTGCTCAGCGGCGAAGCCCTGTCGCAGGAACTGCGCGATCACGCAATCAATATCGTGCGTAACCTGCCCGGGGTGCGACGGGTGCACAACGAGATCCGCATCCAGGATCTCACCGGCTTCCAGTCCCGCAGCCGGGACGGCTGGATCACCTCCAAAATCAAGGCTCGCATGCTGGCCACCAAGGGTTTTGATTCCGACGCTGTCAAGGTGGTCACGGAATACGGCACGGTATTCCTGATGGGGCTGGTGACCCGTACAGAGGGGCACCAGGCAGCAGAAATCGCACGCAATGTCGATGGTGTACGGCAGGTGGTCAAGCTGTTCGAATACGCCAACTGATGCCCGCCGACCTCACCCCTGCCCTGATCGAGCTGTTGGGTGCAGACAATGTACTCACCGAGGCGAGCGAGCGGCTGGCCTACGGCTATGACAACAGCCGCCAGCAGGCCCTGCCGGCACTGGTGGTGTTTCCCGAGAATCACGCACAGGTGCGAGGCGTGGTGCGCCTGTGTCATGAGCACCGCACGGCGCTGACGGCACGCGGTCGCGGCACCGGCACCACCGGCGCCACGGTGCCGCTGAAAAATGCCATCGTGCTCTCTACCGAGCGCATGACGCGCATCCTGGAAATGAACCCCGCCGACCGCCTAATGGTGGTACAACCCGGTGTCACTAACCAAACGGTACAGCAGGCGGCCGCTGAACACGGATTCTTCTGGCCACCGGATCCCACCAGTGCTGCGGTATGCACCATCGGCGGTAATCTGGCCTACAACTCGGCCGGTCCCCGCGCGGTAAAATACGGTACTCCACGCGAAAACACCCTCGGCCTGCGCGCCGTGACCGGCGCCGGCGAAGAGATTCACACCGGCACCCGCACCACCAAGGGCGTGGTGGGCTATGACCTGACCCGCCTGTTGATTGGCTCCGAAGGCACCCTGGCGATCATCACCGAGGCCACCCTCAAGCTCACCCCACTGGCCGAAAGCAAGCGCACCCTGCGCGCCATCTATGCCGATATGCACAGCGCCGCGCAGGCCGTATCACGCATCATGGCCCAGCCGATCGTGCCCTGCGCACTGGAGTTCATCGACGGCCCGGCCATCGAGATGGTTCGCCAGCATTCCACTGCCGAGCTGCCGCAGGGGGCGGGCGCACTGCTGATGATCGAGGTCGACGGCGCGCAGGCGGCGATGGCCGAATCACTGGCCGCCATTGAACAGGCCGCCAGTGGAGACGGCTTGCTGGATCTGCGGGTGGCGCAAACCCAGGCCGAAGTACAGGCCCTGTGGGCCACGCGCAAGGCTCTGTCACCCGCATTGCGCAACGTGGCGCCGAAAAAGATCAACGAAGATGTGGTCGTGCCCGTATCGCAGATCCCAGCCCTGATTGCTTCGCTGACGGAATTCGGCGAACGCCACGGCATCACCATCGTCAATTTTGGTCATGCCGGTAACGGTAATATCCATGTCAATCTGCTGGTGGACCCAGACGACGGCGCACAAATGGCACGGGCCGAAGCCTGTCTCGACGCTATTTTCGCCCGGGTGCTCGAACTGGGTGGCAGTCTTTCCGGGGAACACGGCATCGGGCTGGTCAAACGCGACTTTGTCGCCCGCGAAATCGACCCCGTCAGTCTCGCCCTGATGCAGCAAATCCGCCGACTCTTCGACCCCCATGGCATCCTCAACCCGGGCAAGACCCTGCCAGCATAAACCGCCGGGCTCTCCTGCCTGCCGTTAGCGGCAGCAGCCACTAAAGCCCCTCCCCTTTCAGTCCGTTAATAACGTCAGGGTGTTACCTCATACCTGAAGCCACGGATTCAGGTCATATATAGCTGGCTGCTGCGCAAATCCTACGGGATTACAAAAATAGCCGACAATACCAGCACATTGGCCTGGAAGGAAAAACCATGAGAAAACCAAGGCATTCCCAGGCTGTACCGATACACCCCCTGAGTCCCCCTTCACTGCACAGCAAAAACGTTACGCCTCCCGTCGGCGCCGCAGACGCCCCTATCTTGCACAGGGCCGCTGAGCCGGAATAACGCCCCTATGCAGCAACGCACAAAACTGTTGGTCGGTTCTCTGGCATCCAGCCTGGGTATCATCGCTCTCTTTGCCGGTATTTCATTCACCAGCGCACTCGACCTCGCCCGGCACCGCATACCCAGCCTGCTGCACGAACATAACCAACGCCTCATCGAGACACTCCCTAAGCAACCCAGTCTCGAACAAATCCAGGCGACACTGCCCCATCACGGAACCCGTAGCGACTCTCTGTCTATCATTGATACACAGGGCCGCCTGCTGGGTATCACCGACAAACACCCCGGTACCCCTTCACCGCCAGTCTACATCGACAGTGGATCCCTGCTGGCGGCCAGCAGCGGCTACACCACCATCGATGACAACGAATACATTTGGGTCACCACCCCCATACCAGACAGCCCCTACACCATCGTCAATACCCATCACAATGCCCGGGTAGGGCTGCGTGAATTCATGAAACATATTGGCGTGCCGATTGGCTTTGCCGCACTGATCAGCATCTGGTTGTCAACGTGGGGCGCGATGGTCATTTCCTCCCTATTTCGCAGACTCAATGAGCAACGAGCCCAACTGGAACACCAGGCCCACCATGACCCCCTCACCGGCCTGCCCAACCGCGATGCCCTGAGCCACACTATCGATGCCACCATCGCTCACCTGGACGGTGGCAAACAGACACTGGCGGTGTGCATGATCGACCTGCACCAGTTCAAAGAGATCAATGACTCACTGGGCCATCACTGCGGCGATGAATTACTGCGGCAGGTCGCCATCCGCCTCAGCCGGGCACTGCAAACACCCGACCAGGCCGGGCGATTTTATGGCAATAAATTCGCTATTATGCTTACAAACATCGGCACAGCGACCATCGACGTCATTGCCGGAACCCTGCTCGGCACCCTAGAGAATGCTTTCGAAATAGACGGGCGCTGCCTGTATATCCGCGGCACCCTCGGCATTGCCCTGTATCCGGAGCATGCAGTCACGGCACCGGCATTATTGCAAAAGGCAGAGGCAGCCATCTTCCAGGCCCGGGACAATACCCAATATGCAGCCATCTTTCGGACATTAGATAATAAAGGCGCTGCGGAACGGCTCGGACTGATCAACGATTTGCGCAATGCCCTGCGTGATGGCCAACTGGAGCTCCACTACCAGCCAAAACTGGATCTCCGCAGCCGCCATATCATCGGTGCTGAAGCACTGGCACGCTGGACCCACCCACAGCACGGCGCTATCCCGCCCGACCAGTTTATTGAAATCGCCGAGCGTACCGGATTGATCAAGGAGTTAACCCGATGGGTACTGGAAACGGCGGTGCAGCAATGTGCCCAGTGCCATGCTAGCGGCAAGGCAATGAAAATTTCGGCCAACCTGTCGGCCATCAATCTGCACGATGACGAGCTGGTACCGCTAATTGCCTCCCTGCTAAAACAACACAAGCTGCCTGCACAGAACCTGGTGGTGGAAATTACCGAGACCGCCATGATGGCCGACCCGGCCCGCGCCAAGGAGCAATTGAGAAAGCTCGACGTACTGGGCGTAAGCATTTCCATCGATGACTTTGGAACAGGCTACTCATCATTAGGCCATTTGAGACAGCTCCCGGTGGATGAAATCAAGATCGACAAGTCTTTCGTCATGGACATGATAGCCAGCGAGGATGACGCTTCCATCGTGCGCGCCACTATCGGCCTGGCCCATGATCTGGGCCTGGAGGTCGTCGCCGAAGGCGTAGAAGATGAGGCCATTCTGAAACAATTGAGCAACATGGGCTGCGACATCGCCCAGGGCTACCACATTGCCCGTCCCATGCCGGTAGCAGACTTCATCGCCATGCTGGAAAAAAATGACAAGCCCGCCGAAGGCAAGTCGGCGGCGGCTTCGCGCTAACCCCTTTAAACATATCCAGCACAGAGGCATTCTGCGTCAATTGACCCTATCGGGAAAACCACGTCGCGGGCATGGCCCGCTCCTACTCAGATGGGCTGCAGATTGGCATAGGCCAACATCAATCACTTGGCTCCCTGCGCATCGAACAGGCCTTCAAAAAACCCGCTCGTTACGCCATCCGCACAGGCAATGGCCGCCGCAGCACGATCTCTCGCGTCGAAACGTCCGCCGCCCAGGCCAGGCATTCGACCCCACAGGCAACGGCCTTACGCAGAGTTTCTCCGTACAACGGATCGATATCATCGGCTGGCCGCACCTCCCGTACATCCCCTCGCTGCACACAGAAGAAGATCACCGCACGCTGCCCTGTGCGCACCACGGACATCAACTCACGCAAATGCTTGCTGGCGCGCACACTGACGGCATCGGGAAAACGGGCGACGCCATTATCCACCAGGGTGACATTTTTCACTTCGATATAACAGGGAATAGTTCTCTTGTCGCCGGGCGAATCTAGCAGCAGATCGATGCGGCTTCTTTCCTCGCCATAACGTACTTCTAAACGAATCCGACCGTAGCCGACCAGCTCCGGTACGCGACCATTCTCGATGGCCTCGCACAC
>UOFU01000079.1_pt1 | contig 10040 bp, 12 predicted proteins | sample 1988841 | NCBI WGS metagenome assembly UOFU01 (sample SAMEA4712195, study PRJEB27164) | hydrothermal vent metagenome | biome: marine basaltic hydrothermal vent biome; feature: marine hydrothermal vent; material: mineral | place: Pacific Ocean | collected 2011-06-14/2011-07-23 | depth 1719 m
GCCTCGGGCGCCGTAGATACCGACATACTGGGTGTAGTCGTCGATCTCCTTGCGCGTCAGCTCACAGCCCTGGGGCAGACGCAGCGCGGCGACGCGGCCATCGGGATCCTGCGCCGGGCCGGCAAAAACCTTGAATTCCACACCAGACATGAGGTCATCCACGTCCACCAATTCCAGTGAGATACGCAGATCGGGCTTGTCGGAGCCAAAGCGCTGCATGGCCTCGGCGTAAGTCATGCGCGGGAAGGGCTTGGGCAACGCCACCTCGAGGGTCTTGGCGAACAGCTCGCGCATCATGTCTTCTATCAACCCCATCAGCGCTTCCTCGTCCATGAACGAGGCCTCGATATCGAGCTGGGTGAATTCGGGCTGACGGTCGGCACGCAGATCCTCATCACGGAAACAACGCACGACCTGATAATAGCGATCCATACCGGACATCATCAGCAGCTGTTTGAACAACTGTGGCGACTGTGGCAGGGCGAAGAAATGACCCTGGTGGGTACGGCTGGGCACCAGGTAATCACGCGCACCTTCCGGCGTGGCCTTGGTGAGCATCGGGGTCTCGATGTCGAGAAAGCCGTGCCCGTCGAGATAGTCGCGCAGGGTACGGCTGATGTCGGCGCGCAGGCGCAGGCGCCGAAACATGGCTGGGCGGCGCAGGTCGACATAACGATAACGCAGACGGTGCTCTTCGGAGACTTCATCGTCGTCGATATCGAGCTGAAAGGGCGGCGTCTCGGCGCGATTGAAAATCTCCAGCTCTTTGCCCAATACCTCGATCATGCCGGTAGGCATGTCAGGGTTTTCGGTACCCTTGGGGCGGTGTCGCACACGACCTTTGACGCGTAGCACAAACTCACTGCGCACCGTCTCGGCGCTAGCGAAGGCCTCGACCGTATCCGGATCGAACACGACTTGCGAGATGCCCTCGCGGTCACGCAAATCGATAAAAATCACCCCGCCGTGGTCACGCCGGCGATGCACCCAGCCGCAGAGGGTGATTTCTTCGTCGATATGAGATTCGTTGAGATGCCCGCAATAGTGGCTTCGCATGTGACTGATCCTTCGAAAAAAAGACGGGAATGGTACGGATTGGGCGCCACCGATGCAACTCAGGCGGCGCTATCCGCGTCGGGCCGGGCGGGTTGTTTGGCATTATCCGGCAGCTGTGTCGGGCTCCATTTCGGCACCAACACGCCGGCGGAAATAATCATTTTCAGGCCATCGTCCACACTCATGTCCAGCTCAACCACGTCGTCACTGGGCACCATAATAAAAAAACCTGAGGTGGGGTTGGGCGTAGTAGGGATAAAGACATTGACCACCACCCGGCCGGTCTTGGTCTGTGCCTCACCAGCGATTGTGCTGGACTGAAAAGCCAGCGTCCATAGACCTCGGCGTGGATATTCCACCAGCAGAACCTTGCGAAAGGACTGCTTATTAGAGGAAAATACCGTTTCCAAAATCTGCTTCACGCCGGTGTAGATAGTGCGCACCAGCGGAATCTGCGCCAGCACAGACTCCCACAACTTGACCAGCTTGCGGCCAAACAAGTTGGCCACCACCATGCCCGTGACCAGTACGATGATGGTGGTCAGCACCACCCCCAGACCCGGCACGTGAAAACCCAGCAGATTGTCCGGACGGTAGGGCTCAGGTAACAATAACAAGCTGCGATCCATCAGATCCACCAGCAGCTTGATGACCATCACGGTCACCCCCAGAGGCACCCACACCAGCAGGCCGGCGATGAGATAACGCTTCATGTGGCGTGCCTCGCGCGGGCCAGATCAGCGATGCGCATCAGTGACAACCGCAACCACCGGAACCACAGCCACCCACGGCGGCCTTCTTCGGAGCACTGTCGCCACTGCTGCCAGCGTCACCCTTGTCGGCATTTTTTTTGCCGCCTCCCTTGAAATCGGTTTCATACCAGCCGCTGCCCTTGAGGCGAAAACCCGCTGCCGACACCAGTTTTTTCAACGCCGCCTTACCGCATTCGGGACAGTCGGTAAGCGCGTCGTCACTCATCTTCTGCAGGGCTTCATGGCGGTAACCACAGGCCTTGCAAGCATATTCATAAATCGGCATGACTACATCCCCTTCTATTACATGCGTATCCCGACAGAGGAAGATTGGGATCAACACAAAAAAATCAAGCCGGGGATTATACCCCGCCACGGGCAGGAGCGTCTCCCCCGCCGGCAAAGCTGCTAAGATGCGCGCCATTGAACACCATCCGAAACTCCGTCATGGCGCAGAGAAAAATCGCAATCACCACCGAAAATAAATGCGGCTTCTGCCGGGGTGCGAAATGCTGCGTCTACTTCACTGAACAGCTGGAAACGCCTCGCAGCATGCACGACTTCGACCACCTGCTGTGGCAGATCTCACACCGCGACGTACGCATCTACAAGGACGACGATGGCTGGTACCTATTGATAGAGACGCCCTGCCTGCATCTACAGTCCGATGGCCGCTGCGGCATTTATGCGACCCGGCCCACGGTGTGCCGCGAACACAGCAACGACTACTGCGAATATGATGCCCCTGCCGAGGAGGGTTTTGAACTCTACTTTGACGGCTACGACGCCCTGCTGAAATACTGCCGCCAACGTTTCAGAACCTGGGACAAACGCATGCAGCGATGAGATAACAACTGAACGATGCGGTTCGCTACCGCTCACCAGCATCCTACGCGGATGAGCCAAATGCCTTTCCATCACGCCACGACGCCAACAACCTGGCGGCATTCCTGCTACCCGGCACCACCACCGATAAATCCGACCACCTAAAAAAGGCAGTGGTTTTAACCTTAATGATGAACCGTGTCTTCATGTGGCAAAGGTCTTTTATGGCCGGCCGGGGTAAAATCGCGGGCATGGCCCGCTCCTACGCGCCCTTCCCTTCCAGCGGCGGCATGATATCGCGGAACCCCCGGATGGCGGTGAACTCGCCCACGTCCTTGTCCCGTCCCCGGCTGTCCGGCCGGTGCACGCACAACAGCTGACCGATACCGGCCTCCTGTGCCGAACGCAGCACCGGCAGGCTGTCGTCGATCAGCAGTGTCGTCTCAGGCTTGAAGGGTTCCGCCGTCTTCAGTAATCCCCAGAACTGTGGGTCTTCCTTGGGTCGACCAAAATCATGCGCGCAAAAAACGGCATCGAGGTGTCCCGCCAACCGGGTGCGATCCATCTTCAGCTGCAAGCTCTTCATGTGTGCATTGGTCACCAACACCGTGCGACGACCTGAATCCCGCACCGCATTGAGAAAGACCACCACGTTAGGATGCACGGCAATCAGGTGATCCACCTCCTGTTTCAGCGCCGCGATATCCATGCCCAGTTCATTGCTCCAATAATCCAGGCAGTACCAGTCCATGGTGCCCTCGACCTGCTGATAACGCTGTATCAGTTCGCTGCGCGCCGCTGCCAGACTCACGTCACGTAACTCGGCATAACGCCGTGGCATGTGCTCCAGCCAGAAATGGTTATCGAAATGCAGATCCAACAGGGTGCCGTCCATATCCAGCAGCACGGTATCGATACGCGTCCAGTCGATCACCCTCAGTTCTCCCGCCAAGTCGAAATCACTACCTCATGCCGCTCCAGCCGCCCCTCGCCACTAAAGGCCTCCTTAGGCAATGGATTTTGGTGGGCCAACTTGAAATCCTCGCTGCCAACCCAGTCATTGAAAGCAGCCTCGTCCTCCCAAGTCGTCAGCACCACGTAGGGACTGTCTTCGTCAGCAGGACGCAGTATGTCCATGCGCACAAAACCCGCTTGCTTGTCCACCTGCCCCGCACGGTCTCGAAAACGCGCCTCGAACCGCTCTTCCCAGCCACTGGCGACCGGCACTCGATTGGCAACCACGTACATTGTTGTTTTTCTCCTATGCCGCCACGCGCCCCGAAAAACGGGTGGCCTGTCAAATCACTTTATATCTGCAAGCGAAGATAACCTGAAAACAACCAGAATTCGACCGCAGGGAACCCGTCTCTGTGTATCAATCCTGATGCAGGGCGTCGATATTTCTTACAGAGCCTGAACCTCCCCGATCCGCCGCCAACCCCCGTCGCGGTAAGGCGCAAGGGAGAAATCCGAGAAATCTACGGAAAAACCCTCAGCCAAACCAATGAATACCCGTCGATAAACCTTACAGCCGCCTCGCCCCCAACTTTATTTTCACCAAATTCTCGCGTAAAAGATTGTTAAATAAAGAAAATAAATATCAGGCATGATTTATGCTTAACTCATGACAACGCAACACCATACAGAATTACCCGCATCAACATTAACCATTCACCTGCCGAGTTGTAGAGGTCTATCGTGAAATACTCCAAACTATATTGCAGTACCGCTCTTGCCAGCTTTCTTATCCTTCCCATCACTGGCGCCCATGCCGCCCCGATCATCATCGACGGCAGCCTGAGCGACTGGGGCATCAACGTCGCCGACGGCACCGGCGCACAGCCCGTCGGTACTGATTACAGCGGCCTGCGCAGTGATCTCGCCGGCTCCATGATCGAAGACACTGACGATACCACCAATAACCTGTATCTGGGCCCCAACTACGGTGGCCAGAACTACGACGGCGAATTCATGGGCGTAATGACCCAGGGCTCGACCCTGTATCTGTCCATTCTCACTGGCCAACGTCCGGACAACGGCTTCTCTGGCAACAACGGCCTGTATTCCCCTGGCGACATCCGCATCGAAACCAGCATGGGTACTTTCGGCATCGAAGTGGGCGGCGGCGCCGTATCCGGCGCCGGCAACGCACTCACCGAGGGCGCCACCGGCACCACCTATGCTGTCGACAGCAACGGGCATACCACGGGCAGTAGCGACACCGCCGCCGCACAGACCGTGGGCTCCGTATGGAAAGACGTAAGCTGGATCCTCGACCCCATCAACCCCCAGCAACCGGTGCAATTCGAGATCAATGGCGGCAGCAGCCAAGTAGGCGAGGCCGATTTCATCTTCACCCGCGACAGCGTCACTGCCGAGCATGCCATCATCGAACTGGCCCTGGATATCAGCGTCTTCGGCGGTGCCACCCTGCAGGAGTTCTACTGGCTACCCTCCTGCGGTAACGATGAGCTGCACGTCAGCACCGACATCACCAGCGTACCCGAACCCGCCTCACTAGCGCTGATGGGTCTGGGCCTGCTGGGCATGATAGGCGTCGCACGCCGTCGTCGTACCTGATCGGCAAGCAAAAAACAAAGCGGCCGCTTCGCTACCTGCGTCGCGGCCGTTTTTTATTCGTCTCGTTTTTTCGCAAGCTCAACCCAGGCTACTTGCTGGCTTAGTCTTGCGCGCCCAGTCCTAATTATTTGAGTATCGTATCCACCGAAAAACCCTCGCGCTCCATCACACCGCGCAGGCGTTTGAGGGCCTCGATCTGAATCTGTCGCACCCGTTCACGGGTCACGCCAAGGACATTGCCAACCTCCTCCAAGGTCGCCACATCCAGTCCACGCAGGCCGAAACGTCGCTCCACGACCTCTCGCTGTTTGGCGGTAAGCTGGCCCAACCACGACGCGATGCACTGCTGCATATCTTCGTCCTGCAGCAGTACGGAGGGGTCGGGATTATACTCATCGGGGATGGCGTCGATGAGGGTCTTGTCACTGTCACGGCCCAGCGGCACATCCACCGAGGTCACGCGCTCATTGAGGCCCATCATGCGCTTCACGTCCTCGATGGGCTTGTCGAGCATCTGGGCGACCTCTTCCGGACGCGGCTCGTGATCCAGCGACTGCGCCAGATGCCGGGCGGCACGCAGGTAGACATTGATCTCTTTCACGACGTGAATAGGCAGGCGGATGGTGCGGGTCTGATTCATGATGCCGCGTTCGATGGTCTGGCGGATCCACCATGTGGCGTAGGTTGAAAAGCGGAAACCGCGTTCGGGGTCGAATTTTTCCACCGCGCGGATCAGGCCCAGATTGCCCTCCTCGATGAGATCCAGCAGAGCCAGACCGCGATTAAGATAACGCCGCGCAATCTTTACCACCAAGCGCAGGTTGCTCTCAATCATATGCCGACGCGCATCCTGGTCACCCTTCTGGATACGGCGCGCGATGGTGACTTCCTCTTCGGCGTTCAGCAGGGGGGAAAAGCCGATTTCACCAAGATAGAGCCGGGTGGCGTCGAGATCACGGTCACTGAGATCAGAACGCTGCGCGCGGCGGCGTTCCTGACGCACAACAGCCTTGTCCACCACCGGAGGTGCTTCCGGCAGTGGTTCTCTCGCCGCTTCCGTAACAGCCATTTCCACAATCACATCTTCGATAGATATCTCATCCATCGGCGCCAGCTCGATCTCTTCATCCATAATTTCACGAACTTCCGGCTTTACTTTTTCATCTTCTTTATTGCGCATGGTTTCCGTTTCTAGTGCATTGCCGGGTCAGCGCTGGGGTAGATAGCGCAGGGGATTGACGGGCTTGCCGTTGCGACGAATCTCGAAATGCAGCATCGGGCGCTGGGCGCCACTGCTGCCCATATCCGCAATCCGTTGACCCGCCCTTATCACGTCCCCTTCCTTGACACGCAATTTATCGTTATGCGCATATGCGCTAAGGTATTTCTCATTGTGCTTGATGATAATAAGCTGACCATATCTCACAAGTCCACTACCGGCATAAACTACCCTTCCTGCCGCCGCCGCATGAACCGGATTGCCACGCTGTCCGGCAAGATTGATACCCTTGCGACCGGGATCATTGGCGGAAAATGTCTGTAAAACCTTACGGCTTTTTACCGGCCACCGCCACTGTGGGTTTTTGGGCAAGGCAACGTCCGTGCGCTTTACCGGCAACGGCGCAATGGGCGTCGCCACGGGGGTTCTCGCCCTGCCGGCCGCACGTGGCCCCTCCTTTGCTGGCCCTACCACCGGGGCCGGTTTACGCACTGGTGGCTTAGACCGTACTTTGGGTGGAGGGGTTCCAACCTCCGGCGGCACCACACGCAGCACCTGTCCGGCATTCAGGCCATAGGGTGGGCGGATGCCGTTCCATTGAGCGATCTTACGATAGTCGTAACCATACAGAAAGCCAATAGAATACAGGGTTTCACCGGGTTCGACGACATGGCGCATATGCGCGCCACAGCCCGTCACCAATACCGCAGGCAGCAACGAGGACAACAACAGCCATCGACGTATCAACTGTGTTGCCAGGGAATGCATCCGCGTGCAGACATCAATACAGGATGATGAACAGAACCACCAACGCGACCACCAGCCAACCCAGGATGTCCACGTAGCGATGCAGCTTTTCTTCCATGTTTTTTCCACCCCACTTCATTAGTCCGGCGACGAGAAAAAAGCGCGCCCCGCGCCCCACCACCGAGGCCAGCACGAAGGGCAGGAAGGCCATGGAAATGGCGCCGGCGGCGATGGTAAAGATTTTGTAAGGAATCGGTGAAAAACCGGCGATGAAGATCGCCCATACGCCCCACTCATCAAACCAAGCCACAGCCTGCTGATAGCGATCCCAGTAATGGGAGGTCTGCAGCCAAGGTTCGATCTGGCCAAAGGCGAGATAGCCTATAAGGTAGCCCAGCATGCCGCCCAGCACCGAAAAAATGGTGGTAATAGTAGCAAAACGCCAGGCCCGATCAGTGCGCGCCAGGGCCATGGGCGCCAGCATCACGTCAGGCGGAATGGGGAAAAAGGAAGACTCAGCGAAGCTTAGTCCTCCCAGATACCAGGGTGCATGCCGGTGTTCCGCCCAGTGCATGACACGTTCGTACAAACGGGAAAAGAGTTTCATTGAAGGCCTTTTGGTTTATCGATATTTGTTTTGTCACAGAGACACGGAGGACACTGCACGGGAGAACACACGACGTCGTTCCGGCACCGGCCGGAGTCCAGCATGGCGTTTATTGCGTGTACTGGATTTCGGATCTACGAGGCGCTCTGTCCGGAATATCGGGTTAATATAATCGCCATTCTCCGTGCCCTCCGTGTCTCTGTGGCAAAAAATCCATTGACATCGACTACTGTGTGCCACTCAACATCGGCACGAAACTCACCCGATCCAGCGTCTGCTGCTCAAAGCCGTCGATGGTACGGGTAATCAGGATCAGCGTCTGTGCACCACGCCCCCCCACCGGTACCACCAGTCGCCCGCCGGGCGCCAGTTGCTGCAACAATGCATCCGGCACCTGTTGCGGCGCTGCGGTGGCAATAATGCCATCAAAAAGTCCGGCCTCCGGCCAGCCCCAGCTGCCGTCGCTGTATTTGCAGCGGATGTTGTTGAGCTTGAGGTCAAAAAAACGCTGCCGCGCCTGATCCAGCAGTGGACGAATGCGCTCCACGGTGTACACCTCACCCACCAACGGCGAGAGAATGGCCGCCTGATAGCCGGAACCGGTGCCCACTTCCAGTACCTTATTCGGCATGCCACCATCCAATAGGGCCTCGGTCATGCGCGCCACGATATAGGGCTGGGAAATGGTCTGGCCGAAGCCGATAGGCAACGCGGTATCCTCGTAGGATCGGCTCGCCAGGGCCTCGTCGACAAACAGGTGCCGGGGTGTATTGCGGATCACGTCCAACACCTGCTGATTTTTGATGCCTTCATCCGCCAAGCGCCGCACCAAACGGTCGCGGGTGCGCTGAGAAGTCATGCCGATACCGCTGCGGCTCTGCTTCACAGGCCCTCCAGCCAACTGGCCACCTGGTCGAGGGCGCGATAACGCGTGAGATCCACATGCAGCGGCGTCAGTGAGACATGGTTATTACGCACGGCAAAGAAATCGGTGCCGGGGCCGGCATCCTGCTCGGCGCCCACTGGCCCCACCCAGTAGATATCACGGCCGCGCGGATCCTGCATCTTCACCACCGGCTCGGACTTGTGGCGCCGTCCAAGTCGGGTGGCCTCGAAACCCTCGATGATCTCCCAGGGTACATCGGGCACATTGACGTTGAGGATCGTATCCGCCGGCAACGGGTCATTCTTCAGCAGTTCCAGCAGTTGCACCACCGCCTGCGCGGCGCTGGCGTAGTGGCGCAGCTCCTCACCCACCAGCGACACGGCGATGGCCGGCAGGCCGAGGAAACGCCCCTCCATGGCCGCCGCCACAGTGCCGGAATAAATCACATCGTCACCCATGTTGGAGCCGGCGTTAATGCCGGCGATAACCATGTCCGGCTCCTTGTCCAACAGCCCGGTGATGGCCAGGTGTACGCAATCAGTGGGTGTGCCATCCACACGCACCACGCCGTCGTCTCCATGCCAGGCACGGATCGGGTTTTCCAGGGTCAGGGAATTACTCGCTGCGCTGCGATTGCGATCCGGGGCGACCACGCGGATCTCGCCCAACGGCGCCAGGGCGGCGGCCAGGCAACGCAGGCCCGGCGCCTGGTAACCGTCATCATTGCTCAACAGAATTCTCATGGGCGGGTATTATAGGGGACTTCTATTTATTCGGGGAAAAATACCCCGAATAAATAGAAGTCCCCTATTATCCACACCTTCCGCCATGACGTCCTTTGCAAGCACAGCGATGACAAAGAAAAAGCCCTCCGATGATGACGACGCATTGTTCCGTGAACTGATGTCGGACGTAAAACCACTGGCGGCAGAACCGCGCATCGCCCCTGCCAGGGCACGCCCGGTACCGCGGCCCAGGCCTCGACGGGAAGGCACGCCTGAACCAACAGCCTTCATCGAACGGGAAATCGCCCCCGCAACTCAGGCCGAAGAACGGCTGAATTTCGCCCGAGGCGAAGCGAAATATCGCCAGCTACTACGCCTGCGCCGGGGGGAAATCCCCACTGAAGCCCGGCTGGATCTGCACGGCCACACCATTGCGGAGGCCGGTGCAATACTCAGCCGCTTTCTAGATGCATCCCACCAGGCCAACCACCGCTGCGTGTTGATCGTGCACGGCAAGGGACACCGCTCCCGTACCGGCCAGCCGGTTCTCAAAACCCAGCTCAATCACTGGTTGCGGGACGAGCCCCGCGTGCTGGCCTTTCACAGTGCCCAGCCTCGTCATGGCGGCGCTGGCGCATTGTAT
>UOFU01000033.1_pt1 | contig 9975 bp, 17 predicted proteins | sample 1988841 | NCBI WGS metagenome assembly UOFU01 (sample SAMEA4712195, study PRJEB27164) | hydrothermal vent metagenome | biome: marine basaltic hydrothermal vent biome; feature: marine hydrothermal vent; material: mineral | place: Pacific Ocean | collected 2011-06-14/2011-07-23 | depth 1719 m
TCTCCATCGACATCCAGTGTAACATTACTGGAGACATACCAGGCACCGAGCACCGCCAATCCCACCAACAGACCCGCGAACAGATTATCAAAACTGTTGCGGAAATCCACCGACTTGAAAATAAACATCAGCAGCGCGACGGCAATAAGACCACCGATAACGAGCCGCGCCATGACCGCATTGTCCGGGCTGGCCAGGGTACCGAGATCCTGGGCACTGCCCATGTCCACGGCCAGCGGCCGAATCCAGTCGAAAAACAACAGCGACATCAAGGTCTGATCGGAATCCGGAAACGGGTTAATCATGAAATAGGCGATCACGGCAATGATCAGCAGCACCACGATAGACTTGAGATTCCCCCCGCCAATCCGGATCAATACCTTGTTACCACAACCACTCGCCAGGGTCATGCCGATACCGAACATCACGCCACCGAGCAGGTTCTCAGCCCAGATCAACAGCGGTGAACGATAGGGCGGAAAGGCTGCATCCGGCTGCACCATGCCCATGCCTTCCAGCACAATAACGCCGACCAAAGCCACGGTCGCGGCCAGCATCCAGGCACGAAAACGCCCCAGGTCACCGATATTGACCCAGTCGGAAACGGCACCCATGGTACAAAAATTGGTCTTGTTCACAACGGCGCCCAGCAGCAGAGCAATGGCAAACGTAGACCATAGCAAGACCGACTGGGCCTCAACAAAGCTTTCAAACGTCATATGCCTTCTCCTGTTTACCCTCGATTCTTATTGTTATTCTGGCTTGACAGCCGGGTAAGGATCCATGTAATCAAACACGAGTATCGGCAATAACATCAGCAACTAAAATCAAATCTTTCTATATCCATATTCAACAAGAGCAAATCTTCCGTTCAAAAAAAAACCGGGCAAGGCCCGGTTTTTAAGATGTAATAAAAAAATGAACTACGCTTTTTCTGCTGCCACTTCTTCTTCGTCCTCGACTTCCTCTTCCTGAGGCCGATCAATCAGCTCAACGAATGCCATCGGGGCATTGTCGCCGACGCGGTAACCACATTTGAGGATACGGATATAGCCACCGGGACGCTCCTTGTAACGAGGCGCAATCTCGGAGAACAGCTTGCCGACCATTTCCTTGTCACGGATACGATCGAAGACAACACGGCGATTGGCCAGTGAGTCATTCTTGGCACGTGTAATCAGCGGCTCCGCAACACCACGCAGCTCCTTGGCTTTGGGTAGCGTAGTTCTGATGATTTCATGGCGAAACAGCGAGCAGGCCATATTTTTGAACATGGCTTTGCGGTGACTACTGTTTCGGTTTAACTGTCGACCTGATTGACGATGGCGCATGACAACTTCCTTAATAAAATCTTTCTGTGCAGGCTGAATCTCGAGAGATCAACCACCTTCCCGCTGATCCTTGAGACTGGCGGGAGGCCAGTTTTCCAAACGCATACCCAGCGACAAACCTTTGGTCGCAAGCACGCTCTTAATTTCAGTCAGTGACTTCTTGCCAAGATTAGGTGTCTTCAGAAGTTCAACTTCTGTGCACTGAATCAGGTCACCGATATAGTAAATCTGTTCGGCCTTCAGGCAGTTGGCAGAGCGAACCGTCAGCTCCAGATCGTCGACCGGACGCAACAGGATCGGGTCAACATCGGGCTCTTCAGCAATCGCACTGGATTCCTGACGGCTCTGCAAGTCGACAAAACTGGACAACTGATCCTGCAGAATCGTTGCTGCCGTACGGACGGCCTCTTCGGGGTCAAGCGAACCGTCCGTCACCAGATCGAGAATGAGTTTATCGAGATCCGTACGCTGTTCGAGACGGGCATTCTCTACCGTATATGAAACACGAGACACCGGACAGAACGAGGCATCAACCTGCAAGCGGCCGATAACGGCAGCCTCATCTTCTTCAGTGCGCTGATTGGCGGGCTGATAGCCACGGCCGCTCTGCACCTTGAGTCTCATCTTGATTTCGCCACTTTTGGTCAGATGCGCAATCACGTGATCCGGATTAATAACTTCGACGTCATGACCCAGAGTGATGTCGCCGGCAGTGACGGGACCTTCACCCTTCTTCTCCAGAACCAGCTCGACCTCATCCCGCGCGTGCATCTGGAACGCAACACCCTTCAGGTTAAGGAGGATATCGATGACATCTTCCTGTACACCCTCAATGGCGCTGTACTCGTGAAGCACACCCTCGATCTCTACTTCAACCACGGCACAACCGGTGATTGAAGACAGCAAGATACGACGCAGGGCATTACCCAGGGTATGCCCAAAACCACGCTCCAAAGGCTCCAATGTCACCCTTGCATGATGACCGTTGAATACCTGAACGTTAACAATACTCGGCTTCAAAAAATCTGACAGTGAGCCTTGCATGGAATTTCCTCTTTAAGCTTATGATACGTTGCCGCGCTACAGTGTGTTGATTACTTGGAGTACAACTCAACGATCAGATGCTCATTTATGTCAGACGGCAGCTCAGAGCGCTCTGGATATGCCTTGAACACACCGCTCAGCTTCTTGCTGTCGACGTCAATCCATTCGACGAAACCACGCTGAGTGGCCAGATCCATGGAATTCTGAATGCGGGTTTGCTGACGACAAGCTTCACCAACGGCAATCACATCAGATGGGCTGACCCGATAGGACGGAATCGTCACGACCCGCTCATTGACCATGATCGCCTTGTGGCGAACCAGTTGACGCGCCTCACTGCGAGAAGCGGCATAACCCATGCGATACACGACGTTATCAAGACGGGATTCCAGAGTCTGCAGGAGATTTTCACCGGTTGCGCCCTTGCGACGATCGGACTCTTGATAGTAGAGACGAAACTGTTTCTCAAGCACGCCATAGGTGCGGCGCATTTTCTGTTTCTCGCGCAACTGGTTTGCATAGTCAGAAACACGCGTGCGACGCTGGCCGTGCTGCCCCGGAGGAAATGCACGGTTCTCCATGGCACACTTTGCGGTATAGCATTTTTCGCCCTTCAGAAAGAGCTTGGCCCCCTCACGGCGGCACTGGCGACACTTTGGTCCAATATATCTTGCCATCTCAATCTCCGGACTTACACACGGCGCCGCTTGGGAGGGCGGCAACCGTTGTGCGGAATAGGGGTTACATCGGTAATGCTGGTAATGTTAAAACCTTGGCCATTCAGGGCGCGAATGGCGGATTCCCGACCCGGGCCTGGGCCCTTGACGTTAACCTCGAGGTTTTTCATCCCCATATCCTTGACAACCACGGCCACGCGTTCTGCGGCAACCTGCGCGGCAAAGGGTGTGCTCTTGCGAGAGCCACGGAAACCAGAACCACCCGCCGTCGCCCAGGCAAGTGCATTACCCTGGCGGTCAGTGATGGTCACGATGGTATTATTGAAGGACGCATGAATATGGGCGACACCGTCGACCACATTCCTCTTTATGCGCTTCTTTGTACGGGGACTTGCCATTCCGCTTACCTATAAAAAAGACGTGTGAGTTGAATTACTTGCGAATCATGCGACGCGGACCCTTGCGAGTACGTGCGTTGGTGCGGGTACGCTGACCACGCACAGGCAAACCGCGACGGTGACGAATGCCGCGAGCACAACCCATATCCATGAGTCGTTTGATGTTCATGGAAACTTCACGGCGCAGATCGCCTTCAACAATGAACTTGCCAACTTCCGTGCGCAATGCCTCCAGTTCCTGTTCGGTAAGATCCTTGATCTTTGCAGCGGTTTTGACACTGGCCGCAGCACAGATTTTCTCCGCGCGCGTACGCCCAACACCATAGATGGAAGTCAGCGCTATGACCGCATGTTTTTGATCTGGGACATTGATCCCCGCAATACGCGCCATTCTAATACTCTCCTAATCAATCGCCGCAGTAAACCGGCTATTCTAAGCTTTCAACAACTGCCAATCAAGTGCCAGACTCATCCCTGGCGCTGCTTGTGGCGGGGATCCGAGCAAATCACTCGAACCACACCCTTACGACGAACCACTTTGCACTTACGGCACATTTTCTTAACCGATGCACGAACCTTCATTGTTCTCTCTCCAAACACAGGGCGCTTGGCCCACTTACAAACCCGTTCGACCGTAACCTTTCAAATTGGCCTTTTTCATCAGGCCATCATACTGATGCGACATCAAGTGAGCCTGTATCTGTGAAATAAAATCCATGACGACAATAACAATAATCAGCAGTGACGTGCCGCCAAAATAGAACGGCACGTTCCAGTAGACAATCATAAATTCAGGCAACAAACAAACGGAGGTAATGTAGATCGCCCCAACGAGTGTCAGCCTCGACATGACTTGGTCGATATATTTTGCCGTCTGCTGACCGGGACGAATACCGGGAATAAAGGCACCCGAACGCTTCAGGTTGTCTGCCGTATCCTTGGGATTAAACATCAACGCCGTATAAAAGAAGCAGAAGAAAATAATCGCCAGCGCATACATCAACACGTAAATCGGTTGGCCCGGGGAAAGCGTTGAAGAAAGATCCTTCAACCAGCCCATCCCTTCCGCAGTGCCAAACCAGCCACCCAAGGTTGCCGGAAACAGGATGATACTGGAGGCAAAGATCGGCGGTATAACGCCGGCCATATTCACCTTCAGCGGCAAATGGCTCTTCTGCGCAGCAAATACCTTTCGCCCCTGCTGGCGCTTTGCGTAGTTAACCGTAATCCGTCTCTGCCCTCTCTCCATGAAGACAACAAAGCCGGTGACCAAAATGACGAGAACCAAGAGTGCAATAACGAGGAAGCCACTCAACTCACCGATTCGCGCCAGCTCCAAGGTACCGCCGATAGCCGAAGGAAGACCGGCAACAATACCGGCGAATATAATCAGTGAAATGCCGTTACCAATCCCGCGTTCGGTGATCTGCTCACCCAGCCACATTAGGAACATCGTGCCCGTCACCAAACTGACGACCGCCGTAAACACGAAAGCCGGCCCCGGGTTCGGCACCACAGGCAATGCACCCATCTGCTGGCTTTGCAAAGCAATGGCAACACCGATGGACTGGAAGGTCGCCAGCCCCAAGGTTCCGTAACGTGTGTACTGGGTGATCTTGCGGCGCCCGGACTCGCCCTCCTTCTTCAGTTGTTCTAGCTTCGGCACAACCGCCGTCAGCAACTGCATGATGATCGAGGCCGAGATATAAGGCATGACACCTAACGCGAAAAGCGTCAGGCGCCCCAGTGCTCCACCCGAGAACATGTTAAACATGTCCAGTATGGTGCCTTTTTGCTGATCAAACAGTATCGCCAAAGCAGCAGGATCAATGCCTGGCACCGGAATGAAGGAGCCGATGCGGAAAACCAGCATTGCCAGAAAAACGAACCACAGGCGCTGCTTGAGTTCGGTCAGCTTGCCCGAGCCCATGGCACCGAGCATAGACGAGCTAGAGGCGCCCATTTATTCCTCGACTTTGCCGCCGGCAGCTTCAATCGCTGCACGGGCACCCTTGGTTGCCAATACACCGCGTAACGTCACGGGTTTGGCCACCTCACCAGAAACAATCACTTTTGCGCGCTTGATGTGCTGACCGATAATATTCGCCGCCTTCAGGGCAATCAGGTCAACGATCCCACCATCGACCTTTGCCAGTTCACTAAGGCGCACCTCAGCGGTGATACGCGCCTTGCGAGAGCTAAAACCAACTTTGGGAAGCCGGCGCTGCAAAGGCATCTGGCCACCCTCAAATCCCACCTTGTGAAAACCACCGGAGCGGGATTTTTGACCCTTGTGGCCACGGCCACAGGTCTTACCATAGCCGCAGCCAATACCACGCCCAACTCGCTTCGGGTTCTTCCTTGAGCCCTCTGCAGGCTTAAGAGTATTCAAACGCATTTTATGCTTCCTCGACCTTTAGCATGTAGGAAACCGCATTGATCATGCCCCGGTTACACGGCGTATCCTCAACCACAACGGTCTGGTGCATGCGGCGAATACCCAGCCCGGACACACAAGCCTTGTGGGCCGGCAGGCGGCCGATGGTGCTTCGCACCAGAGTGACTTTGACTTTCCCAGCCATAATTTACTCCGTAATCTCTTCGATGCGCTTGCCACGCTTGGCGGCGATAGCCTCAGGCGTTGTCATGTTGGTCAAGCCCTTAAACGTCGCGCGCACTACGTTGATCGGGTTGTTTGAACCGATACACTTTGCCAACACATCACGCACACCCACCGCCTCAAAGACGGCACGCATCGCGCCGCCAGCAATAATGCCAGTGCCTTCAGAGGCCGGCAACATCACAACCTTGGCCGCACCGTGCACACCCGTGATGGAATACTGTAACGTTCCACCCTTGAGGTCGACCTTACGCATATTTTTACGTGCATCTTCCATCGCTTTCTGCACCGCGACCGGCACTTCACGCGCCTTGCCACGGCCGAAGCCAACCCGGCCTTCGCCGTCACCCACCACCGTTAACGCGGTAAAGCCGAAGATACGACCACCCTTAACGACCTTGGCGACGCGATTAATTCCGACGAGCTTTTCGATTAAGCCGTCGCTGTTTGCTGCTGCATCAAATTTTGCCATGCGGACACCTTAACCCTTATATCTGCAAGCCGCTTTCACGGGCCGCATCTGCGAGCGCCTTGACGCGCCCATGATACTGAAAACCGGAACGATCAAACGCAACCCTGTCAATCCCGGATGCCTTGGCGCGTTCCGCGATAAGCTGACCGACCTTTTCGGCAGCCTCGATATTGCCCGTGCACTTCAGGCCTGACTTCACATCAGATTCCAGCGTGGAAGCACTCGCCACGACCTTTCCGCCGCCAGGCGAAATAACCTGGGCATAAGTGTGTCGAGGAGTGCGATGAATACATAGGCGGTAAACGCCCAGTTCGCTGATTTTGGCGCGCGTACGACGAGCGCGGCGCAATCGACTCTGTTTCTTGTCCATGATTCTTCGCCCTTACTTCTTCTTCGCTTCTTTACGCACGACCTGCTCATCAGAATACCGTACACCCTTGCCTTTATAGGGCTCCGGCGGACGATAGGCCCGAATATTCGCAGCGACCTGACCGACCAACTGTTTGTCGATACCCTTCACCACAACCTCGGTCTGGCTCGGGGTCTCAATGGTTACGCCCTCAGGGATCTGATATTCAACCGGATGCGAAAATCCCAGCGAAAGATTGAGAATCTTGCCCTGGGCCTGGGCACGATACCCAACACCCACCAGCGTCAACTTCTTCTCAAAACCCTGGGTCACACCGAGCACCATGTTGTTCAACAGGGCACGGGTGGTGCCCGCCAGTGCGCTAGACTCCTTGCCGCCATTACGTGGTGCAAAAGTCAACACATTGTCCGCCTGCTTTACATCGACGGAGGTATGAATTTCATGGGTTATTTCACCCTTGGCGCCCTTGACCTTGATCGCCTGCCCATCAATCTTGACCTCAACACCGGAAGGCAGCTGAACGGGGTTTTTAGCAACACGTGACATCGTCAGCCCCCTTAAGCGACAAAGCAGAGAATTTCACCACCATGGCCGGCCTTGCGGGCGGCACGGTCTGTCATCAGACCTTTGGAGGTGGAAACCACGGCAACACCCAAACCACCCATCACTGAAGGCAGTTCATCTTTACCCTTATAGACACGCAGGCCAGGCCGGCTCACGCGCTTGATCAAATCGATGACGGGGCGTCCTTCATAATACTTAAGGGTAACTTCCATCACCGGCTTACCATCGATATCCTTAACAGATACGGTATTAATGTACCCTTCATCCTTGAGCAGATTTGCGATAGCAACCTTCTGCTTGGAAGATGGCATCGTCACGCTCAATTTACCTGCTGAGAGAGCGTTACGAACACGGGTCAACATATCCGCAATGGGATCAGTCATGCTCATGCCAGAAACTCCTAACTAAAAATACACTGCCTGCGGCAGCGTTTACCAACTTGCCTTGACAAGGCCGGGGATATCACCGCGCATCGCCGCTTCACGCAACTTCGTACGGCTCAATCCAAACTTCCGATAGTAACCATGCGGGCGACCCGTCTGACGACAACGATTGCGCTGACGGCATGGACTGGAATCACGCGGCAAAGATTGAAATTTTCTACGTGCCTCTTCCTTCTCGTCATAGCTCAGGGAAGGATCTTTCAACTGTGCCTTCAGCTCGGCGCGCTTGGTGGCATACTTTTTCACTAAACGTGTGCGTTTTAGTTCACGATTAATAACGGAGACTTTTGCCATCGCTAGATTCTCTTACTTTTTAAGCGGAAGATTAAAGGCGGTCAGCAATGCGCGCGCCTCATCATCGGTCTTTGCCGTGGTCGTGAAGCAAATATCCATACCACGAATCGCATCGATCTGATCGTAATCGATTTCCGGGAACATGATCTGTTCCTGGATACCCATACTGTAATTACCACGGCCATCAAAGGCCTTACCATTCAAACCCCGAAAATCACGGATGCGAGGAATAGCAATGCTGATCAAACGATCCAGGAAGTCGTACATACGATCGCGGCGCAGCGTCACCTTGCAGCCCACCGGCCAGCCTTCACGCACCTTGAATCCTGCGACAGAAAGACGCGCCTTGGTCACGATAGGCGACTGGCCTGAAATTTTGACCATGTCGGCTACGGCATTCTGAATAACCTTCTTGTCGCCGATAGCCTCACCCACACCCATATTCAGCGTGATCTTTGTGATCTTGGGAACTTCCATGACACTCGTGTAGCCAAACTGCTCCTGAAGCTGTTTGGTCACGGTATCCTTATAAAACTCTTTAAGTCTGGACATTTGCCTAACTCGCCTTAAACGTCCACAACTTCGTTGTTGGACTTGAAGTAACGCACCCGACGACGATCCTCGAGAACCTTGATCCCGATACGATCAGCCTTTCCAGCAGCTGAATTAAACACAGCTACGTTTGATATATGAAGCGGCATTTCCTTATCGATAATGCCTCCGGATTCACCCGCATTCGGATTGGGCTTGACATGCTTCTTGGCTAGATTGGCCCCTTCGACCACGACACGCTCGTTGTCAATAATCTTCAGCACTGAGCCACGCTTGCCCTTGTCTTTGCCGGCGATGATGATGACATCGTCGCCTGTCTTAATCTTGTTCATGCTCGTTGCCCCAGCAGTTACAGCACTTCAGGTGCCAGCGAAATAATCTTCATAAAACGCTCGCCACGCAGCTCACGTGTCACCGGACCAAAAATACGCGTGCCGATCGGCTGTAGTTGTGCATTCAACAACACGGCCGCATTACCATCAAAGCGAATAATCGAACCATCAGGACGACGTACGCCCTTGGCGGTACGCACAACAACCGCGTTATAAACCTCGCCCTTCTTGACCTTGCCGCGAGGAATAGCCTCTTTGACACTCACCTTAATGATGTCGCCAATCCCCGCATACCGGCGCTTGGAGCCACCCAGGACTTTGATACACATCAGCCGCCGCGCGCCGCTGTTATCGGCCACATCCACCACCGTTTGCATCTGAATCATCGATACTTCTCCGCCAATCTGTACCCAGCTCCTCCAACCTCCGTGGTTCGAGGGCGCGAAATAATACCACCTAAACGTGCAGAGCCCAAATCTTTTTCGCTTTGGGCTCTGCGATCAATCCTTTTTCCCATCAGCCGCCGAAACCCGCTGGTGGAGTGCGCTGTTTAGCTGGCGCGCTTTACAATTTCAGCCAGTCGCCAAGACTTGGTCTTTGACAGGGGACGACACTCGGAAATCGTCACCTCATCGCCAATGTTGCAGTCATTGTTCTCATCATGGACATGCAACTTGGTCGAACGGCGGATATATTTACCATACAAAGGGTGCTTGACACGACGTTCAACCATCACCGTGATGGTACGATCCATCTTGTCACTGATGACCCGCCCGGCAAGCGTGCGGACTGTCTTTGCTTCACTCATTCTGCACCACCTGCAATCTCATTCATGATCGTCTTGACGCGTGCCACGTCGCGGCGCACGCCTTTCAGAC
>UOFU01000357.1_pt1 | contig 9952 bp, 10 predicted proteins | sample 1988841 | NCBI WGS metagenome assembly UOFU01 (sample SAMEA4712195, study PRJEB27164) | hydrothermal vent metagenome | biome: marine basaltic hydrothermal vent biome; feature: marine hydrothermal vent; material: mineral | place: Pacific Ocean | collected 2011-06-14/2011-07-23 | depth 1719 m
CCTGCGCCACCACCACCTATATCCCACTGCACCGCACTACCAGCGCCCCCCTCTCAACGGTAATTGAGTGGATGTCACCTCCCGTCATTGATCACAATCGATGACGGGAAGTGACCTCAACAGCCGACACCCCGCCACTGGGTCTTCCCGGGAAGGCGTCGACTGAGCCATCAGGTCACTCATGAGCCCGGAGACCGGCCTGAAGCCAACGACACAAGCTGCGGAGGGCAGTGGTGGCGGGCGGTCTTCATCCCTCTGACAGCCCTGCTATCTCTTCCTCGCCGCCGCATCATTCGCGCGGGTGTGCGCTATCATCTTGGGAGAGAGTATCGTGAGCTGTACCACTAATACCTTGGTTCATTACAAAGCCATTGATTACAAAACCATCCTTCGCAAGACCCTAATGCCCCTAGCCATTACAGCCATCATCAGCGGCCAGGCACTGGCTGGAGAAAGCAGCAACACTGGTGCAGTGAAAAGCACCCCGGTCGTAGTCACCGCAACGCGTTTCAATGCCTCCATCGACACCGCACCAGTCAACATTATTACTATCAGTGCCGAAGATATCGCCAACAGCAGCGCCAACAGTATCGCCGATGTGCTGCGCTACCAGGCCGGCGTCAACGTCTCCAGCCTGTTCGGCATCAACGGTTCAGGTGACCGCATCGACCTCGGCGGCTTCGGAGAGAACGGCGGCAGCAACACCCTGATCCTGCTCAATGGCCGCCGCCTCAACGACCTCGACCTGGCCAGCGCCAATCTCGCCACCATCCCGCTGCACAGCGTCGCGCAGATCGAGATCATTCAAGGCAGCGCCAGCGTGCTCTATGGCGACAATGCGGTGGGCGGCGTCATCAACATCGTCACCAAGAGTGCCTTTGACGCTGAAAGCGGTAACGTGACGCTGGAATTCGGCACCTTTAATACCCGGCACCTGACCGCGGGCCTGCAAAGAATGGTGGGTGATACCGCCTTGTCACTGAATATCGACAGCCTGAAGTCCGACGGCTACCGCGACAGCAATACGCTGGAAAATGCCAGCCTGATCACCGAGATCAGCCGCGAGGACGACGGCTGGCAGCGCGGCCTGCGTTATCAGCAGAGCTGGGAAGATATCCAGCTGCCGGGGTCTCTCACCGAGCCCGACTACGAGGCCAACCCTTCTCAGGCCGGCGCCTTCCCCTATGACGCTACCGAGCGCCGCTACAGCATCGAGGCCTTCATCGATAGCGAGAACATGGCGGCGGAAGCCGCCCTGCGCAACAAACACCAGGAAACCAGTTATGGCAGCGTTTCCGATCTCGAAACCCTCTCGTTTACCCCACGTTTGCGCCGCCAGTATGGCAGTCATCGAATCATCGCCGGTGTCGATGTCTACCGCAGCACCCTGGATGCCACCTCCACCTGGAACAGCCAGTACGTCACACAGAAAAGCGACGGCATCTATCTCACCGACGCCATCGGCCTCGGTAAGCAGACCACCCTTAATTTGGGTATCCGCCGCCAACTGATCGAGGTACGTGCTGGCAATGCCCCCGTCGGCAATGACCGCCGCAACGACGGCATCACCAGCTGGGACGTCAGCCTCAGCCGTAAGCACAACTATGGCGCCACCAACTACCTGCGCGTCGCCAAAAGCTTCCGTGCCCCGCTGCTGGATGAAATGTGGAACTACACCACGGGCGTCCTGACCCTGATCGAACCACAGACGGCACGCCACTATGAGATCGGTACCCGGCAGACCTATGCCAACGGCATCCGCATGAATATCAACCTGTTCCGTATGGATCTGGAAGACGAGATCGCTTACGCCTACGACCACGCGCCCTTCCCCAACGCATCCGCCAACGTCAATCTGGACAGGACTCGCCGCGACGGCCTCAATCTCGGCCTGAAACTACCCTTGGGTAAACTGATCAGCCTGCAAGCCGGCTATGCCTGGCGCAAAGCCACTTACCGTTCCGGCGCCAATAAAGGCAAGGACATACCCTTGGTGCCAAGCAATAAGTTCACCCTGGACTGGCAGTTTACCTTGACCCCAAATTCCCATTTGGGATTTGAATTCATCCACACAGGCAGCCGTTACTTCGGTAATGATGATGTCAATGCCGGCAAGAAGATGGAGGTCTACCAGCAACTGGATATCAACTACCGCTATGAATTCGGGGATTGGCATGTGCGCCTGCAGATACAGAATGCCACCAACGTAAAGATCGCCGACACCGGCTTCTACCGCGCCAACAATTCCAACCCCTACAATTATTATCCATTACCAGAGCGTGCTACCTATCTCCGGCTAGGCGCAAGGTTCTAGCTGTGGACTTCCGCGCCATCGACGAACGGCCGTTCGCGGTATCCCGCCCCGGGGTACCGCGACGGCTGCTCGGCTTTGCCGCGTTTTCCCTGCTACTGCACAGCCTGCTGTTCATCGCCGGCGATGACGCTACGCCACTCGACATGAGCCGGTTGGGCAACCCCTACATTCATGCCATTCTGAGCAATGGACCGACAATAAACGCCGACAACGACCCGGCACTAAAAAACGACAGACTCAGCGAAAAACCACCCACCATAGAAATACCTGAAGTACCACTCGACGCACCAAAATCTGAAAAGATAAAGACGACGGCAGGCAGCCAAAGAGAAATTGCCCACATTCGAGAAACCCACACACCGTCATCCGTTGAGACAGAAACCCAGACGCCATTGAATACGGCCGCCACCCGCGCTGAAACTCCGTCCGAGACAGCGGCCACAATCACCAACGATAGGTATGCGGATACCAGCCAACAAACACTGTCCGCAACGGAAAACGCCACGCAAAGCACAGCACAAACGAACATAGCCACCCAGCGCAACCACCTACTCGGCCAGCTGCAGGATCAGCTGTCACACTACCTGACCTATCCGCTGCGCGCACGCCGGCGCGGTTGGGAGGGTGAGGTTCTGCTCAGTCTACAGCTCGATGCCCACGGCCAGTTACACAATATCCGACTGCTGCGCAGTTCCGGTTATGCTCTGCTGGATCGCTCGGCGCTGCGGGCCCTGTCCCGGCTGGATCGGCTGCGCCTGCCAGCCGACGCAGCGGCACGACAGCCCGTCGACCTACAGCTGCCAGTGGTCTATCGCCTGAGCGAGGGTTGAGTCCGATGCATTGCCATTACCGCGCCGCTGCACGCACTTCATCCAGGGCCTCGCACAGCTGTTCGGCGCCATCGAGGGCGCGCAGCGTATGGCGTTGCAGAAAATCCGCCGGAATAGAGATCAGGTGCTGATTCTTCACCGCACGCAACTGTGTCCAGCGCAGCCAGTCCTGCTGCCATACGCTATCGCCCGGTTTACTCACACCCGCGACGATGGCCTGCGGGTCGGCCATCAACACAGCCTCTATATCCAGTTTTGGCACCAGCACTGGCAGGTCGGCAAACACGTTGCGCCCACCGCACAGGCGAATCACCTTGCTGATCAACTGTTCGCCGTTGACTGTCATCAGCGGCCGATGCCAGATCTGATAAAACACACTCACCGGCGTGCGCCCGGCATAGCGCGCGCGCAAATCCGCCAGCCGCTTGCGAAAACCATCGGCCGCCAGCTGTGCCGTAACCGACGTGCCGGCAAGCTTGCCCAGGCGTTCGAGATTGCTGGCCACCTCCTCCAGACTGCGCGGTTCGCTGAGAAACACCGTCAATCCCAAACTGCGCAGTTGCTCGATCAGCGCCGGTGGATTGCCACTGGCCCAGGCGATCACCAGATCCGGACGCAGGGCGAGAATGCGCTCCATGTCCACGGCGTTGTAAGAACCCACCTGCGGCAACGCCCTGGCCGCCGGCGGATAGTCGCTGTAGCTCACCACACCGACGATGTGTCCACCCGCACCGGCACTGAACAACAGTTCGGTGACGTGCGGCGCCAGACTCACGATGCGCTGCGCCGGCACGGCCAGCCGCAACTCATGGCCCATATCATCCGTCACCGACACGGCAGCCTGCGCCACCGGCAATGCGGACAGCAAAAAAATCACCAGCAAAATCACGGATCTCACATCATGCCCCATACTGAAAACATCAAGACAGCGCAGAGTATAGCGGAGACACCATGCGCGAACTGATCCTCGGTGGCGCCCGCTCCGGCAAGAGCGCCCTCGCCCAGCAGCGCGCCGAGGCCAGTGGCCTGGGGGTCACCTGCATCGTTACCGCCACGCCCGATGACGCGGAAATGGCCGAGCGCATCGCCCACCACCAGGCCAATCGTCCGCCCGCGTGGTGCATTGTCGAAGCGCCCATTGAACTGACCGCGGCCCTGATGGAACACGCCGATCAGGATCACTGTCTGCTGGTAGACTGCCTGACCCTGTGGCTCAGCAATATCCTCAGCGACGGCGAAAACACCTTCGAGCAGCAACGCGCCGCCCTGCTCGACACCCTGCCCCAACTGCCGGGCCGGATCATCCTGGTCGGCAACGAGATCGGCCTCGGTGTGATCCCCATGGGCAAGTTGACGCGGCGCTTCGTGGATGAAAACGGCCGCCTACATCAGGAAATCGCGAGCCGCTGCGAACGCGTCACCCTGTGCATGGCCGGCCTGCCGACGACACTGAAAGACGATCAAAAAACATGATGATCAAGCCACCACAGAAGCACGGAGAAACCGGCTATTCACACTCTGCGCACAGCGCACACGACACTTGCCCGTAGCGTGCGCCGTACGCACGATGCCCCAGGTGTACCGACTCAGGCCATCATTCCATCAAGACGTCGCAGTAGCGAATCGTTACCAAAAACAACCGGAGCGGGCTCTTGAGCCACGCCCACAGAAAACAGGAGAAACGACACGATGACACCCTCATGGCTGACCCAGCCCACCGCCCCATTGGACGAGACCGCCGCACGGCGCGCCCATGCCCATCAACAACAACTCACCAAGCCCCCCGGCTCGCTGGGGCAACTGGAAACACTGGCCGAATGGCTGGCCGCCCGCCAGGGCACCGACCGCCCCACAGCGGATAACATCGCCATCACCCTCTTCGCTGCCGATCACGGCCTCGCCAGCGAGGGCACCTCGGCCTTCCCGCAGGCGGTGACCGGCGAGATGGTGAAAAACTTCGCCCACGGCGGCGCCGCCATCAGCGTGCTGGCACGCGAGCTGGATGCCAAGCTGGACGTCGTGAACCTCGGCACCATCAACCAGCCCGGCCCGCTGCCTGGCGTGATCGACCTGCATCTCGGCCCTGGCACCGCCAACATGCTACGACAGCCGGCCATGAGCCATACACAATTACAGGCGGCCCTCGACGCCGGCTTTGATGCCGTTTCACGCGCCAGCGAGCATCACAGCCAACTGTTCATCGGCGGCGACATGGGCATCGGCAACACCGCCAGCGCCACGGCCTGCGCCTGTGCCCTATTGGGCCTGCCCGCCAGCGAATTGACCGGCCCCGGCACCGGCCTTGACACCGCCGGCGTAGCGCGTAAGGCCACGCTGATCCAACAAGCGCTGGACACCCATCGCACAGCCCTGAACGACCCGTTGGAAACCCTCCGTCACCTCGGCGGCTTCGAGATCGCCGCGCTGACCGGCAGTTACATCGCCTGCGCCCAGCGGAGCCTGCCTGCGCTGGTGGACGGTTTCATCACCAGTGCTGCGGCCCTGCTGGCAGTGCGCATCCAGCCGACCGTACGCGACTGGCTGCTGTTCTGCCACCGTTCCGCCGAACCCGGCCACACACGCATACTCGAGGCCCTCGAAGCCAATCCCCTGCTCGATCTGGGCCTGCGCCTCGGCGAAGGCAGTGGCGCCGCCAGCGCCGTGCCTCTGCTGCGCCTCGCCTGCGCCCTACACAACGGCATGGCCACCTTTGCCGATGCCGGTGTTTCCGGCCAGGACAAGTGACCGCAAGCATCGATCTGCTACGCCACGGCGAGCCCGTCGGCGGCCCGCGCTATCGCGGCCGAACCGACGACCCGCTCAGCGGCCGGGGCTGGCTGCAAATGCACCGTGCCGTCTCCGCCCTTGGCCCGTGGCAGCGCATCGACAGCTCACCCTTGCGCCGCTGCCGCGACTTCGCCGAACGACTGGCCCGCCACCAGGGTCTGCCGCTACAGGTCGACACGCAGATGACCGAGATCGATTTCGGCCGCTGGGAAGGCCTCACTGCGGCCCAACTGATGCGACACGACGCCGAGGCCCTGGGAAATTTCTGGCGTGACCCCGTGAGCCACACCCCGCACGGCGGAGAAACCCTGACGGATTTCCGCGACCGCATTATCGACGCCTGGCAGCGACTGCTGCATGGACTGCCGCAGGATGGCCGCCTGCTACTGGTCAGCCATGGTGGCGCCATCCGTATCCTGCTGCACCACATCCTCGGCATCCCACTGCTCAAGCTGCAACAAATCGAGGTGCCTTACGGCTGTCTGAGCCGTATCCATGTCGACTGGTACGACGGCAAACCCAGCGCCCGCCTCGCCGCGCACGGAAGCCTGCTGCCATGAACACCTTCTGGGCCGCCGTGCAATTCCTCACCCGTCTACCTACGCCTCGTCTCGCCCACGACGACGAGACGCTGATAGGCCGCTCGGCGCTGTATTTCCCCCTCGTTGGCCTGCTCATCGGCCTGCTGTTGTGGCTGCTCGCCGCTCTCACCACGGCCGCTGCGCCCGGCGTGCAGGCGGCGCTGGTGCTAGCCCTGTGGGTGGGCCTCAGCGGCGGCCTGCACCTCGACGGCCTGGGTGACAGCGCCGATGCCTGGCTGGGCGGCTACGGTGACCGCCAACGCAGCCTCGACATCATGAAAGACCCACGCGCCGGGGCCGCCGCAGTGATCGCCATCGCCCTGCTGCTGATCGTCAAGTTCGCAGCGCTGGAGGCCCTGTTGGCGAACGACCACGCGGTCTGGCTGATCCTCGCGCCGCTACTCGGCCGTACGAGTGCGCTGGCCCTGTTTCTCACCACTCCCAGCGCCCGCAGCGATGGCCTCGGCGCCACCCTCAGCCGCCACCTGCCACGCCGCACCGCCTGGTGGATCATTTTCACCGCCGCCCTGCTACCCTTGCTGATGCTGGGCCTCGCCGGCCTGTGGCTGCTTCTGGCTTTGTTTGGCCTCGGTCTTGGCCTGCGCCGACTGATGCTGAAGCGCCTCGGCGGCAGCACCGGCGATACCGCCGGAGCACAGGTGGAATTCAGCGAGGCTGTGGTGGTGTTGGTATTAGGGCTGATTTTATGATTTGCCACAGAGGCACGGAGTACACTGAGAAAACCTCAAGACGGATGTCCGAAAAAGCCATGTAGGGTGGGCACGTCTTTTGTACCCACCCTACTGAGGATGTTCGCAATGAAGGCAAAGATAAAACATTAAAAATGTGCATTCATTGACGTGATTAGCGGCCAAACGTTTTACCACATTGCCAAAAGATTTCTCTGTGGCGAAAAATAGAACAGGCACACACTACCAACGGAGTACTCATGGGACACCGACTCTCGAAGATCTACACCCGCACCGGCGATGACGGTAGCACCGGCCTCGGTGACGGCAGCCGCGTGCCGAAGGACAACCTGCGCATCGAGGCCATCGGTGCCGTCGATGAACTCAACAGCCAGCTCGGCGTACTGCGCGCACAGCCTCTGCCCACGGACACGGACACACTGCTGGCCGAAATCCAGCACAGCCTGTTCGACCTCGGCGGTGAGCTGAGCATCCCTGGCCGGGAGGCGATGACCCTCCGTCACGTCGAAGGTCTCGAACAGGCCCTCGACCGGCTCAATGGCGAACTCACACCGTTGCAGGAATTCATCCTCCCCGGCGGTACCCTGGCGGCGGCCACGGCACATGTCGCGCGCAGTGTCTGCCGCCGCGCCGAGCGCCGCCTGATCCAGTTGCATCGCGATCAACCCCTGTCGCCACAGGCCATCGGCTATCTCAATCGCCTCTCGGATCTGCTCTTCGTCCTGGCGCGCCATCTCAATCACTCACAGCAAAGTAGCGACGTGCTCTGGCAACCGGAACGCCCTCAAGCCTGAGACCGCATGGCCGACAAACACTGAATAAGCACCCATTTTCCCCGCCAGGCTCGCAACTACCGGGATGAGGTAAGACATGAATATCCCCGCCCTGCAAACCGGCATTGCCGGCATTAACACTGCCCTCGACGGTATGCGCCGCAATGCCACTGAAATCGCCAGCAACACGACAAATCCGGCGGACACCGCCCGTGCGCTGGTCGATCTGCGCACCCATCAGCACCAAGTCGAGGCATCCGCCAAGGTGGTCAAGGCCGCCGACGAGATGTTGGGCAGCCTGCTCGACGAGCGGGCCTGATTCACCCGTCCACACAATGCAGATCGGCTCACCCCTCTCCAGCCCCACGCCGCCGCAGGCCGGCCCGCGTGCAGCAACGGATACGTCCCGTACATCGGCCACGACCAATCCCGCCGCAAACGATAAGACGGAACCCTCCCGCGTTCCTGCGACCAATCAGCAACTGACGGAAGAACAACGGGCACAGGTGCAGGCACTGAAGAACCGTGACCGTGAAGTGCGCGCCCACGAGGCCGCCCACCTGGCCGCCGCCGGTGGCTTAGCACGTGGCGGCGCCAGCTACAGCTATGAAACCGGACCGGACAACCGCCGCTACGCCGTGGGCGGCGAAGTAAGTATTGACACTTCGCCTGGTAATTCCCCAGAAGAAACCTTGCAAAAGGCCCAGACCATTCGCGCCGCCGCGCAGGCGCCGGCCAAACCCTCTCAGCAGGATCTTGCCATCGCCGCCAGCGCCGGGAAAATGGCCGCTGAGGCAAGAGCCGAGCTGGCGGCACAGCGGTTTTCGGGAGGCGACGATGACCGTTCGAGCACACAGGCCAGGGCCGTGGAAAATTATGCCCAGACAAGCAGCACCGGCACATCGGAACAAAAATCCGTCGGGATAAATCTCATCGCCTGAACCGATCCTGCCTTGGGTCAAATTTTCAGGTCAGTGTTTTATATCCGCTGACACATAACAAAAAAGCCGGCGCCACTAACGACACCGGCTTTTTTATGAGACAAGATTTTCCGTCCGAAATCAGGACGGCAGGAAATCGATGGGATAGGTAACGATCAGGGTTTCGACATCCCGTGCGCCAAAATTGAGCATCTTCACACGCGCCACTAGCCTGCGTTCCAGGCGGGGATTGTTTAGTTCGCTGGAGATAATCTTGCAGGCCGTGACCTTGCCCGATGAGGCGATGGTGATTTCCAATACCACCTTGCCTTGCAGGGTGGGGTCTTTGCGCAAGGCGCGGCTGTAGAGCGAATAGATCGCGCCTTTGTTCCGATCAAAGACCAGCGAGACCTCTTCGTAGGTACGCGACGCTTTCTTCGCATCCGCACCGGCGGTGGGCGTCGCCGAGGCAGCCGCAGCCACCATGTCCACCGGACTCTCGACCTGGGTGCTCTGGCGGCCGGCAAGGTTGGTGCTGCCGACGCCGCTGCTGAGATTGGCGGTATTGATGCCGCCACTGCTGCTCACGCCGGAGGTCAGAATGTTGCGCTCACGCTTTTTCGCCGCAGCCCCACCTTTGGAGAGCGGCTTGCCCTTGTTCAACGTGGCGACAGGGGCATCACGCAGATCGGCCAGATCATCGGTAAAGGCCAACAAGCCGGCGCTGGCGGCCTTTTTACGCGCCTCGGCAACCCGGTCAACCTTGGGCTTTGGCTTCGGTGGTTCGACTTTTTTCGGCTTGGGCTCTTCTTTTTTCTTTTCCGGCTTCTCTTCTTCTTTTTTCTTTTCTTTTTCCTTCTCCTTCTTTTTCTCTTCCTTCTTCTCGATCTTTTTCGGCTCCGGCTTGGGTTTAGGTTTGGGTTTCTGCTTTTCCATCATCAACTGCGCCAGCCGTGGCGGCAATTCCTTGACCTTGTTGCGATCTTCCTTGGGAATGGGAATCAACGGAATGACGAGACTCAACAGCAGACTTATCG
>UOFU01000090.1_pt1 | contig 9946 bp, 8 predicted proteins | sample 1988841 | NCBI WGS metagenome assembly UOFU01 (sample SAMEA4712195, study PRJEB27164) | hydrothermal vent metagenome | biome: marine basaltic hydrothermal vent biome; feature: marine hydrothermal vent; material: mineral | place: Pacific Ocean | collected 2011-06-14/2011-07-23 | depth 1719 m
CATTGTGGTCTTGTTGTAACCGAAGCGCACAAAACGATCAAAGGCCGCTGTGAGGATTTGCTCATGGGTGTCGGATCTGGCGCAGGAGGTACGTGCGTTCATGCTGCAAAACTGTAAGTGATGAATAGTGAATAATCAAGATAATATTTACTGTTCATGCAGATGGGTTGCTGTGGGTGTTGAATTAGTTTAATAAAACCAATTGTTTATACTGAATGCTGGGCGGATGTTTGGCTGGGGTTGTGGGTCTGGGTCTGCTAAGGTTGGCCGGCGCTGGGCGGGAAGGTGCAGATTGGTCACAGTGCTTGTTTCTGCGAACATGTGAAAAGAGAAACCTGTATGTATGATGCCTATGATGTCCAGCAACAGTGATACGAAATCTGAACAACCGGCCAGAGAGGCAATACGCAACACCGCCTATACGTTGCTTCCTAAGCCGCTGGATCTGCTTCAGCCTGGCAGGCTGTTGTCGCGTATCACCCGTCAGCGGGTTTCCCATGCCGTCAAGAAGCCGGCACCGAACTGAGTCGTACGAAACAGTATGCGCTTGCAACGGGAGGGAGGGGCATTGAGTGCGGGCAGCCGGCGACGGGTCTGTATCGGCTTGCTGCTGGTTGCGTTGATGGGATTGCAGGCTTGTAGCAGTCTGCCTTCGGCGCCGGCGGAGATGAAACGGGCAGCGCTGACGGCGGCCACGGATCCCAATACCTGGCTGCCGGCGCTGGGCGCCACCCTGATCCTTGTTGCCGACAGGGATCAGGCGTGGTCGGATCGGGCGCGGCGTGAGCAGCCTGTGTTCGCCTCAACGGCGGCGGCCCGCCAGGCCAGTGACGTGCTGCTGTATACCTCGGTCGGCGCCGCCCTCGCCAGTTCGCTGTGGGTGTCCGACGACAGTGCCAGTCCAGAGCGCCCCAACCGTTTGCTCGTCCAACTGGGCGCGATGACAGCCAATGGTTTGGTGACACAGGCCTTCAAGCTCGGCGTAGGCCGATCCCGCCCTGATGATTCTGACACGCTCAGCTTTCCCTCCGGCCATGCCTCCGTTGCCTTTACCGGTGCTACCCTGACGCGGCGCAATCTTGCCCGGCTGGATTTACAGGCACCACTGCGTACGCTGCTCGATGTGGGTGCCATTTCATTGGCTGCGGGTACTGCCTGGGCGCGGGTGGAGGCCGGTGTACACTATCCCTCCGATGTACTGGCCGGCGCGGCGCTGGGGAATTTCGTCGCCGCCTTCGTCAATGATGCCTTTCTGCGCGAAGGAGGATTGGCGGAAGGTACCCTACGGGCCAACGTGCAGCCTTTGCGAGGTGGGTTGGTGCTACAACTGACGCAGTATTTTTAGTCCAGTAGGGTGGGCACGTTTTGTGTGCCCACGCGGAATTGCAGAAAACGAGATAATACGTGGGCACAAAAGACGTGCCCACCCTACATCATTAACCCACTTGCTTCAGCAGCTGGTTGTTGAGTTGAGGCGGCGGAATATGGCATCTGCCACGCGATATATTTCACACACAGGTCTACACTAAAGGAGGAGGCAAGGAACGCCTATGTTCCTACACGGTTTGGCATCATCGGTGGATCCTGACATTGCGAATCACCATCAAAAAAGGGCTCGATATTCCCCTGCCGGGAAAACCTGAGCAATTCATTTATCCCGCCCAGGACGTTACCACCGTTGCGTTGTTGGGTGCGGATTTTACAGGGCTCAAAGCGAAATTATTGGTGAGCCCGGGGGATCGGGTAGGCCTCGGACAACCTCTGTTCCACGACAAGCACGACCCACTCGTCAAGTACACAGCGCCCGCTAGCGGCACAATCGCGGCCATCAATCGTGGTGCACGCCGGGTTTTGCAATCGGTGGTCATTGCGTTGGATGAAGGCGTTGGGGAAGACAGGCATTTTCCAATATTTAATGGCGAGGCGTTGGCAGAGCTGGGCGAGCACACGGTGAGGGATGTGCTTTTATCTTCCGGTCTATGGACAGCCCTGCGAACACGACCCTATAACCGGGTGCCACATTCGGCTTCACATCCGCGTGCGCTCTTCGTCACCGCCATTGATACACAACCGCTTGCAGCAAATCCCCAAGTCATTATTGACTGTCACCGTAAGGCATTTCGCCAGGGGCTTCGTGTTATCGCCCGGTTAACAACAGGGCCGGTATATCTTTGTACGGGAGTGGATGGGCAGATTGATGACCCTATGATTGATTGCCTGCAAGTAGTGGCGTTTTCAGGGCCTCATCCGGCGGGCTTGCCGGGCACGCACATTAACCATTTGTTCCCCGTAAGCGCAGAGAAATCCGTATGGCATATTGGCTATCAGGATGTTATCGCCATTGGCAAGTTGTTTACGAGCGGACATATCTGGAGCGAGCGTGTTGTCGCATTGGGCGGCACTTCGGTGATCCGGCCCCGGTTACTGCGGACACGCTTGGGTGCGAGTATCGACGACCTGGTGCGAGGCGAGATTGCCGGGCATACCCCCTGTCGGATCATCTCCGGCTCTGTGCTGAGTGGCCACATAGCCACGGAGGTGCAGGCATACCTTGGGCATTATCATCGGCAGGTGTCGGTGATCCACGAAAACAAGAAAAGGCGTCGACTGTTTGGCTGGTTTCGGGCGCCGAGTGGAAATGAATCCTTTACGACCGCGCTGCACGGTAGACCGACGGCAATGATTCCAGTGGGTGATTTTGAACGTGTGATGCCGCTGGATATTCTACCGGCGCCCCTGCTGCGTGCATTGCTGGTGAGAGACACAGACCTGGCGCAAGACCTGGGTTGCCTGGATCTTGCCGAAGAAGACTTGGCCCTGTGTTCGTACGTCTGCCCGGCCAAGTACGATTATGGTTCGGTGTTGCGTATCAATCTCGACCAAATTGAGAGGGAGGGATAATGGCGCCACAGAAGGGACTTGACAGGCTGAGAACAAGGTTTGCCAAGCAGGGTGAACATTCAATTGCCCGCGCGTTATTTACACTCTTTGATCGGTTTGTCTATTCCACAACCGCGAGCACCGGCACAGGGCCCCACATACGAGAACCGGCCAACGTACAGCGGCTGATGAACTATTTTGTCCTCGCCACCCTGCCGTGTTGGATGATCGGTATGTGGAATCTGGGACACCAGACCAATCTCGCCATGGCGCAACTTGAATTGGATGTCGCCAGCGGGTGGCGCGGCTGGTTGCTTGATTTCTTGGGCATCGGGTTTGATCCACAAAACATACTGGCGTGTTTTTGGCACGGATTACTGTATTTTTTACCGATCTTTTTTATCGCACTATTCGTTGCCGCAGTGTGGGAAGCTGTCTTCGCCACTTTTCGCCGTAAACCCGTCGACGAAGGCCTGTTGGCTATCGCTTGGTTGTACGCGTTACTCCTTCCTGCGACCACACCCCTCTATCAGGTCGTGCTGGGAATGACCTTCGGCCTGGTGGTGGGCAAGGCGATCTATGGTGGCACGGGTCGTTATCTGGTCAATCCCGCCCTGCTTGCGCTGGCGTTCCACATGTTTTCTTACCCCAGCTTGATGTTTGGTGAAGGCGCGTGGGTACCCGTACCCGATTATGACCTGCCGACGACCCTTGAACTGGCTATCAAAGAAGGAGGGGTCACTGCTCTGGAGTCTGCTAACTATAGCTGGGGACAGCTATTTGTTGGTAATCAACCGGGGCCCATGGGCGTAACCTCTATACTCGGTGTGCTGATCGGCGCCTTGATCCTGCTGGTTGCGGGTGTGGCCTCGTGGCGCATCATGCTCGGCGGTATTTTAGGCATGGTCGCCGCCGTACTGATCTTTAATGGCCTGGGGCCTGCGGCGAATCCCATCTACGCCATCCCCTGGTATTGGCATATGGTATTGGGTGGGTTTGCATTTGGTCTGGTTTTTCTCGCCACGGATCCTGTGCCCGCTGCAACAACCAACGTCGGGCGCTGGATTTTTGGCATTACCGTGGGACTGTTGACCGTGGTGATGCGCGTCACCAATCCCTCGCATTTTGAAGGCGTGGTGTTCGCGATTCTGCTTGCAAGCATGCTGGCACCGCTGATGGACTTTGTGGTCGTCGAATTACACATTCGCAAACGGCGCAAACGCCAACGTCGCCGGGTTGAGGCTGGCACATGAGCAACGATAGCCCGCTAAAAGCGATCCTTGTGGTATTGACCGTCGCCCTGGTCTGTTCGATCGTGGTTTCGGTTGCAGCAGTAAGTCTCAGACCGTATCAGCTCGCGCATCAAATATTTAATCAGGCCCAGCATATTGTGAAACTCGCGGGCCTCATGCCCACAAATGCAGATGCGCTGTCTAAAAAAGACCTGATGGATATTTTTCTGCAACTGGACGCGCGCGTTATTGATATTGATGCAGGAAAATTCGAAAAAAATCTGAATCCGGTGACCTTTGATCAGCGTAAAGCTGCCGTCGATCCTGAGCGCAGCGTCACTATTCCGACCGAGCATGATGTGGCACGTCTAGGGCGTCGTTCACGGTTTGCTACCGCCTATTTGGTGTGGGATGGGGGCCCGCTTAAACGCATTATTCTGCCAATACACGGGCAGGGAATGTGGTCAACGATCTACGGTTATATTGCGTTGCAAGCGGATCTGAATACGATAGCTGCCGTGACGTTTTACGAGCAGGGAGAGACCCCGGGCCTTGGCAGCCAAATCCAGCTTCCCGACTGGCAATCGAAGTGGCAGGGGCGGCAACTGTGGGATGGAACCGGCGCATTACGATTCCGCATTGCAACAGGGCGCGTGGCACCAGAGTCTGCAGCCGCGCGTTATGAAGTGGATGCACTTTCCGGTGCGACGGTCACCGCTGACGGCGTCACCAATCTCGTGCATTACTGGTTCGGTGAACATGGTTTTCAACCCTTCCTGACACACCTGCGTGAAACACCACCCATAAGAGCCAATAACTGAGGGCAAGAGTCCATGACGATGCGTGACGTACTGCTTGACCCGTTGGTGAACAAGAATCCCATCACATTCCAGGTGCTGGGAATATGCTCCGCTCTGGCTATTACCAACTCGTTACTATCGGCGCTCGTTATGGGTCTTTCGGTGACGGCGGTGCTGGCCTTTTCAAATATGTCCATCAGCCTGATTCGCCACCACTTGCCTGCCAGCGTGCGAATTATCGTACAGATTACCATCATCGCCTCGGCCGTTATTATTGTTGACCAGCTACTTAAAGCCTTTTTGCCGGAAACGGCGCGAATACTTTCGGTTTATGTCGGCCTGATCGTGACCAACTGTATCGTACTCGGGCGTGCGGAAACATTTGCCATGCAGAATCCGGTGGGTCGCAGTGTGTTGGATGGCATTGGTAACGGTCTGGGCTTCGGCATGATTTTAATTATTGTCGCGACAATCCGCGAATTGTTGGGTAATGGCTCGCTAATGGGGGTTTCCATCTTGCCGCTGGTGAGCAATGACGGCTGGTATGTTCCCAATGAAATGCTGCTGCTTCCTCCCAGCGCATTCTTTATCATCGGTTTTCTGGTCTGGGTCATCCGCAGCTGGAAAACGGAACAGGTCGAACAGAGGGATGATTCACCCATCCCCAACCGCACAACTGAGGCGGAGTAAAGCTATGGACAATTTGCTCGGTATTTTTCTGCGTTCGATCTTTGTCGAGAACCTTGCATTGGCATTCTTTCTTGGTATGTGTACTTTTCTGGCTGTTTCCAAGCAGATCAAAACCAGCCTGGGCCTGGGGGTTGCCGTTATCGTCGTGTTGGGCATCAGTGTGCCAATCAATAACCTCCTCTATAATACCTTTCTGCGTGAAGGGGCATTGGGCTGGGCAAACCTTGGCGCTTTTGATTTCAGCTATCTCAGCCTCATCAGCTTCATCGCGGTTATTGCCGCGATGGTGCAAATTCTTGAAATGATACTGAGCCGATACTTCCCGCTACTCCATAATAACCTGGGCATTTTTTTACCCCTGCTCACGGTGAATTGTGCCATTCTTGGCGCCTCGCTATTCATGGTGCAGCGTGATTATAATTTTGCTGAAAGTGCTGTTTACGGACTGGGCGCTGGTGTGGGCTGGGCATTGGCTATTGCCACCCTGGCCGGCCTGCGCGAGAAAATGCGGTATTGCGATGTTCCTGCGGGTTTGCGAGGGCTGGGTATCACCTTTATCACTGCCGGCCTGATATCGCTGGCGTTTATGGCAATGGCAGGTATTGAGCTTTAGTGCTCACGGGGCCGGATACAAACCATGCAAGAAATCATCTACAGTGTGTTGTTGTTTACCGGCATTCTTCTGGTGCTTGCCTTTATTATTCTGACAGCGCGCTCGCGACTGGTTCCACGCGGAAACATTACACTTATCGTTAATAAAGAACGCAAGCTCAGCGTACCGGCCGGTGGAAAGCTCCTTGGTGCATTGGCCGATAATGAAATATACGTGCCCGCCGCCTGTGGTGGCAGTGGCACCTGTGGGCAATGCCGAGTCAATATTCTGCAGGGGGGAGGGCCGCTGTTGCCGACAGAGGCCTCGCATATCAGTAAACGCGAAGCCGCCAGGGGGGTTCGCCTTGCCTGCCAGGTGGTGGTGTTGCAGGATCTAAAAATACAGGTTGCCGAGGCGGTATTTGGCGTTAAACGCTGGGAGTGTACGGTGCGCTCCAACAATAATGTCGCCACCTTTATCAAAGAACTCGTGCTTGAGCTTCCCGCCGGTGAAACAATGGATTTCCGCGCAGGTGGTTATATTCTGATTGAATGCCCTCCCCACCATGTGCGCTATGCGGATTTTGATATTTCCGAAGCCTATCGTGACGATTGGGAACGGTTCGGTTTTCTTGAGCTGGAGTCCACCGTCAAGGAACCTCTGACGCGGGCCTATTCAATGGCCAACTATCCCGAGGAGAAGGACATTATTATGCTCAACGTGCGTTGTGCGACACCGCCGCCCAAAATGCCCGCCGATACGCCACCTGGTGCCATGTCCTCCTATATCTTTAGCCTGAAGCCGGGTGACAAGGTCACTGTTTCCGGGCCTTTCGGTGAATTCTTCGCCAGGGATACCGATGCTGAAATGATTTTTATTGGTGCCGGGGCCGGCATGGCACCCATGCGTTCACACATTCTGGATCAACTCAAACGCCTGAAAAGCACGCGAAAAATCAGTTTTTGGTACGGTGCCCGAAGTTTACGCGAAGCCTTTTATATCGAAGAGTTTACACAGCTGGCGGAAGAGTACGAAAATTTTACATGGTCTATGGCGCTGTCACGCCCACTGTCTGAAGACAATTGGACGGGGCCGACAGGTTACATCCACGATGTGCTTTACGAGTCCTACCTAAAAGATCACCCTGCGCCGGAAGACTGTGAATATTACCTGTGTGGCCCGCCCATGATGACCGCTTCGGTCACACAAATGCTCGACAGTTTAGGCGTGGATAAAGAGAATATCCTGTTCGACAATTTCGGTGGTTAATGAATGGAAATCTTCATCGGCAGTTTCATTGTTTTCATTATTAGCAGTTTGGCGCTCTCACTGGGGCTTCTGCTCCGGGGCCATTCATTGCGGCTTGGCTGCGGACGAGGGGTGGGGCGTTGTCAAGGTACCTGTGGCAAGCGCCGCTGCACGAAAAATCACTCTGTAACACCACCGGAGGCGTAAATATGTCCCGTTCAATTTGCGTGCGTGATTACATGACGACAACCCTGTTCACCCTGCAACAAAGCCTGGAAGTCTTGCGCGCCGTACGTATCCTGGTCGAACACGATATTTCGGGAGCGCCCGTCGTCGATGAGAATGGCAAGCTTGTCGGTATACTGACCGAGCGCGATTGCATGCGCATCGATCTGGAGGCAGGTTATTACGAGGACTATGGTGGCCGGGTCGAGAACTATATGAGCAGGAACGTTGTCTCTGTTGAACCGGACATGAGTATTCTGGAACTTGCAAAGCGCTTTATCGATGCGCCCTATCGTCGTTATCCGGTGGTGAAAAATGATCGCCTCATCGGGTTGATAAGTCGTCGTGATGTTATGCGTGCTCTGGACGAGTTGTGGTGAGTCCCGGTCAGGTCGCCACCGGGGAGGCATTGCGTATGCCTTGAGTCTTTACGACCCTTGCATATTCCGACTGAGAGCCTATGGTAAGGAGCGGCCGATGTGACGTACATTGAGTGGGCCAGACTCATCGTATTCGTGAGGGAGCTCCGCCGGCCAGTAAAGCTTCAACAGCCCATGCCGATAGGTTTGCTATCCTCAGCCTGCCGGGTTTAACTATAAAAATGCCATCCAGAGAGATGATGAAAGACCTGTACGAAAGCAGCTATTTATACAGCGCCAATGCGCCCTTCGTCGAGGCCCGTTACGCAGACTACCTACGTGACCCGGGATCCGTCGGCGAGGACTGGCGTGACTTTTTCCGTCAGATGCAGGCGCCCGAAGCGGAGCCGGATCATACGATGATTCGTGAGGAGTTTGCGCGTCTCGCCCGGCAGCCTCGTGCACCACAGCTGGCTGCGGCCGGTGCAACGCCAAGTGCCTCCTGTGTTGATGCCAAGCAAGTGGCGGTGCTGCAACTGATCAATGCCTATCGTTTCCGTGGCCATCAGAATGCCGATCTGGATCCTCTGCATTTGCGCGAAAAAATTCTGGTGCCAGAACTGCACCCGGCCTTTCACAAGCTCGATGATGACGACATGGATCGGGTGTTCAACACCGGCTCACTGGTCGGCCCGGAGCGTGCCCCCCTGCGTGATATTCTGCGCAGTCTGAGGCGTATCTATTGTGGACACCTGGGCGTCGAGTACATGCATATCACCGACACTCAGGAAAAGCGTTGGCTGCAACAACGGCTGGAAGGGCCGGAGGCCGATCCGTTGCTGGCGGAAAATAAACAGCGCGAAATCATGGAGCGTATCGTCGCCGCCAGTGAGTTCGAGAAATATCTGCATACCCGTTATGTGGGGCAAAAGCGTTTTTCCCTGGAAGGCGCTGAATGTCTGATCCCCCTGCTGCATCAGCTGGTGCAACAGGCCGGCGAACAGGGTGTCAGCGAAGTCGTGCTGGGCATGGCCCATCGTGGCCGCCTCAATGTGCTGACCAATATTCTTGGCAAGGCCCCAGCCAGTCTGTTCGAGGAATTCGAAGGCAAATCTGCTGGCGCGGCAAAAAATGGCTCCGGTGATGTGAAATACCATCAGGGCTTTTCCTCTGATATCCGTACCTCGGGCGGCATTGTGCATTTCGCCCTGTTGTTCAATCCCTCGCACCTGGAGATCGTCGACCCGGTAGTGGGTGGCTCGGTGCGTGCGCGTCAGCACCGCCGCAAGGACACCCTCGGCAACAGCGTGCTACCGGTGCTGATTCACGGCGATGCGGCCTTTTCCGGGCAGGGCGTGGTGATGGAGAATTTCAACATGTCGCAGGCGCGTGGTTTCAGCATCGGCGGCACCGTGCACATCATCATCAACAACCAGATCGGTTTTACCACCAGCAATCCGCTGGACTCCCGTTCCACCACCTATTGCACGGAAGTGGCGCGTATGATTCAGGCGCCTATCCTGCACGTCAATGGCGACGACCCGGAGGCCGTGGCGCGTGCAATACGCATCGCCCTGGATTTCCGTATGGTGTATCACAAGGATGTCGTGGTGGATCTGGTGTGCTATCGCCGCCATGGCCACAGCGAGGCCGACGAGCCGGCGGCGACCCAGCCCATGATGTACAAAAAAATCCGTCACCATGCCCGTGTCGGTCAACTCTATGCCGATCTGCTGGTGGATCAGGGGGTGATGACGGAAGACGATATCGATGCCCTGACGCGGCACTATCGCGAACGTCTGGATGCCGGTGAGACCGTCGCTCCCTGCATCGCCACGGAAGCCTTCGACAAACCCTACTGGGTAGACTGGCGGCCCTACCTGGACGGCCGTTGGGATGAGGACGTGGATACCCGCATCG
>UOFU01000106.1_pt1 | contig 9699 bp, 8 predicted proteins | sample 1988841 | NCBI WGS metagenome assembly UOFU01 (sample SAMEA4712195, study PRJEB27164) | hydrothermal vent metagenome | biome: marine basaltic hydrothermal vent biome; feature: marine hydrothermal vent; material: mineral | place: Pacific Ocean | collected 2011-06-14/2011-07-23 | depth 1719 m
TCCAGTAAGGTGGTGTGAGTGCCGTGTGCTTGTTCCATATCTGGCCGAATGCCTCGTCGAAATCCTGGTGCGCTATCCGGGCTCAGCTGTTTTTTCGTTGGCGGGCCCTTCACGAGGTCGTGCCTCTGCGGGCAGCACCTCGAATTCCACCTTGATCTCCAGGTCACCGTTATCCACGCCAATGTGTGCCATATAATCACCGGGGGCGGTCTGCGCATCGGTATTGATGAGCAGGGTCAGTTTTTCGAAATCCTTGGGGGCGATGTCCAGGCGCTCCGGCTGAAAGCGCATGGCGCCCTCGGTCAGGGGCTGGCCAGCACCGATACGTGTGCCACGCATGTCCTGACAGCTAAAGACCAGGTTTTCCATGGGCAGGTCGGCAGGGTTCTCCATCGACAAAGGGATGCGCAATGTCCCACCCTGATGCACTCTGGGAAGGCGTGTTGCCGCACGGCCTTTTTCGGGGGTGTTCATGGGCTCGGTGGCCCGGGTGTCTGCCGATGCATCCTTGCCGGGTTTTTTGTCCGTTGCTCCGCCCGTAGCCCCGCCCACCACTGAGACCACGAGGCCAATGACGTTGGTCAGGGTGGTCACCCCATAATGCACCATCTCGCCAAGCGGCCCTTGTGGGGTATTCGGGTTGACGACAGGCTTGCCCGCTGCAGTGACTTCCGCCAGGGTTTTGGTGATCGCAGCGCCCACGCCGAAGGCCGCATTGATGATGTCCGAGACACCCTCTGCCAGTGATGGGTTAGCACGCTTTTCCTGTTCTTCGCTCTGGTTTTGTTTACTCATAATGATTATATGCCTCTGGGCAATTCTTAGCTCCCTGGCGTAGGGTGGGCACCGCCCACCCGTCACACTCTGCCTGAAACCGCGGTTCTGCCCAGGCAGCGATGGTGGGCAGTGCCCACCCTACAAAGGGATGGTGTGCTTTGTCGTGCGTGCCTCAGGCTGGAAATTGTTTGGCGGCATAAAATTTTTTACTCAGTGATCGTTATTTTCGCAACACGGAAAGCCGGGAATCGATGTCAAGGATTACCCGGCGGCGTGGTTTTGGGTTGTGGACAGGGTTCATCTTCACATTGCTGGGGGGTGGCCACCGTGGCGCCCGTCAGGCGTAGGGACATGACGCGGTTCTTGCCCATGCGCAGTTCCATGACATAGTCAGAAGCGATATGCCAGGGATTGCAGAAGCGCAATTGCAGGGGCGTGCGCATTTGCAGTGCGTGGTGAATGGGTTCGGCAAGTGCCGTATTCACCTTCAGGGCATGATCCAGCGGTTCGATCTGGTGGGTCTGATGATGATCGTTGGCAAAATGGTGGGCCATGCGGACATGCAGCGGGGCCTTTTCATCACCCTTGAGGGTGATTTCGCCGGAGACCTTGCATTCGCAAGGGTGCTCTGCATCCCAAGACACCATGTGAACCAGTGGTTGCTGGGGATGGGTCGCATGCTGTACTTGATGTTTGACCGGTGGTTTTTCAGCGTCACCATGTAGTTGCAGGCCGCCATCGTGCTGAAAGCGGTCGCCGGTCTCCTGCCCGATGACGAGGGTTTTACTTTCCCGGGATTTTTTTTCTGCCATGAATCACTTCCTGCCGCTCAGCGGATTTGATAGACATCCATGATGAATTCATTGTCACAGACCCAGCTTTCCAGCCGGATCTCCACGTCGTGGTCACCACCCAGGCAGGCATGGGCGAACTGGATACCCGCCTCGTCTGAATCATGCAGGCACAGTTCTTCGTTGTCCACCAGCACTCTGAAGCCGCCGGGCAGCTTGAACTGGAAGCGGTAAACGCCGGGATTGAAGCAACCCAGGCCCCGCCACACAGCCGGATAGGGGATGCGCAGGTCACGCAGGGTCTGGGGCTGGAGATCGCTGCTGGGTACGCCGTCGGTACAAGCGAAGCCCTCCGGGCCGTGATCCAGCGATTCGCGGGTGATGGTGATCCACACCGGGCGGCTGGCCGAGGCCAGGTGGGCCAATAATTCTGCGGCGAACACCAGGCCCATGGTGGCTTGCACCACTTCGTCGACGGTGGACATTTCGCCGGTTTCGAGCCGCTTCAGGCGGGCCATGGCGGTGTAAGCGATGGAGGCATTGGCAGGGGCGTCATAGGCTGTGTCGTTCGTACTGCCTACGTCGCGGTGGCTGGCATCATCGGAATTCTCCGAGTCCCTGTCCTTGATCAAGATGGCGTTGACCTGCATGCGCAGATTGTCACGCAGGCCCGCTTCGAACAGTTCGTAAGACAGCGATCCCTTGGGTACGAACAGATCCAGAGTCGTCGGCGTGAAGGGCGTCAAGCCAATGGTGTTGCCTGGGCCGGTGAAGGGGGGGGCGGTGGTAAAGCGGACGTGGGCGAAGCTGCTGGCGGGGCCGCTGGTGCCAGTGCCACTGAAGGGTGCCCGAATGAGGCTCAGGGATTCCACGAAACCATCCACTCGCTGGGCGCGCTGGTCGCCGAAGGCGCTGAGGCTGTTGTCCAGGGCGACGGCGTGGATACGTCCTCTGGCGGCGCTATATCCGGTGTCGTTCTCCGTACTGACAAAGAACTGTGCCAGCCGCCCATGGGTCTGAGCCTCGCGGATCATCTCCAGCTGTTGGCTTACGACCAGGCGCTCCGGTGATTGCAGATCCAGTTCCAATATTGTCGTGCCGAGATCCGTGGTAACCACCTCGACGAGTGCCATATCATGTTGCTCTTCGTCACCCGCAGTTCGGTTGCGGGCCAGCACTGACACACTCACCACCAGTCCCACGACGATGGTCAGGTTGGGCGGTGAATCCAGTTGGTCACGGCTGATGCGCGCCGCCCGCTGGATCTCGTTGCCCGACTCGCTCTGCGTGTGTTCGATGAACACCGGTTCGGCACGATTCATGGCATCGCGGAGGATGCCGATCTTGGTCAGACGCTCATTGAAGCGTTCCGGATCGCCATCGATATCACGCACTACGTATACGCCGCTGCTGCCGTCGCTGTGAATCAGGGTGACACGCACGAGGCCGGCGCGCCCGACCTCGATCTTCTGTACAAAACCTCGTACTGTTGCCATGACAAATACTCCTTTTCTCGATTCAGAAAATCTGTTTATAAATGCATAACGGCGACAATATCGCTAGGTATCTATTGGTAGTTATGGGTTAGTGGTTACGGATCCGGGCGCGGCATGCGCCGCATGCCTCGCAGGTCTTCGGCACTGCGCGACAGGCGCCGGATAGACAGCTCACCGGGAAACACAAAACCGTCGCGGAACACCTTAATGCCGGTCAGGCAGCTGGTGATTTCAGCAATGCCATTCACTACCGGTGGGATGGGTTCAATAATGGCGCCTTGTTCGTTGGCGATGTCTTCCGCCACCTCGCCGCCCACCCTGTCGATGGTGATCTCGATGACGACCAGGGCGATCCAGCCGGCGATGGGGATAATGATTTCCAGAAAGACGTCACAGCAACTCTGATCGAAATCGAAGTCGCCCACGACGGGAGAGTCAATCACCAGTTCACAGCCTTCTTCGCTGTCTTCGCGGTGTGCACGCATGAAAACAGGCCCTGAAAATTCCACCGTGGGATCCCACCAGCAATCAATCTTGACCTTGGTCTTGCCGCTTATCCACAGGTGCCCCTCGCTTTCTTCGTGTTCACCGGGGTCGGCCAGGGAGACGTTGAGTTCGTAGAGCACGGCATCACCTTCCGGTGTTTCTATCAGTTCGCCACCGTCGCTGCCGACACCGGGAAATTTCTCGGCAATGACCGCCTGAATCTCTTCCTGCACCTTCGCCGCCCCCACCGCCAGGGCCAGCTCGCTGTCACCGAGGAAGTTGTCCGGCGCGATATCATCCGCCGCAGTGCCCGAGCGCCGATTTAGCAGGATGGCGAGGACACCGTCGTCCACCAGCAGAAAACCCACCGGGGTGCTCAGCGGCTCGTCTTCGTCGCCGGACTGGGGACTGTAGACGGGATATCGGCGGGTGTTGATATAGGTGGCGATTTCATCCCGTAATAATTGCTTCGCCGCGGCCTCCGTAAAGGCCGGTTCGGTGATGACGCCAAAGGCGCTGATCATGCCCTTTGCCTGGGCGGCAAGAGAGAGAGCGATCTGGCTGCTGGCGAAGTGAGGGTTGTCCAGTTCTACGGTGGTGGCAAGATCGGTATTGGTGGGTTCGGCGGTCATGTCGATAGTGACGCTGGTGTCTGTCTGCTCTATCTTGCGATAGAAGATCAGCCGGCCGAAGGAGCTGTATTCACCCACAACGGGCACCGAGGGGAGGTAGACATGGATGGGCGCCGTTACCCTGAGATACTGCTCGGCAGCTATCGTTTCCAGTGCCACTTCAATCTCGTAAGGCGTCGCAGCATTGGGCGGTACCAGCGTGCTATCACGATTGCCGTCGTAGAGGGTGACGGTGTTGCCGCCTGAACTGAAGGTGTGAACAGGCATGGCCTCATAGGCGTTGTGCACCGCATTACGGAACTGCTCCACGCCAATGTTCGGTACCCCGCTGAGGCCGGTAATGCCGACATCGGCGCTGGTGATGCCAAAAAAGCTCAGTCCCAGTACCTCGTCGCCATCTTCATCCCAGGCGGTCAGCAAGGCGGGGATGGCGGCCTGTGCTTCGAGCAGAATTTCGCTCAATGCCGGGTCGGGGGCGTCTGCCGTCTGTGCCTGCAGTTCAAAAGGAAAGGAAAACAGGATGTGCTTGTCATCCTGAAAACTGAGATCGGCGGGTTTGTCTTCGTCATCCAGCACCCGCACATTGATGGTGAACACACGCCCGGAAAAATCCCGTGTCAGTGGCCCCACATTGTGGGGATAACGGTCTTCGGATTTGAAGGCCAGGTGAAAGATTTCCTTGACAGAGTGAATCCCCAGCTCGACGCAAAAATCAAAGTTGGAGGTCAGGTTCATTCTTTTTCCTCCGGCTCCGGTAGTGTCACCTTGCGGAACCAACGCCGAAAGACGTTGTTTCGTTTGCCCTCCTTGATCAATCGATAACTGTAACGGCTGTGCAGGCGCAGCCCACGCCGCTGAATGATCGCCAGCTCCAGCAAATCACGGGCGACGGGGCTGCTGTCTTTGTAAAAATAGAGGTCTTCCAGGCTTAAACGTTTGGGGGTGCGCTTGGCCGGCTTGAGTTCAGGTACGTTTGCGTTCAGATCCATCCTGCGTACCGAAGGTGGTAGCTCCTGCAGGCGCACCCGCCCCGTGCGTCGTGGGCGTGACGGGAGATGTGAATACCGGCGTGTACGTTTCGGGCGCAGGGCCTGCAGGCGTTTTTCCGCGACCGGATCATGCGGTGACGTGTAGCTTGGAGTGGGATCGCCGATATCCAGCGGTTGCAGCTGTAGCTTTTCAAACAGTGTTCGGCTTAGCCAAGCCGAGTTGTTCGGCCGGGGAAGTTCGCACAGTCTTTCCTTTAAGCGTGTTTCCAGTTCCTCCCGGCGTTCGCGCAGGGCCGGCCGGTGACGCAGACGCGAAAGGATGTGGTGAACCACGGGTTGGGAAAGCTTGATCCCCGCCTCTTTCATGGCCAGTACTGGATTGATGAACAGCATGGCGGCAAGGCCGGGTTGGGCATTGAGTAAGCGGTTTAGCTGCGGCCCCAGTGTACCCAGTGTTTTTTCATCCTGGATGTCGATGATGCGGGTTTTGGGGGTGTTTCTTTCTGCCGCCACGGCTTTTTTGCCTGATTTACTGGATGTAGACGTCTTTCGGGGTGCTGTCTTTGCCGTACGCGTCTGTTTCTTTTCGGTCATGTCGACCCCCGCATGAATACGGAGCGATCCCCTTGTTTCCCTGATGTGGCTGGCAAATCAGAGTGGGGGTCAACGCCGTTGGACTTCTTGTTGGCCTATGTTTAACGCATTAATCGGAACACGGCAAGGGGTTACTGATGGCATATTATTAACCCGACGACATAGACAGTCGACGGGTTAATATATATCCACAGGCAGCCCCCCAAGATGTTGTCGGTAGTAAAAGCGCTTGACCTTGCGCCGCAGGCCTTATAGCTTTTCCTGCCTCGGTCATGGCTTCGCAATGATCGTATTCTGGCGCGGCTGTGTCAGCTGGGGGGTGCCTCAAGGGGTGTCACAAGGCACGCTGCAATAGGTACAGCGTAAACAAACCGATAAACTTCAGCATGATTGATACCGTCAGCTGTTTGTCACCATAAACGGAGTGTGTTGTAGTAATGCCGGCCAACCTGCGGCCTCGAGCCGCACCATGCACCGAACAGCCTGCCATCGTCCTGGGGCCTGAAGGCCCCTTTCCACGAGTCCATCTGCGCAAGGTGCTGGAACGCCGTTGGCTGCACTACGCATTTTTGTCGCGCGATCATGAGCTGGGCATGGTGGCCAATGTAGCCTGGCTGGGCCCGGGGCTCGAGGCCGGGGATGCCGCGCCCCGCTGCACCTCCATCCTGCTGGTGCACAAGCGCGGCGAAGGTTGGAGTGCCAGCCAGTTCAACACCATCACGTCGACACCATTATGGTCTGCTTTCCGGCAACCCCACGCCCCACACATGCCGGAGCCCCTGACATTGACGTCCACCTCCGCCAGTCCTGCGGTTGATCTGCAATTGGCGCGCAGTAGCCGGCCCTGCACGAGTCAGTGTGCATGGTTCGCCCCCGACCAGCACTTGCGCTGGCAGTCAGAGACTGGCGTCATTGCCCGTGGCCGTTGGACTTTCCAGGATCAAACATTCGATAACGTGGAGGCCATTGGCTATCACGAACGGGTTCGTGGTTACTGGGGCTGGCCGGAACTGGGTGGCTGGGTGTTTGGTTTTGCCAACGACCCGGGCGGCGCCCGAGACCAGGCGCCGCCTGCGGCCTTTGTGTTCACCCTGATCCAGCCTCGTGGGCCGGGGGACACGGCGGCCGGCTCGGTGATGGTTTGGCGCAATGGCCGTCTGTGGCGGCATTTTCCACGCCGCTGTGTCACCTTCGCGGTGCGTGGTCAGTTACAGCGTGACAAAGTGCAGCAGGTGCCGGCCTTGTCCAAGCTGTTCGGGGTGCCGCCCATGGAGCCCATTCCTCAGCAGTTGATGATTTCTGCGCGCATGGGCGACGACTGGGTGACCTATGACTACCACTGCGATGCTGCGGCGCGGGTGGTGATTCCCAGCGAAACCAGCCTGCGTCCCTTCAGCGTGCATGAGGTCATCGGCCCGGTGCATGTGGAAGGCTGTATCAGTGGCGAGCATTTTGTCTTCGATACCTATGGCATCGTCGAGTTTGCCGGGGGTGCCGATGACGGTTGATACTGCTGCCCAATTGCTAAAGGCCACCGTCGACGAACTTTCGCGCCGCGCCCCGGCGGTGATCGCGGCGGCTGCGGATCAGCTTCGTGGCATCATCCTCGGCCTGCACTTCGGTGACGGCAGCCGCAGCGAGTTACGCGCCGACCACAGCCGGCTGCTGGTCACCGGGCCCAATGGCGAGACACCGCACGTCGAGGTCTATTTCGACGATCGCGCCATGAATCTGTTGTTCGACCTGGAGCGCAAGCCTGTCGACCAGGTGTGGGCGCAGAGTCTGGATGTGCGTGGTGATCGTCAACAGGTGCTCGCCGTCTGGCGCACTTTTCAGGTGCTGTCCCAGCGCGGCTCCGGCCTGCGCGCAGTGCAAGGTCTGTGGCGCAGTTACCGTGACCGGCATCCCCAGCGGTGGGGGCAGCCGGCTGAACTGCCTGTCGATACCCGTTCCCGCAATCCTCAGCATGTCCGCAACACCGGCTGGCATGCCCTGGACTATCTGGATCGCCGTTACGCGGAGGACATCGCCAAGGCCAGCAGTACCGTGGGCGGTGCCGTGTACACCGATGCCCGCAGCCTGTGGGACGGTTATGAGAGTAAACCCTGGTGGCAGTTTGCCGATGTCGCTGATACCGATCTCATGGAGACCCTGCAGGCCTGCAAGGATCGTGTCAGCCGGGAATTCCAGCGTATCGTCCCGGATCGCGAGCCCAAGGCTGAACTCTACGATTTGATGCGCGAATACCCTGCCCGGGAGGGCAAGGGTCTGCGTCCCACCCTGACCATCGCCACCTGCTGCGCATTGGGCGGACGCGACGAGGATGCCGTGCGCGCCGCCGCCGCAGTGGAGCTGTTTCACAATGGCTTCCTGGTGCACGACGACATCGCCGACGAGTCCACCCACCGCCGCAACGAGCCCACCCTGCACGAGGCCCACGGCATCGGCCTGGCGGTCAATACTGGCGATGCCATGAACCTGCTGGCAGTCGATGCGGTGCTCTCCAATCTGCCTACTCTAGGCTTGGCACGTACCCTCGGCCTGATCCACGAAATTATGCACATGTGCCGCGAGACCGTCGAAGGCCAGGCCATCGAGCTGGGCTGGATCCGGCACCTCACGGTGCCGAAAATGGACCAAGACTATTTCGACATGAGCACCAAGAAGACCGGCTGGTACACCTGCATCAGCCCCTGCCGTCTGGGCGCCATTTGCGCCGGAGAGACGGATCCCAGAAAACTGGATCTGTTCACGGAGGCCTTCCGCCTCATCGGCATCGCCTTCCAGATTCAGGACGATGTGCTCAATCTGTTGGGTGATGAAGTGCTCTACGGAAAGGAGCCTCTGGGTGACCTGCTGGAAGGCAAGCGGACGTTGATGATGATCCATCTTTTTCGTGAGATCGCGCCGAAACGGCGCCAGCGGCTGCTGGACATTATTCGTCTGTCGCGCACCGAAAAGCGCTTCGAGGATGCCGAGGAAATCCTCGCCGCGATGCACGAAGTGGGCTCCATCGAATATGCGGTGAAAGTGGCCGACCGCCTGGCCCATGAAGGCGTGCGGCGCTTTGAGGAGGATCTGGTCTTTGTCCCAGAGAACGAGGCCAAGGCCCTGCTGCGGCAGATCGCCAACTACGTCACCACGCGTCCGTTGTAGATGGCCCTCTCACGGTGGCAGGGACGCCGCAGGGCCGGGCTTGGCGTCGATTCTGCTACCATGCGCCTTGGTGTGAATTCACCGCATAACGCCAGCGCAAACAAGCTCGGGAACACTGAATGACATCGAAAGAGTCGGCAAAAGAACTGTCACCGGAAGATCTGGCTCTGTTGGCCGGCTTGCGACGCGGCAACGACTGGTTACGTGCCGTGCTCTGTACCCTTGCCCGGCGCGGGCTGGGGTTTCGTCAACGACATCCGGCGCGGGCCGAACAACTGCTGGCCGCCCTGTCGCGCTATCCCTATTTCAAGGCCGGGCAGTTTCTGTTCGATCTAATGGAGTGGGAGGACTTTATGCTGGACGGCGAGGCGCCACCGCTCGCGCCCACCACGCTCGACGGCCCGGCCTTGCAGCGCATGGCCGGATTACTCAATACCTTCCGTGCTCATCTCGATGGTGGCCAGCCGATAGTGGTGCCCGAAGTGGATACCATTCTGCCCCTGTTCGTGCCCGAGGATGAAGACCTGCCGCCACTGGAGCCCAGTCTCTATCTCTATCACGAAGTGGTGCTGGGCATTCTCTGCAGCGTGCGACCCCTGTTGCAGGTTCAAACGCCGCCTGACGGGGAAGCCCCGCGACCGGCAAGCTGAGAACGTGGTGCGAGAGCAGCGGCCCTATACTCAGTCCTCAGCCCTATCTTCTTCAAAACAGTTCGATATCTTCCTCTTCACGCTTATCCTGCGTGCGGCTGAGGTGCAAGGCCTCTTCGATACTGGCG
>UOFU01000153.1_pt1 | contig 9598 bp, 5 predicted proteins | sample 1988841 | NCBI WGS metagenome assembly UOFU01 (sample SAMEA4712195, study PRJEB27164) | hydrothermal vent metagenome | biome: marine basaltic hydrothermal vent biome; feature: marine hydrothermal vent; material: mineral | place: Pacific Ocean | collected 2011-06-14/2011-07-23 | depth 1719 m
CGATCCATCACCGCCTGCCCGGCCTCTTCGGTGTATTCGAGCGCCCGGCCACCGTCACGGACGATGCACACGTCGTCGAGAAACAACTGCACAGCACCGATATCCAGACCCTCCAGGCCGGCGCGACCAACCACGGCAAGGATGCGCCCCCAGTTGGGATCCGCCGCGAAAAAGGCTGTCTTCACTAACGGTGAATGGGCGATGGCGTAGGCCACTTGCAGACATTCTTCACGGCTGCGCCCGCCTTGCACGTCGATGGTAATAAACTTGGTGGCGCCTTCGCCATCGCGCACGATGGCCTGCGCCAGTGATTCACACACCTCGCTCACCGCCGCACACAGCGCCTCGAAGGCCGAACCATTGGCCTGCTCGATACGCAACGCCGACCGGCCGGTGGCCATCAGCAGGCAGGAATCATTGGTGGAAGTATCGCCATCCACCGTGATGCGGTTGAAGGAGCGCGCCACGGCCTGTTCGAGACAGGCCTGCAATACCGGCTGCGCGACCTGTGCATCGGTGGCGATATAAGCCAGCAGGGTGGCCATATCGGGGCGGATCATGCCGGAGCCCTTGGCAATACCGGTGACGGTCACCAGAACACCATCGATGCTCACCTGCGTCGAGGCGCCCTTGGGCACGGTGTCGGTGGTCAGAATACCGTGTGCCGCATCGGCCCAGCCGTCATCACTGAGGGCCGCCAGCACGGCGGGCACGGCGGTGGTGATTTTTTCCACAGGCAGGGACTCGCCAATGACGCCAGTGGAAAAGGGCAATACAGCCGCCGTCGCACAACCCACCGCCTGCGCCACCGCCTCACAACAGGCGAGGCCGTCACGCATACCCTGCTCACCGGTACCGGCATTGGCGTTGCCGGTGTTGGCGAGCAGATAACGTGGCGCAGTCTGCGACAAGTGTGCGCGGCAGATATGCACCGGCGCGGCGCAGAAGGCATTGCGGGTAAACACCGCCGCCACCTGCGTACCTTCGTCCAACGCCATCAGCACCACATCACGACGCCCTTCCTGCTTGATACTGGCACAGGTCGCCGCCAGACGCAGTCCGGGCACCGCGTACATCACGGGAAGGGGTTGCTTGCTGACACTCATGATCTACTCGGCTCTGGTGCAAATAGGGATCTGAGGATGTTAGCGGTAAGCCCACCCACGGCACAAGCCAGTCACCCTAGACTAAATCAGTTGAACGACCTGTCCAGTGGTTCTGAGTGTTCGTCTGGCGTAGCAAAAAAATGAGTTAATGGCTTTGTTCCTTTACGCATTTTTTGCATAGTCAGGCGGGCACTTAGAGCTGCTGGGCGGGTCGTAGCGTTCTCACCCAGCAGGCGAAGTTCAGATTTTATATTAATTCGTTTATTATCATGCACTTAGACTTACCTTGAAGCGATTAACTGATTAATCTAGGGTCACTCACGCAAACGAAAAAGCGCGCAGGATGTATCATCCTGCGCGCTCCTTTCACAATTTCACTTGGATCAGATCAGCCAAGCTTGCCGTGACACTGCTTGAATTTTTTTCCGGAACCGCAGGGACAGGGTTCGTTGCGTCCGACCTTGCGACCATCGCGCACGAAGGGCTGATGCGCAGGCTCTGCACCCGCCGGTGTTTTTTCGGGTGCACCACCGGCGGTGGCCGACGGCAGCTCTTCGTGCTGATAAGAGACCGACGCCTCGGAACGGCGCTGCGCTTCAATCGCCTCGACATCCTCTTCGGCACGAATCTGCACCTTGGAAAGAATCTCTATCACCTCGCGCTTAAAGCGCTCCAGCATGGCGCCGAACAGTTCAAAGGCCTCGCGCTTGTACTCCTGCTTGGGGTTTTTCTGCGCATAGCCACGCAGGTGAATGCCTTGACGCAGGTGATCCATGGTCGCCAGGTGATCCTTCCACTGTTCGTCCAGCACCTTGAGCAGCACGGCCTTTTCGAAGTGGCGCAATACCTCCTTGCCGGCCTGCGCCTCCTTCTCGTAATAGGCCTGCTCCAGTTCATCGAAAATACGCTGGCGCAGAGTCTCTTCGTGCAGGTCGTGGTCTTCATCCAGCCACTGCTGCACCGGCATGGCCATGCCGAAGCTGGCCTCCAGTGTCTTTTCCAGTCCGGGCACGTCCCACAGCTCGTCCAGCGAACCCGGCGGAATGTATTCACTGATCAGATCGCCCACCACATCGACGCGGATGTTCTTCACCATCTCCGACACGTCGCTGGTGGACATCAGTTCCGCGCGTTGCTCGTAGACTACCTTGCGTTGATCATTGGCAACATCGTCGTATTCCAGCAGATTTTTGCGGATATCAAAGTTATGGCCTTCTACTTTGCGTTGGGCATTTTCGATCGCCTTATTGACCCACGGATGTTCGATGGCCTCGCCGTTTTGCATACCCATCTTCTGCATCAGGGCGGCGACGCGCTCAGAGGCGAAAATACGCATCAGGTTGTCTTCCAGCGACAGGTAAAAACGGGTCGAGCCCGGATCACCCTGGCGACCAGAACGACCCCGCAGCTGATTATCGACGCGGCGTGACTCGTGGCGTTCGGTACCCGTCACATGCAGGCCACCCGCCTCCAACACCTCCCGATGACGCAGCTCCCACGCCTGCCGGAGCCTCCCCTCCTCTGCCTCATCGAGATCGCCGGCGGCCGTCAGCTCGGCATCCAGATTGCCGCCAAGGACGATATCGGTACCGCGACCGGCCATGTTAGTGGCAATGGTCACCGAACCGGGCGCACCGGCCTGGGCGATAATCTCCGCCTCCTTGCCGTGGAACTTGGCATTTAGCACCTTATGCGGCACCTTGGCCTTATCCAGCAACTCAGAGAGATATTCCGAGGTCTCGATGGAGGCGGTACCCACTAACACTGGCTGCTGACGCTCGCGGCACTCCTTCACGTCCTCGCAAATAGCATCAAATTTCTCTTTACTGGTGAGGAACACCAAGTCAGTAAAATCCTTGCGTGCCACCGGTTTGGCGGGAGGAATGACCACCACTTCCAGGCTGTAGATCTGCTGAAACTCGAAGGCTTCAGTATCGGCGGTGCCGGTCATGCCGGCCAGCTTGTCGTAGAGACGGAAGTAATTCTGGAAGGTGATTGAGGCCAGGGTCTGATTCTCGTTCTGCACCGTCACGCCTTCCTTGGCTTCCACGGCTTGATGCAGACCGTCGGACCAGCGCCGCCCCGGCATGGTGCGGCCGGTAAATTCGTCGACGATGACAACATCATCCTCCTTGACGATATAGTCCACGTTCCGTTGATACAGGGCGTGGGCACGCAGCGCGGCATTGACGTGATGAATCAGGCGGATGTTGGCCGCGTCATAGAGGCTTTCACTCTCCGGTAGCAGACCGATCTCGGCCAGCATCTCTTCCACATGCTGGTGGCCCAGTTCGGTGAGATAGACTTGTTTGGATTTTTCTTCCAGATAAAAATCGCCCAGCTGGCCATCTTCAGGCTCTTCGCCTTCCTGTCTCTCCAGTTTGGGTACAATCTCATTGATCTTCTCATAGAGATCAGAGCTGTCGTCAGCGGGGCCGGAGATGATCAGCGGCGTACGCGCCTCGTCGATGAGGATGGAGTCAACTTCATCGACAATGGCGTAGTGCAACTCACGCTGAACCTTATCCTCAAGGCTGAAGGCCATATTGTCACGCAGGTAATCGAAGCCGAATTCATTGTTAGTGCCGTAGGTGATGTCAGCGGCATAGGCGGCACGCTTTTCGTCCGGACTCTGCCCAGAAAGCGCCACACCCACCGACAGACCGAGAAAGTTATACAGCTTGCCCATCCAGGCGGCGTCGCGACTGGCAAGATAGTCATTCACCGTCACCAGATGTACGCCCTTGCCAGTGAGTGCATTGAGGTACACCGCCAACGTACCCACCAGGGTCTTGCCCTCACCGGTGCGCATCTCGGCGATTTTACCATCGTTGAGCACCATGCCGCCGATGAGCTGAACGTCGAAGTGACGCATGTCCAGGGCGCGTTTACCAGCTTCGCGCACCACGGCAAAGGCCTCGACCAGCAAGTCGTTGACCTTGGTACCGTCGGTCAGCCGCTGACGGAATTCATCCGTCTTGGCGCACAGTTCCTCATCGGACAGTGCCTGAATCTCTGGTTCCAAGGCACAGATCTCGGCCGCGACCTTATTCATCCGTTTCAGCAGACGATCATTTCGACTACCAAAAACCTTGGACAGCAATTTACTTACCATGTCTTTTTCACATCGATACAGGAACGGGCGGCGCGCACGCAGGCGCGCCGGACAAAGGCTGGGATTATACCGGGGATCAGAGGTTTAGAGAATGATTATCGCTTTCCCACACTGGCATGGTGTCTCATACACCCGCACTAATTTGTATGAGACACCATGCTAGCGGGAAGCCAGGATGTATTTCTTGGGATCGACGGGCTGGCCCTTGTAGTGCACTTCGAAATGCACATGCGGGCCAGTGGAGCGGCCAGTGGAACCCATCTTTGCCAGCGCCTGACCCTTTTTCACCGCATCCCCCATACCGACCAGTATCGTCTCATTATGCCCGTAGCGGGTGACATAACCCTTGCCGTGATTGATTTCCACCAGGTTGCCATAACCATAGCGACTGCCGGCCCAGGTTACCACACCGGCACCCACGGCAATCACTTCGCTGCCAGCCTTGCCTGCGAAATCCATGCCCTTGTGATGTTCACGGCGACCACTGAAGGGATCGGTGCGCATACCATAATAAGATGAAATCCAGCCACGCTTGATAGGACGCCCGGCAGGAAATACCGCATCTTGCAGATTACGGCTCATCAGCATAGTTTCCAGCAGACCCAGCTGATTGGCACGATCATCCAGCTGGCGGGAAAGGCTCTCGAGTGACTGCACAAAATCCGGCAGCGGTATCGCTTCAGGGGCGGAAGCCAATTCCGGACCACCCACAGCGGGCTTGGAGGAGAAATCAAACTCACCTTTGTCGAGATCAGCCACCTCGGTCAGGCGTTCCCCCAAGGCATCCAGACGAATGACCTTGGCCTGCAGCCCGCCCAAGCGCAGAGCCAGAGCATCCATATTTTCATGTGCCCTGCGCTGAGCGCCAGCAACCTCTTCACGCTGAGCCAACATCTCCTGCTGCCAAACGCTCATCAGCAATTCGTCTTGGCTCGGGGGGGCGGCCTTCTGCGCCACCCAATAGCCACCCAACACCAATAGAGAGGGAGCCATGACAAATGCCATCACTGACGCCAATATCACCGCGGCGCGCGTCACCGTTACCGTACGCGTCCTGCCTCCCGGCTTGCCAACAAAGATAATATTCATACTGCGCCGTCCGCTCCCGTTTATCACCGCTTCGAGGTATCGCTTCCAGCTGTTACCACTGTGAACTACAATGGTGTCCTGTTTCAATCCGAAGACATTCGCGCCATGCCTGTCCGTAAAAGAGCATTCAGCAAGAGTCTGGCCAGCATTCTGGCTGCGGACGACAACGGTCTGCAGCCGCTGTTTGCTCACGCCCATCGGCTACAGACGCTAAACCGTCTGCTGCGCGGCGCACTGGGTGAACCCCTTGGCCCGCATGTCTGTCTATGCAACATCCACACAGACACCGCCATCGTTACCGCAGATTCACCCGCCTGGCTCACCCAGCTCCGCTATCAGGCGCCAACGATACTGCACATCCTACAAAGCCAGCCGGGACTCGAGTCCTTGCGCAAGGTACGATTCAAAGTGCAGCCCGTCAGCGAGCCGACAGAGCCGGCATCGCCACCCCGCCGCGCCTCACTCTCTCCTTCAGGGGCAGAGATATTGGAGAGCGCAGCGGAGGGAATTCAGGACTCCGAACTTGCCCAAGCCCTGCGACGCCTAGCGCTTAACGGCTCGGCAAAAGCCTGAAGTGAAATACCGACAAAAGACAGCAGACCACCGTAACTTATCGAAATCTGGCGCAATAACTTTAGGTTAGAAACACGCCAAAACGCCCACAGCTGGCCGTGTAAGGTAGCAATTCAGGCGAAAAGTAACAAGTTGAACGATCAATTTGCCATCATGGGGTGGGTATAGGAAATGGGAGCGCTGCGCGAATCATCGAATGTCGCTGACTCCCAGGCCGACTCATCGGCCAACAGGGCTCGCAACAGACTATTATTCAATGCATGGCCAGACTTGCAGCCACTGAAAGCACCAATCAGACTGCAACCCAGCAGGTACAGATCGCCAATGGCATCCAGCACCTTGTGTTTGACGAACTCGTCGTGATAACGCAGTCCGTCTTCGTTCAGCACGCGATAATCATCCATCACGATGGCATTGTCGTGACTGCCGCCGAGGGCAAGATTGTTCTCGCGCAGCTGCTCGATGTCGCGCATAAAACCGAAGGTGCGCGCACGGCTGACTTCCTTGACGAAGGAGGTGCTGGAAAAATCCACCGTGGTCGTCTGCACGCTGTTCTTGAACACGGGGTGTTCAAAATCGATATTGAAGGAGACCTTGAAACCTTCGAACGGATCAAAACGAACCCACTTGTCGCCGTCTTCCACGATCACCGTCTTTTTAATACGGATGAAGCGCTTGGGTGCATTCTGGTCTTCAATGCCCGCCGACTGGATCAGGAAGACGAAGGGTCCGGCGCTGCCATCCATGATCGGCACCTCGGCAGAACTGACGTCGATATAGGCATTGTCGATACCCAGGCCGGCCATCGCCGACAACAGATGCTCGACGGTGGAAATGCGCACATTACCTTTTACCAAGGTGGTGGACAGACGCGTATCACCGACATTCTCCGGCCTGGCCTCAATCTCAACCGGCTCATCAAGATCCACGCGCCGAAACACGATACCGGTATCTACCGCCGCCGGCCTCAGGGTCAGATAGACCTTTTCTCCGGTGTGCAGGCCAATACCCGTGGCGCGGATGACATTCTTCAGTGTACGTTGCTTGATCATTTTTTCAGTCGATTCAAAGTATAAAGTTCGCCCGGCACTACCAGCCACGCAGAAGCCGCGCATGGTACCACAGCGCTAAAACCCTGCCTAGTTGAACAGATCCAGACCCCCACGTCATCCGCAGACCCCGCCTTTATCGGCGAGACCTCTCAATAACTTGAGGGCGTTTCGATTTGTTAGGCCAGAGGCCGCACGCAATCAGTCCGCCTGTCGACGCAAAAAGGCCGGAATTTCCAGGTAGTCCATATTGCCGTCAGCGGTGGCGGCAAAGCGCTCACCGGCCACCGCCTTGTTGCGAATAACCGTCGGCCGATCCAGCTCACCGTAATCCACGCTACCCTCGGCGGTCTTTGGCGGCACCAGCTTGACCGGCTTGTCCAGCGTCTCGATCTTGCTATTTCCCAACCCCGTCGCCACCACCGTGACACGCAGGCCGTTGGACATTTCCGGATCGATCACGGTACCCACTACCACAGTGGCGTTTTCGGAGGCAAAGTCTTTTACGGTACTACCCACCGCATCAAACTCGCCAATGGTCATGTCCATGCCGGCGGTAACATTCACCAAGATACCACGTGCACCCGCCAGGTCGATGTTCTCCAGCAGCGGGCTGGCCACGGCGGCCTCGGCAGCGGCCCGGGCGCGATCCGTACCCTCGGCATAACCGGTGCCCATCATGGCCATGCCCATCTCCGACATCACCGTGCGCACATCGGCAAAATCGACGTTAATCAGGCCCGGACGGGTGATCAACTCAGCAATGCCCTGCACCGCGCCCAGCAATACGTCGTTGGCGGCCTTGAACACATCCAGCAGGGTCATGTCGGCACCCAGCACACTCATCAGCTTCTCATTGGGAATGGTGATCAGCGAGTCGACATACTCCGACAACTCCTTGATACCCTGGTCGGCAATATCCATGCGCTTCTTACCCTCGAAGGGAAAGGGCTTGGTGACCACCGCCACCGTCAGCACACCCAGCTCCTTGGCGATCTGCGCCACTACCGGCGCACCGCCGGTACCGGTACCACCCCCCATGCCGGCGGTGATGAACACCATATCGGCACCCTCGATCAGCTCCACGAGACGCTCACGATCCTCCAGCGCGGCCTGGCGGCCGATATCGGGATTGGCGCCAGCGCCTAGCCCCTTGGTAACATTGTTACCCATCTGCAACACGGTGCGCGCCGAGGAATTTTTAAGCGCCTGGGCATCGGTATTGGTGCAGATGAAATCCACCCCGTCGATACTCTGCGCCAACATGTGCTCCACGGCATTGCCGCCACCACCGCCGACACCGATCACCTTAATGACAGCACCCGCTACATTGGTCTCCATTAGTTCAAACATGGCCTTGACCCTCCTGGTTGAAATTGACTGTTTGTCATACGTAAAAAATTAAAAATCATAAAATTAAAAATTGCCCTGAAACCAGTTCTTCATGCGTGTCCACAGGCCCTTACCGGCCCACTCACCACGCTGTTCCCGACGCTGTTGCTCACCGGCATGCTGATGGCCGTACAGCAACAGACCAACACCCGTGGAGTGAATAGGGTTACGCACCACATCCACCAGCCCACTGACATGCTGTGGCACACCCAGACGCACGGGCATATGGAACACCTCTTCCGCCAGTTCGATAACGCCTTCCATCTTCGAGCAACCGCCGGTAAGCACCACACCCGCGGCACATAAATCCTCGAAACCGCTGCGCCGCAGCTCCGCCTGCACCAGCGACAGCAGCTCCTCATAACGGGGCTCCACCACCTCGGCCAGGGTTTGGCGCGCCAAACGTCGTGGCGGGCGATCACCCACGCTGGGCACTTCAATGCTCTCCTCCGGGCTGGCCAGCTGAGTCAGCGCACAGGCGTACTTGATCTTGATCTCCTCGGCATACTGAGTGGGCGTGCGCAGGGCCACGGCGATATCGTTGGTCACCTGGTCGCCAGCGATAGGAATCACCGCAGTGTGACGGATGGAGCCATGGGTGAATATCGCGATGTCGGTAGTACCGCCGCCCATGTCCACCAGGCACACGCCCAGTTCCTTTTCGTCCTCGGTGAGCACCGAGTAACTGGAAGCCAGCTGCTCGAGGATCACATCGTCCACCTCCAGCCCGCAGCGGCGCACGCACTTGATGATGTTCTGCGCCGCCGACACCGCGCCAGTGACCATATGCACCTTGGCCTCCAGGCGCACACCGGACATGCCCGCCGGCTCGCGGATACCTTCCTGCTCGTCGATGATGAATTCCTGCGGCAGGATGTGCAGCACCTTCTGATCCGCCGGAATCGCCACCGCACGCGCGGCATCGATGACCCGTTCCACGTCGGCGTGGGTCACTTCCTTGTCACGAATAGCGACGATCCCGTGGGAGTTGAGGCTGCGGATGTGACTGCCGGCGATGCCTGCGTAGACCGAGTCAATCTGACAACCGGCCATCAGTTCCGCCTCCTCTACCGCACGTTGAATGGATTGCACCGTGGACTCGATATTGACCACCACGCCCTTTTTCAGCCCACGCGAGGGATTCGAGCCAATGCCGATAATCTCGATTTCGCCCTCTGGGGTCACATCCGCGACGATAGCCACCACCTTCGAGGTACCGATATCCAGCCCTACCAGCAGATTCTGATCTGTTCGTTTGCTCATTGACTCACTGC
>UOFU01000394.1_pt1 | contig 9548 bp, 7 predicted proteins | sample 1988841 | NCBI WGS metagenome assembly UOFU01 (sample SAMEA4712195, study PRJEB27164) | hydrothermal vent metagenome | biome: marine basaltic hydrothermal vent biome; feature: marine hydrothermal vent; material: mineral | place: Pacific Ocean | collected 2011-06-14/2011-07-23 | depth 1719 m
CGCTTCACGACACTCGCGCAGAATGAGGTCTTCCTGGCCGGGTTTGGTATGGCTGATGTGGATAGCCGGCGAGTGCTTCAGTTTCTTTAGATCCTCAGCCAACAGGCGAGGGGTGTAGTGCCCGGCCTTGCGGCTCAGACCCTCATCGGCATTGGAAAAGGCGGCCTCGACCAGCAGCAAATCCAGCCGCTCACGCGCGTTAAGCACTTGCCAGAGGTTGTCATTGGTGGTGGTGTCACCGCTGAAGGCAAAGGCGCCGCTGGCGCACTCTACACGATAGCCCACACCGGGCACGATGTGCTGCACTTTAATCATTTCGATGCACCGCCCGGCAAGCTCGATGATATCCCCCGGCAGCAACGACGCGTAGCGCATCACCGGATTGGCCGGTGACGGCAATTGAGAAAAGTCCGGCCAGATAACCCAGTTGAAAACATGTGTCTTGAGAGCCTCCAACGTCACCGGCTGGGCATGCACGACCACCGCCTCGCTGATACTGGGAAAAATGCTATCCACCAGCAGGGGCAGAAAGGAAAAATGATCCAGATGGGAGTGGGTCAGAAAAACGTGACGGATCTTGCGTAACTCCTCCAGCGACAGTTCACCCACACCGCTGCCCGCATCGATCAGAATATCGTCATCAATAAGTAGTGAGGTGGTTCGCAGCGCATTCCCTACACCGCCACTACACCCCAGCACACGCAATTTCATAGTTCACCAATGACGCAGAAGCCCTGTAATTTAAGCATACCAGCCTGAACCAACGACTATGCTGATGCCGCTATCTGACGGCATATCTGCCCAAAATGTTCCGAAAAAGAACTCTTCGCAGCAATCTCCAGCGATATCCTTACTCTACACTAGCCTCCCTCTTTCCTAATTTTTCCCAGAACTTACCTGAAGATCGTGCAATTCACCAGCCCGTAATGCACTCTCTGCACTAGAGCCTAAAGGCACTATCGGCAAGACTGCAGACATATTAAGGACGCTTCTACACAAATAAATGCCCTTGCAAGTATCCTTGCACTCCGTCACACAAAGGTGTGAACATGCCCACAGATATTGACAAACCCACCATGAAAACGACTTAATACACCCCTGTATCCCAAACCCTGTCCCCACTCTCCAGCATAACCATGAGCCATTACGTCATTGCCGCTATTGCCACCGCCCTGTATTTCATTACCGGGCTTCTGCTTGCCAAGCGCCTGTTCCGGGAGGGGGGAATGGACGCAGGGCCTGGTAGGTTCAGCAAAAACCATGTTGTCGTCATTGGTCTTATTGCCGTTTTGCTGCACGCCGTGCTGCTCTACCAAAGCCTGTTTGTGCCGGAAGGACTGAATATCGGTTTCATCAACGCCATATCACTGATCACCTGGCTGATCGCCCTGCTCCTTTTGCTCGCCGCCGTGTCAAATCCAGTGGAAAACCTGGGTATCATCCTGCTGCCCCTCGCCGGGCTGGCCATCATCGCCGAAGTCATTTTCCCCAGTGAACACACCCTGATGACTGCCCAGGCGATGGAATTAAAGATGCATATCCTGATGTCCATATTGGCCTACAGCCTACTCAGCATCGCCGCAGGACAGGCGCTGCTGCTGGCCGTGCAGGACAAGCACCTGCGTAACAAACGCCCGGGCGGCTTCATTCGCGCCCTGCCGCCACTGCAAACCATGGAAACGCTGCTGTTTCAGATGATCGGCCTGGGGCTGGCCCTGCTCACCGCCTCGCTGCTCACCGGCACACTGTACATTGAGGACATGTTTGCCCAACACTTAGTACACAAGACCATTCTGTCGATGGTAGCCTGGGTGGTGTTTGCCACCCTGCTGTGGGGCCGCTGGCGCTTTGGCTGGCGTGGCCGCACCGCGATTCGCTGGACCCTGAGCGGCTTCGTCGTCCTGCTGCTGGCCTACATTGGCAGCAAACTGGTGATCGAAATCATCCTCGATCTCTGAGGCCATGGCTCATTCCGGCTTGACAGCCGCCCCGCCTCCCCCTACAAATTAAACTACGTTTCCAGCAACGAGGTTGCCCCCTTTTTGAACGATATCCCCATCGGCGTCTTACTTGGCGTCCTGATTTGTCTGATCATCATTTCCGCTTTTTTCTCCGGTTCCGAAACGGGGCTCATGAGCCTCAACCGTTATCGGCTGAAACATCTCGCCAAGAGTGGAAATCGCGGTGCCGAACGCGCCAGCCGTCTGCTGGAGCATCCGGATCGGCTCATTGGCCTGATCCTGTTGGGCAACAACTTCGTCAACATCCTCGCCTCCTCCATCGCCACCGTGCTGGCACTGCGGCTATGGGGCGAAGCCGGCATCGCCATCGCCGCCGGCCTGCTGACGCTGGTAATCCTGATCTTCGCCGAGGTCACCCCCAAAACCCTCGCCGTCTTACACCCGGAACGCTTTGCCTTCCCCGCCAGCCGAATCCTGGGGCCACTGCAAATACTGCTGTATCCACTGGTGTGGCTGGTCAACGTCATTGCCCACGGCCTGATGCGCCTGCTGGGCGTGAACCCGAAAAAGACCCGCGGCGAGGAACTCAGCAGCGAAGAATTACGCGTGGTGGTCAACGAGGCCGGCGCCCTGATCCCGCACAGCCATCAAGAGATGCTCACCAACATCCTCGACCTTGAAAAGGCCACGGTGGACGACATCATGGTGCCGCACAATGAGATAACCGGCATCGATCTCGATAACGACTGGGAGGAAATCCTCAATCAGATCGCCCACAGCCAGCACACCCGATTACCGGTGTACCGCGGCGACATCAACAACGTGGTGGGCTTCCTGCACATGCGCAACACCTTGGTTTTATCGCGCAAGAAAGAGACCTTTAAAGAGGATCTCGTGGCCCTGCTGCGGGAACCCTATTTCGTCCCCGAAGGCACCTCACTGACCCCGCAACTGCTGAATTTTCGCCGTCAAAAGCGCCGTATCGGACTCGTGGTCGACGAATACGGCGACGTGCGCGGACTGATAACCCTGGAGGATATCCTCGAAGAGATCGTCGGTGAGTTCACCACCGACCCGGCGGACAACATTCGCGAGGTACACCCGCAGTCGGATGGCACCTATCTGGTGGAAGGCAGCGCCAGCATCCGGGATCTCAACCGCATCATGGCCTGGGATTTACCCACCGACGGCCCCAAGACCTTCAGCGGGCTCATCACCGAATACCTGCAAGATATTCCCGAGCCCGGCACCAGCCTAATGCTGGCCGACTACCCGGTGGAGATCGTACAGACCAAGGGCAACAAGGTGAAGACGGCACTCATCAATCCGGCCTTCCGCCAACGCAAGGCCCGACTCGACACGGCCAAAGCCGAGGCATGAAACGGTCGTACCGCCTACCCGCCGAATGGGAGGCGCAGAGCGGTGTCATGCTAACCTGGCCCCATGAACAGAGTGACTGGGCACCACTGCTGGCACATATCGAACCGGTCTTCGTGCGCATTGCCTGCGAGATCGGTCACCGCGAAGGCGTACTGATCGTCTGCCATGACGAACCACTGCGACAGCATGTCTTGCAACAACTGCGCCAGGCCGATGCACAGATGGATCGCATCGACTGCCGCATCGCCCCCAGCAACGACACCTGGGCGCGGGATCACGGCCCCCTCACCGTCCTCGACGATGAGGGCAGCGCGTATCTGCTCAACTTCACCTTCAATGGCTGGGGCGGTAAATACCCTGCCGAACTGGACAACGCCATCACCGGCAACCTGGCCCGGCAAGGCGTCTTCGGCGACACCCCCTGTCGGCCCATCGATTGGGTGCTGGAAGGCGGCAGCATCGACAGCGACGGTCGGGGCCGCCTCCTGACAACCGAGACCTGCCTGCTGTCACCGGGGCGCAATCCGCAACGGGATAAAGCCGGTATCGAGCAAGCCCTGCACCAGTATCTCGGTGTCGAGCATGTCCTGTGGCTGACACACGGCGCACTGGCCGGTGACGACACCGACAGCCATATCGATACCCTCGCCCGCTTCTGTGACCCGCTCACCATCGCCTACACCCGCTGCGACGACCCCAATGACAACCACTACACCGAACTACAGGCCATGCAGGCCGAACTGCACGCACTCATCAGCCCCGACGGTCAACCCTATCGACTGCTGCCGCTGCCCCTGCCGGCCCCCCAATTCAATACTAAGGGCGAACGTCTACCCGCCACCTATACCAACTTTCTGATCATCAATGGCGCGGTGCTGGTACCCACCTACGATGATCCACAAGACGCCGTCGCTCTCAAACGGCTGCAGACCGGCTTCCCGCAGCGCGATATCATCGCCATTGACGCACGCCCGCTGATCGAACAGTTCGGCAGCCTGCACTGCGTGACCCTGCAGCTGCCCAAGGGCGTATTTGCAGACGATGGCTAAACTGACAACATCCACCGGAGCGGCTCCTCAGGCCGCGATGGGTTTACTGCCAAACTGCAAGAATGATCGCGACCCGAGGATCGGCTCTTACAAACCCATCGATTTGTCGAGTCCATGTAGACATAACTAAAAATCGCCATGAGCAAAAACCGATACCTTACCCTCGCCCTGATCCAGCACCCCTGCGGCACCGACCGGGCCGATAACATCGCCACCAGCGAGGCCGCTATTCACGAGGCCGCCCGCCAGGGTGCGGAGTTGATCCTGTTGCAGGAACTGCATACCGGGTTGTATTTTTGTCAGCAGGAATCCACCGACAACTTCGACCTCGCCGAGACCCTTCCCGGCCCGTCGAGCGAGCACTTCGCCCACCTTGCCGCCGAATTGAACATCGTCATCGTCGCCTCACTGTTCGAGCGCCGCGGCGCGGGCCTGTATCACAACACCACCGTGGTACTGGACAAACAACAGGGACGAGTGGGCCAATACCGCAAGATGCACATCCCCGACGACCCCGGTTTTCACGAAAAATACTATTTCACACCCGGTGACCACACACTGGGCTTCGAGCCCATCGACACCTCGGTGGGCCGGCTGGGAGTGCTGGTCTGCTGGGATCAGTGGTTTCCAGAGGCCGCGCGCTTAATGACCCTGGCTGGCGCCGAGCTGTTGCTCTACCCCACCGCCATCGGCTGGGACGACAACGATGACGCCGCAGAGCAGGCCCGTCAGCACGACGCCTGGATCACCGTGCAACGCGGCCACGCCATCGCCAACGGTATTCCGTTGGCCGCCTGCAATCGCACCGGCTTCGAGGCCGACCCAAGCAAACGAGGCCGTGGCATTCATTTCTGGGGAAGCAGTTTCGTGGCCGGGCCACAGGGAGAAATGCTGGCGCAGGGGCCGCAGGACGCGGCAGACATTATTCTGGTGAAGTTGAACATGACACGCACCGAACAAGTGCGGCGCGCGTGGCCCTACCTGCGGGATCGCAGGATAGATGCCTATGGTGATCTGCTGAAACGCTATCGGGACTAGTCCCTCACAAAACAACGCGTAGGGTGGGTACTGCCCAACAAGGATATATCAAGAACCAAGGGCGCCCGCTGGGCAATGCCCACTCTACATACCCTGTTAATCTGTTTCAGCGAGCCAGCCACCCCGGCAAACGCCGCATCAGTTCTGGCTTTGAGGATTCCCTTCCGAGCCCACGACGCGGGTGGTCTGCACCCCTCGGGGGCTGGCAGAGGCCTCGAATTGCACAGGCTGCCCCTCCTTCAGCGTTTTAAAGCCCTCACCATCAATGGTGGAATAATGTACAAATACATCATCGCCCCCCTCCTCTGGCACGATAAACCCATAACCCTTAGCATTGTTAAACCACTTCACAGTTCCTGATTGCATGCGCTCAACCCCCTTCCTTAAAGACCGAAACTCCCGAGCCGGAATACGACATCTAGCGGAGAAATAACACGGCCGGATTAAAACACCGGAAACACCCGGCAATTCTACTAAACCGATAACACTGCCACTCATCATCATAAATTAGTAACAGGCCATGCCTGAACTCTAGTCAAACAACCCTGAGTTTGTAACCCGCGAATAGTCTGGATAACGCTGCGGAAAAACCCTCGAAAGATCGCCATGCGGCTCCCTGCCGGTCACGACTCATGTGGTGCGGATTTGCAGAAAACGGATGGTTTTCAGTAGTAGCAGTGCAGGCAATGCACCATGCAGGCACAGATCAAAAATATCCGCCGGACGCTGTAACGTGCCCAAAAACAGCATGTTCAACTTTTCCAGCAGATGTGGCTGCGGTGTAAAGGGCGCCAGCCCGAGCAACAATGCCCCGGCGATGACAGGAAAAAAAGGAATTCTGTCCAACCACTTCATATTCGTTTCAACCTAGGTTCAAACCTCCCTTAGCAGCTACACCACTGATACCTGCAAGTCAATGAAGCAAAACCCCGGTTTCACGGTATAATTGCCGGCTTCCCTCCGCAGGTTGCATGCCCGGCAGGGAAATTTGACGCACAGCATAACGACTGCAGACAAGCGCAACAAAGCCCCGTCTCGCAAGATTGAAATCCAGAGCATTCCAAGAAAGGCGTTTACCGTAAATGAGCAGCAACGCAAACGACAAGGTTCTTCGATCCAGAGTCAAACTCCTCGGCACCCTGCTAGGCAATGTACTGAAAGAGCAGGAAGGTGGCGAAGTCCTCGCCGCCGTGGAATCCCTACGTAAGGGTTTCATCAGTCTGCGCAAACAGGACAACCCTGCCCGGCGCCGGCGCCTGAAACGACTGATCGAAACGCTCCCACCGCAGACCCTGGTGCATGTGGTACGCGCCTTCAACATCTATTTCAGTCTGGTCAACATCGCCGAGGAGTCCTATTTCCACCAGCAACGCCGCAAGCAACTGCACCGTGGTGGCCAACTATGGACGGGTTCCTTCGACACAACCTTGCGCGAGCTACGCGAAAAAGACATCAGTCCCGAAAAATTGCAGCCCTTGCTCGATCAGCTGGCTTATATCCCAGTCATCACCGCCCATCCCACCGAGGCCAAACGCCGCACCATCATGGACGGCCTGCGCCGCATCTTCGTCACCAACCAGAAACTCGACGACACGCGCCTCAACAAGGCTGAGCGCGACGAAATCGTCAACGAGCTGGAAAGCCAGATCCAGATCCTGTGGAAGACCGACGAGGTACGCAGCATCCGCCCACGGGTCGAGGACGAGATCACCTATGGTCTGGCCTATTTCAACGAATGTCTGTTCGACGCCGTGCCACAGACCTATCGTAATTTCGAGCGCGCCATGGCACGGGTCTGCAGTGAACAGAGCGTCACCGTCCCCAGCTTCCTGCGCTTCGGCTCATGGATCGGCGGCGACCGCGATGGCAATCCCAATGTGAAGCCCGAAACCACGGTCATGGCCCTGCGTATGCAGTCACACACAGTGCTACTGGAATACCTGCAACGCATCCCGCACCTAATCGAGCTGCTCACCCATTCGGACAAGCTCTGCACCCCCAACACGGCGCTGACAAAAAGCCTGCTGGACGACAACACGGCCTATGCAGAGTTCGCCTTCCACGACAAACCCACCCGCTACGCCCACGAACCCTATCGTCGTAAACTGCGCGTCGTGCGCTACCGTCTGGAACGCAACCTAGTGCACATCAAGGATCTGCTGTTGGGCCGCGAGGCACGCAACGAAACCCACATCGAACATCGCTACGACTCCGAACTGGATTTCCTCGCCGACCTGAAGCTCATCTATCAGTCACTGCTCAGCCACGACGACGCGCGCATTGCCAACGGCAAGCTAAAAGACCTGATCCGCTTGGTAGAGACCTTCGGCTTCTATTGCCTGCAACTGGATGTGCGCCAGGAATCCACCCGTCACAGCGAAGCCATCGCCGAACTGTTCAGGCAGCGTGGCAAGGATTACGAGGCACTGGACGAAGATGGCCGTATGGCCCTGTTAGAACAGGCCATACGCAACCCCGCTGGCCTCGACCCAAGTGACGCCAGCCTCAGCGAAGCGACTCGGGAAACCCTTGAGGTGTTCGGCATCATGAGTTCCCTGCGCACCGAGATCAGCGCCAAAGCCTTCGGCAGCTACGTCATCTCCATGACCCACGAAGCCAGCCATGTGATGGAAGTCATGTTGCTGGCGCGCCTGAGCGGTCTGGCCCGTATCGACGGCGACCACATCGGCTCACATATTTCCATTTCACCGCTGTTCGAGACCATCGAGGATCTGGAGCACATCGAGCCGGTGATGGAACGTCTGTTGAAAAACGAGACCTACAGCGCTCTACTGGCCACCAACGGCAACCTGCAGGAAATCATGCTGGGCTATTCCGACTCCTGCAAGGATGGCGGCATCCTCGCCTCCGGCTGGAATCTGTACGAGGCACAAAAGCGCGTCACCCGCTTGACCAACGCCCACGGCGTCCAGTGCCGTCTGTTCCACGGCCGCGGCGGCACCATCGGCCGCGGCGGCGGCCCCACCCACGAGGCCATCCTGGCCCAACCCGAGGGCACCGTGCACGGACAGATCAAGTTCACCGAGCAAGGCGAAGTGCTGTCGTCCAAGTACAGCAACCAAGAAACCGCTGTCTACGAACTAACCATGGGTATCACCGGTCTGATCAAGGCCAGTTGCAACCTGGTACAGCCCACCGACCCGGAACGCCGTGATTATCTAGCGGTGATGGACGAACTGGCCGACAGCGGTGAGCAGGCCTACCGCCAACTCACCGACGAAACTCCCGGCTTCCTCGACTACTTCTACGAGGCCACGCCCGTCACCGAAATCGGCCTGCTCAACATCGGCTCACGACCCTCGCATCGCAAGAAGGGTGACCGTGCCAAGACCTCCGTGCGCGCCATTGCCTGGGTGTTCGGCTGGGCACAGTCGCGCCATACCCTGCCAGCCTGGTACGGCATCGGCAGTGCTATTGAAAAATGGCGCGGCAACGACCCAGTGCGTCTGGCACAACTGCAAAAGATGTACGAGGACTGGCCGTTCTTCCGCGCTCTGCTAAGCAACACACAGATGGCCCTGTACAAGGCCGAGCCGGACATTGCCCGGGAATATGCTGGCCTAAGCCGAGACAAAAAAACCGGCGAACGCATCTACTCGGCCTTTCACGACGAGTTCTACCGCACCGTGAACCAAGTGTTGAACATTTCCGGCAATCAGAATCTGCTGGGCGAGACCCCACGCCTGGAACTGTCACTCATGCGCCGTAACCCTTACCTCGACCCCCTCAACCACATCCAACTCACCCTGCTGAAGCGTTACCGCGACGAATCGCTACCGGAGGCCGAGCGGGAACAGTGGCTGGATCCGCTGCTGCGCTCCATCAATGCCATCGCGGCGGGAATGCGAAATACGGGTTGAAACTGGAGGCTAACGGAGCATGACCCCGCCGGCCTCAAACCTCACAAGCTAAAGAAATATCCGCTCGCTGCGGCACACCTTGCGTGTCTTCTTCTCACTCATTGCCTGTCCCTCAGATTATCAGGTACAGCTTAAACTACTGTCCGGAATCTGGGATTCACTTTAGCTTTCAACCAAGGTACTGAACAGCCAGTTCTTGCGGCCGGCCGGTCACACACAATAGGCTGCGCTTGCCTTCA
>UOFU01000406.1_pt1 | contig 9490 bp, 7 predicted proteins | sample 1988841 | NCBI WGS metagenome assembly UOFU01 (sample SAMEA4712195, study PRJEB27164) | hydrothermal vent metagenome | biome: marine basaltic hydrothermal vent biome; feature: marine hydrothermal vent; material: mineral | place: Pacific Ocean | collected 2011-06-14/2011-07-23 | depth 1719 m
TGACGGTGACCCTGATTGCGCCGATCGCCATGGAAGAAGGCCTGCGATTCGCGATTCGCGAAGGCGGTCGTACCGTGGGTGCAGGCGTGGTCGCCAAGATCATCGAGTAAGGATGTTTAAAATGAGAGCATCGCAACGGGATGCTCTCATTTGTTGTGTATAGATTTTTTACCGTACGGCATTGAGCCGTTTTGGTGTTTTTGGGTTCGTTTAAAGAGTTTAGGCCAGTAGCTCAATTGGCAGAGCAGCGGTCTCCAAAACCGCAGGTTGGGGGTTCGACTCCCTCCTGGCCTGCCATCCATACTTGTTTGGGTGGCGCTACGCAGGCACTAGAGAAGCCGATATTGGATAAAATTAAATTATTATTAGCGATGGTGCCATTGGTTGCGGGTATTGGCGCCTACTACTATTTTGGTGACCTGCCTGCCTGGATACGGGTGATTGGCTTGCTCGTTGCGGGGGGTGTTTCCATCATGATTGCATTGCAGACGGAGCTGGGTCGGATGGCCTGGGCCTTCCGGCGCGAGGCCATCATCGAGGTTCGCAAGGTCGTATGGCCGACACGTAAAGAAACGACCCAGACCACGTTGGTGGTGTTGGTGGTGGTCATATTCATGGCCATTCTGTTGTGGTTGCTCGACATGTTCCTGGCTTGGGCTGTCCGCTTTTTGACCGGTTAAGGGGAAGACGATTCATGGCAAAGCGGTGGTACGTAATTCATGCCTATTCAGGTTTTGAGGCGCATGTGAAGCGCTCGCTTGAAGAACGCGTGAAACGCATGGACATGGAAGACTACTTTGGTGAGATTTTAGTGCCCACCGAAGAAGTCGTTGAAATGCGCGAAGGACAGAAGCGGAAGAGCGAACGCAAGTTCTTTCCCGGCTATGTGCTGGTACAGATGGAGCTGAACGACGAGACCTGGCACATGGTGAAGGACGTACCCAAGGTGTTGGGCTTCATTGGTGGCACCGGTGACCGTCCGTCGCCGATCAGTGACAAAGAGGCCGATGCCATTCTGCAGCGTGTGCAGGATGGTGTGGAAAAGCCGCGTCCCAAGGTGCTGTTCGAGGCCGGCGAGCTTGTGCGCATCACCGATGGCCCTTTCAACGACTTCAATGGTGTTGTGGAAGAGGTGGATTACGACAAGAGTCGTATGCGTGTCTCGGTACTGATCTTCGGTCGCTCCACGCCCGTTGAGTTGGAGTTCGGCCAAGTCGAAAAAGGCTGACGTCCTTCGGCTAAATGTTTAATGCTGAATGTTGAGTGTTGAATGCCAGTCATTAAGCATTAAGCACTTAAAGATTAAGCATTGTTGTTAAACACAGGGGAGCCGCAAGGCGCTTGTACCCATCAGGAGTCAATCATGGCAAAGAAGATCGAGGCCTATATCAAACTGCAGGTGCCTGCAGGTTCGGCCAATCCCAGTCCGCCCGTCGGCCCCGCATTGGGTCAACACGGCGTCAATATTATGGAATTCTGCAAGACCTTCAATGCCCAGACCCAGAGTCTGGAGCAGGGCATGCCGATTCCGGTGGTGATCACGGTCTACAATGACCGTAGCTTTACTTTTATCACCAAGACCCCGCCGGCCTCCGTGCTGCTGAAGAAGGCGGCCGGTATCCCCAAGGGTTCCGGTGTGCCGAATCGCGACAAAGTGGGTAAGGTGGATCGCGCCCAGCTCGAAGAGATCGCAACGCTGAAAATGCCGGATCTGACCGCCGCCGATATGGACGCCGCAGTGCGTACCATCGCGGGTAGTGCACGTAGCATGGGTATCGAGACGGAAGGGGTGAATTAGGTCATGGCACTTTTAGAGAAAAAACTATCCAAGCGTGCAAAAGCCACCCGCGAGAAGGTAGAGCACGGCAAGTTTTACGCAGTTGAAGAGGCGCTGGGCCTGCTCAAGGAACTGCCTCATGTGAAGTTTGATGAGTCCGTCGATGTGAGTTTCAATCTGGGCATCGATCCACGTAAGTCGGAGCAGGCCGTGCGTGGTTCCACCGTGCTGCCCAATGGTACTGGCAAGGACGTTCGCGTCGCCGTGTTCACCCAGGGTCCCAATGCCGATGCCGCCAAAGAGGCGGGAGCGGATATCGTCGGTATGGATGATCTGGCCGCCGAGGTCAAAAAGGGCAACCTGGACTTCGATGTGGTGATTGCCTCTCCCGACGCTATGCGTGTGGTCGGCCAGCTGGGCCAGATCCTCGGCCCACGCGGCCTGATGCCGAACCCTAAGGTGGGTACGGTGAGCCCCGATGTGGCGACTGCGGTAAGGAACGCCAAATCCGGTCAGGTGCGCTACCGCACCGATAAGGCGGGTATTATTCACGCCCCCATCGGCAAGGTGAGTTTCGATGTTCCCGCCCTGCGTGAGAATCTCGAGGCCCTGCTGGCTGATCTGCTGAAGGCCAAGCCCAGTTCCGCTAAGGGCATTTACATGAAGAAGGTCACCATATCCAGCACCATGGGTCCGGGGATTGTTGTCGACAGAACTTCGCTGCCTATCTGACGGTAGACAGCAACAAGGACTTTGGGGTGCCTGCCGCCGCTGTGTGGTAGCGGGTGGCCGTCAAAGACCGCAGGTGCCGTTGGATTGTTGTCTGAACCGATGGCTTAATGGCCGGGAATTCCGGTCGGCCTGCGCAGAGGGTGTTGCCCACGAATTTCCGTGGCCACCGTTGTGGTAACTGCCAGTGCAAGTTTGTTTGAGTCGCTGGTATTTGGACGAACATGCGAGTGTTCGAAATGAAAACGACTGGAGGTTTTTCAGTGGCTCTGAATCTTGATCAGAAGAAAACAGTGGTCGCCGAGGTTGCCGAGGTCGCAGCTGTAGCGCATTCCGTCATCGCCGCCGAATATAACGGGCTGTCGGTGACGGATATGACCGAGCTTCGCGCCAAGGCGCGTGAGCAGAATGTCTATCTGCGTGTGGTGAAAAACACCCTGGCCCGTCGCGCACTGGAAGGTACTGACTTCGAGTGCATGAATGACGGCTTGGTGGGTCCGTTGGTGCTGGCTTTTTCGCAGGAAGATCCTGGTGCTGCCGCGCGTGTCATTTTCGAGTTTTCAAAGGAAAATGACAAGCTGGTGGTGAAGCTGGTTTCCATCGGCGGCAAGTTGCTTGAGGCAGGTGATATCAAGCGTCTCGCTGACATGCCAACCAAGGATCAGGCGATCAGTCTGTTGATGTCGGTCATGAAGGCGCCGGTCGAGAAATTGACCCGTACCCTCAATGAGGTTCCCGGCAAGCTGGTTCGCACCGTGGCTGCGATTCGCGAGCAGAAAGAGGCCGCGTAATCCCGGGCGTGAAACCCCGAGCGTTGAAAAAAATGTTTGTCGCAGCATGTTTGCAGGCGGCATAGAAAGTTAATTAGGAGTTATTCCAATGGCTGTTAGCAAAGAAGATATTCTGGAAACCATTGCCACTATGAGCGTGATGGAAGTCGTCGACCTGATCGAGGCAATGGAAGAGAAGTTTGGTGTTTCCGCTGCCGCTGCCACCGTGGCTGTTGCTGCCCCTGCCGGTGGTGATGCTGGTGGCGCCGCTGTCGAGCAGACCGAGTTTGATGTGGTCATGACCAGCTTTGGTGACAACAAGGTTTCTGTCATCAAGGCCGTTCGTAGTATCACGGGGCTGGGCCTGAAAGAAGCCAAGGGCCTGGTTGAAAGCGCTCCTACTCCGGTCAAGGAAGGCGTTTCCAAGGACGAGGCTGAAGAAGTCAAGAAACAGCTTGAAGAGGCTGGCGCTGCTGTCGAGCTTAAGTAAGCAAGACTTGATCAGCGTAGAAGCCTGGGATGCACTGCCCGGGTGGACCTCGCGGTATTGGTGGGGGCTGGTGACTGTTTCGTCACCGGCCTTTTGCCGCTGCTGCGGGGGATTTGTTGTTGCCGGCATGGCGATTGACGAGAGTCGTGGACTATAGAGGAACTCAGATGGGCTACTCCTTCACTGAAAAGAAGCGTATTCGTAAGGATTTCGGTAAATTTCCGAGCGTTATGGATGTGCCATACCTGCTCGCTATCCAGCTGGAATCTTACTGCAAGTTTCTGCAATCCGGCGTTGGCCGTGAGAGCAAGGGCGACTACGGGCTTAATGGCGCGCTGAAGAGCGTATTCCCCATTGTCAGTTATTCTGGCAACGCGGCCCTCGAATATGTCGATTATCGCCTCGGCACGCCGACCTTTACGGTCAAGGAATGTCAGCTGCGCGGCATGTCTTACGCGGCTCCCCTGCGTGTGACGGTTCGATTGATCATTTATGACAAGGACTCCAAGGCCAATCCGAAGCCGGTCAAGGATATCAAGGAACAAGAGATCTATATGGGCGAAGTGCCCTTGATGACCGACAATGGCACCTTTGTTATCAACGGTACCGAGCGCGTTATCGTTTCCCAACTGCACCGGTCGCCGGGTGTGTTCTTCGATCACGACAAGGGCAAGACCCACTCCTCCGGCAAACTGCTTTACCATGCACAGGTGATCCCCTACCGGGGTTCCTGGCTGGACTTTGAATTCGACCCCAAGGATGCGGTGTTTGTGCGCATCGACCGTCGTCGCAAATTGCCTGCCACGGTGATCCTGCATGCCTTGGGTTATGTCAATGAAGACATCATTGACATGTTCTTCGACACCGACAGTTACAAGCTGGGCAAGGAAGAAGCCAAGCTGACGCTGATTCCTGAGCGCCTGCGCGGTGATACCGCAAACTTTGATATCAAGATCAAGGGCGAAGTGCTGGTGGAAAAGGGCCGCCGCATCACGGCGCGCCATATCAAACAACTGGAAAAGGCAGGCCTCAAGTCCCTTTCCGTACCTCTGGAATATCTCGTTGGCAAGGCGCTGGCGCGTGCTGTCATCGATAAGGGCTCCGGTGAAATTCTCGCCAATGCCAATGACGAACTGACCGAAGAGTTGATCGCCACGCTGGTGGAGGCTGGCGTCAAGTCGCTGGAAACCATTTTTACCAATGACTTGGATCGTGGCCCGTTCATCGCCGATACCCTGCGTCTGGACGGCACCACCAATGCGCTTGAAGCACAGGTGGAAATCTATCGCATGATGCGTCCCGGTGAGCCGCCGACCAAGGATGCCGCCGAGACCCTGTTCAAGAACCTGTTTTTTAACAGTGATCGCTATGACCTGTCCGCTGTCGGCCGGATGAAATTCAACCGTCGTCTGGGGCGTGGCAAGGATACCGGTATGGGCATCCTTTTCGACCTGCGCTATTTTTCCAAGCAGTTGCAGGACAAGCTTAAGCCCAAGAGTGATGCTGCCGAAGTGCGTCTGGCCGATCTGTCGCCATGGCCAGAAATCAAGGACTTGGCGGCCGAACAAGTCAAGGAAAGCATTACCTGGGGTGATCTGAAGGCACTGCTTGCTGAGCAGCCCTGTGACATCGTCGATGTGCTGAAGACACTGATCGATATCCGCAATGGCCACGGTGTCGTCGATGACATCGATCACCTCGGTAACCGCCGTATCCGTTCCGTCGGCGAAATGGCTGAAAATCAGTTCCGTGTCGGTCTGGTGCGCGTCGAACGTGCGGTCAAGGAGCGTCTGTCTCTGGCCGAGAGCGAGGGCCTGATGCCGCAGGATCTGATCAATGCCAAGCCGGTGTCGGCGGCGGTGAAGGAGTTCTTCGGTTCCAGCCAGCTGTCGCAATTCATGGATCAGAACAACCCGCTCTCCGAAGTGACCCATAAGCGCCGTGTTTCGGCCCTGGGCCCGGGTGGTTTGACCCGCGAGCGTGCCGGTTTCGAGGTGCGCGACGTGCACACGACCCATTATGGCCGCGTCTGTCCCATTGAGACGCCGGAAGGTCCGAATATCGGCCTGATCAATTCGCTGGCGGTCTATGCGCGTACCAATGATTACGGTTTCCTTGAAACACCTTACCGCAAGGTGGTGGATGGCCGGGTGACGGATCAGATCGAGTATCTGTCCGCGATTGAAGAAGGGCAGTTCGTGATTGCCCAAGCCAATGTGGCCATCGATAAAAACGGTAAATTAGCGGATGATCTGGTGTCTTGCCGGCATCAGAACGAGTTCACTATGTCTCTGTCGGGTCGCGTGGACTATGTCGATGTATCGCCGCGTCAGATCGTTTCCGTGGCCGCTGCACTGATTCCGTTCCTCGAACATGATGATGCCAACCGCGCCCTCATGGGTTCGAACATGCAGCGTCAGGCAGTGCCGACCCTGCGTGCCGACAAACCGCTGGTGGGTACCGGCATCGAACGCACCGTGGCCATCGACTCCGGCGTCACCGTGATATCGAAGCGGGGTGGCGAAGTGGAATCCGTCGATGCCGCACGCATTGTGGTACGCGTCAACGACGACGAGACCGCTGCCGGCGAACCGGGTGTCGACATCTACAATCTGACCAAGTACACCCGTTCCAACCAGAACACCTGTATCAACCAGCGCCCGTTGGTGAAGCCGGGCGACGTCGTGGCGCGCGGCGACGTGCTGGCCGATGGCCCGTCTACCGATATGGGTGAGTTGGCCCTGGGGCAGAACATGCTGGTCGCCTTCATGCCCTGGAATGGTTACAACTTCGAGGATTCCATCCTTATCTCCGAGCGCGTGGTGGAAGAGGATCGTTACACCACCATTCACATCGAAGAGCTGACCTGCATGGCCCGTGATACCAAGCTGGGGCCGGAAGAGATCACCAGCGACATCCCCAACGTGGGCGAGGGTGCGTTGTCCAAGCTCGACGAGGCCGGCGTGGTTTATGTCGGCGCCAAGGTGAAGCCGGGCGATATCCTGGTGGGCAAGGTCACGCCCAAGGGTGAAACCCAGCTGACGCCGGAAGAAAAGCTGCTGCGCGCCATCTTTGGCGAGAAGGCGTCCGATGTGAAGGACACCTCGCTGCGTGTTTCCTCGAGTATGTACGGCACGGTCATCGACGTGCGCGTGTTTACCCGTGACGGCGTCGAGAAGGACTCGCGCGCCCTGCAGGTCGAGGCCGCCGATCTGGCGGTGGTAAAAAAGGATCTGCAGGACGAATACCGTATCCTCGAGGAAAATATCTACCTGCGTGTCGAGAAACTGCTGGTTGGTAGTATGGTCGATGGTGGCCCGGATCAGCTCAAGGCGGGTGCCAAGGTCACCAAGGCCTATCTCTCTGATCTGGATCGCGGCAAGTGGTTTGAAGTGCGCCTGCGTGACGAGGAAGCCAATGCGCAGCTGGAGAAACTCTCCGAGCAGCTCAAGGGGCACCGCGAGCAGATGGACGCCAAGTTCGAGGAGCAGCGCATCAAGTTGACCTCCGGTGACGATCTGGCGCCGGGCGTGCTGAAGATGGTCAAGGTCTATGTGGCCGTCAAGCGCCGCCTGCAGCCAGGCGACAAGATGGCGGGCCGTCACGGTAATAAGGGTGTCATTTCCACCATTGTGCCGGTAGAAGACATGCCTTATTCCTCTGATGGCACCCCCGTGGATATCGTCCTCAATCCCCTCGGCGTGCCTTCGCGCATGAACGTCGGCCAGGTGCTGGAGACCCACTTGGGTTGGGCCGCACGTGGTCTGGGCTTGAAGTTGGGCAAGATGCTCGACAGCGACGGCAAGGTGAAGGACATCCGCAAGTATCTGGATGACATCTATAACGGTGGCGAGGGCGTCAAGGTCGATCTGAAGGAATTCACGGACGACGAAATCCTTGAGATGAGCACCAACCTGCGCAAGGGCGTGCCCATGGCCACGCCGGTGTTCGATGGCGTCAGTGAAGATGAGATCCGTCGCATGCTGAAACTGGCTGATCTTCCGGAGTCGGGGCAGACGCGCCTCATCGATGGTCGTACCGGTGATTACTTCGATCGCCCGGTGACCGTTGGCTACATGTATATGCTCAAGCTCAACCACCTGGTGGATGACAAGATGCATGCCCGTTCCACCGGCCCGTACAGCCTGGTGACCCAGCAGCCGCTGGGCGGCAAGGCGCAATTCGGTGGTCAGCGCTTCGGTGAAATGGAGGTGTGGGCTCTGGAGGCCTACGGTGCCGCCTACACCTTGCAGGAAATGCTGACGGTGAAATCGGATGACGTGGCCGGGCGCACCAAGATGTACAAGAACATCGTGGATGGCGACCATCGCATGGAGGCCGGCATGCCCGAGTCCTTCAACGTGCTGGTGAAGGAAATCCGTTCGCTCGGCCTCGATATCGAGCTGGAAGAAGACAAGTAGTCCGCGTCGTCGACAACAGGTGGAGACATTATGAAAGATCTACTCAATATTCTGCGTAACCAGCAGGGCCAGACCGACGACTTCGATGCCATTCGCATCGGCTTGGCCTCACCGGAGAAGATCCGTTCTTGGTCCTTTGGTGAAGTCAAGAAGCCGGAGACCATCAATTACCGAACCTTCAAGCCCGAGCGCGATGGTCTGTTCTGCGCCAAGATCTTTGGCCCGGTGAAGGACTACGAGTGCCTGTGCGGTAAGTACAAGCGCCTCAAGCATCGCGGCGTGATTTGCGAGAAGTGCGGTGTGGAAGTGACCCTGGCCAAGGTTCGCCGTGAGCGCATGGGCCATATCGAGCTGGCCAGCCCGGTGGCGCACATCTGGTTCCTCAAGTCGTTGCCCTCGCGCATCGGTCTGCTGTTGGACATGACCCTGCGTGATATCGAGCGCGTGCTGTATTTCGAGGCCTTCGTGGTCATTGATCCGGGCATGACCCAGCTGGAGCGCAATCAACTGCTGTCCGATGAGCAGTATTTGGAGGCCATCGAGGAATATGGCGATGAATTCGATGCCCGCATGGGCGCTGAAGCCGTGTTCGAGCTGCTGGGTTCCGTTGACCTGAAGGCTGAGGCGGTCACCTTGCGTGAGGATATCGGCGCCACCAAATCAGAGACCAAGTACAAGAAATTCACCAAGCGCCTGAAGCTGGTGGAGGCCTTTATCGAGTCCGGCAACAAGCCGCAGTGGATGGTGTTGACCGTGCTGCCGGTGCTGCCACCTGAACTGCGTCCGCTGGTGCCGCTGGACGGTGGCCGTTTTGCGACCTCTGACCTGAACGATCTGTACCGTCGCGCCATCAACCGTAACAACCGCCTGCGCCGCCTGCTGGAGCTGAATGCCCCGGATATCATCGTGCGTAACGAGAAGCGCATGCTGCAGGAATCTGTGGACGCGCTGCTGGACAACGGCCGCCGTGGTCGCGCCATCACCGGTTCCAACAAGCGCCCGCTGAAGTCGCTGGCCGACATGATCAAGGGCAAACAGGGCCGTTTCCGTCAAAACCTGCTCGGTAAGCGCGTCGACTACTCCGGCCGTTCCGTCATTGTGGTCGGTCCGACCCTCAAGTTGCACCAGTGTGGCCTGCCGAAGAAGATGGGACTGGAACTGTTCAAGCCTTTCATTTTCAGCAAGCTGGAGCTGCGCGGCCTGGCCACCACCATCAAGGCGGCAAAAAAGATGGTGGAGCGCGAAGGCCCGGAGGTGTGGGATATCCTCGAAGAGGTGATCCGCGAGCATCCCATCATGCTCA
>UOFU01000396.1_pt1 | contig 9433 bp, 10 predicted proteins | sample 1988841 | NCBI WGS metagenome assembly UOFU01 (sample SAMEA4712195, study PRJEB27164) | hydrothermal vent metagenome | biome: marine basaltic hydrothermal vent biome; feature: marine hydrothermal vent; material: mineral | place: Pacific Ocean | collected 2011-06-14/2011-07-23 | depth 1719 m
AGTTTCTTCAAAGCTCTGAGACCACAACAGGAGGTTCCCGGCTCAGGTGGCAGGAAAGTGTTTCTGCAATTGTTGCAGCAGAATTGCAGCGACGCCATCCGGGTCGACAGCAGAGAGCAGCTCACGCAGCTGGGTGCTCTCCAGCCCCTTATAGCCGCAGGGATTGATACGCGAGAAGGGCTCCAGATCCATGTCCACGTTGAGGCTGAGGCCGTGGTAGCTGCAAGCGCGGCGTACACGCAGACCAAGGGCGGCGATCTTTTTGCCGTCGAGGTAGATGCCGGGCGCTCCCGCGTGGCGTTGGCCGTCGATGCCGTAGTCAGCGAGCAGATCAATCAGCACCTGCTCCATATGCCACACCATTGCTTTTACACCCAGCCTGCGGCGTTTCAGATCCAATAATAAATAGGCAATGAGTTGGCCGGGGCCGTGATAGGTCACCTGGCCGCCACGATCACACTTTACGACCGGGATGTCACCGGGACTGAGCAGGTGTTCACGCTTGCCATTGAGGCCAAGGGTGAAGACGGGCGGGTGTTCGAGCAGCCAGATTTCGTCCGCAGTATCGGCGCTGCGGTTGCTGGTGAAGTCCTGCATCTCGTGCCACACGCTTTCATAGTCACGCAGGCCGAGGTGGCGGATGAGGGGTGGGTTCATCGGCTGGCTACAGGGTCATCAGTATCTGTTCACAGGCGCTGAGATCCATATAGATGGCATCTAGCTGTGCCTGGTTGGTGGCTCGTACGGTGACGGTTACGGAGAGGTATTTGCCGTTGCTGCTGGGGCGGGTTTTTAGTGCCGCAGCTTCGGTGTCGGGGGCGTGTTTGCACACGATCTCCATCACTGTCGCGTGCAGGGTCTCGGTGGCCAGACCCATGGCCTTGACGGGGAAGTCGCAGGGGAATTCGATGGCGCCGTCCTGGGGGTTTTGAGGTGTGTTCATGGGTGGGTATCTGGGGTGTGAAGGGGACGGTTCAAGTCGTGGTTGGTGGGCGAACGATCCGTGAATGAACACGAATCATTCTAGCATTGTTCCGTTCCGTATGGTGGCATGTGGCGAGGAGTACACGGGGGGTATTGGGTCTCCGCGTTGTTGTGCGTACGGCGCACACTACATGTGTTCGTAGCGTGTGCCGTGCACACGATGCTGGCTGTGGTGAATAGTCATATCAACTTTCACTAAAAGCCCAATAAAAATTTGCGCCTATTTGCGTGTATTCGCGGACGTCAACGCATGCCGTCTCAACCGTCCTGCAGGTGGGCCTTGTTGGTCTGATACAGGGCGTACATTTTCTTGAATACGGGGCCAGGTCGGCCTTCGCCCACGGGTTCGTCGTCCAGCATCGTTACCGGCAGAATTTCCTTGGTGGAGCTGGTGACCCAGATCTCGCGGGTGCGGGCGAGGTCTTCGCGGCGAATATCGCTTTCGCGGTGGGCGATGCCATGGGCTCCGGCCAACTCCAGGATGACGTCGCGGGTAATCCCCGGTAGCAGGCGCGGCCCCTTGGGCGGTGTGACCAGTACCCCGCCGGGCTTTTCGTCAAAGACCGCGAACAGATTGCTGGCGGCGCCCTCGGTGGCGTAGCCGTCGCGGATCAGGATGGCCTCGGCGGCACCGGCGTCCAGTGCTGTCTGCCGCAGCAGGATGTTGGGCAGCAGGCTGATGGCCTTGATGTGGCAGCGTGTCCAGCGGATGTCGTCGAGGGTGATGGCCTTGATGCCCTGTGCGAGGGTCTCGGCCGCCGCTGGATGCAGCGGGTTGCTCATGGCGAATACCGTGGGCGCGGGATTTTCCGGCAGGGCGTGGTCGCGTGCCGCTGGGCCACGGGTGACTTGCAGGTACAGGGATTGGTCTCCACCACCGTTTTTATCGACCAGCCCCTGGATCAGCGCCGTCCATTTCGCCGGTGTGTGCGGGTTGGGGATGCGCACTTCATCGAGGCTGTTTTCCAGCCGTCGCAGGTGTTCGGTCAGGCGAAAGGGGTGGCCGCCAAATACCGGGATGACCTCGTAGACGCCGTCACCAAAGATAAATCCACGATCAAGCACGGGCACACAGGCATCTCCTGCGGGCAGGTTTTGGCCGTTCAGGTGGACGATGGGCATGGGGGTGGTGTCCACCGCGCTATTCGAACATCAGTCGGACTTCGTCCACCAGGTTGCCGAACAGGCCGCCCTTGGCGACAGTGGTGAGGGATACCAGGTCACGCTGGGCGTATTGGGTGTCGGCAAGGCTGATGTTGACGGTGCCAAAGGCCTGGCCCGGGTGTGCCGGGGCGGTGATGCGATTGTCGATGCTCATGTTGGCCTGGAGTTTTTTGTATTGGCCTTTGGGGATGGTGATGTAGAGGTCTTCGGCCAGCCCCAGCGGCAGCTCTTCCTGCTCACCTTTCCAGATGCGCGCGGTGGTCAGCGGTTCGCTGGCGGCGTACAGGCGATGGGTTTCGAAGAAGCGGAAGCCGTAGGTGAGCAGCTTTTGGCTCTCTTCGGTACGGATCTCTTCGCTGCGTGCGCCGAGGATGACGGAGATAAGGCGCATGTCATCGCGCAGCATGGAGGCTACCAGGCAATAGCCGGCGGCCTCGGTGTGGCCGGTCTTGATGCCGTCGACGTACTTGTTGCGCCACAGCAGCTTGTTGCGGTTGTACTGTTTGATATTGTTGAAGGTGAATTCTTTTTGCGCGTACAGCCCGTAGTTCCCGGGGTAGTCGCGGATCAGGGCCTGCGCCAGCTTGGCCAGGTCACGTGGGGTGGTGTAATGATCCTTGTGTGGCAGGCCGGTGGCGTTGACGAAGTGGCTGTTTTCCATACCCAGCTTGGTGGCGTGCTGATTCATCAGTGAGGCGAAGGCCTCTTCGCTGCCGGCCACGTGTTCGGCCAAGGCCACCGTGGCGTCGTTGCCGGACTGGATGATTATGCCGATGAGCAGGTCTTCAACACTGACTTTTTTGCCCACCTCTACGAACATGCGTGAGCCGGGCATGCGCCAGGCCTTTTCGCTGATGATGACTTCATCACTGAGGCTGATATTGCCCTCGGCCAACTCGTAGTCAATGACATAGGCGCTGAGCATTTTGGTCAGGCTGGCCGGTTCGAGGCGTTTGTCGGCATCCTTTTCTGCCAGTACCTGGCCGCTGTGAAAATCGATTAGCAGATAGCCCTTGGCCTTGATCTTGGGTACCGCAGGAATCAGCGTGGCGCTGTGGACGGTGGCGGCGAGGGAAACGAGAAACAGGCAGATAACGAGGAGTACGAGACGGCGCATGGTAGTGGTGATCTTCACGGTTGTTAATGACGTTGTTGATATAACAGTGTGGGACAGGAAAATGGCCGCCAGAATAGCTGCTTTCGGCTGTTATGACTACCGTCGGCGCCTATTCCTTGACGACATGTGTGTTGTCAATGCCATGTGGCGAGAGCTGCAGGGCGAGTTGACGGGCGGCCTGTTCCGAACTTAGCGGCCCGATGCGCACGCGGTAGACCTGCTGCTGGCTGTTGATGAATACGTTCTTGCCAGTCAGGCTGATCAGACGCGAGAGCATGAGTTCGGCGTTGGCGCGCTCGCCGAAGGCGCCTACCTGCAGGTAGACCCGGTCATCGCCTGTCCTGTCAGCGGTGGCAGGCGGGTTTGTTGCCGGCTGCGGTGTCGTCGTGGACTGGTGCAGGTCAATGGCGCGTACATTCACGAGGGAGGTGCCGGCGGTGTACACCCCCAGTTTTTTCGCCGCAACGTAGGAGAGATCGATGATACGGCCATCGATGAAGGGGCCGCGGTCATTGACGCGCAGGATGGCCTTGCGGCCGTTATCCAGGTTGGTGACCTCTACATAGGAAGGAATGGGCAGGGTCTTATGCGCGGCGGTCATGGCGTACATGTCGTAGGGCTCGCCGCTGGAGGTGCGCCGGCCGTGGAACTTGGTGCCGTACCACGAGGCCTGGCCTCGCTGTTGATAGCCCTTGTGGTCGTCGAGTACGTAATAGGTCTTGCCAGCGACCTGATAGGAACGTGGATTGCCATACTTGCTGTACGGTTCGGCCTTCGGCACGGCGTCGGCAACGCCGCTGGCGTCGACGTGGCGATCAGGCGCACCATCTTGTATTTCTCGGGAGCCGCAGGCACTGAGCAGCAGTGCGATGATAAAACCGAGCAGCAGGCGGGGCATTTGTCGCCCCCAGGTTGCGGTGGGCCAGTGTTGGTGCGCACAACTGCAATCGCGGCCTGAGGGGCCGTTGCTACGGTGGGCTAGGCACATGTTGGCATTAGCCATCACGCTCCGCGCTGATGGCCTGTCCCAGCTGATACACCGCCATGGCATACAGCGGGCTGTGGTTATAGCGGGTGATGGTGTAGAAATTATTCAGTCCTAGCCAGTAATCAGACTGACCGCCTTTCTTTTCGAAGGCAATGAGTGCGGCGGAGGCCTCAGGAGGTAGCGGGGTCAGTGCGGTGACGCCCTGCTGGCGGAATTCCTTTACCGTGGTGTGCGGTTTGATACCGGCTTCGAGCAGGGGCGCGATGCGCTCGCTGTTGGCCATGGCGTAGCTACCCACGGGTTTGCCCGATTGCCATTTGTGGCGTTTGAGGTAGTTGGCCACGCTGCCGATGGCATCCGTGGTGTTGTTCCACAGGTCACGCTTGCCGTCGCCATCGAAATCCACGGCGTAGTGGCGGTAGCTGCTGGAGATGAATTGCGCCTTGCCCATGGCGCCGGCGTAGGAGCCCTTGATGGTGAGTGGGTCGAGGGATTCCTCGCGTGCCAGCAGCAGGTATTGCTCTAATTCGCTACGGAAGAATTTGGCGCGCTTGGGATAGGCGAAGGCCAGGGTGCTGAGGGAATCCATCACCCGCCAGCTGCCTTTGTGGCGGCCATAGCGGGTTTCCACGCCGATGATGGCGACGATGATCTCCGGCGGGATGCCGTAGGTCTGTTCGGCGCGTTTCAGGTCGGCCTCATTCTCGTTCCAGAATTTCACGCCTTCGCTGATGCGCGTCTTGGTGACGAATATGGGACGGTACTCATGCCAGGGCTTGCCTTCCGCCGGGCGGGTGATGGCATCGATGATCTTCTGCTTCATGCGCACCTGTTCGAAGATGGCGGTCAACTCGTCGCGGTCGAAACCGTGCTTGGTGGCCATTTCGTCGATGAAGGACTGTACCTCGGTGCGCTGGGTGGGAATCTCTTCATCAAGGGTGGCGGCGAGACCGGTGCCAGCCGTCAGCAGGCCACTGATCAGGGCGAAGGACAGAAGGGCGCGTCGAAGCGGCTGTTTCGGTATGGGCTTTTGCATGGGTTTGAATTTATCTCGGCAACAGTTTGCGATGAGTGTGGATGGACATAAGGATACCGAAATCCGCCATCAGGGTCACCCTGGGGTGCTGTCGTAGTTGAAAAAAGTTATGGGCTATGGGGTGAGATAGAGGGGCCGCCATCCAGGTAGCCCTCAGTCATTTTGTGGAATATGACCGCTTTTTTTCCGTAGAACCCTCTGGATTTACCGTGTAATCTACGCGGGTTTATACACTGCAATGCCGATGTGAATCCAGGATGTCCGGGCATTAGGGGCATTGGCAGTTCTCAGGGAGCGGAAGTTATTTTATGCCCCATTCGGCCTCACAAAACACCGCGATTGATAGCGGCCTCGTCTGTACGGTGATTCTCGCCGGCGTCAACGGTATTCCTGCTGACCCTCAGCAACTGCAGCATGAGTTTGCCTCAACTGACGAGCCTTTCTCGAATCAGGAAATTCTCCGTGCAGCCAAACTGTTGGGCCTCAAGGCGCGGGCGGTGACGAGTCGCTGGGAGCGGTTGTCCAAACTGGCCCTGCCGGCCATCGCCCGCCACAAGGACGGCCACTATTTTGTGCTCGGTAAAGTGGACGATGACCACGTACTCATCCAGGATCCGCTGGAACAGCGGCCCCAGTCTCTGCCCCGCGAACTCTTCGAGCAGGCCTGGTCCGGTGAACTGATCCTGTTCACCCGCCGTGCCGGCCTGCTCGATGAGCTGCGCAAGTTCGATTTCAGCTGGTTTATCCCGGAAATCCTCAAGCACAAAAAGCTGATTGGCGATGTCCTGCTGGCCTCGTTCTTTATCCAGTTACTGGCCCTCGCCACCCCGTTGTTTTTTCAGGTCATCATCGACAAGGTGTTGGTGCACAAAGGCTTGAACACCCTCGATGTGTTGGTGTTCGGTCTCATCGTGGTATCGATCTTTGAAGTTGTGCTCGGTGGTCTGCGCACCTACCTGTTTTCCCATACCACTCACCGCATCGACGTCAAGCTGGGCGCCAATCTGTTCCGGCACTTGCTGGCCCTGCCCATCAGCTACTTCGAGGCACGCCAAGTAGGGCAGACTGTAGTAAGTACTCCACCAAGGTCATATTGACGGGTTCAGCGCTCCTGTGATGTTTCGCGGCAAGGCACAGTGCGCCGGCAATGGCCACATAGTCCTTGTCAAGCACTGTAACGCTGCAGCGGAACACCACAGGAGCGCCCGAAGGGTTGGCCTGTCAGCATCCATGGCCGCGTTGCGCCTCTTGCAAAGGACTAAGGCCATTCGCTGCGAGGCGCGCCTTGCCATGAACGCTGACAGACCAACTGAACCCGTCAATATGACCTTGGTGGAGTACCAGGTGCGCGAGCTGGAAAGCATCCGCCAGTTCATCACCGGCTCTGCCCTCACCCTGACGGTGGACCTGCTGTTCACCTTCGTATTTTTCGCCGTGATGTACTATCTCAGTCCGACCCTGACCTGGATCGTCCTCGGCGCGTTGCCACTCTATATTTTGTTGTCCATTATCGTTACCCCCATATTGCGTGCACGCCTCAACGAAAAATTCAACCGTGGCGCAGAAAACCAGGCTTTTTTGGTGGAATCCGTCAACGGCGTGGAAACCCTCAAGTCCATGGCCGTGGAGCCACAGATGCGCCGCCAGTGGGAAGAACAGCTCGCGGGCTATGTGCGCGCCGCCTTTCGTGCCGACAACCTGGGTAACATCGCCAGCCAGACCGCCGGCCTGATCAACAAAGTCACCTATGCGTTGCTGCTGTGGTTCGGCGCACGGCTGGTCATCGAAGGCGGGCTCAGCGTCGGCCAGCTGGTTGCCTTCACCATGCTGGCCGGCCGGGTCAGCGGGCCGATCCTGCGCCTGGTGCAACTGTGGCAGGACTTCCAGCAGGCCGGCATCTCCGTGCAGCGCCTGGGTGACATCCTCAATGCCAAGGCAGAGCCGGGCTACAACCCCAACCGCGCCTCCCTGCCGAGCCTGCAGGGGCGGGTGACCTTTGACCAAGTCGTGTTTCGTTATCAGCCGGACGCCCCGGAAGTCCTGCGCCGGGTATCGCTGGACGTGGCGCCCGGCCAGGTGATCGGCATCGTCGGCCGTTCCGGTTCCGGCAAGAGCACCCTCACCAAACTCATCCAGCGCATGCACGTCCCCGAGAGCGGCCGTGTGCTCATCGACGGCGTCGATCTGGCCCTGGTCGAGCCCGCCTGGCTGCGGCGCAGCATCGGCGTGGTGATGCAGGAAAACTTCCTTTTCAACCGCAGCATTCGTGACAACATCGCCCTCAGCGATCCGGCGGTGAGCATGGAGTCCGTGGTGCAGGCCGCCAAACTGGCCGGCGCCCATGAGTTCATCGTCGAACTCCGGGAAGGCTACGACAGCCGGGTCGGCGAGCGCGGCAGCAACCTTTCCGGTGGCCAGCGCCAGCGCATCGCCATCGCCCGCACCCTGCTGACCAACCCCCGGATACTCATTTTTGATGAAGCCACCAGTGCGTTGGACTACGAGTCCGAACGTATTATCCAGCAGAACATGCGCGCCATCTGCAAAGACCGCACCGTGTTTATCATCGCCCACCGCCTCAGCACCGTACGCGGCTGTGACAAGATCATCGTCATGGACAAGGGACAGATCGTCGAAGCGGGCAATCACCGGCAACTGCTGGCGCAACAAGGCGCTTACGCCAAGCTTCACGGTTATCAAAGTGACGAATCAGCACACTCTTCTGCGCCGAGGGAAAAAGGCCTGGATGAGGGTGGAGCATGAAAAATAAGCACGAATACGAATTCCTCCCCGCCGCCCTGGAAGTGCAGGAAACCCCACCCTCACCCATCGGTCGTATCATTATCTGGACACTGTTGTTACTGACCGTCATCGCCATCGTCTGGGCCATCGTCGGTCAGGTGGACATCGTCGCCACCGCCCAGGGCAAGATCATCCCCGGTGGCCGCGACAAGATCATCCAGCCGCTGGAGATCGGCGTGGTGCGCAAGATCCACGTGCAAGAAGGCCAGCGCGTCGAAAAAGGCGACCTGCTGGTCGAACTGGATGCCACCGCCAGCGGCGCCGACGAGACGCGCATGCGGCACGAGCTGATCCATGCACGATTCGAGGCCGCACGGCTGAGAGCCCTCCTTGAAGACAGAGATCACGGCGCCACGGCCTTTGGTGACGGAGAACTGGCAGTGTTGAAAGTCAGCGCCCCGGAAATCTTCGCCATGCAGGCGCGCCTGCTGCAAAGCGAACGGCATGAACATGCCGCCCGCAAGGCGGTACTCGAAAACGACATCCGAAAGCTGCGGGCGGAGCGGGTCGTCACCCAAAACATCCTCAAGCATCGAAAATCCTGGTCAAGGACAAATGGGTCAACCTCTCGCCCGGCATGGCCGTCACCGTCGAAGTCAAGACCGGCAAGCGGCGTCTGATCGAGTATTTTCTCAGCCCGTTGTTGAAATACACCGATGAGAGCATCAGGGAACGTTGAGCATGGCACACACCTTCGCCGAAATGGACGTCGAGACATATATTGTCAGAGAGCCACGAAGACTCGGTGGTGCAGCAAAAGAGCGAATACTGGCATTCATCGAAGAAGCTCAAAATGTAAATTGTGAAAAAGGTCTCAAGCAGTTATTTCACGGGCGGGTGAACGAACTCATCCCACATCAGATAGCGGCGTTTGGCATTGGCGACCGAGGAAAACTCTGGATGAGAAGCACGATCAACATCGGTTTCCCCGAAAGTTATCTGCGCAATGTGATCATTGATAACCGGGTCATTGTCAGTCCGGTGATAAAGGCCTGGGCTGAAAATCCTGTCGTGCAGATATTCAATGACCTGATGCCAATGAAGAAACAAAACCCACGCTGGGGTGAGGTGGTAGAGCATCATGGAATACGCAACATGATTGTCCATGGCCTGCCTGACATCGGGGGTGAGAACAGCAGCTACTTCTGCCTGGCGAAGTGTCCGGGGCCGATTACAGAAGAACAGGGTTACCTTATGGAACTGATCACACCGCATTTGCATAAAGCCTTACTTTGCGCAATCAACACCAAAGCCACCGGCCATCAGTCAGAACATCGCTTGACGGCAAGGGAGCATGAGGTCCTTCGCGCCATGTGCCGGGGGTATGCCAACAAAGAGATAG
>UOFU01000397.1_pt1 | contig 9378 bp, 8 predicted proteins | sample 1988841 | NCBI WGS metagenome assembly UOFU01 (sample SAMEA4712195, study PRJEB27164) | hydrothermal vent metagenome | biome: marine basaltic hydrothermal vent biome; feature: marine hydrothermal vent; material: mineral | place: Pacific Ocean | collected 2011-06-14/2011-07-23 | depth 1719 m
GCGAACCTCGTCTTTGTCAGCGTAGTTGTTACCGTTGGAGTCAAAGAAGGCCATCTTGCCGGGCAGCTTTACGTCGGGTTCATTGAAGTCCGTGACGGGTGTATAGGTGTCGGGGAAGGTGATGCCAACGGGATGATCGTTGCGAAGATCGGTGCCCAGCATGAAGGCGCGAAAATCGGGTACGGGTACGGTGAAGCCATTGGGGCCGCCGGCGTGGCAGTGGGCGCAGCCGGGTGTGGAGGGGCCTGGGCCCGGGTTGGCGCCAAACTCCAAACCCAGCACAAGATGGTTGTTGGCGGTGGCAAGCCCGGCTGGATTTGAGGCCCAGCTGTCCAGGAACGCTGTGTTTGAGGTGCCAAGTTCATTGTTGCTTGCGCCACTGTTATCCGGCGAGCGTCCCGCGAAGGGCATATTGAGCACGGAATCGATGGCAATGGTGCCATCGTGGCATGATAGGCAGGTCAGCGAGCTGGGGCCGGGTTGGTTGACGGGGCGCATCAAGGTAGTGGGCTTGTCGTAAATCGTGTAATTGCCATAGCTGACAGTCCGGTTCCAGAGGGGGGCCTGGATCTGTTTGTTGGCACCGTGCGGGGTATGGCAGTAGACACAGATAGCGCCGTAGTCGTTGCGCCAGCCGTCCATGACATGGCCACCACTGCTGTAGCTGACGGTTATGTTGTGGCGGGTATCTGCGATACTGTTTCTGGCGCCAGCCTTGGAAGTGGGATCCCAGCCGTCGGCGAGGGCGCTGGTGACAGACAGAAAAAAAGTCAGTCCAATGAAGAGCTGTATTTTACAGATAATGCGCATGATGTTTCCTTCTCCCGGAGAAACCGCTTTCGCGAGTTGGAGAACCTAATTTGGAGAGTTTATCAATTTGTGTATCGGTCTGAGCTATTATTTCCTCCATTTCCTTTTTATCTTCCTGAATGTATAAACAAGATATGCCAAGATACTTTTCTCTGCGACACATTTTCCCCGTTTTGTTCGCCCTTCTTGTCACCGCCTGTGCCGGGCCACAGACGACTGGAGAGGATACATCAGCGCTGACTGGCCGGGCGGCGACCTCGCTGCTGGCCCGGGCCGATACTCATGTCCAGGCCGGGCAGTGGGAACAGGCGGCGGCGCTGCTGGAACGTGCTTTGCGCATTGAACCGCGCAATGCCTGGCTATGGCACGACTTGGCCACGGTGCGCTTTCGCCAGGGGCACTATGCGCAAGCGGTGAGTCTGGCCAACAAGTCCAGCAGCCTGGCACCGGGGGACACGGCCTTGCAAGAAAAGAACCGGCGTCTCGTCGAACAGGCGCGTCAGGCTGCGGTACGGAGTTGATGTCCTTGTCAGCCCGAAACGTCGTCCGAGTGATTTTTCAATGACTTGCGGTCATAATGGCGCGACATTTCGTTAGAGTAGGCGGATAGATTACGACAGCCATGGCGGTATACGACGTAGACAAACTGATGACGGAAGCGCGCAAGCTGGCGGCGGATTACCGGCGAGCCACCGGTAAGGCGCTGGGTATCAGTACCGAAATTGCGGTGCACGACGTGATTCGTCTGCTGAAGCTGATTCCCGCCGAGCCGGGCGCTGGTGGCTACGATGCCATCGGCACCGGGGTGCGTGAAGGCCGCCGTATCCAGATCAAGGGTCGCACCCTTTTCAGCGATAAGAAGGGCGGTCAGCGCATTGGTCAGATCAAGGTGGAGCAGGACTGGGACAGCGTGATGCTGATCATCATGGACGAGAACTACGAGCCGCAGCAGATCATCGAGGCCGCCCGCGAGGCTGTCACCGAGGCCATGGCCGATACCTCGGCCAGCCGAGCCAAGCGTGGCGCCATGTCCGTGGCGCGTTTCCGCGCCATTGGCCGCTTGGTGTGGTCGCAGGAACGCGGCCTGACCGAAGACGAAACGGCGGCTTGAGCGCCGCCCGGCGCACTTCTTATGTTTAGCATTTCCGAATTGCTCGGAGCCGACGGCCCCCTCGCCCGGCACATCCCCGGTTTCGCCCCGCGCCGCCAGCAGCAGGAAATGGCCGAAACGGTGGCTGCGACGCTGGACAATAACAGCCTGCTCGTCGCCGAGGCTGGTACCGGCACCGGTAAGACCTTCGCCTACCTGGTGCCGGCGTTGTTGTGCGGGCAGAAGGTGCTTATCTCGACGGGTACCAAAAATCTACAGGATCAGCTCTTCCACCGCGACCTGCCCACAGTACGCAAGGCGTTGGGTGTTGCCACCTCCATCGCCCTGCTCAAGGGACGCGCCAATTATCTCTGCCCGCACCGCTTGCAGGTAACCGAGGCCGGCGGACGTCTGCCGCCCGCGCAGCAGGATCAACTGGCGCGTGTGCGTAGCTGGGCCGGACGCACCGAAAGTGGCGACATTGCCGAGCTGGACGGCATCCCCGAAGACGCCCCCATCTGGCCGCGCGTTACTTCCACCACCGATAATTGCCTGGGCGGTGAATGTCCGGTCTTCGCCGACTGCTTTGTGGTCAAGGCGCGCAAGGCGGCGCAGGCGGCCGAGATACTGGTAGTCAATCACCATCTGTTCTTCGCCGATATGGCCCTGCGTGACGAGGGCTTTGGCGAAGTGCTGCCTGGCGTCAACGCCTTCATCTTCGACGAGGCGCACCAGTTGCCGGCCGTGGCGAGCCATTTTTTTGGCGTCAATCTCGGCAGTCGCCAATTACTGGATTTGAGCCGCGATGCGTTGCTGGAGATCCATGCCGAGGCCCCGGATCCGCGCGAGGCCAAGGACATCGCGGCGACGCTGGAAAAGGCCGTACGTGATTTTCGTCTGTCACTGGGGCGCTTTGCCCGTCGTGCGCCTTGGCAGGGCGGTGGCTCAGCCATGGACGTTCTGCGTCAGGCACTGGGGGAGCTTGAGGCCTATCTGGAGTCCGTAGCCGAGTGTGGCAAGGGGCTGGAACGCTGCTGGCGGCGCAGTCAGGAATTGCAGGCGCGGTTGCTGCGTTTTGTCGATGGCATCGAGTCCATCGCTGCTGCACCTGATGTAGAAATGGCGGATACAGAGGCCGCACAGAAGTCGGCCATCCTGTGGTTTGAAACCACCCCGCGCGGTTTCATGCTGCACGAGACGCCACTGGATATTGGTGACACTTTCCGCAGTTATGTCGACCGACAGAAGAGTGCGTGGATCTTTACCTCCGCGACCCTGGCGGTCGGCAGCAGCTTTGCTCACTTCGCCCATGGCCTCGGTCTCGACGAAAACTGCGGTCGGCAGTGGGACAGCCCCTTCGACTATCCCCGCCAGACCCTGATGTACCTGCCGCCACAGATGCCCGAGCCCAACAGCCCAGGCTACACCGAGGCAGTGGTGCAGGCGGCGTTGCCGGTGCTGGCGGCCAGTCGTGGGCGCGCTTTCTTTCTCATGACCAGTCACCGTGCGCTGAAGGCGGCAGCCGAGCTGTTGCGTGACTACATCGCCTACCCGCTACTGGTGCAGGGCGATGCACCGCGCGGTGAATTGCTGGATCGTTTCCGCGCGGCGGGTAATGCGGTGCTGGTGGGTACCAGCAGTTTCTGGGAGGGTGTGGATGTGCGCGGCGAAGCGTTGTCCTGTGTGATCATCGACAAGCTGCCCTTCGCCGCCCCGGATGATCCGGTGCTCGCCGCGCGCCTCGCTGCCATGCGTGAACAGGGCATCAACCCGTTCATGCAATACCAGCTGCCGCAGGCGGTCATAACCCTGAAGCAGGGTGTGGGACGGCTGATCCGTGATGTCAGTGATCGCGGTGTGCTGATGATCTGTGATCCGCGCTTGCCGACCAAGCCCTACGGTCGCGTGTTCCGCGCCAGCCTGCCGCCGATGCCGGTGACGCGTGATGTGGCGAACGTACAGGCCTTTTTTGTGGAGTGATTTTGGCTTGCCACAGAGACACGTAAGACACAGAGTTTTTTAACAAGACAAATTAACTTGTGACACCGCTCCGCGGTGTTACACATCCTGTGGCGCTCAGCGCCATATTTTATCCACGAGAGAGTGATTCACCTGTTTGCGTTACACCGCAGAGCGGTGTAACGAGAAAAAGACCCTGTGTCGAATAGCACTTAACTTACAGCCGAAAATATCGCCATTCCGGGCGGAACGACGTGAATACCCGGAATCCAGAAAGCTTGAAACGACGTACATTCTGGATTCCCGCCTGCGCGGGAATGACGGCATTTCAAGTCTCCCAAGCTTAAGTAAGCACCATTCGACTCTGTGTCTCTGTGGCAAATGACCGATCACACGGGAGTTGAAATGATTATTCTCGCACTGGAAACCGCCACCGAGGCTTGTTCTGCGGCGTTGAACATCGACGGCGAGATCCGTGAGCGTTTCGAGATCGCCCCGCGCGAGCATTCGATGTTGATTCTGCCCATGCTGGAGTCTTTGCTGACAGAGGCCGATATCTCTCTGCAGCAGGTGGATGCACTGGCCTTCGGCCGTGGTCCCGGGGCCTTCACCGGCGTCCGTATCGGTGTGGGTGTGGCGCAGGGTGTGGCCTTTGGCGTGGATTTGCCAGTGTTACCCATCTCGACCCTGGCAGCGCTGGCGCAGGCCACCGATGCCGTGCAAGTGCTGGCAGCCATCGATGCGCGTATGGATGAGGTCTATTGGGGCTCGTACCGACGTGATAAAGGTGGCCTGATGTATTTGCAGGGTGAAGAATGTGTGGCTGCCCCTGATGCGACACCCACGGTGAGTGGCGAGGGTTGGCTGGGTGCCGGTAGTGGCTGGAATATGTACGGCGACAGCCTGGGCGCGCGCCATGCCGGACAGGTGAGCGGGGTGGCAGTGGATGCCCTGCCGCGTGCAGCGGCAGTGTCACGGCTGGCTGTAGCCGCCTTTGTTGCCGGCGAGGCGGTCGGCGCCGAGCAGGCCCTGCCGGTGTATCTGCGCGACACGGTGACGTGGAAAAAGATACGCTGACAGCGTGGTATACTTTATCTTCGTAGTAAAACAGTAGGGATCAAGCGATTTGGCGATATGGGACAATAAGCGAACAACCGTCCCGGTTTTCCGTGGGGATACAAACGCGCATATCACCCTATTAATGCGTGCGGATCTCGGTGTGTGTGGCCAAAGATTTATCGGCCTTTGCCTCCTGCTCATAACGTTGTCGCTGCTGCTGGTCGGTTGCGCTGGCATGGATGTCCCCTTGGACGACAGTCGCTTTAAGGCCCCTGTCAGCAAGCTGGACGTGGTGCGCACCTTGGTCAGCCAGCGTGACCGCAGCTCCGCCACCTTTCAGGAACAGAATCTTGCCTATCTGGAGTTGCGTGGGTTTAATCTGAGCGGCGTGATCTTCAGCAAGGCCTATATGGCCGGCATTGACCTGCGCGAAACCAAGTTAATTCGTGCCAATCTGAAGGATGCCGACCTCACCGGGGCGAATCTTGCCGGCGCCGACTTACGCAGCGCCAACCTAAGTGGCGCGGATCTTACCGGCGCGGATCTTACCGGTGCGGATCTCGACGACGCCGACCTTACCGGCGCGACTCTGCAGAACACCAATTTTAATCGTGCCTTGGTGCGGCGTATCACATTGAAAGATGCTGTGCTCTATGAGGCGAGATTCGTCAACGTCTATCTGGGCGAGACCAACCTGGGCGGGCTGGATCTGCGTGAGGTGGATTTTCGTGGCTCGGATCTGAGCAATGTGGTGCTGCGGGGTTCAAACCTGGAAGCAACGGATCTCGAAGGCATCAATTTTCAGCAGGCCGATCTGCAGGGGGTAAACCTGCGGCGAGCCAATCTCGAATGGGCCAATTTCAGTCAGGCGCATATGCAGGGGGCCGATCTCACCTCGGCGGATCTGAGCAATGCGGATCTGCGTGGCGCAAACCTGCACCTGGCGAAGTTGGCGGAAACCGATATGCGTGCGGCCCGTCTGCGTGGCGCCAATATCAGTGATGCCGATTTTACCGGTGCCGACCTGCGTAAGGCCAATCTGTTTGAGGTTACTGCTCTACGGTGTGGTTTTTCCTGGGCTGACCTGCGAGGTGCCATGTTGAGCAAGGGTGATTATAGCGGCAGTCTTTTCCGTGATGCGAAGATGCAGGGCGTTAAACTACAGCGAGCGGTGTTGGTAGACGCCAGTCTGATGGCGGCCGATTTGCGTGACGCCGACCTGCGTGGCACAGATTTTCTCAATGCCGACATCCGTGGTGCCAATTTTCTCGATGCCAATCTCGGCAGGGCGAAAAACCTCTTCAAGGCCAGGGGGTTAGAGAAGGCTCGTAATTTGAGTGACGTTAATTGGTAGCGCTGACAGCGATCCTACAGTCATTCGAGGTATGTGGTGTCTTTCCCGTTTGCCGCACAGGTGCAGGGGATCGATGCCAACCTACGTCTGAGCTGCGCCAGTAGACGAGTCAGTCCAGCGACTCGACAATCTGCAAATAACTCTTGAAGCGTTCCGGTCGGATCGCACCTTCCTTGATGGCTGCCTGTATGGCGCAGCCGGGTTCTACTTCGTGGCGGCAATCGTTGAATTTGCACTGGCCAAGGTAGGGACGGAATTCAAGGAAGCCGTCGGCGATCTGGTTGCGTGTGGCGTGGTCGAGGCCAAAGGCGCGCACGCCGGGGGAGTCGATGAGTTCGCCACCTTCGGGGAAGTGGTAGAGCACGGTGGTGGTGGTGGTGTGCCTGCCAAGGCCACTGGCATCGGAGAGTTCGCCGACGCGGATGTCCTGCCCCGGCATCAGGGCATTGATCAGCGATGACTTGCCGACCCCGGACTGGCCGACGAAGATACTTGTGTGGTCTTTCAAGCGCTCTCTCAGCGCCTCCAGTCCTTGTTCCTGATAGGTGCTGGCGAACAATACCGGGTAGTCTATTTCGCTGTAAACGGCAACGCGGCTGCGCATAAAACCTAGCAGTTCATCGTTGAGCAGGTCGACCTTATTGATTAGCAGCACCGGCGGGATACCGGTCAGCTCGGCGGCCACCAGATAGCGGTCGATGAGGCCCAGATCCAGTGCCGGCAGTGGTGCGGCCACGACCAGGATCTGATCGATGTTGGCGGCTACCGGTTTCAGGTGGCCATCGGCATTAGGGCGTTCCAGCAGGGTTTTGCGCGGTTCCATGGCCACCACCACACCATTGCCGGTGCTGGCTTCTTGCCAGATAACACGGTCGCCGCAGACCAGCGAGGGCATGTTCTGACGCAGCAGGCAGCGATGGATGCGACCATCGCTGGTTTCCAGGTCGACGCTGGCGCCGTAGCGGGTAATGATGCGTCCCGGCTGTTCCGGGCCGAGTTCGCTGCCTTCCAATTGCTGACTGAGCTTTGCGGTCTTTTTTTCCGCTCGCGTGCGGCGTTCCTGCTGGATTTTCTCTGCCCGCCAAGCTTGGTGGCGGTTTAGTTTACGCTTGCCCATACGCCAACGCAGACACGTAGGGAGACGGGCAGAGGATCATGGAATAGCAGGGAATATGCAGAAATTCCGCTTCAGAAGGATCACAGCGTCCTGACCCCGGGGACTGAAACCGGCCTGGTGACGCGGGCAGTGACGAAGGGCTGCATGAGCCGGGTGTCGATGAGACGGCTGATCATGCGCCATTTTAGGGAGATGTTCATTCTGTGGGGTTATTTCTGCGCTCGTTTGTGTGGCACTTCATGCACTTTGATACACTTTAATTATGTGATTATTGCACATAAAGTGCCGGTTTAGTCGATCAGCGTGGTGACAGAAAGGCGATTTGTGTCTGTTTTTGCTATTATCTGCGCCTTTGAATCATCGGGGGCGGTAGCAATGAGTCAGGATGCCAATAATCTCGTCTGGATCGATCTGGAGATGACCGGACTGGATACACAGGGCGATGTCATCATCGAAATCGCGACGATTGTCACCGACAGTGAGCTGAATATCCTCGCCGAAGGCCCGATGATGGCCATCCATCAAAGCGATGATGTACTGGCCGGTATGGACGAATGGAACACCCAACAGCACGGCGGCTCGGGTCTGGTAGAGCGAGTGAAGAACAGCCGCATCGATGAGGCCGAGGCCGAGCGCCAGACCCTCGCTTTTCTGCAACAGTACGTGCCAGTAGGAAAATCGCCCATGTGCGGCAACAGTATCTGCCAGGATCGTCGCTTCATGGCCCGCTGCATGCCGACGCTGGAGGCATTTTTTCACTACCGGAATCTGGACGTAAGCACATTGAAAGAGCTGGCGCGGCGCTGGTCACCGGGGGTCTACAAAGGGTTTAAAAAGGACTCAAGCCATCTGGCCATGGATGATATCCGCGATTCCATCAATGAACTGAAATATTACCGGGACACCTTTATTCGGTTGCCCGTGCAGGATTGAATACACCTATGATCATGCGCGTACTTTCCACCCTGCTATTATTGTTATTGCCACTGTTGTCCTGGGGAAGGGAGAGCGACGAGCCCTTGTTGCGGCCATTACTCAGTGTTTCCCATACAGACGGGCTGCAGATCAAGACGTCACAGGATGTTCTGTTGATGGTTGCTGGAGACGCCGGTGAACAGGCCCCAAGTGCCTCGTCGGTACAGTCTGTGCCCTGGTCGTTGACCGCCCCCCGCCAGACTGAGCCGGACTGGCCCGGTCTGAGGCGGGACACCTATTATTTTTTTGGCCTGCAGTGGGCGGCCATTGGCGTCATCTATGTATTGCCGGATGAGTTTTCGGGTTGGTCGGACAGTGAAAAAGAAACCAATCAGCTGAAACGGTGGCGTGAGCACGTCACGGAGCCCGTATGGGACGGCGACGATTTCTATATCAACTATGTCCTGCATCCCTACTGGGGTGCGACATATTATATACGCGGCCGGGAAAGGGGCTTGAGCCGTACCGGGGCCTTCTGGTTTTCCGCGTTGCATTCCGCTCTGTATGAATTTGGCGCCGAGGCCTTTTTTGAACCGGCCTCGATCCAGGATCTCATTTTTACACCGACCCTGGGTTCGCTGCTGGGCATGTACTTCGAAAGCGTGCGTGATGGCATCAAACAACGCCGTGGTGCACTAGGCTGGGGCGACAAGACCCTCCTGGTACTAACCGACCCGTTCGGCGCCATCAATCATCAGCTGGATCGCCTGCTCGGTGTCGATACGCGGATAAGGATTCAGACGATGGCGCCCAGGGCTGTTTTGTCCGGTGCTGGGTCGGCCGGCTCTGCGGCATTGGCCAATGGGCAGAGACAACAGACAGCCTATGTGGGGCTGTCGCTGGATCTGCGATGGTAATGCCGAATAGTTACGCAAGTGCCGTTTTATTGCCGTGCACACGATGCCCTTGGAAAACACCCACTGGCGGGAAAAAAACTGGTTTAGTGCACAAACCCATATCTTGTCTTCATCGGTATTTATTTCATCACGGGTTTGCACGTGTTCTCTGTGCTGA